>CAJDWL010000042.1_pt1 | contig 27222 bp, 27 predicted proteins | sample 7391591 | NCBI WGS metagenome assembly CAJDWL01 (sample SAMEA7055738, study PRJEB34461) | soil metagenome | biome: terrestrial ecosystem; feature: Peninsula; material: soil | place: Antarctica | collected 2016
CCGCACATCACCGCTAGCGGTGGCAAGAGGTTTGGCTGCTGACACCACCGGCATCAGCTCAGGTGCAAGGGTTTCCGGAGGCCACATGCGAACTTGGCAAATGACCCTCAAGATCGTCTGGCTCGCGGTTGTGGCGCTTCCGTTACTGGTCGCCTGCGCCGTCAATGGCGCTGAAGCGCGCGACAGCAACGACGTAGTACGCGGCGTGACGCTCGCCGGCGCCGAGTTCGGGGTCAGCCCCGATCGCGACTGGCCCGGCGTTCACGGGACTGACTACGTCTACCCTCATACCGTTCCCGGTTACGAGAGCGTGCTGGCCTATTACGCCGCCCGCGGCGTAGACGTCATCCGCTTGCCGTTCCGCTGGGAGCGGCTGCAGCCGGAGCTCTTCACGGCGTTCGACAGCGCGGAACTTGACCTCCTGAGGGGCTTCGTCGACGCAGCCTCGGCGCAAGGCATGCGCGTGATCCTCGACCCGCACAACTTCGGGCGCTACTGCGAATCTGTGGCCTATAGGCCGGATTCATGTGGCGATGAGCAGCTCATCGGCAAACCCGCCGTGCACTGATGAACGAGCCCACCTACCTGGCGGAGGCAGACTTCCCGCTGTGGCCGCTGGCCGCACAGGCAGCGGTGGACGCCATCCGCGCCGGCGGCGATCAGCGCTTGATTCTGGTTCCGGGTAACGGCTGGAGCGGCGCTCACGCGTGGGAGCACTACAACCACGACCTGTGGATCGACGATCCGGCGGACAGCCTCGTTTACGAAGCGCACCAGTACTTCGACGCCGACAGCAGCGGCACCTACCAGCAGAGTTACGAAGTAAGTGGCGCGTACCCCGACATAGGCGTCGACCGCGTGAAGCCGTTCGTCGACTGGCTCGAGGCGCGCGGCGCGCGAGGATTCATCGGCGAGTACGGCGTGCCGGGGGACGATCCACGATGGTTCGCGGTGATGGACCAGTTCCTTGCTTATCTGGACGAGCACTGCATTGGGGCCGCCTACTGGGCGGGCGGCCCGTGGTGGCCTACCGATTACGTCAGCTTGATCGAGCCGCTGCCGGGTCTGGAGGACCGGCCCCAGATGACGGTGCTGCGGGAGCACCCGAGCTTCGAATGCGCGGTTCAATGAGTTCGAGCTAGTGGGTCGTGCGGCGTCACGCAGCACTCGGTCACTCCTCAGGCAACACCGTCGCGACTATCGACGCATCCAACTCCTCGTACTCCGCCAGCCCGATCGTCTCGTAAAGCTCCGCGCGCGTCTGCATACGCTCCAGCATTCTTCCGGCGCTGCCGTCGCGCGCGAGCGCGCGGTAAAGCTCCTCCTGAGCCTTGTTCGCCACCCTCAGGGAGCTGACCGGCCAGATGACGATCTTGTAGCCAAGCTCCTCGAACTGCTCCGCGCTGAGCTGTGGTGTGCGGCCGAACTCCGTCATGTTGGCCAGCAGCGGCACCCCAGGGAGCGCCTGAGCGAACTCGCGGAACATCGCCTCGGTCGTGAGTGCTTCCGGGAAGATGACGTCGGCGCCCGCCTCCACGTAGCGCTCCGCCCGAGAGACGGCGCTGCCGAGCCCCTCGCTGGCCACGGCGTCGGTACGCGCGACGATCACCAGGTGTTGGCGCGCCTTCACCGCCGCCGCGATCTTCAACGCCATGTCGTGCGGCGCGGCCAACTTCTTGTCGTTCAGGTGCCCACACTTCTTGGGCAGGAGTTGGTCCTCGATGTGCACGGCGCCCGCGCCTGCGGCCTCGAAAGAGCGCACCATGTTCATGACGTTAAGCGCCTCGCCGTAGCCCGTGTCACCGTCCACCAGCACCGGCAGGCCGCTGGCGCGGCTGAGTTGGCGCACGAAGAAGCTAACGTCATCGACGGTGATGATGCCTAGGTCGGGCAGACCCATCGACGCGCTCATCGCCGCGCCCGAGAGGTACAGCGCCTCGAAGCCTGCGTGCTTGGCTTGCAGCGCCGCCATGCCGTTGTGTGCCCCAGGGAGGCGGAGGATGCCGGGCTTAGCGAGCAGCTCGCGGAAGCGCTCACCGGCGCTGCTTTGCGGAAGGTCGGACGCGATCAGGTACGGCATCAGGCGGTGGCGGGCAGCGCTTTGCGGCGCAGCTCGGTCCTAAAGGCGAACATTGCGTTGGGCATGACTAGCAAGCCTCCTCGTTGGCCGCGGCGAGCTAGAAGATCCCGCCCGGCACGGGTGCGCCGAGTTGCTCCCGGCCCACCACCACGTTCAACGCCCCAACCTCGTGCGGTTCGAGGTTCTCGAGGCGGGCCGTAAGGTCCAAGAACCGCTCCTGCTCGACCTCCTCGACGATGCCGGCGGCCAGTTCGCGGAACTTGGCCACGTATTGGTCGCGGCCGAACGGACGCGCGCCCCGCGGATGAGCGTCGGCCACGGCGATCTCGTCGGCTATGACGCTGCCGTCGTCGAGGGTGATGACCACACGGCCCCCGAATGCCCTCTCCGCCGGATCGGTGGCGTGGTAACGGCGCGTCCATTCTGGGTCTTCCTCTGTTCGCACCTTCCGCCACAACGCCACGGTGTCCAGGCGGCTCGCTCGCTCCGGAGCGTAGCTCCTCTCGTGGTGCAGCGCCACCGCGAAGATGTACATGATCGAGTGATCGAGCGTCTCGCGTGAGGCGTGGGGGTCCATCTTCTGTGGGTCGTTGGCGCCGGTGCCGATCACGTAGTGCGTGTGGTGACTGGTATGGATGACGATGGAGGACACCTTGCTCGTATCGCCCACCTGGGGCGCCATCCGCCGTGCTAAGTCGATTAGCGCCTGGCTCTGGTACTCGGCCGAGTGCTCCTTCGTGTAACTCTCGAGGATGGCGCGCTTGGCCTCGCCCGGCTCGGGCAGCGGCACCTGGTAGCGGGCGTCGGGTCCGCCGAGCAGCCAGGCGATGAAACCGTCCTCCCCCTCGTAAGCGGGTGAGGGCGCGCCTTCGCCACGCATGGCGCGGTCCACTGCCTCCACTGCCATCTTGCTCGCGAATGCGGGCGCGAAGGCCTTCCAACTCGAGATAGCGCCCTTGCGAGATTGGCGCGTGGTGGTGGTCACGTGCAGCGCCTGCTGGATGGCCTGGTAGGTGACCTCGGTGCTCAAGCCGAGCAGCGCGCCGATACCTCCGGCCGCTGAGGGCCCCAGGTGCGCGATGTGGTCGATCTTGTGCTCGTGCAAGCAGATGCCCTTCACAAGGTCGATCTGCAGCTCGTAGCCGGCCGCGACGCCGCGCACTAGTTGCTCTCCACTCAGGCCCTTCGCCTGCGCCACAGCCAGGATCGGCGGGATGTTGTCGCCGGGGTGGCCGTAGTCGGCCGCCAGGAAGGTGTCGTGGAAGTCGAGCTCGCGGACGGCAACGCCGTTCGCCCAGGCGGCCCATTCTGCGGAGATACGTTGTTGGTGAGGCAGGCCGAACACCGCAGACCCCGGCGTCCGTCTGTGCGCTAGGGCCTGGGCACGCGCCGTGCGGACCGGGCGCCTCGCGAGCGACGCTATGGCGACCGCGGCGTTGTCGATGATGCGGTTGGCGATCATGGTGGCGACCTCGGCCTCGACTGGCACCGGGTCGGTGGCGACGGTGGCAAGCTTCCAGGCCAGTTCGTCTTCCCGCGGCAGCGGCTCGTTCGACCTGTGGGTACGCACCTCGTGAATCTTCATTTCTGCACACCTTCTTATCGTGGCGGCACGACCGGAGTGCCGCAGCGGCGGCTGGCTGACAAGGTACCGCTACTAGGGGCAGCTAGCCATGTGCATCGAGGGTAGCAATTGCCCGCCGGCGTCGCCACCAGTTCCTACCCTGCTAATCCAGGAGGAGGTAAACCCCTTGAAGAGACTCAAGTTCGCCCTTCTCGCCCTAGCTGTGTTCGGCATGACTGCCGCGTTCGCGCAGAAGCCGTCCGGCGTCCAGTGCATCGCCCCGTCCGACCCCGGTGGCGGCTGGGACTTCACCTGCCGCACCATCGCCCCGATCCTCACGCAGCTAAATCTGATAGACGGCCAGGTTCGTTCGCAGAACATGGCCGGCGCCGGTGGCGGCATCGCGTACGCGTACGTGGTGGGTCAGCAGGGCAAGAACGAGAACCTGCTCGTCGCGGCGTCTACCGCTACCACCACCCGCCTTGCCCAGGGCCAGTTCCAGGGCTTCACCGCTGACGACGTTCGTTGGGTGGCCGCAGTGGGCGCCGACTACGGTGTCATCGGCGTGGCACCCGACAGCCCGTACAACTCGTTGACCGACCTTACCGACCTGTGGGCCAAGGACACCTCTGCGCTCACGGTAGTGGGCGGCTCGGCAGTTGGCGGCTGGGACCACCTCAAGGTCCTCCTCGCCGCGCAGGAAGCCGGCGTGAAGAACGTCGAGCGCATCCAGTACGTCTCGTTCAGCAGTGGCGGCGCAGCCATCATCGAGATCATCGGCGGACGCGCGGACGTGTTCACTGGTGACGTTTCCGAGGCGCTACCCCAGATCGAGGCGGGCAACCTCAAGGTGCTGGCCGTCCTCTCCGACGAGCGCGTCGCCGCTCTACCGGACGTGCCCACCGCCAAGGAACAGGGCATCGACGTGATCGGCGCCAACTGGCGTGGCTTCTACGTGCCAAAGGGCATAAGCGATGAGCGTTACGACTACTGGGTCGACGCCTTCAAGCAGCTCGAGGCCTCCGACGCCTACGTCGCCATTCGCGAAGCGAACGGCCTGGCGCCCTTCGCCCGCTTCGGCGCCGACATGGAAGCGTTCGTGCTCGATCAAGTAGCAGATATCAAGGACCTGTCCTCCCGCATCGGGGAGTGATGTTCGCAGCAACCTCGCCAGACGGCAAGGGGCAGGGGCGCGCCGAGCGCTCCTGCCCCGCCGGCACAGCCGCCGCGTTGCGCGGCGTTGTCGGCAGAGACAGGCTTGACGGAGGCAACGTGCCATGAGCGACCGCATCACCTCTGGCGTGCTCATCGCTATCTCCCTGGGCTTCATCGCGATGGCACTCGCCATCCAGCCCAGCTTCTTCAGCGACCCGCTCGGCCCTAAGTTCGTCCCCATAGTCGTGGGCGTGTTCCTGATCGGCGCCTGCATTGCGCTGTTGGTGCGTCCGCTCTCGAGCGCAGACTGGCCGAACGCGCTGGTGTGGCGACGCTTAACAGTCTGCCTCCTCGGTTTCGTTGGTTACGCCCTGCTGATGAACCCGCTCGGTTTCATTGCCGCGACCACTATTGCCTTCACACTCTTTGCGCTGCTGTTCCACGGTAAGCCACTCAAGTCCGTACTCGCCGGCGCCGGTTTCGCGGTGTCGTGTTACCTGGTCTTCTCGGTGGCGCTCGGCCTTTATCTGCCGACCGGACGGCTGTTCGAGGGACTGTTCTAGGTGGACGCGCTCGCTTCGTTAATGGGTGGCTTTCAGACCGCCCTAACCACGCAGAACCTCCTGTTCTGTTTCTTCGGGGTGCTCATCGGCACGATCATCGGCATGCTGCCAGGTATTGGGCCCATAAACGGCATCGCGATCCTCATCCCCATCACGTTCGCACTGCATATCAACCCGACGACCATGATGATCCTGTTCGCCGGCATCTATTACGGCTCGCAATATGGCAACTCCATCAGCGCCATCCTCCTGAACGTGCCCGGCACCGCCTCCTCCGTTGCGACCACGCTGGATGGTTATCAGATGGCGAAACAGGGCAGGGCGGGACCCGCGCTGGCCATGTCGGCGATAGCTTCGTTCGTCGGCGGCACCCTATCTATCTTTGGCCTGGCGTTCCTCGCGCCGCTGCTCGCGAAGTGGGCCATCCGCTTCGGGCCGGCCGAGTACTTCGTGCTGATCGTCTTCACCTTCACGACGCTCTCCGCCCTGACCGGCAAGTACTTCGTCAAGGGCCTGGTTTCTACCGGCGTCGGTTTGATGCTGTCGCTCATCGGCCTGGACCCCGGCACTGGCGTGCCCCGCTTCACCTTCGGGCTGCTGCCACTCTTCGACGGCATCGATTTCGTGTCTGCCACCATCGGTCTGTTCGCGGTGGCAGAAGTGTTCCTACTGCTGGAATCCAGCCACGCCGGCCAGGAAGTGACGACGAAAGTCGGCCGCGCCATGCTCAGCATGAAGGAGTTCACCGAGAGCTTCTGGGTGATGATCCGCAGCTCGATCAGCGGTTTCCTCGTCGGCGTCCTGCCCGGTGCAGGCGCCACCATCGCCTCTTTCCTCGCCTACACCAGCGAACAGCGTTGGGTAGACAAGGAAGGCACCTTCGGCAAGGGCGATATCCGCGGCGTTGCTGCGCCCGAAGCAGCCAACAACTCCGCGGTCAGCGGCGCGCTGATTCCGCTGCTCACGCTAGGCGTGCCCGGAAGCGGCACCACCGCGGTCATCCTTGCGGCCCTGCTGGCGCTGAACCTCAACCCCGGTCCGCTCTTCATCACCCAGCAGCCGGACCTGTTCTGGGGCCTGGTAGCGTCCATGTACATCGGCAACGTCATCCTGTTGATCCTGAACCTGCCCCTCGTGGGCGTGTTCATCCGTATTTTGCTCGTGCCGCGTTGGGTGCTGGTGCCCTCTGTTGCGGTGATCGGCTACGTGGCCGTTTACTCCGTTAGCGGCTCCGTTTTCGATCTCATGGTGATGACCGCGCTTGGGGTGCTGGGTTACCTGATGCGCAAGATGAACTTCCCGGTTGCGCCCGTCATCCTCGCGTTGGTACTTGGGCCGTTGATGGAGACCAACCTGCGCCGCGCGCTGGCGTTGGCTCACGGACACTGGACGGTGTTGGTCAGCACGCCGCTCACCATCGGCTTGTGGGTCATGGTTGTCGCTTCGATCCTGTTGCCGCTTCTTACGAAGCGCTCGCGCGCACCCGAGCTCGGGTCAGCAGCTGCAAGCCGCCCGGACGATGACGCTCCGCCTAAGAACGACTGAACCCCCGGCAAGAGGACGACGGGTTTGGTCGCGCTCCACCTTCGCGAGTTCTTGCGGCGTGGGGCCTGCTTGTGCTCGGGCACGACCCGCTCGTCCTTGGGATCGCCACCACCTTTGTTCGTCATAGGCCGCGAGGAGCTGCCCCGTGTCACTAAGGGAGTCCCCTATGTATGAATAGAATCGGCGGATGGTGACGGTCCACGAAGAGCCGGACAGGGTCTTGACTGGTCGAGAGGTGGTGCGGGAATGGGTCACGACGCTCCCGAGGGTTGACAAGGTGACGTTCGGATCCCTTCTCACTCACGGACGTAGAGCGAGCGTTGATGGAGCGCTTCGATTGGTCGATGGATTAGAACACAGGTTCTGTCATGTTCTACGCTTCGCGGGCGCAGCCAAAACAGCGGAGATCAAGGGTGTGCATAGCTATGTCATTTGCACGTCGACTGAGTAACAGTTGGCATTTGGGAAGCGACGGGGATTGCCTGCTGGTAGATTGGTTACCAGAAGCACAACTTTAGCGTGGCACGGACGATCTGGAAGGCCACGTGGGCCGGGGGCGGGGCTCGGATTAAGGAAGTGGGCGGTGCGCGAAGACGGCATAGAACCCATCGGGACCCACGCCAACATGACTCTGAGCTTAGTCGAACGCCTGCTTAGCATCCCGTCCAACCTGGGTCCGGTCGACCATGCGGAAGAGTTCGTGGAACGCGCAGCCCATGCTGCCGCTGCTGCTTTGGGCGTCGACTTTGCCATCAACTGGTTCGGCTTGGCCCGGGAATCACTGCCATCCTTGAGCTCGAACATGGCGAGGCTGATGGTGTTGCAGCAGGATGTCTCTTTCGCAGCGATCGACCTTATCGGCCGTGAAGCCTTCGCGCCTCAGGATGAGATCGTACTGGATCATCTGGCTAGGGACCTCACGCTCAGCCTCGACGCTTTTACCTACCGCAAGATACGGGATGCCCAGCGCGCTCTCATAGCCATTCTCTCCGACGAGGACGACCCGGCTGAGCTAGCGAAGAACGCCACCATAATGTTCGTGGAGCAGGTGGGGGCGGAAGCAGGGCTCTTGTTGAGCCAGCACACCAGTAGTTTCGGCGTGGTGGCTTCGGTTGGAGACTGGCCCGCGGAGCACGACGCGATTGCGGACTGGAACTCCGTCGCCCAACGCGGCATAAGGGCGGGCGGCGCGCTGGCGCACCCTGGCGGCCTCGTGACCTGTCCAATCGCCGCCTCGACACCCGCACGAATATTGCTTCTCCTGCGTTTCCCCCTCGGCCGAGCAACGCGCCGGAGCCGCTTCCCGGTGCTAGAGGAACTGACGCGGGCGGCCGCACCCTACATGAATGCGCGCCGGCGCGACATGGTGCTCCTGCAACTCCTAGAGCTGAACCGTGCGGCGGAGGATACCGATACCATCGAGCTATACCGCAGCGTTCTCAGAACCGCCGTGGAGTTGATTCCGGGTTCTCAAGCCGGAACGTTCCTGGCGCGGCATCATCCTGGTGAGCCGTTTCAATATCAAGCCGCGCTGGGTTTCGATCTCGACGCTTTGCGAGGCAGCACGGTTAATGAAGCGGCCATGCGAGCCTGGTACGGTCCCAATGACCGTGGCTGGCGGCTCGGCCAACCCCGCATCTTGAGCCGCGATTCGGTAGACATCGATACCTACGGCGCTGCCGCCTCTCCCGACGCTGACCCTGAAGCCACCGCGTACGGCAGCATCCAGTCGAACCTATGCTTGCCCGTGCTGCGCGATGGTGTCGTCATGGCGGCGCTTAACCTTGACAACTTGACCGACCCGCAGGCGTTCGGCCGTGACTCCACCCGTTTGGCCCGCCTCTTCGGCTCTCCGCTCTCTAGCCTTCTGTACCGCCAACATACGCACAATTTGCTCCAGAAGGCTGCGCTAATCGACGAGCTCACCAACTTGGCCAACCGGCGGGCCTTCGACCAGGCTCTTGAGCGGGAACTCGCGCGTGCGGTGCGAACTGGGAGCCAGCCGAGCGTACTGTTGTTGGACGTGCGCGGCTTCAAACTCATTAACGACCGTTTCGGTCACGCAGTTGGCGACGAAGCGCTCATCCTGGTGGCTCGTGCCCTAGAGGAGGGTTTGCGCGCCACTGACTTGCCTGCAAGGTACGGTGGTGACGAGTTCGTGGCCATGCTCCCCGAGACGCCCGCTTCTGAGGCGACTTTTATCGCACAGCGGGTGCAAGGCGCGATAGCCAACATCATTATTCGCGATGACGTCTCGTTGGCCGTGGACATCGGGATTGCGACCGCGCCGGCTGATGGCTCCACCGTTAAGGAACTGGTACGGGTGGCGGACGAGCGGATGTACGTGGAGAAGCTGGCAGCGCGATGAAGCTCTCGGGCATGCACCCGACGAACTATTTCAACACGTACATCGTGGTCGCCGCCGACCGCCCGATTGACCAAGGTGCTGTCCCGCCTAGGAAACCTTAGCCGCCTGAATTCTCACGTAGTAGTTCCGCCTGCTACCATTCCCGTCATGCGTTTCGCCTTGCTGCGCGTTGCGTTGCTTTTCGCCGCCGCCGCTGTCACAGCGGGCCTGGTCAGCCTGGCCGCCGGGGTCGGCTTCTCTTTGGCGCTAACGCCTCAACTGTCCGCGCTGTACTTCATCCCCGTCAACGTGTTGTGCCTGTGGCTCTTACGCCGCACCCTGCATGCGCGTGGCACCAGCCTTAGGCGCCTCGCTGGCTACGACCGCAGCCGGATTGGCCGCGACGTGCTCCAGGGCCTGCTGTGGCTGATGGTGCTGTTCGTGCCGTTCGTCATCGCTATCAACCTCACCATGCTGGTCATGTTCGGTCCCGCGGGGATGCTGGCTGCCTACGAGACGGTATTCGCCCCCGATCCTGCCGCGAGCGTGGCGTTCGCTCCGTGGTTCGCGTGGACCTCGGCGATCCTCGTGGCGCTGGTGTTTCCGCTCACGAACGCGCCCACCGAAGAGCTTGTCTACCGCGGTCACGCTCAGGATGGGCTGCTACGAGCTGGCCGTCCGGCCGCAGTCGCCGTACTGCTGCCAGCGGCAGCGTTCGGGCTGCAACACGTTCTCCTTGCCCCGTCGGCTGCTGGCATGCTCGTGTACGCAGTGGGGTTCTTCAGCTGGGGTGCGGTGGCGGGATTCATCTACCTACGGGTGGGCCGCCTTATGCCACTCATTACGGCCCACCTGATCACGAACGCGCTTACGTCCTTGGCGCCGCTGGTCTTCCTGCTCGCCGGCGTCAGCACTTCCTGACCGGGTAGAGGACCTAGTGATTCCTGCACCGGCAGCCAGCTCCAGCTCGATGGAGAATGCCCCGTTGAGGCTTCCGGAACGATCGCACGTGCGGCAACACAAGGAGCGAGACGATGACCAAGAGCTGGCAAGGCAATCCGTGTTGGTACGAACTGACGACAAGCGAGGGCGCTCTGAAGGCGTCGGAGGAGTTCTACGGCGAGATCCTCGATTGGGCCTTCGTGGATTCCGGGATGGTGGGCTCCGAGTACCACCTAGCGACCTGTGATGGCGACGTGGTGGCGGGCTTGGCGGCAATGCCTGAGAACGTCGCGAGCAGCCAACCGTTCTGGATGGTCTACTTCGCTGTAGGTGACGCGGATAAGTCTGTGGCCGACGCGGAAGCAGCGGGAGCCGTGGTCCACCGCGCACCCGGCGACGTTCCCGGCACCGGTCGCTTCGCGCTGCTGGCCGACCCGCAAGGCGCAGGCTTCGGGTTATTGCAACCCGACACGCGCAGCATGTCCGGCGCTGACGTAGCTAAGGCCGAGGCGGGCGGCGGCGCGTTCAACCAGCAAAAGCCCGGTCACGGTAACTGGCATGAGCTGATGTCCGCCGACCCCGCGGCGGCGTTCGAGTTCTATGCGCAATTACTAGGCTGGAGTAAGGGTGAACCGGTCGACATGGGCGATATGGGCACCTATCAACTCTTCCAGCGCAGCGGAGCCGACATAGGCGGCATCATGGGCCTGGGTGACGCACCTGCGTCTACCTGGCTGCCGTATTTTGGCGTGGCGGGTAGTGTGTCAGCTAGCATCGAGGCCATCAAAGCCGCCGGTGGCAGCGTGCATGCGGGGCCCATGGAGGTGCCTGGCGGCTCCTTCACTGCAGTGGCCCAGGACCCTCAGGGCGCTTGGTTCGCCGTGGTCGGTACCAAGAAGTAGCTGCGAGGCCCTACTGCGCGCCTGACACCACAGACAACACCTCACTCGTGATCGCGACCCTGACGTGCTCGTCGCTCACGGTGGCGCGACCGTCGCCTGCCTGCTCGCCGTAGTTGCCGAAGGCGGCGTGGTTGGCTCCGTCGATCTCAACGAACGTGGCATTGGCCGGCAACAGGTGCGCCGCTTTTCTGATCTTCTGGGGCGTGCTTAAGCCGTCCTCGCTCCCGCTGATGCTCAGCACTGTGAGGTCTAGCTCAGACAGGTCATTGGCGCAGTAACTGCCGAAGAGGATAAGACCACGGACTTGAGGTTGCTGGGCGTACTGACACGCCCGCACCCCACCCAACGAGTGACCGCCGACGAACCAAGTCGTGACGCCGGGAGCTTCATCGGTGAACCTGCTCAGCGGCCTGAGATCGAAGAAGGCGAGGTTGAGGATGGGTTTGGTGATCACGACTGTCAGGCCGCCGTTGTTGACCGCGGCCGAGAGCTTGTAGAGGTAGGCCGCAGGCGCGACCTTGGCGCCCGGGATGAAGACTAGTCCCACCCCAGACGCCTGTCCTGTGGGTGCCATGACGATGGCGGCGCCGTTCTCGGTCACCGTTACGCCCGGGTTTGCCATCACCTCCGCCAGGGGTTGGCTGTCGGCCGGCATGACGCCGGTCTGGGCCCAGGCCACGAACCCGACCACGACGATGACGATCAGCGCAGCGATGCTGAGCAGCACGGTGCGAGTGACCCGCTTGGCTGACGACCTACCGCGCTCGCTCCGCTTCGGAGGGGAAGAGGTCATGCCTTTATCATCCTCCCCTTGTCCTTCCCGATGTATGCCGCTGCAGCATCGTTTGGATCCCAGGATGGGCGCGGGGCGTCTACCGTGGTCTCGCCCGATAGCCGAAGCGTTGCCAGTAGCCCGAGCACGAGGAACCCGGCTGCGGCGAAGGCGGAGTAGCGCGTGCCCTGGCTGAAGGCGTCGCGTGCGGCGGCGCCGATCTGCGAGTTCTGCTCCACCAGTCCCGGGATGGCGCCGCCGGCGCTGATGACCACGACGTCGACGATCTGGTTGCGTGCCGCTTCCGGGAGCTGCGGCGCCCGGTCACCGAGTTTCGTGTCGAGAGAGCCCCCGACCGACGTGAACAGAACGGTCCCGAGTATGGCGATGCCCAGTGCGGACCCGATCTGCCGGGCCGTGCTGGCGGTGCCGGAACCCTGGCCGCTCTTGTCGACCGGCACGTCCTTCAGGACGACGCCAGTAAGTTGTGCCGTGGCTAGGCCCACGCCGACACCGTAAGCGAACAGGAACGGGACTATCGAGAGCCACGAGGCGTCGGCCGTGATGACGAGGCCAAGCCCTGCCACGCCTACGATCTCAGCGATGATGCCGACTCGAACTATGGTGACGGGGCTGACGTTCTGCCCGAACACGCCCGATACCCCGCTGGCGACGAACGAACCGATGGCAAGCGCGAGCAACACGAGGCCGGTCTGCAGGGCGTCGTAGCCGATCACGTTCTGTAGCCATAGCGGCAACGACAAGATGATGCCGAACTCGCCCAGGGAGACGATCATGGCGGCGATGTTCCCGTTGCGGAACGACGGGATAGCGAACAGCGAGAAGGCCAGGAGGGTGGTCTTGCCAAGGCGTTCTCGGTGGATCCCCCACCAGACGAACGCGACGCCGGAAAGCAAGGTCAAAGCGAAGATGATCGGGATGGGGGAGAGCGCGAAGGGCCACGTCCAGGAGCCGAATGCCCGGTCCCAGCCCGGGTTGACTTGCCACCAACCGTAGCTGCGCCCCTCGATCAGGCCGAATACGAGGGTCGCGCTCAAGGTGACGGAGAGGACCGCGCCGATGACGTCTATGCGGCGTGGCGCTGCCGCGTCCTTGGACTCCGCAACGAAGGCCAGCACCCCGGCGACGATGAGCACGCCCAACGGGACGTTGATTCCGAAGGCCCAGCGCCAAGAATGGTAGGTGGTCAGCCACCCGCCCAGTAACGGCCCGAGCGCGACCATGCCGCCGATGGTCGAACCCCAGACGGCGAACGCGATGCCGCGTTCCTTGCCGCGGAACGTGGCGTTGATCAACGAAAGCGTAGTCGGCAGGACCATGGCGCCGCCGACGCCTTGCAGCAGCCGAGAGCCGATGAGCAGTTCACCCGACGGCGCCAGGGCGGCGAGCACCGAGGCGGCGGCGAAGACGCCGACACCCGTCAGCAATATGCGCCGGCGTCCGTAACGGTCGGCGAGAGTTCCAAAGACGAGCAGAAGTGCCGCGAATACGAGCGTGTAGCTTTCCTGCACCCACTGCACCTGGGTCGAGGTGATGCTCAGGTCTCGCACTACCGCGGGAATGGCCACGTTGACGATCGTCGAATCGACGATGATCAACGCCACGGCGATGCTGATGAAGACGAGCCCGGCCCAGCGCCGGCGTGCGCCGCTCATGCGCTCACCCACGAGTTGCCTGGGCGGTTCGCGAGCGCTGCCGTGTGATCAAGGGTCACATGCTTCATGGGTGTACACCCTTCCAGGTGGGCTGGGATCGAAGGCGTCATCAGCAGGGAGCCGCTATCGGCGCGCTGCGCCGTACTACGAACGAGTGGCCGGTCGCGATGACCGGCCACTTCAGTGTCTTCAAGTCGCGAGAGTTACTCGGTGGGGGGGAGGAGGACTGCGTCGATGACGTGGACGACACCGTTGTCGGCCAGGAGGTCCGTTGCGGTGACGGTGGCGACACCGTTCAGCATGACCATGCCGTCGACCACGGTAACGGTGATCTCGGCGCCGTTGACGGTCTTGACCATGAACGTACCGCCGCCGGCTTCCACGGCCGCGAGTACGTCGGCTGCGAGAACCTTGCCGGAGACGACGTGGTAGGTGAGGATGGCGGCGAGGTCAGGGCTGGCGAGGAGCTCTTCCGCGGTGATGCCGAGGGCGTCAAGCGCCGCAGCGAAGGCTTCGTTGGTGGGCGCGAACACGGTGAACGGACCTTCGCTCGAGAGCGTGTCGACCAGGTCGGCCTTCGTCACGGCGGCCACCAGGGTCGAGAAGTCGGGGTTGCTGACGGCGATGTCGACGACCGTCGTCGGCGTGGCGTTCTGGGCGCAGGCCATCAGGGGGAGAACGGCTAGGGCGAGGATCGAGAGGAGCTTCTTCATGGGTAACACCTTTCCTTGCTGGGGTGGGTCTGTAGCCTTGGACAAAGGTTCTACAAGCCCGTGACAAAGATGATACACCAGTTAGACAAGATGACTGGGTGCTAGGTCACATTTGGAGGTCTACTCGCGCTGTACGCTGTTCTAGGGCCTGTACAAGGCTTGTCGAATGCTTAGGAGTTTGGATGCCTGGTAAGTACACGGTGGCTGAGGTCGAGACACGGTCTGGGGTTCCGGCCAGTTCTTTGAGGCAGTGGGAACGGCGTTACGGGTTCCCCAAACCACAGCGCTCCAGCGCCGGCTACCGCCTCTACACCGATGGAGACCTGCGGCAGATAGAGATCATGCGCGGCCTCATCGCCGACGGTTTGCTGGCCTCGCGCGCGGCCGCTATGGTTCTGGAGCAGTCGCTTCCCGTCGTTGGCCCTCGGCCCTTGGCCGACTTGGCGAACGAGTTGGCGGAGGCGTTGGTGGGCCTCCATGAAGCGCGTGCCGGACGTGTTCTGAGTGAGGCATTCGCCCTGCATGACGTAGAAGCCGTACTGCTGGACATAGTCACTCCGACCATGGTGAAGGTCGGAGAACTCTGGCATGCTGGAAAGATCCTCGTGTCGACCGAGCATTTCGCCACCAGCTTCATTCAGGGGCGGCTTCACTCGCTGCTTTCGCTCATGCCTGGCCCGGGGCGTTCGCAACTGGCGTTGGTCACCTGTGCCCCGAAAGAGCGTCACGAGCTAGGCGCGCTGATCTTGGCGGTGCTGCTGAACCGCGCCGGCTTCGATACCGTTTACCTAGGTGCCGATACGCCCGTGCACGATCTGGTGGAGATGACGCGTTTGCTGCGCCCGGAAGCCGTGTTCCTATCTGCCTTGTGGGAAGATGCCGTCGCCCAGCTTCTGACCCACCGCACGCAACTGCGCGCGATGGAACCGTTGCTGGTCGTCGGGGGTCAGGCTTTCGAGGCTGCGCCGGAGTTGGCCAGCGATCTGGGCGGAGTCTTCCTCGGTAACGATGTCCACGCGGTCATCCCTGAGGTAGTGCGGCTGCTCGAGAGCCGTATCGTTCAAAGTACGTGAGGGTGCTCGACTTTCTAAACAACGCCAAGTCGTAGAACTCGCCGGCCGGTGCTGCTTAGCAGGCCTTTTTGCTCGCGCACCACACTAAACAATCAGCACGCATGTATTCCCTAGCCCTGGAGCAGCCCGGACCTTTGGCTTCCCGGTCCTGTCTGCTGCTGGTAGGTCGCCTGGAAGTTTGACTCCGCCAGCCGGCTCCTGAACTCAGAAACCCGGTTGACATCCTATATCACGCGGCGCTATACTCGTCCCGCGGTATAGCGACTGACGTTATAGCGCGGGACGACCGAGGACGGTGTTCATGGAGCTCAACAAGTCACAAGAGGCATACCTGCCGATGTCCGAAACGGCCTATTACACCCTGCTTTCCCTGACTGAGCCGCGTCACGGTTACGGCATCATGCAGCACGTGGAGGAGCTGACCCGCCAGCGGCTCCGCATAGGAGCGGGCACGCTCTACGGCAGCCTCTCGCGCATGGAGCGGGATGGCCTCATCAAGGTCGTCGCCGAAGAACAACGACGCAAGACGTACTTGATATCGCCGGTTGGCGCGAGGGTGTTGCAGCTCGAACTCGACCGCCTGAAGGAGCTGGTCGCGAACGGAGTCGCGAACACGGAGGCATTGGCATGAAGAACGACGAGACGATTACGAGATGGTTCTTGTGGTCCAACTGGACCCCGGAGAAGATGGAAGCCTGGGTAGAAGAGAAGGCCGCTGAAGGCTGGACCTTGGTCAAGGTGGACCGCGGCCTGGTTCGTTTCCACTTCGTTCGGACGAAGCCTCACAAGGTCCGAGTCTGCGCCGACTTCCCGGCGGACCCCAATGGCGAGTACATGACGATCTTCGAGGACGCAGGCTGGCACCTCGTGCGCGGAGGGCTGGGTTGGCATATCTGGCAGATGGAGTACAGCGGGACCGCGAGGCCCGAAGCCTTCACCGACCTGGATTCGCTCATCGACAGGAACAACCGCACCGCCATCATCCTGGCGGCCGGCCTTATCGGGCCAATCGCCGCACTCGGCCTTCTGGGGACGAGGGGCGTGTTCGACTCACCGGCCGGCAAGGTCTGGATGATCATCATCATCGCCCTCGTGATCTTCCTGGCTGCCGCGGTCGGAGCAACGCTCCGGACGGTCATTACGCTGAGGGAGCGGAAGAAGTTGACGAGTGATTGATTCGCGGCGGCTGAACGAGGTCTATCGTGACTAAGGTCCTCAGAGAGGACCACCTTGCAACCCATCGCCCGCGCAGCTTCGAGTATGGCCGCGTCCCAATAGGAGATCGCGAAGTGGGCTCGTGACGCCATGGCGGCGCGAGTTACCTCCACGTCGACTGCGAGGACAGGGAAGCGCAGGAACGACTCGATCAGGCTGACGGCCTGATCGTGAGAGAGGGGGTCGGCCCGGCTAGTGCGCGTGGACTGAACGTAGAACTCCTGCAAGACCTGCACCGAAAGCGCGAGGTCGCGCTGCGCCAATAGAGTCCTCGCGCTGCGCGCCTTCTCGTGCTCCCCCGCGTCTTTCGACACGGCGTAGAGCAGAACGTTGGTGTCAACGAAGCGCACGGTCATGGACCTCGTCGCGAGATAAACGATCCGACGCCCGGAAGCGCTCGATTTCGGCGATGACTCGCTCCTGCTGCGCCCCTAGCCGCGCGAACGTTGCTTCGTCTTGTGCAAGGGACGTGAGATACGCCGCGACCATGGCGCTGACCGACGTGTCGTTCTCGGCCGCGCGCACCCTTGCGGCGCGGTAGACGTCGTCGGGGACGGAGACGGTGATGTTCTTCATGCAGACACCGTATCACAGTCCTACAAATACTGTGTACCACAGTAGATTCTAACTGCGCGGCCTAGGTTACTCAGCGCTCTGGCGGTGAGGGGAGAGCATGACAGCGATGGCCGACGCTTATCGCCTCGGCATTACGCAGCTTCCGTCGGAGCTGGCCTCCGGTAAGTTCAAATCGCACTTCCTTGGCGTCACCGCCCCGCCTGCTGCTGGTAGGTCGCCTTGAAGTTCGACTCCGACAGCCAGCTCCTGAACGACTCGTTGTCACTGTAAAGCTTGAACAGCTCGGTCACGTCGTGCATGACGGAAACAACGGCTCGCTGCAGCGCCTTGTCGTGCTCCACACGGGCGTTCTGTGGGTCGGAGTGCTTGATGGCGTTCTGATAGGCAACGTCCTCGCCGACGAGGCGGGGGGATGTCCTCGGCGATGGTGCGGCGGACGCGGTCGGCGTCCTTCCAGTCGATGTTGCCCCACATCTCGTTGAAGCTGTTCAAGATGTTGGACAGGTAATCCATCTCCGGATCAGGTTTGCGCCCGCCCTACTCGGTTGGCACCGGCTCGATCTCGCCGTCTGCGTCGGCTAGCGCGATCGACATGGTGGCTTGCTTCTCTACGCGGTAGCTGTCCATGTCGATGGTCTCGAGGATGCCGCGGCTCAGGTCCTCCTCGATGGGCGTGGGGAGCTTCGGCACCAAGAAGTTCAAGAAGGTGCTCAGCTTCTCCCATTCGATGTTGGAGTAGGGGAGGATCAGGGCGAGGAAGCCGTATGTGCGCAAGAACGCCTTCGCACTGCCCTTGAAGCTGACCTGGTCCTCTTCGTCGAGGGTGCTGCGGTAGGTGTCGACGCATACGTCGAGGATGGGGTCGAGGCGGTCGCGCTCTGCGCCGCCGAGGTAGAGCTCGACGAGCTGGTCGACCTGCTCCTGGCTGTAGACCTGGTGCCCGTCCAGCTCGTTCCTGAGGTCGTGGAGCTTGTTAGGGTCGGTCTCGCTGGAGAGCACGGTCGTGCGGTAGTACGGTTCGAACGACGCGCTAATCGTGTCGGCGTCGTTGGCGAAGTCCAGCACGAACACGTCGTGCTTGCCTGGGTGCGCGCGGTTGAGGCGCGACAAGGTCTGCACCGCCTTCACGCCGCTCAGCGGTTTGTCGACGTACATCGTGTGCAGCAGCGGTTCGTCGTAGCCGGTCTGGAACTTGTCGGCTACCACCAGGAAGCGGTACGGGTCGTTGCGGATGCGCTGGGCGATGTCGTTGCTGGGGAAGCCGTTCAGGCTGGCCTCGGTAACCATGGCGCCGCCGTATTCGTGCTCGCCGGAGAAGGCGACGATTGCTTCGTAGGGGCTCTTGCGCTCGCTCAGGTACGCGCCCACGTGATGGTAGTACTGGATGGCCCGTTCGATGCCGCTGGTGACGATCATTGCCCTAGCCTGCCCGCCTACCTTGCGGGCGCCCAAGACTTGGTCGTGGAAGTGATCGACCATGATCTCGGCCTTGAGGCGGATGGCGTGGTCGTTGCTTTCAACGTACCGGCGGAGCTTCTTGCGGGCCCTGTTGGCGTCGAACTCGGGGTCGGCCTCGACGGTCTTGATGAGCTTGTAGTAGCTCTTGACGGGCGTGTAGTTCTTAACCCGGATTATTCATGAGGCATGAGAAGAGAAGGCCTTCAGTGTGGTAGAAAGGGTGTGTGAGACGCACTTCCTGCCGTTTGGAGGCCTTCTTGTGAGGGAGAATATCACTTCGCAGTCCGTTCTGTTCGAGGGTGGCTTCGTGAGGCCGGTTCTGGCGGCATTCGATCAGCCGGCGAGTAGTTCCGATGGCGGGGCTTTGCTGCTGAAGTTGGCGGGTGACCGCTTGGGCTTGGCGGCTGTAGTGGCGGGCGCGTTGCCGGATGAGCGTGAGGCCGGCAAGGTCAAGCATTCTTTGCTGAGCGTCGTTCAGCAGCGGGTGTTCGGGATCGGTAACGGGTACGAGGACGCCAACGACGCCGCGCGCTTACGCGACGACCCCACCCCCAGCTGCTCTTGGGGCGCTGTCCTGGTGTTGGTGGTGAGTTGGCGTCGCAGCCGACGATCTCGCGCTTGGAGAACGCTTTCGATCTTTAGCAGGTGATGGTGGCAGCGGAGGCGATGGGTTGCGCGGTGCTTGACCGTCACCAAGGGCGCCTACGCAAGAGCGCTGAGCGCATCATCATTGACGTGGACGCCACCTGGGACGCGGCGCATGGCGAGCAGCAGGGCGCCTTGTTCAACGGCCTCTACGGCGATCACGGTTTCCTGCCGCTCCTGGCGTTCGTGCAGCTCGACGACGAGCAGGAGCAGTACCTGGTGGCCGCCTTGCTCAGACCCGGTAACGCCGGGAACGATGACGTCTTGAGCTTCGTTACGGGCGTCATCGAGAAGGTCAAGGAGCGCTTCCCCAAGGCGGAACTCACACTCAGGGCTGATGCTGGCTTCGCCATCCCCGCGGTGTTCGAGTACCTCGATGATCACAAGATTCGCTACGCCATCGGCATGAGCGGCAACAGCGTCCTGAAGGAACAGGCGGAGCCCGGCAGGCAGATCGCCAGGGCGCTATCCGCAGCCAGTGGGGTGAGCGAGCGCGTCTACGTCGACAAGCAGTACGAGACTAAGAGGAGCTGGCCGCACTCGCGCCGGGTGATCACCAAGGCCGAGGTCACGCGCTACCCGGGTAGGATGCCCAGGGATAACGCGCGTTTCGTCATCACCGACCTAGTCGGCAGCGCCGACTTCGTGTACGAGGAGATCTACAGCCGCAGGGGTGACGTTGAGAACTTACGTCAAGGAACTGAAGAGCGCCATCCGCTTGGACAAGACCAGCTGCACGAGCTTCGCGGCTAACCAGCTGCGGGTGATTCTGCACGCGATGGCGTTCGCGCTTTACCAAGAGATCAGGCTCGCCGCGGCCGGTACCAGCTTCGCTACCGCGCAGGTCACCACCATCAGAGAGCGCCTCATCAAGCTGGGCGCCTGGTTCAAGACCACCACCACCAGACGAATCGTCATCCACCTGCCTGAAGCGGCGCCATGGCGAGGCGAGTGGGTGACCATCGCCGGCCGCTTAGCTGCGCCGTCAGCCTGACCCAACAGCACAACCAGCTTCCCAGAACCGGGTAGGCACCAAGCCCCCGGCCGGCGAAGCACACCTTGATACCCCCGAACAGGCGCCGGCGAAGCACCACACCCGAACTACCACCCCGAACGGACGACCTTCAGGACCAGGCCGGCACCGAACCACCCACAATCGCGCGGCCCCACCCCGAAAAACACTACCAACGAGCCACTCATGAATAGACCGGGCTAAGTAGTCTTACCAACCTGACTTACCTCATACTGATGGACAACGACATAAGCGACATCAAACCCCTGACGAATCTCACTAACTTGACGTACCTCAACCTGTCGAACAACAAACTCCGCGACATCACGCCACTCAAGAATCACCGCAACTTGGAGTTCCTGCACCTATACAACAATTGCCACGATGTTTCGAGCGGTTCACCCGCGTTCAACATCATCGAGGTGTTGACGGTGGGAGGCACCAGCGAATGGATCGCTACGGTGTATTCGCCCAGACACTCGACGCTGCCCGAGATCCGCTTCCAGTAGTCTGCGTCGGTCAAGTCCTCCCCCAGCTCCGTCAACGCGTCGGTGGCAGTGCCGATAAGCGACTGGCCCACGAAACCGGGGTCGACGATGAGCGCCCGCTTGAGCGAGTAATCGACGTCCTTGCAACTGAACCCGTTGCCGCTATGGAACTTCACCCCCTCACGGAGGCGGAAGGTGTGCGTGCGCCCGTCGTCGGAGAGCTCGTGACCCGTGGCCAGCGCCGGCCTGAACAGGATGGTGGCGCCCTCGTAGCCATAGACGGTCTCGTAGACGTTCTCGATGACGCTCTGACCCCACGGCGAGTCGTAGTTGAGCGGGTCCAGCGTCTCAGCGTCGATCAACCGCTGGAACACGTAGGTCTGACCTACTGCCAGGCCCAAGGACAGCAAGGCCACCAATGGAATGAGCTTCGCTAGAAGAGCCGCCCATTGCTGAACTCCGGTAGTCATCATCATCCTTCCTCCTCGGACGGTTCAAACTTGGTAGGAACCGTGAGAGGAGGCTAGGAACTAGACTGCTTACACCTGCTAAACGCCAACTAAACGACCACGGTTTTCTCTCCCGCCAGTGAAGCCTTCGGCTCCTGGTCGGCAGGCGGAGTCCTGCCGCAATAGGCAGCGTTCTATCGCTACGGCATGCCGAGCAGCTTCTTGACGGTCATAACCAGCATGTTGCCGGTCTCACCCGTGAAGAACGGTGCGGGTCCGAGGTACCTCCCCTCACCATCGAACACCAGCACGCCGAAGTCCTTCTCGCCGTAACCCCACGTGGTGACCGGATCATCGGGTCCACCGACCTCGTAGCGAACGATGCTCACCCCATCGGCCCAACCATCGTCAGGCCAAGCTGTGGTTGGCACGAACATGCCCTTAGGCGGTTCCCCGGTACTCAAGTAGTTCATGATGTCAGCGCCGGCGGCTTCTTCACCGAAGAGCTCGGCGTACTCCGCGAAAACGGCGCGGGGACCGTAGTCAACGTACGGCGCGAAACCGTAAAACCCCTCAGCAATCGACTCCAGGCTCGGCTCCAGAAGGTAGACGCCCATGTCCGGCTGCTCGTCGAGCAGTCTCTTGACCGCCTTCTGCAAACCGCTCGACACGATCTCCCTGCAGAAGCTGCAATAACCGTCCCCGACGATGACAAGCGCGGGCGCGCCGGTCCCGAGAGGAACCACTGGCGATGAGCGAGCCACTCCGCCGATTACCGGCAAGACGACGGCGTTATCGTCGACCGCTTGCCAGTCGCCGCTGTCGGCGCGTGCAAGCTGGTGATCGAAGTCAACCCACTGCCGGCGGCTCATTGGGCGCACCTTGTCTCGAACCATGCCATTCTCGTCCAGGAGATACAGGAGTGTGAGGTTCGTCTCGAAGGCATCCTGGAACCTCGAGTCGGCGTCGAAGACGATGGGAACGTCATGCTCCTGCGCCCACGCTTCCACCGTTACGCGCGGTGAACTGGTCTCGACCACGAAGATCTGCAGGTTCTGGTACTTCCGTATCCAGCTGGTCGCAATCTCGGGCACCGCCTCGCAGAGCGGACACCCCTTGACCTTCGCGAAGATGACCACCGTTGGCACGCCCTTCTTTATGGTCTCTCCAGTAACGGTTTGGACCAGTGGAAAGTCCACGAGGGTGCCGGGGGCCACCTTGGCGCCAACCCTGTAGGCTTGGCTACTAGCCGCCCCAAGAACGAAAGAGGCGAACAGGAAGGCCGCTATGGTCCAGCTACGAACGCGCATATGCATACCCCTCACTAACTGTAGTACTTATGACGTTGGACGTATTATGTGGATAATTGGGTCGCACGTCAAGACTGAGGCGCGCCGCGGGTATTATTGACAACGGTCAACTAGACCCTGTTACCCATTCCGTGGCGCGGCACGCGGGGGTGGGCCGCGCCGTGGGTCACCCATCGCGGAGATGACCGGGTGATCCCTGGGTATTCCGCTTAATTCGGCCGCCTGTTCCGCCGTCGGAATACCCGCCCATGCTCGGTAGAACCGGCGAACTCGAGATGGCGCGCTTGTTCGGTACGTGGCTTCAACCGCACCAAGTAGGTGGCGCTGAAGCACTCAGGCCCGAGATACCAAGATGCGCTCGGGCGGTTCGGTCCCGCCCTCGATGTAGATACTCACGCTGTAGTCGAGCTTGCCCAGCAGGCGCATGAGGCGGTCTACCGAGTAGTTCTTGAGTACGCCACGGGTTATGCGTGACACGTCGGCCTGGCTGAGACCGAGTTCCGTTGCAGCCTGGGATTGCATCCAACCGTGCGCTTCGATGCCGTCAAAGATCTTGCTGGCGAGTCGTGCTTTGATACTGCGCTCATCGGGATTAGGTAGACCCAGGTCGACAAAAACGTTTGCGTTGCCCTCGAAGGCGGCTTCATCATGGTTAGCCATTCTCGGTCTCCTTCACTCTCTTCAATCGCGCTCGGGCATCGCTAAGACTTCCCTGATGGAGGACCCAACCCACTTCACTCGCCTCTGGTTCGACACGGTGTACCCGATTGGCATGATATGGCGGTTCCGCTATAACCGCAAAGGCCTAGTTTACGTGGAGGGGGTTCGGGCCCTTTGGTGATCTCTCAGGTCAAGCTTCCAGTCAGTTGAACGAGGAAGTCGTCTCGTGCCTGTGCCACACTGACCCCGTGGTACTTGAGGAGGCGTGCGGAAGATGGCGAAATTGACGGTCACGGTCGACGAGGCGCTGCTCAACCGGGCTCGTCTACGTGCCCTGGAGCAGAACACCTCCCTTACAGCAGTGCTGCGCGGCTACCTAGAGAGTTATGCGGGCCTCTCGGCAGAGCGCGAGGCAGCAGTAAGAGCCGTACTTGAACTCTCCGAAGCGGCCGTTTCGCGTCACGAGGGGCCCCGCTGGACGCGAGACGAGTTCCACGAGCGCTAGGCCGAGCGGGTCTGCTTAGGTGCCGACGTATTCAGGAGGCCAGCCTGCCTCCTTGTTCCTTGCGCGGTACGCCCGAGGCGAAGAACCCCAAAGCGAACAGGAACGATAGGCCGAGCAGCACGGCCGCGAGTAACGAGATGGCCACGCTGAGCAACGTCACCACATCAAGGGCGAGCCCCAATACTCCGAGGGCGACTGCGCCACAAGCAGCCAGAACCAGCGCCCAAGACAAAGTTCTCACGCTCAAGGGGAAGAAGCGCGTGCGCGCCACGAGCATTGGGACCATCGCGCCCACCGCCGCCAGCGCCAGTAGCAACGCGACTCTCGTGAGCCCCGAAGTGAAGGCTAACCACGCATTGCTAAGGGCAACTCCATCCCCAATGTGCTCCAGCGTCACTAGGACCCGCACCAAGGCCCAGACTCCTGCCGTACCGGCAACGACGGCTAGCAAGGCGCCGGCCACGCCCGTCCACCGCGCCGCTGTAGCCCAACCAGTCAGACCCGTGGCCACCAGCAAGCTGGCGAGCAACAACACCCACCCGAGCGCCAGGTAGGACAACGCTCGGGCGTGTGGGAGTCCGTTTGCGGCGGTCGAGGCAGGCTTGGCCTCTGCCGGGTTGGTGGTGACAGCGGCAGACGATCGCAAGGCGCAAGCCAAGTCAGCTTCGTTCATGGCCAAGCCGACGGCAAAGGACATTGGCATGTTGACGGCGGCACAGGACACCTCGGCTCTGGGCGCCGAACGTTCGAGCACCACGCTGGTGACCGCAAGCATGACCGCGACCAGTAGTGCGATGCCGCCGAACCAACGCAATACCCGAAACGCCGGCGATCGGGCAGCTGATTTGGCGGGCGACAGCGCCGACCACAGCAACGAGCGGACGGCCAGGAAGAGTGACGCCGCAACGATCAGGACCCCGCCCCACAGCAACGCCCCTTGAAACTGCGGCCAGCCGTTGAAAGGCAGTCCCAGCACCACGAGCGCGGCCCCGATTAACAAGATCAGGCTCGACCAGTACGAGGTCAGCAGGTGCCAGAACGTTCTCGGGATAGCCGCGTCGACCAGGGTGGAGCCCAGCAGCGACGTGAAGCCCAGGCTGTTACGGACGATGTCGGGCATGTTGGCGTCGGTGCTGAGCGTGTCCGAAAGCCTGCCCGTGGTCCGCACCAGGCGCGACAAGTCCTTGGCCCCGGCTCGCGGGTCCAACTCCAGGCCCTGCGCCCGCGCCTGGAGGAAGCGGACGGTGTTTGCGCGGGTACGTCCGACGTCGATGGGTGAGCCGTTCGCACCACCGGCCTCGCGCACGTCCAGCTTCCTCACTTCATTGCTGTCGGCAGGGAACTCTTCTTCCAACACGGCCAGGTGGGCTTCGGCGATCAACCTGTCGCGCGTCCCCGGGTTGGCGTTGCCGAGAAGTGACGTGATCAACCGCTCGGCCCCGTCGAGCCGCCCCCAGAGGATGTCGTGCTCGCGCCAGCGGCGGTCGAGGAAGGCGCCGAAGGAGGCGAACTTCGTGCCTTTCAACTTGTCGTCCCCGAACGCCTGACCGTAATGCCTTACGTCGGCCGGGCTCATGCGGTGGACCTCCACGGGGGAGAGCTCGTTGCCAACGCGGGTGGCCTCGATAAGTGGGAACTGCACCATGTCGAACTGCTCGTACTCGTCCCAGTAGGTGCGCAGCAGGCCGCGAACCTCGGCCGAGAGCTCGTTCGGCAGGTTAAGGCGGTCTAGGTCGCTCACCGCGTCTTCGGCGTGCCCGATGCCCGTGGCAATGTCGCGCTCGAGCTCCCCGGCCAGGCTCAGGATGGCCTCGTTGCGGGTCAGGTAGAAGCTTGCCGCGGCCTGCTCGCTTGCCTCCTCGCTAGGTTGCCCGAGGATGGCCAGCAGCTCGCTCCGCACGTGTTGGCGGAACTCGCCGCCCTCCTCAAGGAACAGGTCCTGGAGCACCGAGCGGGCGCTTGAGCCCGCGTCGATGCCTACGCGAAGGCTCTCCGCCGGGCCGGGCTCCGAGGCGCCGTCGTTAGCTCCAGCCACTCGCTCGGGGACTGCCTTGAGGGCGAACACCGCGCGCTGCGCCATGATCTTGCCTAGCCGCAGGAGTTCGTGCTGTTCTTCCCAAGCGCCACTCACGTCGTGCGGTTCCTCGCCCTGGAAGTCGGCCACCAGGCTCGCTATCTTGGTCGACTCGGGTCCGAGGTTCCGCAGCTCGTCGGCGGTCTGGTCGTCGAAGGTGAAGAGTTCGTTGACCTTGGCCAGCAGGAAGCGCGCGCGGCGCCGGTGGAACTGGAGGTCGAAGCGGCGCAAGAACGCCGACTCCGGTTCGAGGGAGCCTGAACGGGAGCGTCGGAAGTGGGCTTCGCGCCATGCCCGCACCACGAACCGCAGGGCGCGGCGGATGTCGCTCTCGGCCGGCACGTGCGCCAGGTCGGCTATGGCGTTCGCGAGGGCGTCGGTGGCGGTGGCAACGCGCAGCCGGTGGTAGCCACCGTACGCAGGCCCGTACTTGAGCACCAGTTCGGGGAGGTCCCTGTCGCCCTCTTCGGCCGGGTGTTCTGGCTTAGGACCCGTTTGCGCGGCGGTTCTGCGCACCTGCAAGTCCTCGAGCACGCCCGCGTCGAGGGTGCGGATACGCTCGATCAGGCGGTTGCGTTCGCTCAGGCGCTGGATGTCAGCGCGGATGGTCTCGTAGCGAGCAAGCGAGAAGGCCTGCAGGGTATTGGTGAGCGCATTCGGGACCCCCTTGGGGGGCGCGTCCGGGTCTATGCGTTGGGGTTGCGGTTCGAGGTAGTAGAGCTTGCGTGTGACGGGAGCGCTGCTTGAGGACGCTGCCAGCAGCTCGATGGCGTGCCCGAACGGCTTGTTGTCGAGGTAGCCGCCGTCGGCGAACGCGCGTTGCTGGTGCTCGGCGTCCTCGCCCTGCAGGGAGCGGAATGGCAAACGCCAGTCGGTGCCGTCACGGTAGCGCTTCCCCGCCAGTTCCCGGGCCGACTCGGCCACGGCCGGTTCGAACACGGCAGGCAGGCTGCTGGTGGAGCGCGCGGCGAAGGCGAGCAGCGGGTCGTGCGCGGCCGTGAACTCGTCCGCCAAGCCTTCTTCGAGCCTAAACCTGAACGTGTGTTTGTGGGAGAACTCCTGGGCAACGCCGTCGGCAAGCTTGATGTCGATGGGCTCGCCCGCCAAGTCGGTGCCGGTGACGACGAGGTCGAGGGAGTCGACCAGTGGTTCTCGCGGTTCGCCTGCGCGGTTCAGGCGCTCGAAGGCCTTGAGCAACTCGACGTACATGCGGTCGCTATTGAACAGTGCCCTTACCGGTTCGCGGTAGGGAGTGCGGGGCGAGCCGCTGCCGCGGTCGTTGATCAGACGCTCGAGCGCTCCCTGCTCGAGCCAGAGCTCCTTGAGCGGGGCGAGGTCGGCGTTGTGCGCCAGGGCCTTCGCCAGCATGACGGCGTTGATGCCGCCCGCGCTGGTGCCAGAGAGGATGTCGATGATGAACTTGACCGGTGGTGGGGTGCCCAACAACTCCTCACCGATCTCGTCGAGCCGCTTCCCGGCCAGTACGTGCGCCAGCTTG
>CAJDWL010000007.1_pt1 | contig 27180 bp, 23 predicted proteins | sample 7391591 | NCBI WGS metagenome assembly CAJDWL01 (sample SAMEA7055738, study PRJEB34461) | soil metagenome | biome: terrestrial ecosystem; feature: Peninsula; material: soil | place: Antarctica | collected 2016
AGGCGCTGTTGCTCGAGTTCACGCTCACTGCGGGCCCTGGGGAAGAAGAGGAGCCGGTGCGCACAGCGCGTTGGCGCGGTGGCCAGCCAGCTGGCGCGCCCACCGCGCATGGCGGCGAGGCTAACGGATGACCGCCCTGTCTGGTAGTTCGGCGCGGCAAGGGCTCGACGATCGGCGACGACTGCTACTCGGCATCGACTGCGCCACCCGTTATCTTGCGCTGGCCCTTGTGGACCAAGCAGGAGTTGAGGTGGCAGCGGCATCATTGGAAGTGGGCCGCGATCACGCCGCTCGACTGCTGCCGGAGCTGCAGCTTCTGTTAGCAGGAGCCGGCGCGACCGGCCGCGACGTTGCCGCCATCGGCGTGGGGGTAGGGCCCGGCTCTTATACGGGCGTGCGAATCGCGATAGCCACGGCCCGTGGCCTGGCGCGCGCATGGAATGTGCCGTTGGCGGGCTGCCTCCAGCATCTGAAGACGCTACGGCGCCGGCGGACGCTTTGGCGCCCGGCGAGCGCAGCGTGGCGCTGCTGGACGCGCGCCGAGACAACGTGTACGCCGTCCTGGCCGAGCGGATCGACTCTCCAGGGCCGCGCTTCAAGGTGCTGGACGGACCGCTGAAGATGGCGCGGTTGGAGCTCGAAGACCGCTTCCCCGGCGTGCCTCATTTCGAGGCCGGGGCACCGAACGCTGCGGTGCTGGCGTTCGCGGCTCTGGACGGCGGCGCAAGCGAAGCGCTCTACCTGTAAGGCTATGGCACCAGCACGTTATACTGCCTCACCGCGAGAGTTCCAGATGGCGTCCTCGCGGTTCGTCTCATGGTCATGAAGGCCGCCATAGGTTCCCGGCTGGCCATGGAAGCAACCGTGTTGCGGCGAGCAGGACGCTCAGGAAGCCGTGGGCCTGAAGCGGGCAGGAGTTGAGCATGTTCTTCAGATTGGGTCAAGAGATGGGGGTGGACCTCGGTACCGCCACCGTCCTCATCTATGTGAAAGGCAAAGGCATAATGCTGCGCGAGCCGTCGGTGATCGCCATGGTGCGGGATACCGGCGAGGTGAAGGCCGTAGGCGAAGAGGCGTACCGCATGTTGGGCCGCACGCCGGGCAACATAGTGGCAGTGCGCCCCATGCGCGACGGCGTGATCGCCGATTACGACCTCACCGAGAAGATGTTGCAGGCGTTCGTGCGCAAGGTACTCACCGGCCCTAGCCGGCTGTTCAGGCCGCAGATCATGGTGTGCGTGCCATCGGGCGTCACCGAGGTGGAGCGCCGCGCCGTTCTTCAAGCCACCCGCGAGGTGGGCGCGCGCAAGGCGTTCCTCATCGAGGAGCCGTTAGCCGCCGCCATCGGGGCGGGCGTGAACATCGCTGAACCTACCGGATCGATGATCGTCGACGTGGGTGGTGGCACCACGGACGTGGCCATCATCAGCTTAGGTGGCATCGTGGTCTCCGAGAGCTTGCGCATCGCCGGCAACGAGTTCGACGAGTCGATCATCCGCTACATCCGCCACAAGGAGAACCTGCTCATCGGCGACCGGACCGCAGAGGAAGTGAAGATGAAGGTGGGCGCAGCCATGCTGCGCGGCCCCGAAGACAACCTCACCTTGCAGGTGCGCGGGCGAGACCTCATCAACGGGCTGCCGAAGACCATCACTGTCGCCACCAGCGACGTCATAGAGGCGCTCAAGGAACCGATCCAGAAGATAGCCGACGGCGTGCGGCGCGTCCTCGAGCAAGCCCCTCCGGAACTCGTCTCCGACGTCATCGACCGCGGCATAATCATGACCGGTTCGGGTTCGCTGCTGCGCAACCTCGACGAACTGCTGCGTCAGACCACCGGCATCCCCGTGATGGTGGCCGAAAGCGCCACCGACGCCGTTGCGCTAGGCACGGGCCAGGCGCTCGACATGATCCATGTGCTGCAGGACGCACTCATCTCCGACAACTTCCTAAGGCGCTGAGCGTGTCGGCGGGCGCCATCCGCCGGGCCGCAGTCAGGCGGTGGAGGGCAGCACGGCGCGAGCTAAGCGCGCTGTTGGTCCTCACGCTGTCACTGACCCTGGCAGGCGCAGCGTTGGCGCAGCCGCCAAGACCCGCGCCGCTCGAGGTGTCCGTGACGGAGGTGCAGGTCGGCACCAAGGGTTACGGCCTCACCGCCGGCCCAGGCAACGCGATCGAGCGCTTCCCCGTCGAGGTGGTCGCCGTCGTCAACGACGGTGGTGCCGGCTTCCCACTGGTCCTCATCCGCGCTGGCGGGCCCTTCATAGCCGCCAGCGGCGGAGTGGCGGCCGGCATGAGCGGTAGTCCCGTCTACCTAGCCACCGACTCTGGCAACGCGCTGCTCGGCGCCATCGGTTACGTCTTCCCCAACGCCGATCACGACCTGGCTCTGGTGACGCCTATCGCCGCCATGCGCAGGACGCACCGCGCCAAGCTACCGAGCCTTCTGGAGGTGGCCGGTTACGGGCAAGCCGTGGCTGCCGCCACGCCCGTCCTGCTCAGCGGCGCCGGCCCGCGCGCCGCGCCACTGCTCGAGCGCCTGTTCTTCGACGGCTCGGTGGCTCCGTTCCCGGTGCAAGGCGGCGCTGCTCCTAACGTCGAGGACACTCCGTACCGTCTCGAGCCCGGGAGCGCCATCGCAGTGGCGCTCATCAGCGGCGACGCGCAGATGTCGGCTGTAGGCACCGTAACGACCGTGGAGGGCGAGAGGCTGCTGGCGTTCGGGCACCCGTTCCTCGGCTTGGGCGCGGTATCTCTGCCGTTCATGCCCGCCTACGTCACCACCATCGTGACCAGCCGCGAGGTGCCGTTCAAGCTCGCCAACAGTGGCCGCACGCCTCTGGGAGTGATCGACCAGGACCGCCCCAGCGCCCTCAGCGGCCGCTTGGGCGTAACTGCCGACAACATCGAGGTCACCTTGAGCGTCGTGGGGCTGGGCAGGCAGGCCAACCACAGTTTCCAGGTCGCCGCCGACGAGCGCATCTCCCCCACTCTGGTGGCGCTCGGCACCCTGCAACTGCTCGACCGCTACTTAGCAGCCACCGTGGGCGGTTACGCGGAGGTTGCCTGGGAGGTGAACTTCGCCAGCGGTGAACGCGTGAACATCCTCGAGCAGGTGAACGACGGCGCCGACATCGGCATGGCCGCCGCGCTGTTGGCCGGCTCACCGTTGGCGCTGCTGGCCGAGAACGAGTTCCGAGCCGCACCGCTCGAACGCCTGGCCATCAACGTACGCCTGAGCGACCGCCAGCAGGTGGCCTCGCTCGAGGAGGCGGTGGCCGAGGAGGAGGTGGTGCGGGCCGGCGATTCCGCTGTGGTGCACCTGCGCCTGCAGCCGTTCCGCGAACGGGCCGTGGTGCGCACCATCACCGTGCCGCTCCCCGAAGACGTGAGCGGCGAGTTGACGCTACTCATCCGCGGCGGTAGCGTCCCGCGCGACAGCGGCGACGACAAGCTCGACGAGCGCGAGATCGACGAACCGCGCTCCTTCGGCGAGTTGTTGGAAGCGCTGCAAGCGCACGTTCAGGCCAGCGAGCTGGTGGTGGAGGCCATCACCGAGGACGGTGATGTGCTGCGGCTACTGCGCACCCCATTCAGCTTCGTCGTCACCGGCAATGAGAGCGTTACCCTCACCGTGAAAGCGATCGACGCTGGTGACGAGGCCCCCGAGGAGGAGAACGGCTCCGGCGACGGCACCAAGCCGAGCGCCGAGGGTTCTGAAGCCGGGGAGGCGAGCAACGATGACGGCAGGTGAAGGCGAAGGTGGCTCGGCGCCGGCTGGAAGCGCGGCCGTTACACCAGCTCATGAAGTAACAACGGTCATCGAACTGCTGGGCGCCGAGCTGCGCCACGGTGATCCGGCCGGCCGGCAGGCCCTGACCCGCCTACGTCCCGCCACCATCGACCAGCCCGACCTAGCCGCAGTGGTGGTGGTGGCCGCGGGCGGCGCGCTCCCAAGCGTGAGCGTGGGACTGTCTCACAAACGTGCCACAAGGCGTCGTGGCCGTCGTCGCCGACCCGCGCTTGGCCTTGGCGCGTCTGAGCCGCCTTTTCGACGACCGACCGGCCGTGGCTAGCGATACGGCAGCTAGCGCGGTAGTTCACCCCGGCGCGACGGTGGCGGCCGGCGTCCACTTGGGGCCCGGGGTGGTGGTGGGCGCGGGCGCCTCAGTGGGAGTGGGCTGCCAGCTCGGCGCCAACAGCGTCGTCGGTGGCGGCGCCACGTTGGGCGCGGGTTGCGTGCTGCATCCCAACGTCACCCTCTACCCAGGCGTGCGCCTCGGCGAGCGCGTGGTCGTGCATTCCGGCACAGTGATAGGCGCTGACGGCTTCGGCTACGCGGCGGGGCCGCGCGGCGCCGAGAAGATCCATCACCTGGGCGGCGTGGTGGTGGGCAACGACGTGGAGATAGGCGCCAACAGTTGCGTAGACCGTGGCACGCTCTCCGATACCGTGATCGGCGCGCGCAGCAAGATCGATAACCATTGCCAGATCGGCCACAACGTGAACATCGGCACTGACACCCTTATAGCCGGCATGACCGGCGTGGCCGGCAGCGTCACCATCGGTAACGGCGTGATATTGGGCGGTTACGTGGGGGTGAGCGACCACGTGACCATCAACGACGGTGCGCGCGTGGCGGGCCGCAGCGGGGTCACCAAGGACGTGCCGGCGGGCGAGACGTGGGCGGGTTTCCCAGCCAAGCCGCATCGACAGTTCGCGCGTCAGCTCTACCTGCTGGGGCGCCTCGAGGCCATCTGGGCAGCGGTGCGCCCCTTGCTCAAGGCCGACGGAGACACATAGTGATCACCGTGGCCGGCCTGGCCATCCACAGCGGCGTGCGGTGCAGCGTGACGCTGCACCGGCGCGAGGGTCCGCTCGCTTTCCGCCGCGGAGGCGTCGAGATACCCGCTCGGCTCGCCAACGTGACCGGCTCGGCGCGCGCCACCAGCTTAGGTGCAAGCGGAGCGAACGTGCAGTTGGTGGAGCACCTCCTGGCGGCATTACGCATCAGCGGTTTCTTCGACGGGGTGCTGATAGAAACCAGTGCCGACGAGCTCCCGATCCTCGATGGCTCGGCCGAGCCATGGCTGGCCGCCATCACCGAACTAGGGGCGGCGCCGCCCGCGCCACCGCCGTTCACGCTCGTTACTGCCATGGAGGTACGCCTCAACGGCGGCGTGGCGCGGCTGGAGCCGGGCGCCGAAGAGCTAGATTGCGGCATCGACTTCACCCATCCATCCATCGGAAAGCAGAGCTGGAGCGGTACGCCGGCGAGTTACCACGAGCTGATCTCGGCCCGTACCTTCGGGCTACTTTCTGAGTGGGAGGCGCTGAAGGCGCGAGGCTTGGCCTTGGGCGCCGACGCTTGTCATGCTATCGTTTTCGCTGACGATGGGCCGCTGCGTCCGCTTCGCTTCCTCAACGAGCCCGCGCGCCACAAGGCGCTCGATGCCATCGGTGACTTGGCCCTGCTGGGCCGGCCACTGGCGGCGAAGCTACGCCTGCAACGCGGCTCGCACGCCCTCCATCACGCAATCATGCAAGCCGTGATGGGCGAACCCATCAGCGAGAGCGCCTCGTGAGCGCGCAGCACCTGCGCGTGGCCGTGGTGGGGTCCGGAGTGATGGGCCGCTACCACGCCCTCAATTACGCCACCATGCCCGGCGTGAAGCTGGTTGCGGCCGTGGATTCCAATCCCGAGCGCCGCGCCGCGATGGCCAGCATGTACGGCTGCGCCACCTACGCCAGCGTCGAGGCGCTGCTCGCTAACGAGGCCATCGATGCCGCCAGCGTGGCCGTGCCCACCAGCCTCCACTTCACGGTGGCGCAGTTACTACTTAGCGCAGGGGTCCACGTCCTGGTCGAGAAGCCGGTGGCCACAGACGTGGCGCAGGCGCGCGCACTAGCGCAACTGTCAGGCCGGACCGGCCTAGTGCTGCAAGTGGGGCACATCACTCGCTTCTACGCCGCGGTGCAGCGACTCTCGAAAGAGGTGAAGGCGCCCTACCTGGTGGAGGCGCGGCGCCTGGTGCCATCCGAGCGCGTCACCGACGTGGGTGTGATCCTCGACCTGATGATCCACGACATCGACATCGTGCTCGGTCTGGTGGGCGGTAGTCCGGTGCAGGTGACGGCGGCAGGGCACTCGCTCACCGGCAGCCTGCATGAGGACGTGGCCGCGGCGCAGATCGTTTTCGATAACGGTTGCATCGCACGCTTCCTCGCGAGCCGCGTCTCCCCTGACCAGGAGCGCAGCCTGCTGGTGGCGGAGCGGCACCAGACCGTACGCATAGATTTCGCCAAGGAGCCTTACACCGAGATGTTCATCTACCGCACCCCGGCAGCGCCCGCCGTCACCGGCCACGTCAGCGTCGACAAGCACGTGGTGCATGAGGAGAACCCGCTACGCAAGGAGCTGGAACACTTCGTGGCGCGCATACGCGGCGCGACCGAGCCGATAGGCACGCTCGAGGACGACATGCGCTCCCTGGCCCTAGCCAACCAGCTGCTGGCAGCCGTGCGTGCCGGCGCCTCGTTGGTCATGGCATGACTCAGCTGGACCGCCCCGCCTCACCGGCACCGGTACACTAGCTCATGGCCGTCGATATCCGCGCCATCCTCCCCCACCGTTACCCGTTCCTGTTGGTTGACGCCTTCGTATCGCAGGATGGTGATTCGTTCGAGTGCCTCAAGAACGTGTCGTTCAACGAGCCGTTCTTCGCTGGCCACTTCCCCGACGAACCCGTCATGCCGGGTGTATTGATCATCGAGGCGTTGGCGCAGGCTGCGGCCGTGGGATTGGCGGTGCGCGAGAAGCAGGACGTCGGCAGCGTCGGCTATCTGGCCGCCGTCGACAGCGCCAAGTTCCGCCGCAAGGTGGTGCCCGGCGATCAGCTGCGCCTAACCGGAGACATCGTGCTGTTCCGCCGCGGCCTGTGCAAGGTCGAGGCGCGCGCGCTGGTGGGCGAGGAGCTGGCGGCCCAGGTCAACCTGTCTTTCGTCTACGGCGGTTGAGGCGCACTGTGCACAAAGAAGTAGAGAACCGCGTGACCGTGGCTCCGGGCGCCACGGTGTCATCTGGCGCGCGCTTGGCGCCTGGGGTGGTGGTCGGGCCGGGCGTCGTCATCGAGGACGACGTGGCGGTGGGCGCCGGCACGCGCCTGCTGGCCGGCACGGTGCTGCTGTCGGGCACGCGCGTCGGCAAGCGCTGCGAGCTCGGCCCCTACGCGGTGGTCGGTGGCGCACCCATGGACGCGAGTTACCGTGGCGAGCCGACAGTAGCGGTGTTGGAAGACGACGTTCAACTGCGCGAGTTCACGAGCGTGCACCGCGCCACCGGCGAAGGCAACGAGACTCGCGTCGGCACCGGCACCATCATCATGAGCTACGCGCACTTATCGCACAACGTGCGTGTGGGCGCGCACTGCACCATCACCACCCAGGTGCAACTCGGTGGCCACGTCGAAGTGGGCGACCACGCCGTGATCGGTTCCGCCACCGTGGCTCACCAGTTCGTGCGCGTGGGCGCCTATGCCATGTTCGGCGCGGCCAGCGCCGCCAACCAGGACCTGCTGCCGTTCACCATGGCGCGCGGCAACCCGGCGCGTCACTACCGCCTTAACGGTGTAGGGCTCAAGCGGCACGGCTTCGACGCGACACGCTACCGAGGGCTGGAGGCTGCCCTGCGCTTGGTGCGTCGCCGCGATCTGAGCGCTCTGGAGGAGATGGCTTCCGCCAACGACGACGCGCGGTTGCTGCTGGAGTTCGTCAACAGCAGTCAGCGCGGCGTGGCACGGTTCGTCAAGGCGCGCTGAGGTGGCGAGCGTGAGAACAGACGCGGAAGCAGGAGTGGCACAGGGCGCGCAGGTGGTGCTCGTCAGTAACGGTCCCGGCGAACTGTACACCTGGGTCAAGCCGGTGTTGGATGAGTTGCGCCGCGTGAGGCCCGACCTGCGCGTGGCCATCAGCCTGATCCCGTGCCAGTTCGCCGCCGGTGACGAAGCGAGCATAGCCGCCACTTTCGGACCCGACTTCGTGACCACGCCCGCCCAGTATTTACGCAGCGCTGCCTTGGGCGCCGCGCCGGCGGCGCTGCTCGCTGCGAACGGCGCTGGTCAAGCCGAAGCGGGGCGCGGCGCAGTGATCGGCCTGGGTGGCAACGGCGCCATGACCGTTGCGCTCGCCAAGCGGCTCGGCTACCCCGCCTTCCGCTACAGCTTCGAGCCGTACTGGCACGCCGGCTTAAGCCGCCTGCTGCTACCCGACGAGCGGGTGCGCAAGCGTGCCGTGCGCGGCGGCGCACCCTTAGACAAGACCACCATGGTCGGCAACCTCGTGGCCGACGCAACCCAAGCGACGGCCCCGGCAGCGCACAAGGGCAACCCGCACGTGCTGCTGTTCGGTGGTAGCCGCGACGGCTTCGCGCTGCACCTCATCCCGCTGCTGATAGCGCTGGTCGACCGGCTGGCGCCCGAACTACCCAACGCGCGCTTCGTGTGGCCCGTGAGCCGGTTGTTGAAGGAGCAGACCATCGCCGACGGCATCGCCGGTCGCTACCGCGCCACCCTGCACGGCCTTGCGGGTACGCGCGACGGCGACGTCATCATCACGCCCTCGGGCGCACGGCTGGAACTAGTCCCAGAAGCCGAGCGCTACGCTCACATGCGCGCCGCCGACCTGGCCGTGACCATTCCCGGCACCAACACCCTCGAGCTGGGCGTAGCCGGCGTGCCGGCGTTGGTGCTGCTACCCCTCAACCAGCCCGAGCTCATACCTCTGGAGGGTGTCGGACACTGGCTGGGATTGGTGCCGCTGGTGGGTAAGTACCTCAAGCGATACGCGGTGCGGCTGTTCGTGGAGGGCCTCAAGGTACCGGTGTCCCTGCCCAATCGAGTAAGCGGTGAAGATCTTATGGTCGAGCTGCGTGGTGAGGTGAACCCCGCGCTGGTGGCTGAGCGCACCCTACAACTGCTGGCAGATCCCGAAGATCTCGCTAGGCGCCGCGAGCGTCTGCTGGCAACCATGCCGGCGCCGGGGGCGGCCAAGCGCTTGGTGGAGTTGGTGCTGGCTGACAGCGGCTTGGCGCTAAGTGCGAGTCCTGATAGCCGCCCGGTAGAGAACAGCCTGATGAGTGATGACCTGCTGGAGCCGGATCATACCGGCAGCGCGGCGTGAGCGCGACAGCCAGCGCGGAGCGCGCCTTGCTATGGCCACGCAACCGCAGCGCACTACTGGGCTCGCTAGCCGCGATCCTCAACGGCGGCTTGCGCGTGGCGATAGTGCCGCTGTTCGTCACGCCGCTCTTCGATGAGGTGCTGCAGCTGCAGGACACCACTGCGCTGCCGCGTGTGCTGCTCATCGCCGCCTCCGTGGCTGTTGCGGGCAGCCTAGCGCTGTGGGCTCAGGACGCGCTGCTAGGCCGGGCTGGTGCGCAGGTCGGGGCGCAGTGGCGCGAACGGCTGTACGGCAGCTTGCTCAACAAACCGCCCGGCCGGTTACCGGGTAGCTCCGGAGGGCTCGCCAGCCGCTTGGTGACCGACGTCCATGAGATCGAGAACTACTTCCGTTTCGGTCTTGGCACTTTGGTAGCCGAGAGCGCCACCCTGCTGTTCATCTTCGCTTTGCTGATACGCGCCGACGCGCGCGCAGCCATAGCGCTCATCGTCCTGGGCTTGCCGGCCGTGGTCCTGCTGAGAGTGGCCGGAGGGTACCTCCAAGCCGCCGCGACCCGCTCCATGGCCGGCAACGAGGAGCTAGGGAGGCACGTCCAGGAGGGCTTGAAGCACCACGAGCTGGTGCGCGCGTTCGGGGCCAGTGAGTTCATGCTGGGGCGCTTCCGACCCGCCAACGGTCGCATCAGGCGCGCCACCGCCCAGCGCAGCCTCATCGCAGGACTGCAGGTGCCACTCACCCAGGTCACGGTGTTCGTGGCTATCGGAGTGCTGGTGATCCTACTTGTCGGCAGCGTGCAGCGCGGCGCCATGACTGTGGGTGACGTCATCGCCTTCCTGACGTTGATGGCGTTGGCGGCGACCCCCACGCAGCTGCTGCCGCACGGTTACGCCATGTACCGTCAGGCGCGGGCCGCCGCGGCCCGACTAGCGGAGCTCGATAGCGAAGTGGCGACGGGGCAAGTCGCTACCGCCATCGGCTCCGGTCAGCTTGATGGCGAGGCACCGGGGCCCCCCATAACCTTCACCACCGAGCGGGTCGCAAGCGCTCCACTGGGCAACACCTTGATCGAGCTCGAAAGAGTCGGCTTCTCTTACCGTGAAGGCGAGCCCGTACTGCAGAGCGTCGACTTGAGCCTGCCCGAGCGGGGCCTGGTGATCGTCAGCGGGGCAAGCGGCAGCGGCAAGACGACCTTGCTGCGACTGCTGCTCCGCTTCGCGCAGCCGAGCAGTGGTTCAGTGCTGCTAGCGGGGCAACCGCTCGATCAAGTACCGGAGGCAGAGCTAAGACGCACCCTTGCCTATGTGCCACAGGACCACGGCCTCATCTCAGGCGACGTGCGCTCCGTGCTGGCCATGGGCCGCACCGTGGACGACGCGGAGGCGTGGAGCGCGCTGAAGGCGGTGGGCCTGAGCGCCACCGTGGCGGCGCTGCCCGGCGCACTGGGCGGCGTGCTCGGTGAGGACGGCGGCGGCCTGTCGGGCGGACAGCGTCAGCGTCTGGCCATCGCCCGCGCCTTACTGGCCGAACCGCGGGCGCTGTTGCTCGACGAGCCGACCTCCAACTTGGATGATCACAGCGAGCAGGAGATCGTAGCGGTCCTAAAGCAGCTATCCGCTACCCGCCTGGTAGTGGCGGTGGCGCATCGACCGGCGCTGATGGCCGCAGCAGACATGTTGTTAGCCGCCACCCCCGCCACACCGGCCGCCCGGAGCGAGTCGAGCCCACGAGTCGAAACCGCCGCCAGCAGTGCTGACGCTGCTGTAAGCCTCCCACGGGGCGAAGCGTGATCTACGACCTGGACGCCGAACTCTATGACCTGCAGTACGACGCCTACCGCGACGACGTGCCGTTCTACGTGCGGCTCGCCGACGAGCTGGGCGGACCGGTACTAGAGTTGGGGGCGGGTAGCGGTCGCGTCACCGAAGCGCTGCTGCGGGCCGGGCATGAGGTGGTGGCGGTGGACGCCTCGGCCGCCATGCTAGCGCGCGCCGCGCAGCGCTTGTCGGGTCATGTAGGCGTAGAGCTGGTGCAGGCCGACATGCGCGAGCTGAGCTTAGGAAGGCGCTTCCCGCTGGTCTTGGCGCCGTTCAACACCCTGATGCACGCCTACACCGTCAGCGATCAGGACAGCACCTTGGCGGCGGTGCGAGCTCACCTCGCACCCGGTGGGCTGTTCGCCTTCGACGTCTACCTCCCCAACTTCGGACCGATGGGCGTGCTGCGCCATGAGGTGGAGTGGGACGGCGTAGGTGGACCCGGTTCGGAGCTGTTCCTGCTGCAGCATCACGACGCTGGCGCGCAGTTGGTGGAGAGTCGCTACTACCTCGATGTGGTGGGCGAAGACGGCCGCGTTGCGCGCCGCAGCGCCCGCCTGATGCAACGCTACTTCCACCGTTTCGAGCTGGAACGTGCCCTCACCAGCGCGGGCCTCGACCAGCTGCGTATCTTCGGTGATTTCAGCAAAGGCCGCCTGACCAGTGACAGCACGCTCATGGTCGTGCTGGCGCGAGTAGCAGTGTCGGAAGCCGACTGAGCGCAGTCGCTGGCTTAGTTCCGCCAGGGCAGCACCGTCCTACTCGAGCTTGAGGCGCTCCACGATGAGCATGTCTTCGCTTCGCACCAGCAGCGCCTCGGGCATCTGCAACGCCGACCACAGTTCGAACGGGTCGAGTTCGTTGGCCTCAGCCAGCAGCAGCGTGATCACGGTGCCGTGGCTCACTAGGGCCAGGCGTTGGCCCGGTCTGGCTTCCAGCGCCGCCTTAACGCCGCGCCGCATCCGGTCGCCAGCCTCGACCGCTGTCTCGCCGCCGAAGACCAGCACCTCGGGGTTGGCGAAGAACCGTTTCATGGTCCGTCGCCAAGCCGCCTCCTCCAGTAACGCTGCCTTGGGACGGTGGTGCTCCTCCAAGTCGGCGCCGGTGCTGAGCGGCACGCCCAACACCCCGGCCAGCGTGCGGGCGGTGGCCAACGCCTTCGCCTCGACGCTGCTGACGACGGCATCGATCCCAGCCAGCTTTCTTTCAGCCTCGCTGGGTGCAGCCTCGTCCCCGCCTGGGGCGCCTACCGAGTCGTCGCGCGCGGGCGCCGCAAGTTTGCGCCGCTTCAACGCCTGCCCCAGGGCTGCGGCTTGCTCCATGGCGCCGGGCGCCAAGATCCACGCTGCCGACACCACCTCCTTCTCGGGCAGGGTGGGGGCATGCCTCACAAGCACCAGGTCCGCGATCACGCGCTTCCCGCCTGAGCATCTAACGCCGTGAGGGCGGCAGCCACGGCCGCGCCCCGTTCAAAGCCGGGCGAGCCGCCAACCTCCAGCACCGCGTCCTCCAGGGCCGCTGCCAAGGCCACGGCGTCGTAACGGTCGCACCAACCCAGCAGCGACGGCCGTAGCAGACGGGGCTTCAGTTCGTCTTGGCCACCCCCCACCGTGATGCCACGGCGCCGTAGCGCCGCCACCAGTTCCGGCGCAGCGCCGGCATGAGGCGTGAGCAGCGCTGCCACGGCTGGGCTGGGGCGCTCCGCCAACGGCGTTAGTCCCAGCGCGGCGCCGGCGGCCAACATTGCCGAGTTCAAACCGTGGCGGCGGCGCCACACCGCTTCCACACCCTCCGCCAGCAGGAGCTCGAGGGCCACCTGCAGGCCGAATACAAGGTTGACCGCGGGGGTGAAGGCAGTCTGACCAGCCTGCTGCGCCAGGCGCTCACGGCGCAGGTCGAGGTAGTAGCTGGGCGGCGTGTCACTCCTAGCCCATGCGCGCTCGGAAAGCCACACGAACGCCAAGCCGGGCGGCGTCATCAAGCCCTTCTGCGAGCCCGACACCATTGCGTCGAGGCCCCACTCGGCCGGCCGCAACTCGCTGGCACCCAAGCTCGTAACGGCGTCGACCAGCAGCAGGGCGTCGGGACGCACCTGGCGCACCGATGCGGCTATCCGCTCCACGTCATGGAGCGCGCCGGTGGAGGTCTCGGAGTGCACCACCGTCACGGCGGCAAGTTGCGGCGAGCGCTCCAGCGCGGTTAGCAGCGCCTCTTCGTCGAACTCGCGCCCGGCGGGCGCACTCAGATTGTCCACCTGGTAACCGAAGGCGCGGGCCATCTCCGCCCAACGCTCCCCGAACTTACCGGCGTGCAGGGCGAGAACCCGCGCACCTAACGGCACGGTGGCCAGGAGTGCCGCTTCGAAGCCGGCGGTGCCGCTGCCGGTGAGGATGAGCACGTCCTCACCCGGAAGCTGTGCCAGCTCGGCCAGCTGCGCGCGGGTGGTCAGGAAGGCGCCCCTGAACTCGCTTGAGCGGTGGTGAAGCTGGGGGCGGCTGAGCGCCGCCAGCACCGCCGGTGGCACCTCCACTGGGCCCGGCGCGTAGAGACGCGACTTGTAGCCGCTGGAGTTCACAAGCGCACCAGGCGCAGGGTGCGGATCACCTCGGTGAGGCCGGTAAGCACCTCGAGCACCTCATCGCCCGGCGCTTCATCGAGGGTGAGGATGAACATGGCCACTCCGTCCTCGCTCACGCGCGATAGCTGCATGCTGTTGATGTTCACGCCGGCGTCGCCGAGCACCGTGCCCACGCGGCCCACCGCGCCGGGACGGTCGAAGTTGGTGCACACCAACATGGCGCCCTCGGGGCGGATCTCGAGGCTGTAACCGTCGATGCTGGTGATGCGCGGCTTGCCGAGCAGCACGGTGCCGCCCACGCTGGTGCTAGCGACGTCGGTGACGGCCGTTACCAGTACGTGACTGCTATAACCGTGATTATGAGTTGTAGTTACTTTCGATACCGCGATGTCGCGATCGCGAGCCAGCGACGGCGCCGTCACGTACGAAGGCGGCAGGTCGAGGTACGGCTCGAGCAGACCCTTGGTGACGGCTATGGATATGGGGTCCGGGTCGCGCGGGAAGTCGCCCGAGAACTCGATGATCAGCTCGCGCACGCGGCCGCGCGCGAGCTGCGCCGCCATGGAACCGAGCCGCTCGCCCAACGTCAGGTGCACGCCCAGCGCCGCCATCACGTCGGGCGCCAGAGCCGGAGCGTTCACGATGCCGCCGGAGTAGTCGCCGGCCAAGGCGGCGATGGTGCGCTCGAGTATCTGGCTGCCCACCCGGCCCTGCGCCTCGCGGGTGTTGGCACCTAGATGCGAGGTGAGGACCACATCTTCGCGCTTCAACAGCGGGTGGTCGGGACGCGGCGGCTCCAGCGTGAACACGTCGAGACCCGCCGCGAATAAGTGGCCGCTCTCGAGCGCCGCTAGCAGCGCCTCCTCCTGCACGATGCCGCCGCGAGCCGCGTTCACCACCACCGCCTTCTCTGGTAGCAGCGCCAGTTCGGCGGCGCCGATCATGCCTGAAGTCTCGTCACTCAAGGGCGTGTGGACGGTAAGGAACTCGGAGCGCGCAAGCAGCGCGCCCAGATCGTCGAAGAGCTCGACCTTAAGCTCCTCTGCGCGACGTCGGTTGATGTACGGATCGTACGCGGCCACCTTCATCCCCAGGCCTTGGGCGCGCTTCGCCACTAGCGTGCCGATGCGGCCGAAGCCGACGATGCCGAGGCGCGCGTCCTTCACTTCACGCCCCAAGAAACTGCGGTCCCAGAGGCCTTGACGCACCAAGCGGTCGGAGCGCGCCACGCCGCGCGCCGCGGCGAGCAGCAGCGTGATGGCCAGTTCGGCGGCCGAGACGTTGTTGGCCTCAGGGGCGTTCACCACCAGGATGCCACGGCGGCTAGCGGCGTCGAGATCGATGTTGTCGACGCCCACGCCGCCGCGACCGATCACCTTGAGGTTGGTGGCGCAGCCGAGTAACTCCTCGTCGACCGAGGTACGACTGCGGGTGATGATGGCGTCGTAGCCGCCGACAATGTCGAGCAGCTCGCCGCGACTCACGCCGGCGCGGTAGGTGACTTCGGTTCCCGGGTCGGTTACAGGACCCAGTTGGATCTCATCGGTTACGAGGATTCGCGCCATACCGCGCGACTTTAGCACCTGCTGGGCGGCCCCGGAGTGGGCGGGCCGGTTAACGGTTGCGCACGAAGCCGATCACTGACCAGCCACTGGGCACCGCGAACGAGTCGACACCCAACACGTCCATGAACAGGTCGCCTTCGAGCCGCAACAGGGTCGTGCCGCCGCTCACAGCGGCGTCGAGCGCGAATCGGGCTTCGTCACCTAGCTCACTGGCCAGCGGATAGAAGAGGATGTCGATCCGCGTCGCCTGTCCAGCGGCCAGCGGCACGGGACTCATGTCCTCCTGCGCCAGCGGCCAGTTGGCCAGGCTCAACTCAAGGTCTTTGCCGTAAAGGAAGTAGCCGATGTCGCCGGGGTTGGCGACCTGCATCACGAGCTGCACCACCGGCACGCCTGGGCTGAGCATGAACACGCGGCTGGCGGTCTCATCGAGACGCAAGATGGGGGCCTTCACAGTCTGGCGCGCCAGAGTGGCGCCTCGCAGGAGCACGCGACTGCGTGTCTCGTAGTTATGGGTAGCGGTACTGAAGCGTAGGGTGCCCTCGATGCGGAACTGCATCGGCCGATCGGCGAAGGCGCGCACCGCGGCGCGTAGCAGCTCGCCGTCGCGCGAAACCGATGACGATAGGTCGAAGCTCACCGGCGCCGTGGCGCCGGGCTCCAGGTACGCCTCTGGCGTGATGACGCCGCGCGCCACCTGCTTATCCTCTAGGTAGACGGTGTAATCGACTTCGTCGAGCCGCATCCCGAAGTCGTTGGTGTTGCGCGCCATGGCCCCTACAGTCATTTCGAGCTGCCCGCCAGCGCCGGGCGGATCGGAGCGCTCGATGCTCGTGCGGCCGGGTACCAACTCGAAACTCGGCGCCGCCACCGCACCGATCGGCTCGGCCCGGCGGATTTCGGCACGCGGCGCGCACGCAGTGAGCGCCAGGAACGCGACGAGGCAGAACAAGGGGAAGATGCGCGCCACGACTTGAGTCTACTACCTGTCACTCGTCCAGAACGACGGGTCGACTCGGGGCTCACCGGGCACGAACGCCAGCAACATCGCTACCAGCGTCAACGTGATCAACGCGTACACCGCCGCCGCGAAGGCGCTGGGCACCACGTCGGCGGGACCGAGGGTGAAACTGAGCATCAGGCTGGCCACCGCGGCGTATACCAGGCCAGCCGCGGCCGGAAGGAGAGCGGCCCACAACATCTGCGTACGGTGCCACCGCCTCACCAGCACCACCGCCACCACGAGATCGGCCAAGATCAACGCCGCGAAGGGCCATGTAGAAGAGAGCTCCGCGTCGGCGCCCACCACCATGTAAGCCAGGTAACCAGCGTGCCCCAACAGCGGTAGCAGCGCTACCAGGCACAGCGTCCCGAAGCGCTTGCGTGCGCCGACGGCCCGCAGCAGCAACCCCAGCACCAGACCGCCTAGGACCGCGAAGATGGAGTAGCGCAACAGTAGTCTCAACTCAGATGACCTCCCTCACCATCACTGCGCCGCTGCGCCGCCGCAGCTCGCCGCGCAGGCGATCGGCCCAGCTCGCCGCTAGTTCAGGGTCGGCGGCCAACATCTTCTTAGCCAGTTCGCGGGCCTCCTCGATGATGGCGCCATCGTTCACGACGTCACCGATGTTGAGCTCAGGCAGGCCCGACTGACGGGTGCCGCGCAGATCACCGGGACCGCGCAGCCGCAGGTCCATCTCGGCGATGGCGAAACCGTCAGAGTGTTTGGCGACGATCTGCAGGCGCTCGCGCGTCTTGCGGCTACTGTCGCCAGCCACCAGTACACAGTGGCTCTCGTGCTCACCGCGCCCCACGCGGCCGCGCAGCTGATGTAGCTGCGCCAAGCCGAAGCGCTCTGCGTTCTCGATGATCATCACGCTGGCGTTGGCCACGTCGACGCCCACCTCGATCACGGTGGTGGAGACCATCACGTCGAGCTGATGGTTGCGGAACGCCGCCATCACCTCGTCCTTCTCGGCACTGGGCATGCGCCCATGCAGCATGCCGATGCGGCACGCCGCCGGCATGATCTGGCGCAGGTCATCGGACAACCTGGTGGCGGCCAGCACCTCGTCGAGCGCCTCACTCTCCTCGATGAGCGGCGTCACCACATACACTTGGCGGCCCGCCTGCACCTGCTGCCAAGCGAAGCGGTAGACGTCGCGGCGCTTACTGGCGTTCACCAGCAGCGTCGAGACCGGTTTGCGGCCGGGCGGCAACCCGTCGATGACGGTTAGCTCCAGGTCACCGTAACTTGTCAGCGCCAGCGAGCGCGGGATGGGCGTGGCGCTCATCACCAACGCGTCGGGCATGTCGGCCAGCAGGCTACGGCGCTGCGCCACACCGAAACGGTGCTCCTCGTCGATGACCGCCAAGCCGAGGTCGGCGAAGACCACGCCGTCCTGGATGAGCGCGTGCGTGCCCACGGCTATATCGGTAGCGCCGCTCACCAAGCGCGCGCGAGCGTCGCGTCGCTCGGCTGCGCCCATGGAACCGATCATCAGCTCCAGCGTCACGCCGAGCGGGAACAAGTACTGCTGAAGGTTGAGGAAGTGCTGCCGGGCCAGGATCTCGGTGGGGGCCATCAGCGCCGCCTGAGCACCGTTGCGGACGGCCACGTACATGGCGGCGGCCGCCACGGCGGTCTTGCCGGAGCCGACGTCACCTTGCAGCAATCGGGCCATCTGCTGCGGCTTCTGCATGTCGCTCAGGATAGTTGCCAACGCCGACTCCTGCCCTGCGGTCAGGCTGAAGGGCAATACGGAGCGGAAGGTCTCCAAGTCTTCGTCTGCCACCGCGAAACTGCGCGCCACCCGCCCCGGATCGCGACTGCGCAGTATCGCCAGTTCGAAGAACAGGAAGTCGTCGAACTTCAGGCGACGCAACGCGGCGGCGAGCTCCTCTTCGCTGCTGGGCTGGTGGGCGCCGCGCAGGGCGGAATCGAGTGAGATGAGCTCATAACGCTCCAGTAGCGAACGCTGCAGGTAGTCGGGCACGGGCCCGAGCGCGTCGAGCAGCCGCTTGACGGCGCGGCGTAGGTAAGCCTGCGACAAGCCTTGAGTGCTGTTGTAGATGCCGACGATGCGGTTGAACGACAGCGATTCGCTGTCATCGTCGACCTCGAAACCCTGCACCATGATCTCGGGCACGTTGCCCTTGCGCTTCACCTTGCCGCTCAGCACCAGACACAGGCCGGGATGAATCTGCTTCTCTAGCCACGGTTGGTTGAACCACACCGCCGTGACGCGCTTTCCCCCCGAGCCGAGCAGGCTTGCTCGCATGAGGTGCATGCCGCGTCGGCTGCGATTGCCGCTGCGGCTGATCACCTGGCCAGACACCGTGGCCGTCTGGCCGTCCTCCAGGGCGGCGAAATCGGGAAGGGCGCGGCGGTCCTCGTAACGACGCGGGAGGTGTTCGAGCAGGTCGCGGTAATTGGCGATGCCCACCTGCGCCAGCTTCTTCGGCGCCTGCGCGCCCAAGTTAACGTCGCCGCTGCCTACGCCCCTATCGAGATCGAAGACCCTCTCCATCACAAGCTGAGTTTACCGTTTCGGCGCAACTTTCCTTTACCGGCATCGACACAAGGTCTATGCTGACGGTGCAGTCGCCTTAAGACGACAGCGTGGGGGAACCACGCAGACCTTGCCTGGCCGGCCCCCGAAAAGGAAGGGGTAATTGATGCGTAAGTACTTACTCATCGTAGCGAGCCTCGCACTGATCGGAACGGCGGCCTTCGCGGAAGGGCGCCTCGAGATCTTCTCCTGGTGGGCGGGCGACGAAGGCCCCGCTCTCGACGCGCTCATCGACTTATACGCAGCGGAGTACCCCGACGTGGAGGTCATCAACGCCACTGTCACGGGTGGCTCCGGCGTGAACGCTCGCGCTGTGCTCAAGACCCGCATGCTCGGCGGCGATCCGCCCGACTCGTTCCAGGTCCATGCCGGCCAAGAGCTGATCGGCACGTGGGTGGCCGCCAAGCGCATGGAAGACCTCAGCTCGCTCTTCCAGGAGCAGGGCTGGTATGACGCCTTCCCGCCCGGCCTGATCGACCTCATCCAAACTGACACCGGTACCTGGAGCGTGCCCGTAAACGTGCACCGCTCCAACGTCATGTGGTTCATCCCCGCCAACCTCGAGAAGTGGGGCGTCAGCGCCCCAAACAACTGGGACGAGTTCGTGGCCATCTGCCCCACCCTGCAGGCCGCCGGCGTGACGCCGATGGTGATGGGCGAGAACTGGACTCAGCAGCACGTGTGGGAATCGGTGGCCCTGGCCACGCTCGGCGCCGATGATTACAACCGCCTATGGACCGCCGAGCTGCCCTTCACCGACCCCAAGGCAGAAGCTATCTGGGACACCTTCGGCAAGATCGTCGACTGCAGCAACGACGACGCCTCCGGCCTCAGCTGGCAGCAGGCAACCGACCAACTCGTGGCCGGTGAAGCCGCCTTCAACATCATGGGCGACTGGGCCGCCGGCTACATGACCACAACTCTTGATCTCAACCCAGGGACCGACTACTCCTGGCAGGCGTCGCCGGGTACCGACGGCACCTTCATCATGCTCGCTGACTCCTTCGGGCTACCCATCGGCGCGCATAACCGCGAAGAGGCCATCCACTGGCTGGAGCTGCTCGGCTCCAAGCACGGTCAGGACGTCTTCAACCCGCTGAAGGGCTCCATCTCGCCCCGCCTCGACTCCGACCTGTCGCTCTACGACGCCTACGGCCAATCGGCCGCCGCTGACTACCAGAGCGACGTTATCGTCGGTAGCCTGGTGCACGGCGCCGTGGCAAAGGAAGCGTTCATGAGCGAGTTCGCCACGGTGATGGAGATCTTCCTAGGTAGCCACAATTCACAGCAGGCCGCCAACGCCGCGCAAGCGATCGCCACTCAGGTGAGCTTAGGGAACTAACAACCCAGGGCTTCACCAGTTCGGGAGGGCGGCGGTTGACGCGACCGCCCTCCCGCGCATCCCAACCCACGTACTGAGAACGGGGCGTAAAGGATGAAGCTTACCCGCGATCGCGTCACCGCGATCTTGATGCTGCTGCCTTCTCTCATCTTGTTGGGCATCTTCGTTTACGGCTTCATCGGCCGCACCGCCTACGTGTCGCTCACCGACTGGGGGCAGAACCCAGCGCAGGCGCTCGCCCTTAATCCCGAGTTGAGCTTCGTCGGCTTCGCCAACTACAAGCAGCTTTTCACGGGCATCATCGACGTGCGCTTCCGGCAAGACCTCGTCAACACCGTGTTCTTCACCGTTTTCTTCCTGATCGGCTGCTTGGGGTTAGGCCTCGGCCTGGCCGTTCTGCTCGATCAGGAGGTGCGCGGCGAAGGACTGTTCCGGACTATCTTCCTCTACCCGTTCGCGCTGGCCTTCATAGTCACCGGCACCGTGTGGCGCTGGCTACTGCAGCCTAAGGGTGGCATCAACATCCTCCCTGAACAGATCGGCCTGCCAGCGCTCGATTTCAAGTGGATAACCACCCGCAAGCAGATCTGGCAGTTCGATTGGAACGCGCTACCCACCTTCGGCGGGGTGGTGGTTGGCGCGGTGTTCGCTTATCTCGCTTGGCGCACGTTGACTAGTGGCCGCAGAGGGCGCGCCCTGATTCACTTGCTGATTGCACTACTTCTGCTGGTCTGGGCGTTCACATTGGGGCGTAGCGTGAAGCTGCTGCCGTTCCCCGAGACACACGGCTTCAACGTGGCCTTCATAGGCATCGTGCTGGCAGCGGTGTGGCAGATGTCGGGCTACACCATGGCTCTCTACTTAGCCGGCTTGCGCGGCGTCCCCGACGAGCTGCGCGAAGCGGCGCGCGTCGACGGCGCCAGCGAACTACAGCTCTACCGCCACGTCATCCTGCCACTTCTGGGCCCCATCACCCTCTCGGCGATGGTGATACTTGGTCATATCAGCCTGAAGATCTTCGACCTGGTCTGGGCCATGGCCGGCTCCGACAACGCGACCACCGACGTGCCGGCGCTGCTCATGTACCTGCGCAGCTTCCGCGCCAACCAGTTCGCCTCCGGCGCCGCCATAGCCATGGTGCTTTTGGTGTTGGTGGCGTTGGTCATCGTGCCTTACCTGCGCACCAGCTTGCGCTCCGAGGTGAGACGGTGAGCGTCGATACTCCCCTCCTCAAGAAACCGCTGCGCTACCTCGGGCCCGGCCGCAGCAGGCGCAGGCGCTTCGCGCCGCTCGTCTACCTCCTGCTGACGCTGGCGTCGCTCTTCTACCTGCTGCCGCTCTACCTGGTGGTGATAACCAGCCTGAAGCGGCCGCAGGACATCGACCTAGCCAGCACCTGGGCCCTGCCCAGCGTGTGGTATTGGCAGAGTTACGCCACCGCCTGGAGCGCCTTCGCGCCGAAGCTGCAGAACAGCCTCATCCTCGCCATCAGCGCCACCGTACTGTCGGCGCTGCTGGGCTCACTCAACGGTTACGTGCTGTCTAAGTGGCGCTTCCCCGGGGCGCAGATCGTGTTCCCGCTGATGCTATTCGGGATGTTCATCCCCTACCAGAGCATCCTCATCCCGCTGTTCCAGTTCCTTCGTGATATCGGCCTTTACGGCTCCATCTGGGGGCTGGTGTTGGCGCACGTGGTTTACGGGTTGCCCATCACCACCCTGATCTTCCGTAACTTCTACGCCGAGATACCTGACGAGATGATCGAGGCAGCGCGCATCGATGGCGCCGGCTTCTTCGGGATATACACCCGCATCATCTTCCCGCTATCGATAAGCGGCTTCGTGGTGGTGATTATTTGGCAATTCACGCAGATCTGGAACGAGTTCCTGTTCGCCGTCACCCTCACCCGGCAGGCAAGCCAACCGATCACGGTGGCGTTGGCTCAACTGGCCGGCGGCGAGGCGGTCAACTGGAACCTGCCTATGGCCGGCTCCGTGCTGGCGGCGTTGCCCACCCTCATCATCTACATCTTGTTGGGTCGGTACTTCATACGCGGCCTGCTGGCAGGCTCGGTCAAGGGCTGATTAAGCTACAACGCCCAAAGGCAGTTGCCAATGAGCGACGGACGCGCTTATGCTCGATTAGCGACAAACTTCACGAACGTGCCAAGCGCACGTCAGAAAGTAAGGAGACAAGCATGAAGCGTACCTATACCGCTTTGCTCGCCCTACTGGTCGCGCTGTTCTTCAGCGCCGCCATCGCTCAGGACCTTGGGGGCCGCACGATCATCGTCGGTTCCGACACCACCTACCCGCCCTTCGAGACCGTCAACCAGCAAGGCGAGATCGTCGGCTTCGACGTCGACGTCGTGAACGCCATCTGCGAGAAGGTCAACTGCGTGGCGGAGTTCCAGACCACCGCCTGGGACGGCATCTTCGCAGCCCTCGCCAGCGGCGAGTTCGACATGATCGCCTCCGGCATCACCATCACCGCCGACCGCGCCAAGGTGGTCGAGTTCACCGACTTCTATCACGAGGTCAACCAAGCCGTGGCCGTACGCACCTCCGACGCCGCCCTCACCCTCGATGACTTCACCGAAGGCAAGCTGGTGCTCGGCGCGCAGAACGGCACCACCAACGCCCTGCTGGCTGAGGAACTCGTCGGTCGCGACCGCGTGCGCATCTACGAGGACTTCAACGCCGCGGTGCTAGCGCTCGTCAACGGTGACGTCGACGGCGTGATGATCGACGACACCTCCGCCGACGCCTTCGTGCAGCAGTACGCCGGCCAGATCGTGGCCGCCATCCGCAACGTCGAGTCAGGCGAGCAGCTCGGCTTCGCGGTTCAGCCCGGCGACGAGCTCGTCGACGCCCTCAACGCCGGCTTGGCGCAGATCAAGGCCGACGGCACCTTGGCCGCGCTGGTCGATTCCTGGTTCAGCGAGCTCGAAGACAACTAAACAACGACGTGGTGGGTTGCCGCAACATGACGAGCACCGGTAAGGTGTCCACGTGACGCCACGCCCCGGCGCCGCCAAGCGCGGCGGCCCACTAAGTAAGATCCGCCCTAGTTACCTGATCCTGCTGACGGCGCTACCGTTCGTCGTCTACATGTTCGCTTCATCCGAGCGTTACCAGGCGGCGCTACAGTTCTTGCTGCCCGGCCTTGCCACCACCGCCTACGTGACGGTGGTGGCTTACTTTGCGGCCTCGGCGCTCGGCCTGGTGCTGGCCGGCCTGCAGATGCTCAAGCTGGGCGACCACACCGTCCGCAACTACCTCATAGGCAGCCTGGTGCTGCTGGCGGGCGCCACCGCGCTGCTTACCAGGCCACAGCTCGAATACAGCCTGGTGGGCTCCGGTGGGGGCCGGGTGGCTATCATCGCCGGCACGCCCGGTGGCGCTTCCGACCGAGCGAAACGAGGTGATTACCCTGACGCGCCCGGCCCCATGCAGGTGCGCGCCGTAACCGACACCGCCGCCGCTCTGGAGCGCATCGAGACGGGCGTGGTGACCGCCGCGCTCATCCCCCGCGACGAAGTCCCTCCAGAAATACCCGTTCTGTGGGAGACCACTTTCCTCTCTCCCGCCCTGCAGCGCCCCGCCATGCTGCTACTGGTGCTCGGAGCGTTCGCCTTGTCGCTGACGTTCGCGTCGTCGCAGAGTGGTAGCCACCCGCTGCGCCTCGTAAGCGAGCTGTACGTCGACGTGCTGCGCGGCATCCCCATGCTGGTCGTTATCCTCTACGTAGGTTTCCCGCTGCAAGGCGCCCTACGCGACGCCACCGGCGGCTTCATAGACATGTCACGCCTCACGCGCGGCATCGTTGGTATCTCACTGGGTTACGCCGCCTACATGGCCGAGATCTTCCGCGCCGGTATCGAAGCCATCGGTCGAGGCCAAACGGAAGCGGCGCGCAGCCTCGGGCTGTCCACCTGGCAGACGGCGCGCTACGTAGTGCTGCCGCAAGCGCTACGTATCGTGGTGCCGCCGTTAGGCAACGAGTTCATCGCCATGCTGAAAGACACCTCGCTGCTGTCGGTGCTGTCGGTGCGCGACATCACCCAGCGCGCCCGCGAGTTCCAGGCCTCCAACTTCGAGGTCTTCCCGCCGTTCAACACGGTGGCGGTGTTGTACATACTTCTGACGCTGATGGCTTCCTCCTTGGCAAAAACCGTAGAACGCCGCACCAGTTGGAACCGCTGAACTAAGCGCGCCAGCGGCGGTAAACTCGGCCATGTCAGCGAGACCGCAAGCCCACGTGAACCTCAGTACGCTCGAAGCCAACCTAGCGTTGGTTCGCTCCCGCCTCGCCTCCGGCGTGAAGGTGATGGCGGCGGTAAAAGCCGACGCTTACGGTCACGGCCTGGTTCCGGTAGCTCAACGCCTGGCCAACGCCGGGGTGGAGTGGTTCGGGGTGGCGACCGCCGAGGAAGCGTTGGCGCTCAGGCGCGCCGGCGTGAGCGGAGGGGTGCTGCTGCTCAGCCCCGTGGTCGAGCCGGCGACCATCACCCTCTTGGCCGACGCCGACGTGGCCCTCACGCTCACCGACGACGACTGCCTGGAGCGCTACACCAACGCCGACCTACCCCGGCGCCTCAAGCTGCACCTCAAGGTCGACACCGGTATGGGGCGGCTGGGCAGCCCCGCCAGCGAGGCGGCGCGCCTGGCGCAGGCGGTGGCGCGTGGTCGTGAACGGCTCGAGCTGGAGGGTGTGTTCACCCACTTCGCCGACAGCGACAACGACGACCGCGACTACACGCACAAGCAACTGGACGCCTTCCATGAAGCGCTCGGCGGCCTGGAGCGCGCTGGTCTCACGCCACCGCTACGGCACGCTGCCAACTCGGCCGCCATCCTCGCTTACCCGGAGGCGCAGTTCGACATGGTGCGCCCCGGCATCGTCCTCTACGGTTATCATCCCGCTCCGAACATGATCGAGCTGGAGCCGCGCCTGCAGCCGATCCTCACCCTCAGCGCTCCCGTGACGTTCGTCAAGCGCGTCGCGGCCGGCACGCAGGTCTCGTACGGCGGCTCCTGGCGCGCTCCGAGCAGCACCTCCGTGGCTACGGTGCGCATCGGCTACGCCGACGGCTACCCGCGCTCACTGAGCGGCCAGACGCAGCTGCGTTTCCAGGGCCGCGACTGTGAGGTGCTCGGGCGTGTGTGCATGGACCAGCTCATGTTCGACCTTGGTCCCAACGGTCACGCCACACCCGGCGAACGCTGCATCCTGTGGGGCCAAGGCGGTCCGAACGGCGAGGAGCTAGCACGGCGCTGTGGGACGGTCTCCTACGAGTTGCTCACCGGCTTGAGCCCGCGCGTCGAGCGCGTCTACGTCGGCTGAGCCGCGCTCGAGCCCTAACTTACTCTTGCTCCAGGGCGCTTTCGGACGCTTGGTCGTCAGTCGGGAGTGCCGAAGCCAACACGGTGAGCACGCGCCGCTCGTCGGCCTCCTCCACCGTAAACAGGACGCCCTCGTGCGTCACGCTCTCGCCCTCGCTGGGGATGTAGCCCAGTTCGCTGATGAGGAAGCCCGCCACGGTGTCGAAGTCGCCATCGTCTTCGAAGTTGATCCTGAGCGCCGAGGCGATCGACTCGATGTGAGCGGAGCCCTGTAGGCGGTAACTGCCGTAGCCGAGATCGACGATGTCTTCGACCTCGTCCTCGTCGGTCTCGTCGTAGATCTCGCCGGTTATCTCCTCGATGATGTCTTCCAGCGTTATCACTCCGGCGGTGCCGCCGAACTCGTCGACGACCACGGCGATGTGGCTCTTGCGCATCCTCATGTCGCGCAGCAGGCTGAGGATGGACAACGTCTCGGGCACGTACTGAACTGCCGTCATGATGTCGACCACGCGAGTGGTGGCGAGTTCCTCGGGGCGTCCCAGGAACGGCAGAAGGTCGCGGGCGTAGACCACGCCCTTGACGTCGTCTACGCTCTCGGCATACACCGGCAGGCGGCTGTAGCCGTGCTCGGTGACGAGGTGCTGTAAGTCTGTGAGGCCACTATCACCCTTGATGGCGACGACGTCGACGCGTGGAGTCATCACCTCACGCACCACCGTGTCCTCGAGGTCGATCACACCGCGGATCATCTCCTGCTCCTGCGACTCGAGGGCGCCCGACTCCTCGGCGCTGAGCAGCATCAACCTTAGTTCGTGGTTCGACATCAGAGTGGCACTGCTCGGCTCGAGCTTGAAAAGGCGCAGCACCTGACTGGTGATCCAGGTGAAGCCCAAGCCCAGCGGGTAGAGCACTATCGACAACCAGTAAACCGGCCTGATGAACACCTTGGCCACCGCCACCGAGTGATGAACGGCTATCGACTTGGGGGTTATCTCGCCGAAGATCAGCACCGCCACAGTGGAGATGGCGGTGGCTACCCCCACCGCCGCCGACGCGCTGCTGCCCCTACCGCTGGCGATCTGCAGGCTCATCTGGGTTACCAGCGCCGTGAAAGCTATGTTGACGATGTTGTTGCCGATGAGCAGGGTGGTGAGGAAACGCGTGGGGTTGTGTTCCAGTATCTCGAACACGGCGTTCCTGGCGGGGTCCTCTTCACGTAGCTGCCGCAGCTTCCAGGCGCTGATCGCGGTCATGGCGATGGCGGCAATGACGGGTTGCACCCAGCCTGCTATGGCCAGCGGTAACACCAAAGCGTTGTACCCGATTGCCCAGGTCAGGTTCTGGTACATAAGCTTGCGCGCCCGACGGGCCAGCTGAAGTGTGGCCGGTACCTGGCCCGGACCGTCGGGCAAGTAAACAGCAGCAGCGGAGTGGGCGGCAGACACTGCCTTGTCAATGGCGATGCCCAGCCTGGCACCTGCCAGTGCCAGGCCGTCATTAAGCCCGTCACCAACAAAGGCAACGCCCTGGCTGTTGCGCTCCAGGTTGGTGATAAAAGCCCCTTTTTGTTCCGGGGTTACTTCGGCGACAACGTGTGTCGGCGGAATTTGCAGTGCTTCTGCAACCCGCAGGCATGCCTGGCGGGTGTCGCCGCTGAGCATGTAAACGGTGTAATTGTTATGCAACAGTTGCCCAATGGTGGCGCGGGACTCGGGGCGTATTTGCTCCTCAAAAGTGATGTGGCCGGCATAACGGTGATCACACGCCAGATGTAATATCATGCC
>CAJDWL010000005.1_pt1 | contig 27159 bp, 28 predicted proteins | sample 7391591 | NCBI WGS metagenome assembly CAJDWL01 (sample SAMEA7055738, study PRJEB34461) | soil metagenome | biome: terrestrial ecosystem; feature: Peninsula; material: soil | place: Antarctica | collected 2016
GAGGGTGCTTATCTGGCTCAACTAGAGCGATAGTAGCAAAGCGACCTACAGTGAATATAAAGATGGACTTGACAATCGACTAATGCTCACCTATCATCTTCTTCAGGAGGTGATGGAACATGCAGTTTGACCAGCTCAGCCACCTGATGGAGGAGCATAGCCGCGAGTTACGATTGGAGGCCGACCGTCATCGCCTCCTGCGCGCCGCCACGCCAACTTTCCGTAATAGGCTCGCACGAGCTCTACGAGCCTGGGCGTCGCGGCTGGAACCGGTTCGTGATGTGCGCCCCGAGCAGCAGTTCTTCGGAACTGACCAGTTCGGGCATGGCGCTAGCAACATAAGCCTAGACGGCGCCGCCTACGCGCTGAACGATCACTGAGCCGCAGCGGCTTACAGAACCAACAAGAGGAGCCGACAGGTGTGAACGATATCGAGCGAGTGAAGCAGATGGTTGACGAGGGCCGGATCACGAACGCCGAAGGCGAACGGCTAATCGCTATCCTCACAGAAGTGGAAGCCGGGGACGCAGCGTTGCGGGCCGCCGCACAGGAGGCGGCGTCAACAGTAGAGTCGCAGATGACGGATCCTCCCCCTGCCGCACCGACTCTGGCGGCGCCGTTGCCGGAGGGCGCGGCCTCGGCCCCGGACGAGCTGCGCTGGGTGCGCATCGAGATGCTCGCAGGCGACCTCGGCGTCAGCGTGGACAGCACCATCGAAGAGCCTGTCGCGAACTCCGAAGTCAGCGGCACGCTTGAGGTGGAAACCACCCCCGACGGCTTCAGGGTGCGCCTGCAGCCCAAGGAAGGGGGTTTCCTCGACCGCATGCTGGGAGGCTTCCGCAGCGGGCGCGTCGATTTGCGCATCCCGGCAGGTTACGGCGCCGACATTGCCGCTACCGCCGGCGACATCGACCTCGAGCACGTGCCTTATTTACGCGGAAAACTCACCGCCGGTGACCTGGACGCGGTGGGACTGCGCGGCATCGACTTCACCACCATGGCCGGCGACGTCGAAGTCAGCGTGGACTTGAGGGAAGGTACACACCGCATCGCGGCCACCGCCGGGGACGTGACCATCAGGTTCCACCCCGACTGCAACGTGCAGGTGAACGGTAGCGTGTCGATCGGCGACATAGACAGCAAACTGCCCGGCCTGGAATCAACTCGGCAAGGGTTGGGGCAGCGCTTCAGCGCTACGCTCGGTGACGGCGCAGCCACGCTCGACGTGCGCTTAGCCACCGGCCGCTTGAACCTCGAGCCTGAACATGGCTGAGAGCAGAGAAGGTCGCCGTATCCTTGACATGCTTGCAGAGGGCATGATCTCGGTGGACGATGCCACCAACCTGCTCAAGGCCCTCGGCTCCGAGCGGCTCGGCGCAGGGTTGGGCTCCGGCGCCGAGGGCGCGCCGCGGCGAAAAGGCGCGCGGCTGGTGCGCATCTCCATCGACTCCAAGGGCGACGATGCGGGCGAGGAAGTAGTCAAGGTGCGGGTGAACGTGCCGCTTTCGCTAGCGAAGTTCGCAGGGCGCTTCCTGCCGCGTGACGTCAGCCAAGAACTCGAGGAGCAAGGCATCGACTTGACCACCCTTTTAGACGAGCTTGGGGACGAGGTGAGTGAGGGTCCCCTGGTCGAGGTAGATGTGGCCAAGGGTGACGAAGGCTTAACCACCCACATCGTTATCGAGGTGATCTGATGCGGCCAAGCGCAGCAGGAGTCTGGCGGGCCGTTACGAGGTGCCCTGGCGATTCCGAACGGCGGACCGTACCTTCCCGTGTGCACGGCGGGAGCTCTCCCGAAGATTACGGCGCTATAGCGTGCCGATAATCAAAGAATCGCAATCAAGTTTCAGCCCCGGGTCGTATCGCGCGGCCGGGGGCAAAGAGTACAGAAGGCAAGGAGAACCACCGTGAAGCAACTGCCCATGCCCGTCGCTTGCCCTGTCACCGGCGGACCGCTGATGGTGACGCGCCTCGAGTGCGAGGAGAGCGGTGTGAAGATCGAGGGACGCTTCACCCCGAACGAGTTCGCGCTGCTACCTGAGGACAACCTCGAGTTCCTGCGGATCTTCGTCAAGGTGCGCGGAAACCTCAAGGAGGTCGAGCGCATCATGGGCCTTAGCTACCCCACCATCCGCTTGCGCTTCGAGAAACTGCTCTTGGCGCTCGGCTACGAGGTGACCCCGGCTGCAAGCGAACAACGTTCCAGCGTTCTGGACCAGTTGGAGCTTGGTGACATCGACGCTGATGAGGCGTCGAAACGCCTACAGGCGCTCAACCGCCGCGGCTGAATCCAAGACACACCTCGCCGAGAGGCCGGCGTTGGCGGCTCCAACGCTGACAGGCAACCGGAGCGACCCGGTCGACCGGACCTCTTGGGTATACTTGCCGACGCATGATTGATTACTACACCACGTTAGAGGTAGAACGCAGCGCCGATGGTCAGACCATCAAGGCGTCCTACCGTCGACTGGCATTGGCTTACCATCCCGACCGTAACCCCGGCGATAACGTTGCTGAAGAGAAGTTCAAGGCTATCAACGAGGCCTACGCCGTGCTGTCCGACAGCGAGAAACGCGGCCGCTACGACCGCTACGGCACCGTCGACGAAGGCGTCCCCATGGGAGGCGACATCTTCGACATCTTCGCCTCCGTGTTCGGAGCCAACTTCGCGGGCGGGCGCGGCGGGCGCCCAGCGCAGCAAGGCCAACCTGGAGAAGACCTCGAGCGAGCGCTGCAGATAACACTCGAGCAAGCCCGCGACGGCGCCACGGTGGAGCTAGAGGTCGAGCGGCTGCGCGCCTGCCACCATTGCCATGGCGACCGAGCTGAGCCCGGCAGCAACGGCAAGACCACTTGTCCCCGCTGCGCCGGTGCCGGCCAGGTGCGGGTGCAGGCGCAGTCGATCTTCGGCGCAGTCGTCACCGCTCGCACCTGCCCCGACTGCCACGGCAGCGGCGTCATCATCTCCGAACCATGCACTATCTGCAACGGTCGGGGCCGCGAGGCGGCCACCGAGAGCATCGAAGTGACGTTGCCGCGCGGCATCGACGGTGGCTATCGCCTCCGCGTACCGGGTGAAGGTAACGCCGGCATCGACGGCGCACCACCCGGAGACCTCTACCTATACCTGGAGATGGCGCCGCACCCGTTCCTGGAGCGCGCCGGCGACGACCTGCACTACGAACTCGAAGTCGGCTTGGTGCAAGCTGCGCTGGGAGCCAGCTTCACGGTACCCACCCTAGGCGGCGAAGAAACGCTCGAACTACCAGCCGGCACTCAGCCGGGGCGCGAGTTCCGCCTGCGAGGCAAAGGCATGCCGCGCTTGCGTCAGGGCGGCAGCGGCGATGAAGTGATCACCGTAAGGGTACTGGTACCAGAGAAACTCAGCGCTACGGCGCGCGAACACCTGGAGGCCTACGCCGAAGAGGTGGGTGAGGAGTTCACTGCCCACGAGAGCGTGCGCGAGCGCGTCAAGGGCTTCTTCCACGGTCGCCGCAAGGGCAAGGAGAAGGCTCGTGAAGAGCCACAACCTGATGCCGACGACTCCAACGACGAGTCGAGCCCCGTCAACACCAGCTCCGAGAAGGCCGCCGCCAGGTAACGGTCGGAACCCTGCCGGTCTTCTAGTTTCCAGGCAGCTTCGCGGGCTGCTCGAGCAGCGGCGCCAGCCAACCATCCAGTTCAGAGGCCGCCTCCTCACCGGTGGTTCTCACTTCAACGGCTTCGGGCTCCGCCCTGAACCAAGTGCGCTGGCGCTTGGCGTACCGGTGCGTGGCCGACTCCACTGCGGCTTGCGCCTCGGCGAGGCTCGTCTCGCCGCGTAGGTGCCGCGCCACCTCCTTGTAGCCGATTGCCTGCAGCGCGGTCGGTTGCTGCGGGTAGCGTTGCAGCAACTGCGCCACTTCCGCAACCAACCCCTGCTCGAACATAGCGGCGGCACGAGCCGTTATCCGCGGCCGCAATACCTCGTTAGGGGGCAGCAACAGAAGGAGCTGGTAGCGGTGGCGTGGCACCATCAGTGGATAGGAACTGGGTGGCTCGCCGGTGGTGCGCAGAACCTCGAGGCTGCGCACTACTCGGCGTGGGTTAGCGCCCGCCCTGACCGCGTCCTGTGGGGCAAGGCGCTTCAGTTCTGCCATCAACTCGCTCAATCCGCCCTGCTCCACCTGCTGCCATAGCGGTTCCTGAGCCTTCCGGTCGGCAGGCGGTACCGTGGGTAGGCCGCGCCTGAGCGCACCTAGGTAGAAGCCGGTACCGCCGGTCACTAAGGGCAGATGACCACGCGACAAGATGGCCGCGATGGCCTCCTCCGCCAAATGCACGTAATCGGCTACCGAGAACGGTTCTGCCGGCGACACCACGTCGAGCAGGTGATGCGGCGCCTGCTCGCGCTCGCTGGCAGGCGGCTTGGCCGTGCCGATGTCCATACCGCGGTAGACCTGCATGGCGTCGGCCGAGACGATCTCGAGCCCATGAAGGCGCGCGAGCCTGAAAGCGGCGCCGCTCTTGCCCGACGCGGTGGGGCCAGCCAGCATGGGAACAGTGGGCATGGGTCAACGCTAACAGAAGCCTCAAAAAGAGGTGCTACACTCGCGCCATGAAGATCGAGAAGTACGGCACCCCCGACGACATCCAGGAACTTCTGTCGCTGCGGGCAGGTGTGGGAGCGCTGCTCGAGAGCCACTCGGGCAATACTACGCAACAGCCACGCGCCGACCTTCTCGACCTGGGTGAGACGTTCCAGCTTCACCTCGAAGTGCCCGGTGTGCGGCTGACGGACCTCGAGATTGCCGTGCAGGAGGATGAGCTCCTGATAGCCGGTTTGCGCGAGCCCGAGCTGCTAGCAGGCAACGCCGTGTTCTCCGAACGGCGCGTGGGTCCGTTCCAACGCACCATCAACCTGCCGCAGCCCGTCGACGCCGAGAACGGCACGGCGCATCTGGCGTCGGGTGTGCTGGTGGTTACGCTACCCAAACGCTGATCCAGCGCCCTAGCGCACCGACGGCACGCTGCCGCCGGGCCTCAATCTAGTTCCACTTCCAGTTCGCCTTTTACGTTACCGAGCACCACCACGTCGTCACTGTCTAAGTAATAGAGCAAGCGGTTACCCTCCAGCACGTCGTCACCCATCACGCTGCGGGCGGGGTTCCCTTCCAGCACCGCCGTGCCGGCCTCCTCATCGAGCTCGAGTCGGTCGCCGCTGGTGACGCGCTCGGCGCTGGTGAGCTGCACGTTGCCTAGCAACGTCGAGGCCTGCTCGTTGACGGCGAACGTCATCTGCTCGGCCTTAGCGCTCAACGCCTCACTACCGTCCTCGCCGCTGCGCACCAGCTCGATGGGACCGTCCATCACGCCCTCGTCGCTGTCCTGATCAAGGAAGAAGCGGCTGCCAGTGACGCGCGTGCGGCCCTGCTCTAGCGTAACGACCGGCTCAGCCGCGAGCGAAAGTTCCTCGATGCAACCCGGGCGATTAAAGATGATGGTGGCGTCGCTAAGCTCCAGCGTCTCCTCACCGCTGCCCGCCTGGGCGCCTTCGGGAGTACGGATGACAGCCAAACTCGAGGTAAGGACGGCGTCCTCAACTTGTGTCTCCACCGCTCCCGGCGCCGCGCCGTAGACGATCGTGAGGCGCTGACCCTCTTCGCAGTTACGGTTATTGCCTATGGTCCGTGCGCCGTTGCTGGCTAGGCCCAGGTTGGCGACGACGAGCTCTGTGTCATCACGCTTGATCATGAAGGTGGTGGCCGTCTGAGCCAGCACCGCGCCGAGCAGGGCCACCGTCAGCGCCGGCCCTGCTCGGCGGAACCTCACTCGCCGCGTTCCTGCGCCTGTGCGAAGTCAGCGGCGTCGAAGGCGCTGGCCACTGAGGCGTCGATGGCCTCGAAGAAGCCGTACTCCACGTCCTGCTTGATGCGGTCGGTCACCAGCGTGGTGCCACTACTGGCGTCCACAGCGCGCGCGGGCTCGGCTGCGCTACCGATGATCTCGGCTATGGATGTCTCGTCGTCGAAGAACACCTCCGAGCCGTTGCTGGTTATCTCGCCGTCGACGACGGTGACGTTGCCGCGAGCGTAGAGCTCTTTACTGTCGGTGAGGACGCGGATCTCGTCAGCGGTGATGACCATCTCGGTGCCATCGGCGTCCAGGCGCGTGATGGTGGCCTGGCCGCCTTCGCGCGTGAGTACACCCAGGGTGCGCTCTTCCTCGTAGCGGAGTGTGCCGGCCTCGGCGGTCTGGTTGCCGTTAATTAACCGCACGTTGCCGGATGACGTGGAACGGTCGGTGTCAACGTCGAACTCCACCTCATCGGCCCAGATGTACACCGGCTCCTCGACAGGCCCGTCCTCATCGTCTGATTGGTCGGAATCGGTTGCGTCATCTGGTGCGACGGTGATGGCGGCCGGCCCGGCCAGCACGCCCAGCCCGGTCGCCTCGCTATAGCTGAGGCTCGGTCCTTCGGCGTTAAGGCGGCCGCGCTCCACCAGCACGCCGTCTTCGAACGACGCGGTGCGCTCACCGCCCTTGGCGATGGAGGCACCGTCGGCAGTGGCCAACTCCGCGAAGTGACCACGGATGGTCAAGGTAGCTACCGTGGCGACGATGCCATACTCGTCAGGGTGCTCATAGATGATCGGTCCTGAGCGCAGGTTGCCGCGTTGGGTGCCGCCGGAGCCGTCGATGGTGATGATGCGGCGAGTGTCATCAACCGCCTCGTCCTGAGCCAGGCCCGTGGCTAGGCCGAGGACCAACAGTAGGAGCAGCAGTGGGCGAAGTATGCGTGCAAGAGGTAAAGTCACGGTGCTCCTTGTGGGGAATTGACGACGAACTGGGCGTAGCCGACGGTTCCGGGCCCACCCGCCTCGAACTCGGTGAAGTCGAAACTTATCAGCATGTCCTCGAAAACGCTCTCGCCTAAGTCGGGACCCGACATTGCGGCGCGCGGGACCTCGAAGCGGCCCGCGTCCTGATCGATCAACACCGCGCGCTCGCCCTTGCCGTACATGGCGAGGTCGATCTCGTCGGCCACCAGGTGCGCGTGCATCTCCTCGCCGCGCAGATTGTCGGCGCGGTCGATGGTGATACGATCGGAGCTGAGGGTGAAATCGGTCTCCCCTGCCACCGTGCGCCGACCGTCATCGAGTGCTAGTAGCGTTGCTTCCTGGCGGACGGGTTCGTAATCTACGGTGGGCGCGGAGAAGTACCAGATGGCGGCGGGGTCGGAGCGGGGATAGAGCGTAACTTTGGCGTTCCGCAACTCTATTGTGCCGCTGGTCACCAAGCCACTGGTTTGTGGCAACTGAGCCAATACCAGCAGCACTACCAGTATCAGCGAGAAGATAAGTATTGCCAAGCGTGCCATGCGTTGAATCTACCAAGCACACCCGCTGAGAAGGGTGACGGTAAGGGTTAGCGAGCCTTTACTCACGAAGCTTGGCAAGCGCCACGCTAAACATCGAAAATCACGTCTACGACGCGGTACACAGTGGCCCCTACCGGCATGTTGACGGTGACGTCATCACCGATGCGCTTACCAACGAGGCTGCGGCCAAGCGGCGACTCGTCGGAGACGCGTCCCTCGAGTACGTCGGCTTCGTGGGTACCCACTAGGTGGAAGATGATGTTGTCGCCTTCTTCGCTCGTGAGCGTTAGGCTCGCGCCCAGGCTGGCCACGGCGGCGGCGTTGGGGTCGTGCTCCACGATCACCGCGCGGTGAACCAACTCCTCCAAGTCGGCGATGCGCACCTCGTTGGCGCTCTGCAGTATGCGGGCCTCGTCGTAGGCGGCGCTTTCACTAATATCGCCGTCCGCGAGGGCGGCGCCCATATAGTCGGCGAGCTCCTGGCGTCGCTCCTCATTCAGGTAGCGCAGCTCTTCCTTCAGCTTATCCAAGCCGCGGGCGGTCATCTTTATCGGTTCTTTCGGCACTAGACACCTCGCTTGCGTAGCGTTGCTCGAACTGATGCAGGTCCGGCTCGAGCAGATTTGATCAAGCGGGCCGGGCTGCGGCCGTGGCAACGTCCGGCAGAGATTATATGTCCTTAGGGATGGCTGCGGGTCAGATGGCGTAGCTTCTTTGGGCGAACGCCGCATCGCCTACCCGCTGGCGGCGCTACTATCGACCTCGTGATCACCGCCCAACGACACGCTGAAGAGAGTGAACACCTTCGCGATAGTGACCGGGCGCGGCTCCTGATTATGGCTTACGGCTGGAACAGCACCGTCTACCAGATCCTCAACCCCGGCATGCGGCACTGGTTCTCAGCCCATGGCGAAGGGTTGGTGGGCTACGTCCAGCACGCAGGCATACGCCTAGTTGCCGGAGCTCCGGTGGCGCCGCCGGCGCGCTTGGCGGAGGTTGCTAAAGAGTTCGAGAAGGAGGCTAGGCGTGACGGTCAGGCCACCTGCTACTTCCTGGCGGAGTCACGCTGGCTGGAGTTCAACGAGGGCCGACCGACCATCCTGGTGGGTTCTCAGCCGGTGTGGCCCGCGGCCCAGTGGGAGGCTACGGTCAGGGCGCACGAGTCGTTACGCGCGCAGTTCAACCGTGCTCAGAACAAGGACGTGACGTTGGAGTGCTGGCCGGCAACAAGCTTGTTGGCAGGAGAACCGGGTGCAGCCGCGTTGCGCACCTGCCTTCGGCGTTGGACCGACGCCCATGGTTTGCCCCCGCTGGGTTTCCTCACCAGCACCGACCCGGTGCCAGCCTCAGCACCACACGATTTCGCCGGGCTTCGCGATCGCAGGCTGTTCGTGGCGCTACGCGGCGGTGAACTCGTCGGTTACCTGCTGGCCTGCCCGGTTGGGTTGCGAAGTGGTTGGCTGTTCGAGCAGGTGGTGCGAGATCCCACAGCCCCCAACGGCAGCGCCGAACTACTCATCGATTTCGCGGCTAGGGAGTTAGCAACTCTAGGCGCCAGTCGCCTCACGCTTGGCCTATCGCCACTGTCACGCCTGCATCGACCTGAACCGGCACGGCTGACGCATGACCCTGCCTGGCTACGGCTGATGCTCGGCTGGGCCTACGCCCACGGTAGGCGCTTCTACGATTTCGCGGGCTTGGAGGCCTTCAAGGAGAAGTTTTGGCCACCGCTGTGGGAACCCCTCTACCTGATCAGCAGCGAACGTCACATCAACCCGCGCACTTTGTACGCCGTGGCGTCGGCCTTTACCGCGGGCAGGCCGGTAAGCGCGCTGCTACGTGGAGTGCGTCGAGGCTACTTACGGCGGGGATAGCTTCGGACGTTGCCATGACACTGGTGCTTACTCTCATACGGGAACTCCTTGGTACAATGCCGTTCGGTGTTCCGCTCGGGCGCCTTACGACTAGCCCCAGCACGCCGCCACTGTTGCTCGTGGGCCCTTAGCTCAGTTGGTTAGAGCAGGTGACTCATAATCACTTGGTCGCTGGTTCAAGTCCAGCAGGGCCCACCACCTAACAACCCCGTTCCTGACGGGGTTTATTATTGGCAACTCGAGGCGCCAAAAAGGGGTTAGAAGAGTCTTGTGCCCACTATTTGGTATCCCCTTCGCATTCGGGGTTCGGTTTAGGGTCCCGTAGGCCAGGCTCGGCGGCCGGTATCACGCGTTTAGACCTACGCGGGACCCGCTTATTGCTCATGGGATTGATGCCATATCCAGCACTCGACCAGGTGCGACATTTAATGTCGAAGCGGCACCAAATGTCTGATACTCGGTGTTAGTTGAAGCCCTAAGAGCGAGACTTGCGACGTCTACTCGAGGCCAGGCCGATTGCAGCGCCCACCGACGCACCAATGCTCATTGAAAGCGCCAATGAGTGTGTAGCTGCGCCAATTGCCACCCCCGAGCCGATTCCAACCGCGATCCAGGTGGCAACTACTTGGCTCTTTCCTTGGTGATTCTTCATGCGCCCTCTCCTCGTTGTGTCATGGCTTATTAAGCTGCCGCCGCTCAGTGTGCAGTAGTCGCTCAGGTGCAACGCATCATTTGAAGAAAACTCTCCCACACTTTTGCTGGCAGTTCTGCGCCAAGCCTCCCGCTGATGCTAGCCGGCAGCACTCTTGCAATGCAGTGAGCCATCTACTGGGCGCTGCGCGGTTACGGTGTGCTCAAGAAGTACCGTCACCTTTTCTTTGGGGATCCGCTTTCGGCTAGGGCTTTCAAACCTCACCGCTCGAGCTGCCGGCTATGCGCTCATCTATTATGAGTCAATCACTAAATCGAGGGGCGGACCAGGTGCGGGACTTAATGTCGTAGGGACAGCAAAATCCTGATAGCGAGTTGGTCGCTGGCTCAAGTCCAGCAGGGCCCACCAACGTATCCACAACATAGAACTGTCACCGGTCGCCTTGACCCACGTTATGGCGAGGCGCATCGCGAGCGAGCTTTGATTCTCAGGAGAGCCGAGACGCCCCGGTCCGAACTGCGCGCCGTGAACGGGTAGTCATGTGCTGCCATTGACAGGAGTCAATAACTCCCGTCGCTGGTAGGCTGGCTCGTGTGGGGTTGGTGGCCACGGCACCTTATGGGCTGTCGGGACCTCGGGAGGTAAGAAGATGAAGATCGAAGTAGGGTTTTTTAACGGGCACGCGCCGCGCCGAGCGGCAAGCTGATGGATCAACGCTCTCCCTTGCTGGCCGTCAATCGTCCGCTCACCGTCAGCAAAGCTAGCGTGGAGCCGGTTGCCGACAGCGATCGTGACTGGGCGAGGCTCGTCTACACTTACGCCGCCTACGCCGCCGGTTGGTTGGTCCTTGGCACCACGGTCGGTCTTTACTTGAGCTTCAAGTTCGGTGCTCCCGACATGGAACACATATCGTGGCTGTCGTACGGACGTTTGCGCCCGGTGCACACCAACACCGTCTTCTGGGGTTGGTCGTCGCTTGCCTTGATCTCGGCGGCGCTATACATCGTGCCGCGCACCAGCCATAGGCGCTTGTACTCTTACAAATTGGCTTGGGTGAGCCTGTGGTTCATAAACATTGCGGTGCTGGTGGGTGGAATCCTGCTGATGGCCGGCATCAACAACGGTGGTCAGGAGTACCGCGAGTACATCTGGCCTGTCCAACTCACCTTCGCCATCGGCATCATCATGACGGCTTACAACTTCATCCGCACCATCGCTGATCGCGGCATCGAGGAGATCTACATCTCCAACTGGTACATCATGGCCGGCTTCCTGTGGGTAATCCCATTGGTGACCATCGCCTATATGCCGTTCTACCAGAAGACTGCCATCAGTGAGACCGTCATCCAGGGCTACTACATGCACATGGGCGTGGGGATGTGGTTCACGCCGATAGCACTGGGCCTCACCTATTACGCTCTACCAAAGTTGCTTAATAAACCGATCTACTCGTACTCCTTGGGCGTACTGGCGTTCTGGACGCAGTTGGTCTTCTACACGCTTATCGGCGCGCACCATTTCATCTTCGCGCCTACCCCGTGGTGGCTGCAGACCGTCGCCATAATCTTCAGCGTCGGAATGATCATCACCTTGGCGGCGGGCACGGGCAACTTCCTCCTCACCATGCGCGGCAGCTTCCGCACCGTGGCACGCAGCTACAGCCTGCCGTTCATCCTGGCCGGTGTCATCTCCTACTTCCTTTTCTCCGCACAAGGATCACTCCAGGCGCTGCGCTCTCTGCAGGGCGTCTGGCACTTCACCAACTACAACGTCGCGCACTCGCACCTCACCATGTACGGCTTCGTGGCGCTGCTTGCCTGGGGAGCGTTGTACGGGCTCATCCCGCCCCTCACCGGACGCGAACCGCCTCACCTTTGGGTAGGAATCCACTTCTGGTTCGCTGTCATCGGGCTCATCCTCTACTCCACCGCACTCATGGTGGGCGGCACCCAACAGGGTCTGAGCTGGATCAGCGGCGCGCCGTTCATGGACTCCGTTCGCCAGATGGCCTCGTTCTGGTTATGGCGAGCGGTGGGCGGAACACTGATGTACCTTAGCCACCTCATCTTCGCCTACAACATCTGGCGTATGCGTCCGCTACCGCGATCTGCGGAGGAACTGGCGGCGGCCAAGTCCGGCATGCTGGCTAGCGCAGAAGGGGCGGCATGAACTTCCATAAGAACCACTGGCTGCTGTTCAGCTTCACCTTCTTCGGCTTCGTGGGGCTATCGCTGATAGTTGGCATATTGCCTGCCATCTGGGTGCAGAACAACGCGAAGCCGCTACCCGGCGCCGAACCGTTGACGGTGCTGGAGAGCAAGGGCCTGGGCGTCTACATCGGTGAGGGCTGCGTGGCTTGCCACACTCAGCAAGTGCGTCCCCTCGAGATGGACCTGCCTTGGGGCCGGCCGGCTGCGCCGGGCGACTACGCCTACGTAACGCCGCTCGGGCCATGGGCCCCGTACGCGCCGGCTGTGCTAGGTAGCCAACGCACCGGCCCGGACCTAACCAACATCGGCCAGCGTCAAGCTAGTGACGTCTGGAACTACCTCCACTTCTACAACCCGCGCTCGGTCGTTCCCGACTCGATCATGCCCGCATACCCGTGGCTGTTCGAAATCGTCAGCGAGGTGCCTGAGGGTAAGGCGGCTGTGCCTCTGCCCGCCCCTTACGCCCCGGAAGAGGGCAAGTTCGTGATCCCGAACGAACGCGGCGAGGCGCTGGTGGCCTACATGTTGTCTCTCAAGCAGTTACCGCTGGTGGCGGAAGCGGAGCCAGAAGCGGCGGCCAGCGAGCCTGAAGCCGAAGCGACGCCAGCCGCTCCCGAGGCCGAGCAGGCCGCCACGGAGGACGCGGCCACCGAGCAGGTGACTGAGCCCGAGGCCGCTGCCACCGAGGTCGCCGAGCCCGAAGCCGAAGCCTCCGCGCCCGAGCCCGAGGCCCAAGCACCCGCCCCCGAGCCTGAGGCCGCCGCGCCCGAGCAGGAAGCCGCAGAGCCCGCGGAGACTACCGCTGAGGAGACCGCTGGCGCAACAGCACCCGAAACCGCAGCAGTGGCGGAGTGGGACAGCGAACTCGGTGACTCCATGTACGCCAACCACTGCGTGGCCTGCCATCAAGCCAACGGCACTGGCCTAGCGGCAGTTTTCCCACCACTCGCGGGCAACAAGGTAGTGCTAGACGACGACCCGACTGAACACATCCGCACCGTGCTGGAGGGCAAGAGCGGCTCGACCATCGACGGTGTCACCTACGCTTCTCCCATGCCGGCTTTCGCGGCGCAGCTTAGTGATGAACAACTGGCCGCTGTGGTGAATCACGAGCGCAGCAGCTGGGGTAACGACGCGCTCCTAGTGACTCCCGCTGACGTCGCCGCCGTGCGAGGAGGCACACCATGAACCGTTTGCTGAGCCTCATCGTGACGTTGCAGCAGCAAGCCAACGACTTCTCCAGCCGCGGCGCCGAACACCACACCTCCTCCAGTGGGCCCTTGGAGGTGGTGCTGGTGGTGACAGGCGTCGTCATCACGGCCTTGGTGGCTTTCTACACCATCAAGTGGTTCGTCAAACCTGGGGAGCGCGGCGACGACCACATCAAGCGTCGCATCCTGCAAGACGAGAGTTGAGGGCAGGCCATGAGCGACGATCAGAGAGATAAGGAAAAGCAGAGCACCGTGCTCGAGGACCTGACTCGGGTGGACGTGTTCCTCGACGGTGGTAGCGAACCCATCGTCAGTTACAGGCCGCCCGTGAACTTTGAGCTCGATTCCAGGCAGCTCGAAGACGGCGAGCACACGCTACGCATCGAGGCGTACGGCGAGGGCGGCGCCAAGGGAATCCAAGACGTCAAGTTCATGGTGCGTAACGGCCCCGGCATAGCTATCCACGGCATCAGAACAGGCGACATCATCGAGGGCAAGGTTCCAGTACTTGTGAACGCCTACGGCGGCGCCGGTGAGCAGTACTGGGAGCCGTCACGGGTCGAGACGCCTGCGCCGATCCCCACCTGGATGTGGGTCTTGGTCATCTTCTTCGTTGCTTACGGGGTGTTCTACGCTGTGCGCCACTGGAACCCCTCCTCCGACTTCGCTACCACCCCTACCTTCAGCTCCACCACGGTTCAGACCAGCGCTGCGCCGGGGGCCGCCAAGGGCGCGTCTGGTGCTCCAGCTCCGGGGGCGGCTGAGTCGAGTGGCCAAGGGGAGGCTCTCTATAGCAACAACTGCGGCGCCTGCCATCAAGCCAGCGGCGCTGGCCTACCAGGCGTCTTCCCGCCACTAGCGGGAGACGCGGTGGTGGTGGCCGACGACGCGACCGAACACATCACCATCGTCCTGCACGGCAAGTCGGGCTCGGTCATCGACGGGGTGGCTTATGCCTCGGCCATGCCAGGATTTGCGGCTCAACTCAGCGACGAGCAGATCGCGCAGGTGGTCAACCACGAGCGAACCAACTGGGGGAACTCGGCGCCCACCGTGACCGCCCAGGAGGTGGCAGCGCTCAGGTAGCGGCGCTCAACGGATAGCGCGACCGTGGTGGCGGCACGATTCGTGCGGTACTGAAGTAGCGAGGACGCGGCTCCTGGGTCAGCGCCCCAGCAGCACCTCCGGCAACGTCTTCACCGTCACGTCGGCCGCCACCAGGTGTGCCAGCACCTCGGCGAAGTCGAAGCTGGAGTACTCGGTGTCATAGCCGGCGGGCTGGTTGGTGAACTGGTGGAACACCAGCACCAACCAGCTTCGTTCTCGAGCCGCGCGGTCTATGGCAGCGTTCACGGTCGCGGGATCGTCGTTATTGCTGACGCTCAACGCTCTGATGCGGTACGGGTCGGCGGGCGGGTAAGTCTCCAGACCGTTCGCGCGCATGATGGTGCGCCCTGCGGCGAAGTATCGCCTTACCTCCTCGATGGAGGCGTCGTTGAAGCCGCCGTAAGGGTAGGCGATGAAGTCGGCGCCGCGGTGGAAGTTGTTCTCGATCATCCAGCGCTTGATGCCAGCCAGTTCAGTGCGCATGTCGGAGGCCGACAGGGTGTCAAGGCCGCCGTCGGGCAGCTCGGTCTTGTGATGAGCAATCACGTCCCAACCAGCGAAGCGCTCCACCCGCTTGAGCTCCTCTAGCGTCATGAAGCCCTGGACCCCCACCAGGTCCGAGATGACGGCCACGCTGGCGCGTACCCCCAACTCATAAGCGATGGGCACAGCCAGCTGGTAGGCGCCGGAGCGGGCATCGTCGAACACTATCGACACGATGCCCTGGGCGGGAGCGGTCACCGCCTCCAGGCTCGCGAACCAGGCCGTAACCGGACCGTTGCCGCGGTCGGCGACGCTCAGTTGGATATCGGTTATGCGGCTTAGATCGGCGCCGGCCGCCTCCGCGAACTGCGGTGTTCCGAGCGGTACGGTGATGGTTGCCCAACTGCCGTCCTCGGCGTAGATCTCGGCGCTTTCGTAGTCGCCACGCAGCAGCCGGTACCCCTCGTAGTTCTCGAAGCCGTCCGAGCTGAGGTAGAGCAGCAACCGGTCGAGCTCGTCAACCTTATCGATCTTGAAGCGTAGGCGTAAGAACGAGGTAGTTAGGTCGAGTGGTGCCAAGCCTTCTGCGCGCAGGTTCGCCTGAACCCCGTCCCCATCGGTGCTCAGCCGCGTCGAGCGCGTGCCGAGCAGAACCTCCTCTAGGTCGGGAGCCGAGGTGCCGGCCGTGCTCTGCTGAACGAAGGACGTGTCGTACTGGAACGTGTCTAGAACGATGGCTGGGGCTTCCAGCACCAGTGAGGCGGACGGGCGCAGCAGTAGCTCGTCTTGTGCCGACGCTAGCTGCGGCAGGCCGAGGGTTAACAGCACCAGCACCGTCAGCATGAGCCCGAAACGCGGTAGGCGGCTTGCTGAATTGATCATGTAGGCATTATCACCGGCGCCATGGGGGTTGTAGGTGGAGTTAGTCTCCCGGGGTCTTACGTTCGGGTAGCCCAAGACGCAGCTGCCGGAGCTGGCCGCGTTCCCCCCACGCCCGTAGTGCGTGGGTGAGCAGTGATGTTTCACGTGAAACGGCAGTGCGGCCGGTATGGTTAGATGACCATAGTGAGGCTACGAAGCGCCATATGATGTTGATACAGGCCCGTGCTTGTGCTAACTGCGATGTTAGTCGGTTTGATTACGCCCTCGGGCCTGGAAGGAGCATCATGTACGACACTACCTTAATCCCAGTTCGTTCGTTCACTCATCGCTCTACCCTGCTCTCGCGCCTCTTGGTGGGCCTCGCTGCCTTGGCGTTGCTGTTGGCGACGGGCTCATGGGCTTCGGCCCAGGACTTCACCAAGTCGCCGCCACCTGCACCGTACGTTGGTGTGGCAACCATCCTGCCCCTGCCCGAGTTCATACCCGGCGTGGGCGCGCTCTTCATCGACCCGGACAACGCTCCGACCGGCCCGTGGCTCTCCTACGGCAATGATGGCCAGTTGGTGGAAGTGCTGTTCATGGTGCCCCTCAGCGCTATGGAGAGCGCGGAGAACTGGTCCGATCTGGCAACGGGTCTGTTGGCAAAGACTGGTCTGACCGTCGACCACGTTGAGATCACGTACAACGGTGGTCACCCTGGTATGGCCGAACCGCACTACCATATCCGCTTGGTGCTGGTTGACGCCGCGACGGACGAGGCGGCGCTGAAGGCGGCCGAGTAAAGCCCGCCGCGGCGCAACTTTGGTAGGCCAACAGCACGGCGAGGGCGACGCTCATAGAGGCGTCGCCCTCGCCGTTTCTTTGCCAACCCGCGGCTAGGGCATGCGTTCCACAGTTATCTCCACGTTGTTGGGCCGGTCAAATGCCACTCGTAGCGTCGCCTCCCCGAACAGCTCGCCGGGGTCGCCGAGCACTTTGTTGCCGTTTTCGTCGCTACCGACGGTCACGGTCAAGGGGCCAGGCTGGGCGTTCACCAACGTGAAGATGCCGTCGGCATCCAGTTCGGCGTCGGGATAACCGGAAACCCGCAGGATCAGCGGTTCGGGCTCGCCCGGAGGCTCAGGGCTGGGACCACCTGTTAGGGCAGCGAATGCGGCCTGCGGGTTGATGAGCCCGTAGCCGGTCTCGTTGTCGCGGCCCACCGCGCCCAAGTCCGTGGCGGTGCTGGCCAAGACGGCGGCCACTCCGCTAGCGCCGGCGTCGGGTTTGGCTTCTAGTAGCAAGGCGATCACTCCGGCCACTGCCGGCGCAGCCATGCTTGTGCCTTGCTGGTAGGCGTAGATGGCTTCGTCGCTGGTGAAGCTGTAATCGGTACTGAAGACGGCGTCGCCGGGTTGGCCACGGACGAAGGTGTCGCCCCCCGGAGCCACGATGAAGAGGTTAGGCCCGATGTGGCTGTAGCAGGCGCGCTCGTCGGTCGGTCCCGTGGCCCCAACAGCCAGCACCATCGGGTAGGCAGCCGGGTAAGTTACCGGTTGATTGGTCTTGTTGCCGCCCCCGCAGCTGTCGACAGTGTTGCCGGCGGCCGCCACCAGGCTGATGCCGGCGTCATGGGCGGCCAGGAGTGCGTCGATTACGCCGTTGCCAAGATCGGTAGTGGTACCGATGCTCATGTTGAGCACTTCGGCCCGGGGAGAGCTGCCGTTGACCACGTAGTTCAAGGCCCGGATGAGCGCGTCGGAGGTCATCCGGCAGTCCGCCGTGCGGCTGTCGTCGATGTCGACCAACAGCAGCTTAGCGCCAGGCGCCACGCCGGCCACACCGATATTGTTATTCGTTACTGCCGCCGCGATGCCGGCCACGTGGGTGCCGTGGGTGCCGCACTGTTCGTTGGTCACGGTCACATCTTGCTTCTGCTCGCCAGCGTCGTAGGTGCCGGAGATGTTGCCGGCAAGGTCGGGATGGGCGGGGTAGAAGCCGTTGTCGACGATGGCTATTGTCACGCCGTCGCCGTCGGCTTGGGGCCACAGCGTCTCCACGCCGAGGTCTTGGATGTTCCACTGAAGACCGAAGTGCTCGTCGTTGCTGAGCGGGTAGAGCTGCACCGGCAGCTCGACGTAACGTACGCCCGGCGTGGCGCGCAGGAGCGCTACTGCATCAGCCGCTTCATCTGCCGCCACCTCCACCAGAACCACCCCAGCAGCGTCGAAACTGTCAGTAACGGCGGCTTTCGAGCCTAGTGCGCTTACGGTGTTGCGCAGCGCCGCCTGTGCGCTCATCGAGGGCGGGCCGGCCACGCCCTGCTGGCGCAGTTGCGCGTCGGCGGCCTCTAAGCCCACTATCAGCGTCGTTGAGCCGGTGGAGCTCACCAGCATTTCGCTCTCGTCCACCTGTGGAGCCACCTGGATGGTGGCTGGTGGCAGCAGCGAGCCTGGCTCCAAGCCGACCCCCTGCGGGTCGATGACCACCACCTCGCCCCTGACGTCCGGGAACGAGAACGTAAAGTCCTGGGTAGCAGCGAGGTTGCCGGCACTTAAGCGGACCACGAAGCTGTAATCGTCGGGGGCGAGCCCATCCGGATCGACCCTTAGCGTCACCGTGGCGTTGCCACGACCTGTGCTGGGGCTAAGGCTCACCGCATTGACCAGGGCGCTAAGCGGTGATTCCACGCTTAGTTGCCAGTCACTATCGGCCCTCACATTCAGGACGCTTTCGGTGATTCCGTTCATGTCGGTAACGGTGGCCGAAACGCTGGGGCCGACGGGCTCGGGCGTCTTGGGGCCGTTGCACGCCGCCAGCAACGACAGCAACAAGGCGACTAACAGTGGTGCGTAAAACCTGCGGCCGGGGAATAAGGTGGCCGGTGGATGTTTGCGTCTCATGGTGGCGCGCTCCATTCATCGCGTGGCGGGCGTCGATATCGACGAGCAGCTACGCTTATCCTTCCATCATGGTGCCAATCTGGCAGACTCGTGTGACAGGGCGGTGAAAGGCGTTTCATCAAGTCGGCATCTAGGACGAACTGGCTCGACCTAACGACCTCGTAGCTCCCCGAGTTTGTCGAGCAGTCCGGTGGTGGAGGCGTCGTGGGCGCCTGGCTTGGCGTGCCCGGCTTCGACTTCGTCTAACGCGCGGGTGGCGAGCTCCTTGCCAAGCTCAACCCCCATCTGGTCGAAGCTGTTCACGTCCCAGATGACGCCTTGCGTGAATATCAGGTGCTCGTAGAGGGCGATGATGTTGCCGAGCACGTGCGGGGTGAGCTGAGGGAACAGGATCGAGGTGGTGGGGCGGTTGCCCGGGAAGGTCTTGGCTGCCGTGAGTAGCGCTAACCGCTCGCCCTTCACTCCCTGCTGCTTAAGCAGCTCGCGCGTCTCGTGGGCGTCGCGGCCCATCATCAACGCCTCGGTCTGCGCCAGGAAGTTGGCGAGGAGGATGTCGTGATGGTGTGTCAGCGGGTGCAGCGGGTTGGCTGGCGCCAGGAAGTCGGCGGGTGCCAGCTTGGTGCCTTGGTGTAGTAGTTGGTAGTAGGCGTGCTGGCCGTCGGTGCCTGGTGATCCCCACAGGATGGGTCCCGTTTGCCACGTTAACTGTTCGCCTTCACGGGTGACGGATTTGCCGTTCGACTCCATGTCGGCCTGCTGCAGGTAGCTAGGCAGGAACTCCAGCGACTGGTCGTAGGGCAGCACGATCGTGCTCTGCGCGCCGAAGAAGTTTCCGTACCAGACGCCCAGCAAGCCCATCAGCACCGGCACGTTGCGTTCCAGCGGCGTGTTCAGGAAGTGTTGGTCGATCTCGTGGCCACCGGTGAGCAGCTCCTCGAAGCGCTCGAAACCCACCGCTATGGCGATCGATAAGCCGATGGCCGACCACAGCGAGTAGCGACCCCCCACCCAGTCCCAGAAAGGGAAGATGTTGGCGGGCAGTATGCCGAACTCCTTTACCTTCTCATCGCTGGTCGACAGCGCCACGAAGTGGCGCGCCACGGCCGCCTCGTCGCCGAGCGCATCGGTTAGCCAGGTGCGCGCGGTGCGAGCGTTGGCCATCGTTTCGAGGGTGGTGAAGGTCTTCGAAGCGATGAGGAACAGCGTGCGCTCCGGATCTAGGTCCTTCAGCACATCGTGAATGACGGCGCCATCGACGTTGGACACGAACTGCACGCGCAGCTCCGGGTCGGTGAAAGGGCGCAGCGCGCGCACCACCATCTGCGGCCCTAAGTGCGAGCCGCCGATGCCGATATTAACGACGTCAGTGATGGTCTTGCCGCTGTGGCCGCGCCACGTTCCCGAGCGCACCGCGTTGCTGAAGGAGCGCATCTGCTCCAACACCGCGTTCACCTCGGGCATGACGTCGTGGCCGTCAACGAGCATCGGTGTGTTGGCGCGGTTGCGCAGTGCCACGTGCAGCACGGCGCGGTCCTCGCTCAGGTTGATGTGCGCTCCATCGAACATGGCGTCGCGCATCTGAAGCACCCCGCTGGCGCGAGCCAAGTCGAGCAGCAACCGGATGGTCTCGTCGGTAACGCGGTGCTTGCTCAGGTCGACGAACAACTCACCGGCCGTGAACGACATGCGCTCGAAACGCTGTTCGTCGCCTTCGAACAGATCGCGCATGGTGACGTTCTCGATCCGAGCCTGGTGCTGTTGCAGCACCTGCCAACTCTCTTCTGTACCGCTGGGCGCGCTTATCATGTTCGACCTCGCTAATTATTCCTTTGTAGGTTTACGGTTGAAGTGGCGTTTCGCTGGAGCGGCGCCAGATGTTGATGTTGCCGTCGAACGCGAGCGGCTCTATCTCGGCTATTTCGGCGTCGCTGAGCTCCACGTTGTTCAGTGTGGCCACGTTCTCCTCCAACTGCTTCACGCTGGAGGCCCCGATCAGAACCGAGGTCACGCGCGGGTCGCGCAAGGACCAAGCCAACGCCAACTGCGCCAGCGTCTGGCCGCGCCGTTGCGCGATCTCGTTCAGAGCGTGCACGCGCTCGAGCGTCTCGGCGTTGAGCATGCCGGGCCTGAAGGAATCGCGTTTGGTGACGCGTGATCCCTCGGGAACGGTCTCGAGCACGTGCTCGGGGTCGACGTCTAAGTAGCGCGATGTGAGCAGGCCCTGGGCTAGGGGCGAGAACACGATGCAGCCGATACCCTCCTCTTCGAGAGTGTCGAGCAGTCCGGCTTCTATCCAACGGTTGAACATCGAGTACGACGGTTGGTGGATGAGGCAAGGAGTGCCGGCGTCGGCGAGCAGTTTGGCGGCTTCGCGCGTTGCCTCGGCCGAGTAGGAGGAGATACCTGTGTAAAGCGCCAGGCCCTGCTTGACGGCGCTGCTGAGTGCGCCCATGGTCTCCCTGAGCGGCGTTTCAGGATCGAAGCGGTGGCTGTAGAAGATATCGACCCAATCGAGGCCCATGCGATCAAGGCTCTCCTCGAGGCTCGACAGCAGGTACTTGCGGGAACCCCACTCGCCGTATGGGCCCGGCCACATGTCATAACCGGCCTTACTCGAGATGACCAGCTGGTTGCGCAATCCCGCTAAGTCGGTGTGGAGGATCTCACCGAAATTGCGTTCGGCCGAGCCCGGGGGCGGCCCGTAATTGTTGGCTAGGTCGAAGTGGGTGATGCCGAGCTCGAAAGCGCGCGTAACGATGGCGCGCATGGTGGAAAGCGGGCGATCCTCGCCGAAGTTATGCCACAGCCCCAGCGACACCCGCGGTAACAGCAGGCCGCTGCGGCCGCTCCGTTGGTAGGTCATGGTGGGGAGCTGCTGGTCGGCCCTGCCGGGAGCGCCTTGAACGGTGTCGGTCATCAACTGCCTCCTGATTAGGCGGCGCGCCGCGGCGCGCCGGACGTCTCATCATAGGGCGGACGCGCGTTGCTGACGGTACCGATCAGATGGCGCTCAGCTGCTGATGGCGGACTCCTGCGCAGACCCCGCCGTGGCCGTGGGGAGGTTGTCGGGGTCGATGAGATGCGATAGCTTCACTGCGTCCAGGATCTCGTTTATGGCTAGGGAAGACTGCATCCAAGCCACGTTCAGGCGGCAGTAGCCCTTGCGCTGCTGGGTGGCGCAGCGCTGCTTCGCCTGGCAAGTGTCGAGAATCACCGGTCCGGACATGGTCTCGATGACGTCGAGTAACGTCACTTCGTGCGGATCGATGGCGAGGCTGGCGCCGCCATTCCGGCCGGTGCGGATGTCTAAGTAGCCGACGTCGGCCAGTCTCCTTAGCACCTTTGATAGGAACGCCGGCGGCATCTGTAGGTCGGCGGCCATCTTGGCCGCAGTGGCGCCGGGGTTCTCGGCGGCGTAGATGAGCGCGTGGGTGGCGTAGCTCTCCTCGCGCTTCAGCAACGTTCGGAAGGTGGTTTTCGCGTCGTTACCTTTCATGGCGGCACGTTAGCAACAAAGTTGGAGGCGAATGTCCTGCTTGGGCACAAGTAGTTGGAGAGCCTAGACTGCGGACTCAACCGCCAAGGGCGGCATACAGTATGAGGCTCCCGTCCTGTGCGAGGCAAAGATGGCCGGGACGTCTGTCCTTGAGCGGCATGCAGGCTAAGAATTAACTTGGACACAGATGTCCAGGTTAAGCGCCTGGCGATTAATAACGTTTAAACGAGCGAAAGAATCTCAGGAAGAAAGAGGAAAGAGATGCGCAACAAGCTAGGCAACATCCCGCTGAGCCTCATAATCGTCACCGCGGCCGCGTTCGTGGCCATGGCGGTCGGCGTGGCCCTGTTCGGTGACCGCTCCGGCCCGACTGCAACGGCCGAAGCTGGGCACGCCCACGAGATAACCGTCAACCAGCCCCAACTCCAGCATGTTGCCCTCAACGACCCCGAAGACAGCATCCCCATCGCCGACCTACCCGTCATCAAAGGCGAACTCGGCTTCGCACCCAACGTCGTGCCGGCCCTGAACCGTGACTACCGCGCCCACGTGGAAGTGGAGCTCGAAGTGATAGAGGAGGTGATGGAGCTCGCCGACGGCGTCGAGTACATGTTCTGGACCTTCGGTGGCACCGTCCCCGGCCCGATGCTTCGCGTGCGCCACGGCGACTACATCACCTTCACCCTACAGAACCACCCCAGCAGCATGATGCCGCACAACATCGACCTGCACGCTGTTTCGGGCCAAGGTGGCGGTGCTGAAGCCACCCTCATCTCCCCTGGCCAGCAGGCCACCTTCTCCTTCACGGCGCTGCAGCCGGGCGTCTACATCTATCACTGCGCCACCGCGCCGGTAGGGATGCACATCGCCAACGGCATGTACGGCCTGATCGTCGTCGAGCCCAAGGAAGGGCTTCCCCCGGTGGACAAGGAGTTCTACATCGTTCAGGGCGACTTCTACACCAAGGGCGACTTCGGTGAGCGCGGCCTGCAGGAGTTCGACATGCAGCGCGCCATCAACGAAGACGCCGCCTACGTCGTCTTCAATGGTCAGGTCGGCTCGATGGTCGGCGACAACGCCCTCTTCGTCGACGTCGGCGACACCATCCGCCTCTTCCTCGGCAACGGCGGCCCCAACCTCTCCAGCAGCTTCCACGTCATCGGCGAGATCTTCGACGAGGTCTGGGTGGAGGGCGGCACCCTCAAGAACTACAACGTTCAGACCACCATGATCCCAGCCGGTGCGGCAGCGGTGGCCGAGTTCACCGTCGACGTACCCGGTACCTACAACATGGTCGACCACGCCATCTTCAGAGCCTTCAACAAGGGCGCCATCGGCCAGCTGGTAGCCACCGGGCCGAAGAACGAAGATATCTTCACCGAACGCACCGACCTGAGCCCTTACAACCCCGAGTAAGAGACCACCACGCGCTTCCTAACTGGGCGAGCCGTTAACCGGCTCGCCCTCCCCCGGGAGAACGGCATGAACCGCTTCGCCAAGCTCATCCTCAGTCTGACCGTCTGCTTCGCCGCAGGGCAGCTGCCCGGCCTAGTCGCCGCGCAGAGCGCTACCCCCAGCGCCACGCCCAGTAATGGCGCGCTGATGGTCACGGTTGAGGCGGGCGAGGTGGAGCTACTCTTCCCCATCGAGGGTGAGGAGGCGGCGTGGGTAGAACCGTTCCGGCTAGACACCGTGCCCGTCACCAATGCCGACTTCCTCGCCTTCGTGGAGCAGCACCCCGAATGGCGCCGCTCTGCGGTGCCCGAGCTGTTCGCCGACGCCGGCTACCTGAGAGGCTGGGTGAACGACACGCAGCTGGGAACGCTCGAGCTCCGCGCGCCCGTTACCAACGTCTCCTGGTTCGCCGCCGCCGCTTACTGCGAAGCGCGCGGCGCTCGCCTCCCCACTGAGGCGGAGTGGGAATACGTCGCGCAGGGTGGGATCACCCACCGCAACGGCAAGGAAGAGGTTGGCTACTACGACCGCGTGCTCACCCTGACCTCGAAGCGCCCCCGTCAACCCGGCCCGGTTGGGCAGGACGACGCCAACTACTTCGGTGTCCACGATCTCCACGGCCTAGTGTGGGAGTGGGTGCTAGACATCGGAGCCGGCTTCAATACCGGTGACAGCCGCAGCGAAGGCGATCGACGCCTGCAACTGGTGTGCGGCGGCGGTAGCGCCGGCGCACAAGACAAGAGCGACTACGCCGCCTTCCTGCGCTACGCCTACCGCAGCGGGCTGGGCGGCTCGTACAGCGGCAGCGGACTGGGTTTCCGCTGCGCAGGCTAGGAGTACCCGCAGACTCCCTGCGGCGGCCCTTGCTCTGCTACTCGTGCTGTTGCTCGGCTCACTACTCAGCGCCTGCGGGGAACGCCCCGCCAACGCCCAACCTAGTAACGAAGAACCGAACCTGACCGCGCAACAAGACCAAGAGGTAGCCGCTCACACCGAACACGATATGCATGGTGATCATGGCGCGCACGGCGCCCATCAGCACGCCGAACCGCTGGCAGCGGCTCCCCTGCCGGGCACCTCGCTCTTCCACCTCACCACCGCCTTCACTGATCAACATGGTCAGCCGCTGGCGTTAGGCGACCTGCGCGGAGTTCCCTCGGTGGTGGTCACGGAGTTCCCTCGGTGGTGGTCATGTTCTACGGCGACTGCGACACCGCCTGCCCGCTGTTGGTGCGCTCCGCCGAGGAGATCGAGCAGGCCCTACCACCCGAGCTGCGCAGCGCCACGAACTTCGTGATGGTGTCGTTCGACACCGCCCGCGACACTCCCGAACGCCTGCTCGCTTACGCGCAGGAGAAGGATCTCGACCGCGACGGCTGGCATTGGTTGGTGGGCAGCCAGTTCCAGACCCGCCAGCTCGCCACGCTGTTAGGCGTGCAGTACCGTGACGCGGGCAACGGCGTGTTCGCCCACAGCAACCTGGTGACGGTGCTCGACGCCGAAGGTGTTCCCACGGCCCGCCTCGAGGGCCTAGGAGTTCCGCTGGAGCCGGCAGTTGCGGCTGTGCGGGCTGGCGCGGCGCTGAACTACCCGATTACCGCAGCCCAGAGGCACTAGCTAACCCGCGCGAACCGATGCGCTTCCAAGAGTTCGTTCGAAGCGAGGACGCGCGGCGGCGCTACTGGGCACGTTCGCACGCCAGTTGGCGGCGCACGCGGACGGTGAAGCCCAACGCCGGCCACCAGGCGGTGGCAACGCTCGAGGCTGACGGCACGGTCACGGGAGTGCTAACGCAGAACGTCGATGGCTTACACCAGAAAGCTGGCAGCCACCATGTTGTGGAGCTTCATGGCACCATCTCACGCGTGCGCTGCCTCAGTTGCGGTACCCGCGAGTCGATGGATAGCCTGCAGCGCCGGCTAGCAGCCCTAAACCCCACTTTCGACGCGGCGAACGCGGCCCTAAACCCCGACGGTGACGCCGAGCTTGCTCCGCAACTCGAGCAGGCGTTCCAGATGGCAGCCTGCAGGGTGTGCGGAGGCATGCTGAAGACCGACGTGGTGTTCTTCGGTGAGAACGTGACCGCCACCGTGATGAAGGAGGCATGGGCGATGCTCGATGAAGCGTCGTCGCTGCTCGTCCTGGGCTCATCCTTGACCGTGAGGTCGGGCTTCAGGTTCGTGGTGGAGGCACACAGCCGCGGCATGCCCGTGGCGATCGTCAACCGCGGGCCAACGCGAGGCGACGACCTCGCGGAGCTGCGGTTTGACGCTTCCTTGAGCGAGTTGCTGCCGCGCTTGGCAGAGTTAGGTGCGGTAGAAACTCGCTGACAAGCAACTTCGGCGCTGGGCCGCATTGTGTCCGGCCCAGTCAAGCCGAACTCAGCGCAGGTAGGCTGCAACCGGTAAGGTAGGGGCATCAGATAGTGGAACGCGGCGGTCGAGCCGCTGACTCTAGGAGGGGCAAAACGATGAACATAACGGTGCGCATCAAGCGCTACAACCCGGAGGCCGGAGACAAGAAGCCTCACTGGGAGCACTACAACCTCGAGGCCGAACCTAGCACACGCGTGCTCGACGTCCTCAACCAGATCAAGTGGGAGACCGACGGCACCCTGACCTACCGGCGCAGCTGCGCGCACGGTATCTGCGGCTCCGACGCCATGCGAATAAACGGTCGCAATCACTTGGCGTGCAAGGTGCTGGTCCACGACGTCGGTCCTAACATCGACATCGAGCCGCTCGGCGGCTTCCCGGTCCTCAAGGACCTGTTAGTCGACATGGAGCCGTTCTTCGATCAGTACAAGGCTGTGTTGCCTTACTTGATCAACGACGAGACCCCGCCTACCCGCGAGCGGCTGCAGAGCCCCGAGGAGCAGGCCCTCATCGACGACACCAGCAAGTGCATCCTGTGCGCCGCTTGCACCTCGTCGTGCCCGATCTTCTGGACCAACGGCCGTTATATAGGGCCCATGGCCATCGTCAATGCCCACCGTTTCATCTTCGACTCGCGCGACACCAACCCCGAGGCGCACTTGGAAGCGATGCGCGCTCCCGACGGAGTGTGGCGCTGCCGCAAGGCTTACAACTGCACCGAGGCGTGCCCGCGCGGCATCAAGATCACCCAGCACATCATCGAGGTGGAACGGCTTATAGCCATGCGCGAGGCTTAACCGCCGAGTCCGCTTTGCTCGCCGCCAACACCTGTCGGACGCCCACTCACACCAGTGGGCGACTTCAGCGACAACGTAAGCATCGCCGTTGCGCACAGCATGGCCACGGCGACCGTGGGCAACAGCACGACGTTGCCGATGACGTCCATGGCGGCGCCAGCGGCTGCGGGCGCCAAGATCGAAGCAGCGGAGCCGAACAGGTAGTACATGCCCGTGTAGAAACCCACCCGTTCGCTGCCACCCTGATTGACGGCTAGTGGATAGGCTGGCACCAGTACCAGCGCCCACGACGCGCCGCCTAGCGCCAGCCACACCGCCAAGGTGGCTGGTTGCGCCACGAAGGCGGCTATCACCATCCAAGTCGCCAGCAGTACG
>CAJDWL010000028.1_pt1 | contig 26989 bp, 23 predicted proteins | sample 7391591 | NCBI WGS metagenome assembly CAJDWL01 (sample SAMEA7055738, study PRJEB34461) | soil metagenome | biome: terrestrial ecosystem; feature: Peninsula; material: soil | place: Antarctica | collected 2016
GCCACCATGCAGCAGCGCCGCGAAGCAGTGGTGAAGGCCAACACCGACGGCGTGGCATACCTGATCGACAAGAACAAAGTGAAGCGCTACCAGGGCAACGGTGAGTTGAGCGGACCACGTCAGGTGCGCGTCACCGCGGCCGATGGCGCCATGACCGAGCTGGCGGCTGAGCACGTGGTGCTCGCCACTGGCTCGGTGGTTGCCAGCCTGCCAGGTATCGATATCGACGGCGAAGTGGTGGTGAGCAGCACAGAAGCCCTCGAGTTCGACGCGGTCCCAGCCAGCCTCATCGTCATCGGGGCGGGCTACATCGGTCTGGAGCTCGGCTCGGTCTGGTCACGACTTGGAGCAAAGGTCACCGTGCTCGAGTATCTCGACCGCATCATGCCCGGCAGCGACCAGGAGATCGCCAAGGAAGCGCTCAGGCTGTTCAAGCGTCAAGGCATCGAGTTCAAGCTCGGCGCGCGAGTGGAAGGCGTGAGCGTGGTGGGCAAGGGCAGCAAACGCCGCGCCAAGGTGAGCGTGGCGGACGCCGAGGCGCTCGAAGCCGACAAGGTGCTGGTGGCGGTTGGTCGCAAGCCGGCTAGCAGTGGCCTGGGCTTAGAGGAACTCGGCGTTGAACTCGACGGACGGGGTTGCGTGCAGGTCGATGAGCAGTTCCGCACCAACGTGCCCGGCGTGTATGCCATCGGTGACCTGACAACTCGCAGGCATGGGCACCCGCGTCGATTACAACCTGGTGCCCGGTGTGGCCTACACCGAGCCCGAAGTGGCCGGCGTAGGCCCGACGGAGGAGCAGCTCAAGGAGGCTGGGGTCGAGTACCGTAAGGGCGTGTTCCCGTTCAGCGCCAACGGGCGGGCGCGGGCCATGGGACACACCGACGGGCGCGCCAAGATCCTAGCCGACGCCAACAGTGACCGCGTGTTGGCGGTGCACATCATCGGCCCCCGCGCCGGTGAACTCATCGCCGAAGCAGTGGCGGCCATGACCTTCGGGGCCAGCAGCGAGGACATCGCCCGCACCATCCACGCCCATCCCACCCTTTCCGAGGTGGTCAAGGAAGCTGCCCTGGCGGTAGATGGCCGCACCATCCACCTCTGAGATTGGAAGCTCTAGAGCGAGGTTCCCACGATGAAACCACCCACCCTTCAAGCCGTAGGGGCAAAGACGGCGGAACCTAACAGCTTAGCCGACCTGCCGCTGCGCGATCCTGCGCTACTGCCGGTGGGCGACAAGGCCTACTTCGTGCACTCGCTGCGGCTGTTGCAGACCAACATCTGCTACGTGGGCTGCACCTTCTATGGCTTCCAACGCCGCTTCGGCGAAGAGGGTGTGTGGGATTACGACCTCCCGCAGGTGTGGGAGTACGTCGACCGCTTCTGGCACCCCGAGCTGACCTAGATACACATCTCGTCGGGTCACCACCCCAAGCGTGGCTGGGATTACTACTTAGACCTCGTCAGCGGACTCACCGAACGCTACCCAGGCGCGCAGGTGAAAGCCTGGACAGCCGCCGAGATCCACCACTTCACCCGCATCACCAGACCGCGCAAGAGCTACCACGAGGTACTAAGCGAACTGAAGGACGCCGGGCTGGTGGCGCTGCCTGGAGGCGGCGCGGAGATCTTCGCCGACCGTGTCCGCAAGCAGATCGCGCGCGCCAAGGTAAGCGCCGACGGCTGGCTCGAGGTGCACCGCACCGCCCACGAGCTGGGCCTGCCCACCAACGCCACCATGCTCTACGGCCACATCGAGACCCTCGACGACCTCCGCAACCTGGCGGTGGCTAGGCTCGTACTCGACAACTTCCCGCACATCAAGGGCTACTGGGTCATGATCACGCCCGAGCTGACGCAGGTGGCGTTGTCGGCCGGCATCTCCGACATCGACGGCACCATCAAGGACGAGAAGATCGCCCATGCCAGCGGCGCCGTCACCGAGGCGGGCATGACTGAGGAGGAGCTGGTGCACCTAGTGCAGGACGCCGGTCGCGTGCCAGTAAGGCGCGACGCGCTCTACCGCGAGCTGAAGGTCTTCGAGGCTTGAGCGCGCCGGGGGGCGGCTCAGGTGCGCCGGGGCCAGACCAGCTCGGGTCGAGCGGTCTCGACTGGTGGGGTCCGCCACGAACGCCTCGGCATCGTCTCCTACACCAACGTGGCGCCACTCCACTTCGGGCTGGCGCCATGGCGCGACGAGGCCGGTTCGGTCGAGTTCGTGCGCGGCGTTCCTACGTTTCTGAATCGCGCGCTCATGAGCGGCGACATCGACCTAACCCTCATCTCCTCGATAGAGTTCCTGCGGCATCGACACGAGCTCATGGCGTTGCCCGACTTCTCCATCTCCACCCTGGGGCCGGTGTACAGCGTGATGTTGTTCCACTGGACGCCGTGGGAGGAACTTGGTGGCCGCCGCGTGGCTGTGACCACCGACTCAGAAACCAGCGTAGAACTGTTGCGGTTGCTACTCGCCGCGGACGGCATGGAGGCGGAGTTCGTGCCGCAGCCTTCTGACCTTAGCGCCATGCTGGGTGAGGGCAGCGCCGACGGTAACGAGGGCGCCCTGCTCATCGGCGACGCAGCGCTGCGCGAGGCAGTGCTGCGCCGCGCCGTGGGCCCCGCCGGGCAACGCCCGCTCGTGACCGACCTTGGCGCCGCCTGGTACCGGCTGACGCGTCTGCCCTTCACCTTCGCGGTGTGGGCGGCGCGCGCCGACAACCCACCCTCCGAGCGGCTGGTGGCCGCCTTCCGAGCCGCCCGCGGAGCCGGCTTGGGCCGCCTAGCGGAAGTTGCAGCGCCGGAGGCCGAGCGGCTCGGCCTGGAAGCTAATGTGGTGCAGCGCTACCTCGCCAACTTCCACTACTACTTGGAGCCGCCCGATCGCGACGGCTTGCTGGAGTTCGGGCGGCGCAGCCTGCCGGACTTCGAGCAAGACGAGCTGCGCTTCTGGCCTTGCTGACGAACGCCGCTACAATACGTAGCGGGTGAGATCTTCGTCCTCGACGATGCCCTCCAGCTTGCTCTTGACCAACTCTTCGTCGATGATCACCTTGCCCAGGTCCGTGCCGAAAGCGATGTCCTCCAGGACCTTCTCGAGCACGGTGTGCAGGCGCCGGGCGCCGATATCCTCCAGCTCGCGGTTCACCTGTTCGGCGTAGGCGGCCAGGGCAACCACGCCGCTCTCGGCGAACTCCAGATGGGTGCCGTCGACGGCTAGTAGCTCGGTGTACTGCTTGGTCAGCGCGAAGCGCGGTTGAGTGAGGATGCGCTGGAAGTCGTCGGCGTTGAGCTCGTCGAGCTCCACGCGGATCGGGAAGCGCCCCTGCAACTCGGGGATGAGGTCGCTCGGTTTGTTAACGGAGAAGGCGCCGGCGGCTATGAACAACACATGGTCGGTGCGCACCGGCCCGTAGCGCGTGGTCACCTGAGTGCCCTCCACGATGGGCAGCAAATCGCGCTGCACACCCTCGCCGGAGATGTCGGCGCCGCCGCCCCGTTCGTTGCCGGCGATCTTGTCGATCTCGTCTAAGAAGACTATCCCCAGGTTCTCTGCGCGGTCGACCGCTTCGTGGTTGATCGCGTCGTGGTCGACCAAGCGGTCGGCCTCCTCGTTCTCGAGGATGCGGCGCGCGTCGCGGACGGTGGTCTTGCGCCGCGTCTTGCGTTCCGGCATGAAACGCTTGAACATGTCTTGGATGTTGAGGCCCGCCTCCTCCATGCCGGGCATGGGGATGTTGCCGGGCGGCTCGTCTGTCACCTCGATCTCCACGTTGCGTTCCTCCAGGCTGCCGGCGCGCAGCAGGGCGCGCATACGCTCCCGGCTGTCTTCGCTGCCACCGGGCAACAGCACGTCGAGCAACCTCTCCTCGGCGCTGGCTTTAGCGAGGCCCATGACCTCCTGCTTCTTCTCCGCCTCCACCATGGCGGCAGCGGCGTGGACCAGGTCACGAACGATGGAGTCGACGTCGCGACCGACGTAACCGACCTCAGTGAACTTGGTTGCTTCCACCTTCAGGAACGGCGCACCGGCCAGCTTTGCCAAGCGCCGAGCGATCTCGGTCTTGCCTACGCCTGTCGGGCCGATCATGAGGATGTTCTTGGGCGTCACCTCGCGCTGCACCTCGAGCGGCAGTAGCCGCCGACGGTAATGGTTGCGCAGCGCCACCGCGACCATACGCTTGGCCATGCTCTGGCCGATGATGTGCCGATCGAGCTCCGCCACGATCTCCAGCGGCGTCAGGTTGTCGTCGCGCTTAACGAGCTCCAGGCTCATGGCGTAACCTCTTCGTCTGCGTCATCTTTGTCCGCAGCGCCGGCCACCAGCACGGTGGCAGTGCCGCTAGTGAAGATGTCGATCTCGGCCGCGATGGCCAGCGCGTTGCGGGCGACGTCCTCGGCGCTCATGTCGGCGTGACGCAGAAGGGCCATGGCGGCCGCCTGCGCGTACGGGCCACCCGAGCCGACCGCCGCTACCGGTTCGTCGGGGCTGATGATGTCGCCGGCGCCCGACAGCATGAGGATCTGCTGCGAATCGGCCACGATCAGCATCGCTTCGAGGTTGCGCAGCGCGCGGTCGGTGCGCCACTCCTTGACGGTCTCCACGGCGGCCTTCAGCAGGTTGCCCTTGCTGCTATCTAGGTAACCCTCGAACTTCTCGATGAGGATGAAGGCGTCGCTGACGGTGCCGGCGAAGCCTGCCACGACGTTCCCGCCTTCTAAGGGGCGCACCTTTACGGCGCCGCGCTTGACTATGGTGTCTCCCAGGGTGACCTGGCCGTCGCCAGCTATGGCGGTAACACCGTCCTTATGGACGGCGAGGATGGTCGTTCCGTGCATGCGGTTCATCGAAGAAGCGTAGCATCCATACCGGCCCAAGACCGACTCGGGGCAGGCCTCTTGGTAGCATGAACGGATGTTGGGTCATGTTTTCGGCGGCGGTTGGATCGAAGTGATAGCGGGTCCCATGTTCAGCGGTAAAAGCGAAGAACTCATCCGGCGCGTCACGCGCTCGGTCATCGCCAAGCAGCACGTTCAGGTATTCAAACATGCCATCGATGACCGCTACGAGAAGGTGGCGGTGGCTTCCCACGCGGGACGCACGTTGGAGGCGCAACTCATCGGCAGCAGCGCCGAGTTGGCGCGCCTGGTGGCCGACGAGACGCAGGTGGTGGCCGTCGACGAAGCTCAGTTTCTAGACTTGGGAGTGGCCGATATCTGTGAGCGTTTGGCTGGCTCCGGCAAGCGCGTCATCGTGGCAGGTCTCGACCTCGACTTCCGCGGTGAGCCGTTCGGGCCCATGCCGCAGTTGCTGGCGCGCGCCGAAGTGGTCGAGAAGCTCAGCGCTATCTGCCATTGCGGGCGGGCCGCTACCCGTACGCAACGCCTCATCCATGGGCGCCCCGCGCACTACGACGACCCCACTGTGCTGGTCGGTGCAGCCGAGAGCTACGAGCCGCGCTGCCGCAGCTGCCACTTGGTGCTGCAGGGCGCGCGCGATACGCCTCTGTTCCATAGCGTGGCTGGCTGAACCCAGTGGCCCAGCAGAATCACAAGCCGGAACTGAAGGCGCGCCTGTTGGGCGGGCTGTCGTTCAGTTACGGCGGCGTTTCGTTCCCCGGCTTCTCGCGCAAAGGCACAGCGTTGCTCGCCTACCTGGTCATCAGTGGCAGGACCGTGAGCCGAGACCAGTTGGCCGCGTTGCTGTGGACGCCCGATCGCTTGGCGAGCGTTCGTCAGGCGCTCTACGAGTTGCGTCGCCTGCCTGGCGCCGACACCTGGTTGGTCGAGGACGCCGGATGGGTGTGCGTGAAGGGCAGTTCCGACTACGGTGAGTTACTAGAAGCGTTCGGGGCCGGCGACGCGGCGGAAACAGAGGCTCCTATGGGCGTTCTGCTGGGCGAGAGCTTCCAGCGTGTGGCACCGCCCTTCGACGATTGGCTGGAGCAGGAGCGAGGTCGCCTGGTGGAACTGCGGCTCGGGTGGCTCGAAGTCACGGCGAGCCGGTTCGAGCACGACGGGCACTACACCGAGGCCGTGCGAGCCATCGACGAGGCGTTGCGAATCGATTCACTGAACGAAGCCCACTACCGCACCGCCATGCGCCTCAGCCAACTGCTGGGCAACAGCGAAGAAGCGTTGGCGTATTTCCGCTGCTGCCGTGAGGAACTGGCGCGTGGGCTCGCGCTCGAGCCGAGTAAGGAGACCGCCGAGTTGGCCGCCTTGATCGAGCAAGGCGACATGCCGCCGCTACCAGGGTTGGTCGCAGCGTTGCCCGAGTCGCAGCGTCGCTTGGCCCAGGCGTTGGTCCTGGCGAACGGCGAGCTCAGCGTCGAAGCCGCGGCGCAGGTGCTGTCGGTCCCTGCGTTCGAACTGGCTGCTGACCTTACCGAGCTGGAGCGCCGTGGTTTGCTCGACGAACACTTGGTGGTGCGCGAGCCGCATCGCGGCGAGCTGCTGAAGTCGCTGTCGACCCCGCTGAGGCGCCTACTTCACGAACGCATAGCCGAGTTGCTGCGTGGCGATGACCGTGCTGACGACGCGCTGGTGGCGGGGCACCTGCTGGCCGCTGGTGACGCTGCAGAAGCAGCTCACCGCTACGTCGAGGCGGCCAAACGGGAGTTGGCGCGGACGCGGCTCGACGCCGCCCAAACCCTGTACTTCCGCGCTCTGTGGGCGGCGGCGGAGGCCGGAGATGCCGCTGCCAAGCTCCGCATCGAAGCCAGTTTCCAACTGGAGGGCCTGGCTGGCCAACGTGGCGACATCGAGCTGCAAGACCACGTCCTGGCGATAGCGGAGCGCTTGGCCTGGGAGGCACAGAACGACCCGCTGTTGGCCGAGGCGCGCTTGCGGCGCGCTCGGCAGTTGTTGCGGCGCGGGGAGGTAGGAGAGGGACTCGAGCTTGCCCTCGAGGCGCTGGAGATAGCTCTGCGCTTGGCCGACGACGCCTTGACGGCGCGCGCCCGCAACGCGGTGGGCGCGGCGCATTTCTACGCCGGCGACTTGGCTGGCGCGGGTGAGGCGTTCCTCAGCGCCCTGGAAACCAGCGACAAGGTGGAGCGTTACCGCGCCCACAGCAACTTGGGGATACTGGCGGGCATCGGCACGCACCTCGACGAGTCGTACGATCACTTCGCGCAGGCACTGACCTTGGCCCGTGATGTGGGACAACAGGTCGACGTGGCGGCGGCCCTCAACAACTTAGCGGCCACCGCCGAGCGCATGGGTGATTATCGCCGCGCCGTGCGTCACTTCAAGGAGGGCATCACCCTCGCCAGTCGCCACGAAGCGAGCGAGCGCGAGGGGCAGCTTCTCGTGAACCTGGCCGTGGTCTACTCGCGGCGGGGCGAGTTGGGCCCGGCCTGGAACACCATCCTCGAAGTGGAAGAGCTGGCGAGTGCCAGCGGCGACCTGAGGTTGTTGGCCGGTTCATATGAGCTGAAGGCGGAGGTGGCGCGCCACTGCGGCGCCTACGACCTGGCGCTCGACGAGATCGCCAGCGCAGTGGAGCTAGCCGGCGACCTCCAGGACGAGCGCCGCTGGCTGGTCCTCGGTGCCCAACATGCGGTGCTGCAGGTGGCGGCTGGCAGCGCTAGTGAGGCCGTTGCCTTAGGTGCTATTCAGGCCATGGTGGACGCGCAACTGGTGGATATCCTGCCGTGGCTGTGGCTGGAGCTTGCCATGCTTGCGCCTCGCGCCGAGTTGGCGTTGGAGCGCCTGCGCAGCGCCGAAGAGGCCGGTTTGCGCAGCTTCCACCAGCGAACGGTTCATGGCATCGCCACCTTACGAGCCAGCCTGCTTCCGGCGGAGTGCAGCGCTCTGCGGCGTGAGGTCGAGGGGTTGGCGCTGGAGGCCGAGGCCAAGTTGGCCTCCACCGCCAACGGTTCACTGGAGATAGTCGAGAGGCCGCTGCTGCGGCAACTTCTCTTCCTAAGGCAGCTACGTCAGGCCGGTCGCGAGGCGCTTCCCGCGGAGCTGGTGCCACCCCAAGTGACTGCGGAGCTGGTGGAGCAGGCTGCTGGCCTACCGCGAGCGTTAGCTTCTTCACTCGAGGCGTCACCGGAGCGCTGGCTATCGCCTTTGGAGCTCGAACTTCTGTAAAGTACCAGCGATCAGGTTACGAGGCGTTAACGCTATTTTGACGCCCATTTCGTAGCATCGTTCTAAGCCGAACCTCGGCGCGCGCGACGACCTCGCGAGATGGCGCCGGCGGTTCGTTCGCGGAGGACTGATGACTGTGACCGAGAACCGGTACCTGCTGAGGGTGTGGAGCGAACCCGGACCAGACGAGGAGCTCAGCTGGCGAGCGACCCTGCGTGACGTGAGTAACGGCAAGCTGGCCACGTTCGTGACCATGGAGGAGCTAGTGAAATATCTCACGAGCGATCTGGGTGCGAACCAGCAAGCTGACGACGCAAGCGGCTGAGCCGCCAATTATTAGAAGGGGAAGTTGAAATGCCAAAGATCTACCTAGGTGAAGCCATCGGCCTCGTTGCCAAGACCATGCCCATCGTGTGGGTGCGCTTGCTCAGTTATCTCGCCCTCGGGGCGGCGCTCGGCATCTACGCCGCGATCTTCGCTGGCATCGGATGGTTGCTCGGCATGCTGTGGGCTCCGCTCGGCTTCGTCATCTTCCTGGTGGCTGTCGGCGGTGCCTTCTGGGTCGTTGACCTAGCCGGTAAGTACTGGTTCCACCTGCTGCGCGCCGCGCACACCGCGGTGATGACCGAGTTCATAACCACCGGGAAAGGCCCCAGCGGCAACCAGTTGGCCTACGGCCGCGAACAGGTGACGAGCCGCTTCAAGGACACCACCATCCTGTTCGGAGTGGGGTTGCTGGTCACCGGAGTCGTGAGGTTCGTGGTGCGCACCTTCACCCGCATCACTTCCATCCTGCCCATCCCGGGCGTGGACGGTTTGGGCAAGTTCCTGCAGCGCGTCGCCACCTTGAGCAGCACCTACGTCGACGAAGCCATCCTGTCGCGCGCCTACCAGCACCGTGAGCAGAACGTCTGGGCCGTCGCCAAGGACGGCGTGGTGCTCTACGCCCAAGCTTGGAAGCCGATCCTCGCCAACGCAGTGGTGCTGGCGCTCCTTAGCTACGCCGAGTACGTGCTGTTCCTCATCGTTCTGGGTTTGCCGGCACTGGCCATCGGGGCCGCCTTCCCGGCCCTCAAGATGGCCCTGGCCATAGCCGTGCTGATCGGCGCCTGGATGCTGAAGCTGGCGCTGTCAGACGCCGTCTCGCTGGCCGCCACGCTGCTCGCCTTCCACCGCACCACCGACGGCATGGAGCCCAACGCCGAGTGGGTGGCCAAGCTCGACAGCGCTTCCGATAAGTTCCGCGAGCTCGGCAAGAAGGCCATGGCAGCGGTCGTGCCGGGCGCAGCGCAGGGCAGCAGCGTCGACACCAGCGCTCCTGCCAGTGACTGGCTTGGGGCTGGCGCTGACAGCGCCGACCAGGCGAGCACTACAGTAGGTAGCGCTGAAACTACCGTCGATTCCGCTCTAAACCCCGCGTACAGCTTCGGGCCTGGCCTGGCCGGCGGCGACGAAGGGATCGAGCAGTGAAGAAAAAATTCGTCATCGGCTGTCTCGCCGTCGTGGCACTGGTCGTTCTTGGCGGCGGAGGTGCGCTCTACTACTTCGTTGGCCGGCCGGTACTGAACGTCGTAAACGCCGGCAAGAGCCTGGCCCGCGTCAGCGAGCTGGAGGCGAAGGTGAGCAACAAGAGCCGCTTCAACCCGCCCAGCAGCGGTGAGCTGGAAGAGGCGCAGTTGCAGCGCTACCTAGGCGTGTCGCGCAGCGTGATGAGCCACTTAGAGGGACGAGCGAGTGAGCTCGAGAGCCGCTACAAGCAGCTCAGCGACGCCGATTCTGTGGGACTGCGCGACATGGTCAATGCCTACGCGGACATCCTCAAGCTTGTGGCCGACGCCAAGGCGAATCAGGTGACCGCCCTCAACCAGAACAGCTTCTCGCTTGCTGAGTACGACTGGGTCCGCACGCAGGTGCTGGCAGCGAGCGGCAACACGGTGAGCTACGTCGACCTGTCGCGCTTGGCCGACGGCGACACCAGTAACGTCTTCGAGGCGCCCGAATCGTCCACCGTCGTCGAAGCAAACGTGGCGCTGGTGGAGCCGTACGTCGAGGAGTTGGGGCGCTTCGTGCCGCTGGCCGTCTTCGGACTCTGAACTGACGCTAATGAACTGCCTTTCTGAACTGACACTGTAAGACCTGATGGTGATCGGACTAAAAATGAGCGGCCGCGCCGCCCTGGAGCGAACGATGAAGCGAACTAACCCGACGCACCGGCGGCGTGGCTTTGTGATCGTACTGGTTGCCTGCCTCATCTTCGGCCTGGCACAAGCTCAGGAGTGCACCTACGAGGTAGAGCCCAACGAAACGCCCGCCACCGCCACGCGCATCAGCGGGGTCGGACCCGACAGCGTGGGGCTGCGCAACCGCGTCAAGGTTGGTGACGTCTGCTTCAGCGGCGAACTGACGCCCAACGACCAGGACGCGTTCTACTGGGACGTTGGTGAGCTCGAAGCCGGCCACCGCTGGACGCTCGAGCTCGAGGGGTTGGACGGTCAACTGACGGCGGTGGAGTTCTTCGATGTGACCTTCGCCGACAACGGCGTCGACGTGACCGGCTACGACAAGGTCTTCAGGCTCGAGAGCATGCGCGGGCGCCCTGCCGCCTCGGAGCCGTTCCTGGTTGGGCCTGGCCGCTACTACCTGGGTGTCTCCTCCAGCGGCGGCGCTGGTCAGTACGTGGCGCATCTGCGCGCGCTCAGCACCCTCGAGTACGGCGATGGCAGCGACCGCTACCGACAGTACAAGGAGGGCGAAAAGTGGCGCGGCGCCTTCGGCAGCTACGGCGCGCTGAGCGGCGAACAAGTGAGCGGGTTCATGCTGGACGCCACGGCCGACCAGTTCCTATGGGGACTCGAACTGTGGTCTGCTCTCGGCACTAACGCCACCCTTACGCTGGAGGGTCCTGACGGTCCTGTGAACAGCGTCAAGACCGATGGCGACGGCTTCGCTCGTTTGGGTGGCCTAGGGCTCGAGGAGGGCGCCTACCGCGCCGTAGTTACCGGGACCAGCGGCATGGTCAGGCTTCGGCTCGAGCAGCAGGGCCGGCGTGGCGCTGACGTGGCGGTGGAGCCCGACGATGATTGGGACAGCGCCAACCTACTGCAAACTGGCCAGACCATGCAGGCCAGCCTGCAGCGCAGCGACTACTTCCGGCTTGAGATCGACGACGCCGCAGCCGCACAAGCGTGGGACTTAGTTCTCGACGCCACCGCACCGCTGGACCTCACCGTGCAGGACGAGGGTGGCCGCACCATCCAGGCGCGGCGCAGAGGCTCTGCGCTCGGGCTTCACCTGCCCGCGGGAGTTTACCGGGCTGTGGTGACCGGCGAGAGCGGAACGGCTTACACCCTAGCTCTGGCGCCCGCGGCCACCGCGCCGGACGGCACGGCCCGCGAACCCAACGACGAACCGTGGGTAGCCAACGACCTGAGCAGCGGGCAGATCAGGGGTAACTTCAGCGGTTTCGACCGCGACGTCTTCACCTTCGAGGTGAGCGGCGACGCGCAGCTCTACCGTGCTCAACTGGTGGGCGCCACCGTGCAGCGCCTCGAGCTGCTAGATGCCGCCGGCAAGGTTGTGGCGACCACCAGCGGCGAGAAGCGTCTCAGGCTCGACGACCTAGCGATGCTACCCGGCGATCACTACATCGCCGTTTACGGCGCTGCCGGCGACTACGCCCTGAAGCTGTTAGCGTTGGGCCCACTGCCACAAGCGGTGCCCGAGGCAGCGCTTCCATCCGAGGCGGAAGTTGCCATAGCGAGCGACGACGCACCGCTGGTAGCCGCAGCCGCGGCTGACGAGGAGCAGGACGCCGATGAGGCTGTCGCCGCCCTGGAAGTCGCCGCTCTGCCGCCGTTGCCGCCGCCTCCCCCAGGCATACTCGAGCTGGAGCCGAACGACGACGCCACCCGCGCCATGCGCGTGGTGCCCAACCAGACACACGTGGGCAGATTGAGCGGCGGCAGCGACGACTTCTACCGCTTTTACTTGAGCGATGACCAGCAGGTGCGCATCGAAGTCGTTCCACCCGAAGGTGGCCAGCCGATCCGACTGTGGTTCCCCGACATCACAACTTTCACGGCGATTCCAAACGAACCCGGAGTCACCACGGTCATCGAGCGGCTCTTCAGAGCGGGCGACCACACCTTCTCGCTGCGCGCCGACGACGGACTCGACGGCGGCTACTACCAGCTGCGCCTCACACTGCTCGGTTCACTGCTGCCACCCATCGACGCCGAACCCAACGATTCCATTGCTCAAGCCAGTTGGCTGCCGTCGGAACTGACCCTCGCCGGCCGGGTTGGGGAGCGCCGCGACGATGACTACTACCGCCTGCCGCTGTTCGACACCGACGTCGAGGTCGAGGTGTTGCTAGATGCGCAAAGCGGTATCTCATTGGTCGTCTACGACGAAGAAGGCGACAGGTTGGGCCTCAGCTCCGTGGCCGAACAGCCGGGCCTGAGCCGCGCGATGTTGCCGGCGGGAACGCAGACTTTCCTGCGCGTTAGCGGCAGCGGGCATTACAACCTTAGCTTCGCTTTCAGCACTGAGCCCGCCCCGTACCAGTTGCTAGCGCGCCGCGACCAGCAGGAACTGACCGTCGAGCTGCTCCCCGAGGAGCGCAAGCTGGCGGCCTTCTGGCACGAAGGCCAACTACTGGACGCCACTGTGGTGCTGGAGAACCAAGCTACCGAACCGCGGGCTGTGAGCCTCACGGCTGTCGCCAGCCACCCTGATGCGCTGCTGGAGTTGCCGTCCGAAGTCACACTGGCCGCTGGTGAGCGCCGCAATGTGCCTCTGCAGGTGACGATCCCCAAGGACCTCCGCGACGACCTGCCGCTACGCATCGAAGTAGCCGCGACCAGCGAGGATGGCGTGGCCGCGGCCGCTTTCGACGCAGTAGCCCGGTGCGAAACCGCGCCCCTCGCTCCGCGGCCTTTCTGGCCGCTGCCAAGCAGCATGCTGGGCAACTTCGATGTGCTGTGGTCGGGGCTGGGCGCAAAGATCCACGGTGATTCGGAGTACGAGCGCCGCGACTGGGCCCTCATCGACGGCCGCACCGGACCCAGCGCGGCGGGGTACCTCGGTGACGAACACTTGCCTACCTTCGAGCTGGCCGGCACGGCTCCTATGGAGCTGGTTGGCACGATCCTGAACCCCCGCTCGCAAGTGGCGGTCAACAGGCAACTGCGCGACTTCAGCGTCGAAGTCTCATTGGACGGCTCGAGCTTCACCACGGTGCTAACAGACAGCCTGAAGGCGGTGCGTTCCGAGCAGGCGTTCATGTTCGACGAGCCCGTGAAGGCTCGTTACGTGCGCCTGGTGTTCGGCAGCAACGGCAGCGGTGAGCGCGGCGGTTACCTAGGTGAGTGGAAGGTGCTGGCTGCGCAAGGCACCAACCTCGGCGAGATGAACTTAGCGGAGCGCGCGGTCGGGGGTCATATAGTGAACGCTTCGCCGTGGAACTCTGGCTACCTCACTGCATTACTCGAACCCTCGAAATGGTCCGACACGATCGATATGCGCGACCATGACGAGTTCGTTTTCACCATCGGCTTCCAACATGGCCGCGCCGCGCAGCTGCAGCGCATCGAGTGGCTCGAGCATGAGGGTTCGCAGGATGACGAGTGGCAGCACTTCGAGCAACTGCTGGTGGAGGTGAGCAGCAACGGCCCGATAGGACCGTGGGAAACTGCCTTCGACTGGACTCTGCAGCGCGACGCTAGCGGGGTGGCCACGCTCACCTTCGCGGAGCCGCTGTGGGCGCGCTACGTGCGCGTGCGCGCCGCCAAGGTGGGTGAGGAGCGCTACCACTACCTGCCCGATCAGGTGCGCGTCATCGAGCGTCCTCAGGGCGACGACTACTCATCGGCGCTGGGCGAATGGGGAGACACCTCGCGCGAAGCCATCTACGAGTACCTGAACCCCCCGCAGGTGGCGGCCGTTCAGGTGGACGACGGCAGCAACGACGACCGCGCCCGCGCCACCGTTCTGGAACCCGACACCGTGGTGGACGGTTCCGTTCTGGTGGGTGAGGACGTCGACTGGTACCGCTTGACGGTGCCCGAAGGCGCCAACCAGTTCGAGTTGGCCCTCACTGGTGACCCCGAGATCAACTACCTCTATGAGCTCAGCGACTCTGCGGGTGGCCCGGTTGCCTACGACGTTTACGACACCGGCACACGCGTGGTGCTGACCGCCTACGCTGAGCCGGGCGAGTACTATCTGCACCTAGAGGAACCGAAGCGCACGGTGGTGTTCTCCTGGGATACCAGCGGCTCCGTGAGCCCGTATCACGCCATCACCTACAACTCGCTGATTAACTTCGCCACCAGCGTCAACGCTGAGCAGGAGGCGGTGCAACTGCTGGCCTTCGACGACCCCGTCCCCATGTGGCTGCTGCCACTATGGAGCGGCGACGCCACCCGGGTGCAACGCGCCATCCAGGAGTTCGACCGTAGCGCCGACTCCAGTGACAGCGAGACGTCACTGCTTGCCGCCACACGCGCGCTGGCCAGCCGTGAGGGCACCAAGGCCATCATGCTCATCACCGACGCCGAGTCGACCGGTACACGGCGCACCGAGGAGCTGTGGCAGGCGTTCGAAGAGGTGCGTCCGCGCGTCTTCACCTTCGAGATCAGCTCGAGCGGCACCGACTACGCCCAGGACCTCATGCAGGACTGGGCCGACGTGAACTCGGGCATCTACACCCTGGCGGGCGGGATCGGCGATTTCGACGCCGGCTTCGCTCGCGCCTCCTGCGTTCTGCGCCGCGCCAAGCACTACAGCTTGGCCTTGAGCGTGCGCGCGGCGCCGCCGCCGCAACCCGGTCGCTTGAGCGTCGCTGCTCCTCCCGGCGACCCCTCCGCCGCCATCGAGGTCATCTTCGACGCCTCGGGTTCCATGGGCGTGGAGCTGCCCAGCGGCGAGCAACGCATAACGGCCGCCAAACGCGTGCTGGAGAGTCTGGTGCGCGAGGTGCTGCCCGAGGAGGCGCCGTTCGCGCTGCGCGCCTTCGGGCACGTCGCGCCGATGTCGTGCGAGACGCGCCTCGAGTTGCCGCTGGGCCCGCTGGTACGAGAGGAGGCTCTGGCCGCCGTGCGCGGTATCGAGCCGAAACTGCTGTCGGGCACTGCCATCGGCGCGTCGCTACTTGAGGCTGTGGGCGATCTGAAGGCCGCTACCGGCCCGCGCACCATCATCCTCATCACCGACGGCGAGGAGTCGTGTGGAGGCGATCCGGCCGCAGCGGTGAAGGAGCTCCGCGGTGCTGGGCAGCTCAACCTGGCCATCGTGTCGCTCGACTTAGAGCCTGAAGCCCAGGCTCTGTTCGAGGCGCTCGCCACCGAGATCGACGCCACCTACATCGACGTCACCTCCTTCGAGGCGCTGGCTTTGTATTACGAGACGGTGCTCAACCTCTCGACAGGTGAGGGAAACGCCGAGCGAGTTCATGTCTCCCTGGCCGGTCCGGAGCTCTTCGAAGCGTTAGGCGTACTTCAAGGAGGTGCGGGTGCCTAGCGCGTCCAGCGTGGTGCTGCGACTCCGGTAGCGATCTGACGCGCTGCGCCCGCTAGGAGTTCTGCGTCCGCAAGCTCCTCGCTGTCTGTTAGCTGCTTCTAGGCTGTAAGCGATAGAGTCACAGGCAAGGAGAAACCATGGAGAGCTTCCGCCACCAGGCAAGCGCGCTTCAAGATCGCACCGTCGCCGTGAGGCGCGATCTTCACCAACACCCAGAGCTAGCGTTCGAGGAGCACCGCACCATGAAGGTCATCGCCGCACGCCTGCGCGAACTGGGATTGGAGCCGCGCGTAGGTGTAGGCGGCACCGGTGTGGTGGCACTGTTCGATAGTGGCCGGCCCGGCCCCACCGTGCTGGCGCGCGCCGACATGGACGCCTTGCCGGTGGGCGAGGAGAACGACGTCGACTACCGCTCCAGCGTGGCCGACAAGATGCACGCTTGCGGCCACGATGGGCATGTGGCGGTGCTACTGAGCGTGGCTGAGATCGTGGTGGGGGGCAGCGAGAAGCTGATGGGCAAGGTGCTGTTCGTCTTCCAACCGGCCGAGGAGATCGTGCGCGGCGCCGCCGCCATGCTCGCTGATGGTGCGCTCGACGGCGTGGAGGTCGACGAGGTGCTCGGCCTGCACCTCTCCAGCAACGACCCGGTCGGCACAGTCACAGTAAAGGCAGGGCCCGCTATGGCTGCCACCGACTCCTTCCGCTTGGTGCTGAAGGGCCGTGGCGGACACGCCGCTTACCCCCATGCCTGCATCGACCCGATTGTGGCGGGGTCGCAGTTGGTGGGGCTGTTGCAGACGCTGGTGTCGCGCGAGACCGACCCCTTGGATCAGTCAGTCATCTCCATCACCAGCTTCCATGGTGGCACCGCCTACAACATCATCCCGGAGGAGGTCGAGCTGAAGGGCACCCTGCGCACCTTCGATGACGCCACACGCGCGCGCTTGCGGGCGCGCATCCTCGAGGTGAGCGAGTTGCTCGGCCAAGCGCAGCGCGTGACGGTGAAGGCGGAGTGGAGCGAGGGCACGCCCGCGGTCGTGAACGACGCGGAGTCAGCAGCGCGGCTGCGGGCCGTGGCCGAGAGCGTGCTTGGTGCTGAGAACGTGCGCGAGCAGGTGCCGATTATGGGCGGCGACGACATGGCGCTGTGGCTGGCCCAGGCCAAGGGCTGCTACTTCTTCGTCGGCACCAGCGGGGGTGAAGCCACCTCGTTCGCCCACCATCACCCACGCTTCGACGTCGATGAGCGTGGCCTGGAAGTGGCGGTGGCGGTGTTCGCCGCTGGCGTGGTGAGTTTACTCAGCGCCGACTGAGCTGCCAGGTCGGTAACGAAGAACCGCGGACGGCGTTGCAGCCGTCCGCGGTTCTTATCGTTGTCCGAACAGATCGTGTGGCTAGAAGGCGGTCCGCAACGCTGCAACAACTTGCATCACGGCGCTGTTGGCGGCCTCGGCGAAGAGCGGCCCTACCGTGGGGTCGTCGTAGGCGATGGTGCCGACGACAGGGATGCGGCTGACCGCGACATTGGCGCTGCTCGCCTCTCCGACGCCCATCTTCGACACCACGACCTCGCCGGTGACGATGTCGGTGGCTCGCACGTCGACCTCGATCTGCGCCTTGGTAGAACCTAACGACACGCCGAACACGCTACCGCCCGGCTTGGCGATGGTGGCGCGCGTGACGGTGCCGGTGATGACGTAGCCGGCCCCGGCGGCCTTGGCCAGAGACACAGGATCGAGCGACTCCATGCCCTGCTTCTGCAGGATGGTGAGCAGTTCACTGCGCTCGACCACCACGTAGCAACCCGACTCCTTGAGCAGAGTGATGAGGCGGGCGCTGGCGGCGTCCTCGACGCCGACCACGGTCGTGCCGCCCTGCGAAGTAGTGTTCTGGAAGTCGACGACCGCTACGGTCGGTGGAGGCGTGGTCCGGCAGGTCTCGGGCATGACCGCGCTGTCAGTGCTGGGAGCGCAGGCCGCCAGCGCAAGCAGCGCGGTGCCTAGCAGGAGGATGGTGAGGCGTCGGTTCATGAGGTTCTCTCCTAGTCGTGGTCGGCAAGCTGCCGTCGATTCGTCAGTATACGCAAGGGGCGCTGGCCTGCGTTCACGGCCGCAGGCGCTGGGCGTCGCGCGGGAAGGCGCGTGCGAAGCGCACGTTCTGCACACCCAGCAACAGGGCGGTGAGGCGCTCGGCGCCGATGGCGAAACCCCCGTGCGGTGGCATGCCGTGCCGGAATACCTCTAGGTAGTCCTCGAAGGCGGCGACCTCCATGCTGCGCTTGCGGAGTTCCTCCTCCAGCACCTCAACGCGGTGGGCGCGCTGCCCGCCCGAGGTGACCTCGGTGCCGCGGAATAGCAGGTCGAAGCCGCGCGTCAGGCCGTCGGACGTAGGGTAGGTGTAGAACGGCCTTGCCACCTGCGGGAAGTCGGTCACGAACACGAAGTCGCAGCCATGCTCCTCGTGCGCCCAGCGCGACAGCAAGCGTTCACCTTCGGGATCTAAGTCCTTGCCGCCGCACTGGTGACCGTAACGCTCGGCCAACAGCTCTCGTGCCGCTAGCAAGGCGATACGAGGGAACTCGACGTCGAGCGCCGGCAGTTCCGCGCCCAGCACCTTCAGCTCACGCGCGCACACCTCACCGACGCGCCGGATCATGCTCTTGAGCAGCCGCTCTTCCAGCGCCATCACGTCGTGCTCGCTATCGATGAAGCCGAACTCCACGTCGAGCGACAGATACTCGGCTAGGTGACGTTGGGTGTGGCTCTTCTCGGCGCGGTAAACGGGAGCGGTCTCATAGACGCGCTCGAACACCGCCACCATGATCTGCTTGTAGAGCTGTGGCGACTGCGCCAGGTAGGCGCGCTTGCCGTAGTAATCGACTTCGAACAGGTTGGCGCCGCCCTCCGCGCCGGCCGAGACCAGCTTGGGAGTGAAGATCTCCGTGAAGCCGTCGTCATCGAGGAAGGCGCGGAAGGCGCGCACCAGCTCCGCTTGCACCTTGAGCAGCGCCTGGGTCTTGGGGCTGCGCACCGTCACGTGGCGGTAAGCGAGGATGGTTTCGGGATTGGCGGTCCACTCCTCCTTAGCCAGTTCCACGGGTGGCGCCACGGTGGCTTCGCTGACTACCTCCAGGCGGCTGCCCTGCACTTCGAACCCGCCCGGCGCTTTGCCGTGCGCCACGACCGTGCCCGTCACCCGCACGGCGCTCTCGTGCAGCGGCAACGCCACGTCCTCGAACACCACCTGCGCCACCCCGCTGCGGTCGCGTAGCAGCATGAAGCGGATGCCGCCCAGGTCGCGCCGGTTGAGGATCCAACCCTGCAGGGTCACTAGGTCGCCGACGTGCTCAGCGAGTTGGCTGACTAGCACTCTGGGAGCGGCGCCGGCTTCCTGTTCGGGGCTGCCCTCGTTGCTTTCGCTCTTGCTCGACATCGACTTGCCTCCTGATCGGACTGTTTTTCAAGAACTGTTGTTCAAGGATGATGGCCGACCCACACGATCGGTGTCGCCGAACTAGCCACTGCAAATGAAGGCCCCCGAGGTTTCGAGCTCCTCGGGGGCCACCAAGTGAAAGCGGTAGTGGAATCTACGCCCCGAGCAGCCTCGAATCGGAATTATCGCCCGAATCATCGGACCTGTGGGGGCGGAGAACCATGAGCGGAAGTGTAACAACTGCCGTGTGGGGCGTCAACCGCGCTCGTGGCGAGGGCGGGCCAAGTGTGTGGATGAGAGGTGCGCCGCGATGCGAGCGAGGTGCGCCCTGTCCTTGGGACGGTTAAGCTTCTCCTTCATCGCCACCACGGCGGACAAACGAACGCACGCTACCCCGCTGACCAACTCGGCTTCATCGATGAGCTGCTCGACGCTTTCGCCGAGCCAGCCGTCGTAGAGCTCCACGTCGTCTCCGAAGCGAACCTGCTGGTCTACCTCGCCGTCGTCCAGAGTGGCGCTGCCCGCCGCCACCAACGCGAGTGCTCGGCGCCAAGCGGCGCCACGGCACACCACGTCGACGTCGCCAGCTTCGTCGAGGATGCCGCGCAGCACCAGAGAGGCGCTCGAGTGCACGGCGTAGTCACCCTCGGGTAAGCGCAGCTGTTCGAGCCGCGCGCGGATATCGGTGGCGTTCACGCCGGATTGTAAGCCGCCAAGCGGCGGCGCGTTGTCTATCCTGTAGTAATGAATCCACTTTCCGAGGAGCAGACGGCCGGCGTTGTCGCCATGGCCATGGACCTCGCCCGCCAGGGCCGAGCGGCTGAGCTGGCGGAGTTCGTCGAGCGGGGCCTGCCCATCGACGTGCGCGACGCCGATGGGAACACGATGATCATGCTGGCCGCGTACCACGGGCAACTACAGACGGTGCGGGCGCTCATCGCGCTCGGCGCCGACGTCGACTTACGTAACGCTCGCGACCAGTCGCCCATCGCCGGGGCGATCTTCAAGGGCGAAGACGACGTCGTGGTTGAGCTACGCACGGCTGGTGCCGACCTCGACGCCGGCAGCCCTAGTGCGCGAGCCACGGCGGAACTGTTCGGGAAGACCGCGTTGCTGGCGGACTGAAAGGCCCGGGCGGGTCGTGTCCGCCCGGGCTCGTTGCTTGCCCTGTTGTGCACCGGCTTTCTGTTGGTGCGCCGGCTCAGACCGGCGTGTTGTCGGGGTTGGGTTCCAACGTTGACAGGTTGCCCGCCTGCAGCGCCTCGATGGCTCGGCGCACCCCTGCTCCGTAGGCCGGGTCGGCCTGCGTGCAGTTGTAGATGTGCCGCTCGATGGTGGCCTGCGACGCGCCGTTGATGGCGCGGGCGGTGTTGGTGAACAGGACGTGCTGCTCGTCGGCGGGCAACAGTCGGAACAGGTCGCGGGGTTGCTCGTAGTAGTTGTCGTCGTCAGCGCGGAAATCGTGGCGATCCGCGCTGCCGCTCAGCGCCAGCGCGGGTTCGGCGAACTTCGGCTGCGCTTCCCAGTTGCCGTAGCTGTTGGGGGTGTAGCCGGGTACGCCGCCCTGGTTGCCGTCGACGCGCATCTGCCCGTCGCGGTGGTAGGTGTTCACGTTCAGAGCACCGCGCGCTTGGTTGACGGGAATCTGGTGGTGGTTGATACCCACGCGGTAGCGGGCGGCGTCGCCGTAGGAGAAGAGGCGGCCCTGCAGCATGCGGTCAGGTGACAGGCTCACGCCGGGAACGACGTTGCCGGGGGTGAAAGCCACCTGCTCCACGTCGGCGAAGTAGTTGTCGGGGTTGCGGTTGAGCTCGTACTCACCCACTTCGATGAGCGGGTAGTCCTTCTTCGACCAGACCTTGGTTACGTCGAACGGGTGGAAGCGGTAGTTGGCGGCGTCGGCCTCGGGCATGACCTGGATGTGGAACGTCCACTTGGGGAAATCGCCACTGTCGATGGCGTCGAACAGGTCGCGCTGAGACGATTCGCGGTCGTGAGCGACTAAGTTGGCCGCTTCGGCGTCCGTCAGGTTCTTTATGCCTTGTTGGGTGCGGAAATGGAACTTCACCCAGAAGCGCTCGTCGGCTTCGTTGATGAAGGAGAAGGTGTGCGAGCCGAAACCGTGCATGTGGCGGTAGCCGTCGGGTATGCCGCGGTCGGACATCAGGATGGTTACCTGGTGCAGCGCTTCGGGCAGGTTCGTCCAGAAGTCCCAGTTGTTCTCGGCCGAGCGGAGGTTGGTGCGAGGGTCGCGCTTCACGGCCCGGTTCAGGTCGGGGAACTTGTGCGGGTCACGGTGGAAGAAGACGGGGGTGTTGTTGCCCACCACGTCCCAGTTACCCTCCTCGGTGTAGAACCTCAGGGCGAAACCGCGGATGTCGCGCTCGGCGTCGGCCGCGCCGCGTTCGCCGGCGACGGTGGAGAAGCGCGCGAACATCTCCGTCTCCTTGCCCACTTCAGAGAATATGGCGGCCTTGGAGTAGCGGGTGATGTCGTGCGTGACCCTGAAGGTGCCCCAGGCACCCGACCCCTTGGCGTGCATCCGCCGCTCGGGGATCACCTCGCGGCTGAAATGAGCGAGCTTCTCTAAGAACCACACGTCCTGAAGCAGCATCGGTCCGCGCGGACCTGCGGTAAGGGCGTTGTCGTTCTCAGCGACTGGGGCGCCTGCGGCCGTGGTCAGTTTCTTCTTGTCGTGGTCTGTGATGATGTTGCTCCTTTACGGTGAACACGCTTCTTGTGGTTCGCTTGAATCAGGCTGGTTGAGCCAGGCGCTACCGCGCCGGCGATAGTCTCCAGTATGTCACCGGCCCTCCCCAGGGGATGTTTGCGAGCGGCGCGCCAGGAAGCGCTCGAGTTCACGCATGGCGGCGAGTGCACGCGGGAAGCCGACGAACATGGCGCTGTGGATGAGCACCTCGCGCAGTTCCCGTTCGCTGGCGCCCAAACGCAGCGCGCCGCGTAGGTGGGTGGGTAGCTCGCTGACGTTGCCAAGCGCCGTGAGCAGCGCCACGGCCAGCAGTTCGCGGTTACGGAGACCGAGGCCTAGGCGCGTGAACACCTCGTCGTAAGCCACGCTCCCTACCAGCGCGGCCAGGTCGGGATCGGCGGCTGCCAGCGCGGCCTCGATGCGCTGCTGCTGATCACCCCAGATGGCGGCGCGCGCGTCGCTCGGCACGGCGCGATGCTCCACCAATAGCGCCACGGTGCCGTCGTGAACGGTGACGCTAACCTCTGGCAGGGTGTTGCGGTTGGAGACGCCGAGGCCGTGCCCGAACGGCAACGTGGTGCTGTGCAGCCCGAACGCCAACCCACTGCTGCTCACCACGCTGGTCTCACTCAACGACAGCAGGCTCACCGTCGTCTCCTCGGCCAATGTCAACTCGACGGTGGACGGGCCCACCAGCAGGCGTGCCTCGTGGGCACCGCCGAAAAGCGACAGCTCGGCGCCTGCGCGGGCGTAGCGGGCCGCTACCAGCAGCGCCGCCAGACTGTGGTCGAAACGACCACCGAAAGCGCCGACGACCCGCAGCGTCTGGGCGCCACGCTCGAGCGCTGCGTCGAGCGCCAACTCGAGGTCGAGCTCGTCCTTGTCAACGGGGTGCGTCTCGCGTGGCAGGGTAGGGAAGGCGGCCAGGTCGCCCTTTTCCACGCTGTCGAGATCGCCCACCAGCAGGTCGGGCGTCACGCCTAGGACGAGAGCGTGCGCCAAGCCACCGTCGGCCGCCACCACGACGTCAATGTCGCTCAACAGGCGCGGCCAGAGCTGCGGCAGCGGCAGATCACCGGCGGCCAGCACCAAGGCGATATTAGCGTCGTCAGGTAGTTTCAAGCTTCGCTCCTCATGACCCGCCAGGCGGCGGCGGGCACCTGTAGCCACCATTCCTGGCCAGCGGCGGGAGTGGCGGCTAACTCGCGGTCGAAGCCACGCCAAACCACGGGCACTCCCCAGTTAGCTACGCTCAGATCGACACGCCAGCCCAACCCTTCGCGCATGGCGTCCACCACCATCGCCGGCGTCGTAGTGCTCGGTCCCGGGCGGGTCCCCGCGGTGTTCATGGGCTCGGAGGGCAGCAAGCGGGTGAGGTCGCTGCGCAGCAGCACCTCGTCACCACCTTGGGTAGTCAGCGGCAGGCGCCTGAGATCCGCACCCGCATACACGTTCTCGTGCCCTAGGAAGCGCGCTGCCCAACCGTTGACGGGGCGCTCCAACAGCTCCTCGCTTCCCGCCACTTGCACGATGCGGCCGGCGCGCATCAGCGCCACCCGATCAGCCAATGTGAACGCCTCGGCCTGATCGTGCGTGACGTAGATGGCGCTTGTGCCCACGCGGCCGAGGATGACGCGCAGCTCCTCCTTCAATGATTGGCGCAGCGCCTGGTCCAGGTCGGAGAGCGGTTCATCTAAGAGCAGCAGGCGCGGCTCGGTGGCCAGCGCTCGAGCGAGGGCCACGCGCTGCTGCTGTCCACCGGAAAGCTTATCTACGGGCCTGGCGCCGAGTCCGGTCAAGCCCACGAGTTCGAGCAACTCCTCCACGCGCTGGCGCCGAGCCTCTCCGGTAACGCCGGCCTCCACCAACCCGAACGCCACGTTGCCGGCTACGTTCAGATGCGGGAAGAGCGCGTAAGACTGGAAGACCATGCCCACACCCCGCTGCTGCGGCTGGGTGCGGGTGACGTCGACGCCGCTCAGTAGCAGCCTGCCGCTGTCGGGTCTTTCCAGTCCCGCAACGAGCCGCAGCAGCGTGCTCTTGCCGCAGCCGCTGGGGCCGAGGAGGGCCAGCGTCTCGTCGGCGCCGAGGGACAAGGTCACGCCGTCGACGGCGTGCACGTCGCCAAAGCTCTTTCTCAGCTCGTCGAGCTCGAGGCTCGCGGCCAAGGCGAGAGGCGGAAGGCTGGAAGGCGGCATGGCTAGCGGCATCATACCCGCGCTCAGAAGTGGCTTGAACGCGGTGGAGCGCCTCAGAACTCGGCTGTTTCGCGGCCCTGTAGCAGCGTCATCACCAGGGCGGTGATGACCATGAGCACCACGCTGAGCGCCAACGCCTGCGCATAGTTAGCCGCGCCGGGACGCCCAAGGCGATCGAAGATGGCTACGGGCAAGGTGGCGTACTCGGGCCTGGTGATGAGCAGCGTGGCGCCGAACTCGCCCATCGAGATGGCGAAGGCGAAAGCTGCGGCGGTGAGGAACGCGCCCTTTAGCTGCGGCAGCTCCACTCGCCACAGGCTGCGCGCCGGGCCCGCCCCCAGGAGCGCCGCCGCCTCCAGCTGCTCGCGCGGTTGTGCCCGCATCGCGGGCAGTAGGGTACGCGTTACGAAGGGGAAAGCCACCAGTGCGTGCGCCAGTGGCACCCCCCAGAACGTAGTTACCAGCATGGGATATGCGAGCAGGTAACCGAACGCCAACGTGATAGGGCTGGTGATGAGCGGTAGCAGGCTGGCTTGGTCTAGCAAGCGCCAACCGCCGCGCGCCACCGCGTAGGCGAACAGTGACCCGACCAGCAGTGCCAGAGAACTACTCAGCGTGGCGAACACGAGCGAGTTGCGTAGCGCCTGCCCTAGCGACGTGAAGCCGATGGTGGGAGAGGCGCCGAGGAGCGCCTTGAAGCCGCTCAAGCTCGGGAACGCTCCGTTGGGGCCGGTGAAGGCCTGCAGCATCAGAGCCAGCAGCGGCGCCAGCAGCAAGCCGCCGGCCAGCAGCAGGTCGAGGCCGATCAGCGCGCTGGCTCCACGCCCAGGCCGGCGCTGGGCGCTGCCCGGTGCTACCGACACGGACAGGCGTTCCTGGAAGCGCGTGTAGACCACGCTGGCGCCGCCCACCAGCACGAGTTGGACGAGTACCAGCGCCGCGGCCGAGTCGAGCTCCAGGAGGCGTGCCGTGAGGCGGTAGATCTCCACCTCGAGCGTGGCGAACTGCGCTGCCGGAGCGAGGATCAGGATGACGCCGAAGCTGGTGAAGCAGAACAGGAACACCAGCACCGCGGCGGCTAAGGTGGCGGGAAGCGCCAGCGGCAAAGTCACGCGCCAAAGCACACGCCACGCTCCAGCGCCCAGCGTGGCGGCAGCCTCTTCTAGGCGCGGCGCCACGCCCTCTAAGAAGCTGCTCACCAGGCGCGCCACGATGGCGAAGTTGTAGAACACGTGCGCTAGCAGGACGATGGTGAGGGTGTTGCGCAGGTCGATGCCCAGGACGCCGTTGGGGCCCGCCAGGGTGAGGAAGCCGATACCGGCCACCACGGTAGGCATCACGAAGGGAATCGTGAACGCCGCAGTGAGGGCGCGCTTGCCGCGGAAGCGGTAGCGCGCGAAGAGCAGCGCGGTGGGCAAGCCCAGTAGCACAGTGAGCACGGTGGAGAGCAGTGCCTGCTTGAGCGTGAAGAGGATGCGACCGAGGTAGTAGGGATCGCTGAGCGTGGTGAGCAGCGCCGCGCCGAACCGCTCACCCTCGCCGGGAGTAAGGCTGCGGACCAAGATCACCGCTAGTGGCAGCAGCAGGAAGATGGCTAGGTAGGCGGTGGCGCCCAGGCCACTGAGCCGAGTGAGGTAGGTGCGGTGCATCGCTTATCAGTTTAGGCGCTGCCGCCATGCGGTACAGACGACCAGTCCCTAGCGGACCTACCCTGCCACCAGGGCACGCGCTTCAGCTCTCGCCTCGACGCGGCGCTGTAGCCGCAACGGTTGCCGGCTCCAGCCGTGCTCATAGCGAGCCGTCGGAGGTAGAAGATGAACTTTGCGAAACCACGCTCTATAGCCCTGTCGCTCCTCGCGCTGTTCGGTGCCCTGCTGATGGGCGCCGCGCTGGCGCAGCAGGCTGACGCGGCCTTCACTGCTGAGTTCCAGCCGGTGAACCCGCAACTCACGAGCAGCGAAGTCTCGGGCCAAGTGATAGTCACCATCGTGGGAGACGACCTGCATATCACCCTCATCGCCAAAGGTATGCCACCCGGCATGCGGCTGGCGCACATCCATGGCTTCAAGACCGAGCAGGCCTCCAGCTGCCCTGCTGCCGACGCTGACGTGAACGGCGACGACATCGTCGACCTGATCGAGACCGAACCTAGCGCGGGAGTCACGCTCGTCCCATTCAACGCCGATCCGGCTGGTTTGGCGATCCTTAGCGACTCTTACCCTGTCTCGTCCGCTGACGGCTACCTCATCTATCAGGCGACGGTATCGCTGGCTGCCCTCGACGACGCAGTTGCTGCGGAGTACGACATCGCCGCGTTGAACCTCGCCCACCGCGTGATCTTCATCCACGGCGTGGCAGACGAGGTGATGCTGCCCGATACGGTGCAGTCGCTGCCCAACGTTCCAGCTCGCGTGACTGTACCCATCGCTTGCGGTGAGCTGAACGCGTTGTGATCGACGTGTCAGAACTATAGCCGGGCTCCGCATGGCCGCGGTTACTACCGCAGCGAGGTAGGGTCGCGGCCCTGCAGCACGACCGACGTCCACTCGCGCAACCAGCGGCGTTGCTGAGACTGCACGATCTCGGACGGGAGCGTGGCTGCGGTCACGCCCGGCTCGAGCTGCGCGAAACGCTCGAACTCGGGTGGCAGCGCCGCGCCCTCGAGCACGGGGTTCACGAACATGGCCAGGGGGATCGCTTCCTGCACCGCGCGACTCAGCATGAAGTCGATGAACGCCTCGGCGGCCGCGCGTTGTTTCGTGCCCTTGAGGATGCCGATGGCCTCGATCTGGCGGTAGGCGCAGCCGGCGCATTCGAGGTTGGCGGTGGGTGATTCTTCCAGCGGCTCCTCGGCGAAGATCACCTCTGCCGCGGGGCTGGTCAGGTAGCTGATCACTAGCGGCCGATTGCCACCGTTGGCGCTGAACAGGGTGTAGTAGGCGTCGGTCCAACCGTCAGCGACGCTAACACCGTTGTCGCGCAGCGCCGCCCAGTAGCCGAGCCAGTCGCCATCGAACGAGCTTTCGGCGCTGGC
>CAJDWL010000019.1_pt1 | contig 25945 bp, 15 predicted proteins | sample 7391591 | NCBI WGS metagenome assembly CAJDWL01 (sample SAMEA7055738, study PRJEB34461) | soil metagenome | biome: terrestrial ecosystem; feature: Peninsula; material: soil | place: Antarctica | collected 2016
CGTGAAGCTCACCACGGGCTCGACCGGCGCGGCGGAGACGTTGACCGTCGCCGTGCTCGTGATCGGACCGCCACCCGAGTAGGTGACGACCAGCTCGTAAGTAGTGGTCTCAGTTGGGCTAACGCTAAGGCTGTCGCTGGCGAGGGCCGCCGGGTCGAGGACGGTTCCACCTTGCACACCGAGCGTAGCGCCAGTGAACCCACCGCTTACGTTCCACGCCAGGGCGCTGCTGCTGCCGCTGACGATGTCGGTAGGCGTGGCGCTGAAAGTGACGACCGGCGCCACGACGACGGCCAGTTCCGCTGTGACCGTGCCGCCCGTCCAACTGGCCACGAGTTCGTAGGTCGTCGTGGTGGCCGGGTTCACGGTGCGAGTCCCGGTGGCGGTGAGGCCGGTAGCCACCTCGGTGCCACCCTGCACACGAAGAGCGATGTTCGTGGCGGTGCCCGTTACGGTCCAGCCGAGGTCGGAGGTTGCACCGGCCACGATGGTGTCGGGCGTGGCGCCGAAGGTTGTGATTACTGGCGCGACGGGGAGCGGAGTAACGGTGACGGTGACTTCTTGGATGAGCGCACTGCCAGTAACCGGAGTTACGACGAGTTCAAAAGTCGTGTCGGCTGCCAGAGCTGGCGTGCTCAGGGTGCCGGCGGCGCCGAGATCCGTGCCGACGTTTGCGCCGCCCTTCACGCGCAGGGTGATGTCTGTGTGAGCTCCGAACACGCTCCAGGACAACTGAGCCGCTTCGCCCACCAGAACGTTCGCTTGCGCGGCGGTGAACGAGGCGATGTAGGTCGCGGCTGGAACGGCGCCTGCCACGTCGAGCTCTACAACCTGACCGGCCGAGAACTGCAACCGCGAGATGAGGCGGCCGTTGTAATTGAGGTCGTCCGAGCCGCTACCCAGCGACGCGCCGGTAAGGAAGGCAGGTCCGCCGTTGGCAGAGCGGATGCGGATTTTCCCGATAGTACGGTTCCAAGTGCCCGTCACGCCGCCGGCCAGGAAGTCCGTGCGGTCCTGCACGTACTGAGCCGAAGCGTCGTTCATGTGTGACAGGAGGGGCTCGTTGACCAGATTGGCGTACTTGGTGAGCAGCACGCTAGCCCAATCGGTCAACAGCGACTTGCCTGTCGCGTACTCGTTGGCGTTGGGTGTGTGGAAGTAGTGGGGGTAAGGCGAACCGGAGAGGAGATGACCGAGGGCAATGCCGGTGTCTACGTTGAGGATCTCCGTGTAATCGAGATCATGGTCGAAGTGGTGTAAATCGGTCCCGTTCGCGCCGTAAACCATGTTGTAGGCGTCAACGACTTCTGCGGGTGTGGCCACTGTCGCGAAGAGGTTGGTTGGCCAACGAGGAACGAGGAAGATCGTGACTCCTGGTGCGGGCGGCAACGGTTCGCTCTGGATCCAGTGGTTGTCGTCCAGGGTCAAGTAGGTGCCGCAACCCCAGCATTCGGGCTCGTGGCTGGCGGTGGACATGTTGGACGCCACGTAGTAATGGCCGCTGCTCGCGGCACCTTGGACGAAGAAGGGGCTCGCGTAAGCGAGACCGTAATCGACCTTCTGAACAGGTTGGTGTTCCGGACCGGCCGGGTCGTACCAACCCAGACCAGAGATGTCGCCGGTCACAAGGCTCCTGTGCGAGTAGCTGGCGCCGAAGCCAAACGCCGCGGCCAGGTCGTCATTACTCTCAAGCCGCTGCACTACATCCGCGGTCGTTAGGTTCTCGCCGACCCCAGGAATGTAGTCCATGAACTGATGATCCCAGGTGTGACTCACCCACCAGAAGTCGCCGGCAAGGCACTTCGTTATGTAAGTGAGTGTGGCGGAAGGGTCTTCAACGCAGTTCGACGGGATGGCGCCCTCGCCCGGTTCGATGGTCCCCATGCCGTTGAAGGCCACGGACCAAGTGAAACCGGGGGCAATACCTCCGCCAATCGACCTTAGGACGGCTTGCTGATCTCGAAGGCCGAGGGCGTCACGGGCCGTGAGCCGGAATCCTTCGCCCTCCAGATCGAGGATCCTGTGCTCCGCGACGCTCCAGCGCCCCGCCTCGAGGAAGTAGTCGTCGATGTCGGCCTGGAAGCTGTTGCGACGCTCGCCGATGTGAACATCACCCAAAGCCCAGCGGAGGAGTGAGGCGCCCAGTTGCTGGGTGTATGGAACAGGCATCCCGCCCCACGCGGCCGTGTTGAAGAAGAGCGAGATGCGGTCGCGCCCGTGGGTTTGAATCCGGGCTGCGAGCGTCTCGCCGCCGGGCCCGAGGATGAGGGGCGTGGAGAAGTCGGCATGTCCGAGCCCCGGGTAGCCGAAAGAATAGGCGAGGACGATGAGGCTGTCCGCATCTACGTCCGTGAAGACCTCGCGTCCTGCTGCGGTCGTTTCTACGGCGACGCCATTGAGCTCAATCCCGTTGGAATATGGCTCGTTGATCCCGTAGTCATCCTCGGCAGGCGTGGCCCACTTCGAGGTCGAGCCATACAGCGCGGCTTGGCGCACCCCGTAGGCCCTCTCATAGTCGAACAGCACCTGCCATTCGTCGTCGGTGAAGGCGGAAGGCCACATACCAGTGGCTTCGTTCTCATAAACCAAGTTGTTCGTGCTGAGCAGCACGGCCTGGAACCTGCCCACGCCGTTGGGGCCAACGAGGTAAGCGGCCAACGTCTCGGGCGTCCACTGCGGGTCAGTTGCGATCAGGTGCTCGTACGGCACCCCCGCCTGATCGAGCAGGGCTTTCCACGCCCATAAGGACGGTTCGTGAGCACTGCTAAACGGGTCCAGCTCGTTGTGGGCCGAGATGAGCAGCGCCTGCATCTGCACCACTACGTCGCCCTGGGCCAGCGGGCGCAGAGTGATGGGCGCACCGCTGCCCTCCGGGATATAGCCAAGGTGCAAGGGTATCGAGTTGCCGGGGCCCTGGCGCGCCAAGTTGGGGTTCCACGCGGGAGCCGCTGCTCGGACCGGGGCCTCGGGCGCTTGCGCTCTAGGGGTGGAAGCGGGTTCGCTGCTGCAAGCCGCCAACACCGCGACCAGAGTGCCGATCAAAGCGAGGAGGCGGAGCGCTTTGCGTGGCGCGGGCTTGCGGGGGTTGTCGGTGCGTCGCGGCATTCTGCTCACTCGTCCGTTCCGACGTTGGCAAGGCGCAGCGCGCCCACGACGAGCAGTGCCGAGTCTGCCCGCACCTGGTTAGTGGTGATGCGCCCGATGGTGTCGAGGGATCCGCCCGTGAAGCCGGCGTCAGTCAGCTCGGCTCGCGTAGCTTCGGGGAAGCTGAACGTGCCTGGTAAGTCTTCGACCAAACACGAGAAGGCCGCCGTGCCGCTCGAGCCCACGAGGATGATCGCCGAGTTGGCCGTTCCTGGCACCCAAGCGAACTCCGTGTTCACGCTCACGCTGGTCGCGTCGAAACCGGCGGCCAGTTCTGGGGTTTGGCCAGGGTCGATGGCCACGTTGGTGAACGCAGGGAATGCGCCGGTTCTGTGGACGTTGAGGATGAGGCCGGAGGTCGGGAGAGGCTGCGTGGCCGCTAGTAACGCGTAGCGGCCGTCCTGACCCCTCTCGAGGAGGCCGTACGACTCGCCGCCGGAGCGGAGCTCGACGCTGCCGGCCAGCAGGCGGTTGCCGCTAGCTGACGGAGCCACGCTACCGACTGCCGGAGCCGAGGTCGTCGACACAACGCAGCTGCCGACCTGCACGCCGAACGGGCTGTTCATCAGCTCCTCGGCGCGGGCCGCCGTGAGCTTCACGAACGTGGCCTGACCGGAAGGCGCGCCAAGCCCTTGTGACTGGCTGAGGAGCACCACGCCCACGCGGTCGACTGATCCCGGCTGCGGCTCGGGCTGTGGCTGTGGTCTGCAGCTCGCTAGTAACAGCGTGAGGCAGGCGATCGTGACAGTGAAGCCACGAGTGAGCCTGCGCGTGTTTGAGGACTTCGACCGCTTGTTCGTCATCTATTCCGGTCCTTCCGGTCCCCGTCCGGTTGCGCTACTGGCTCAACGTGCACAAAGCGCCCAAATTGAGAGCACGCGTCGTTGCCTCGGGTTGCGAGTTACGCCCTTATTGCGGCCACGGGCCGCGGGCTCTTGAGTGAGAAGACTATGTGTGGAGTCCTTACAACTCTCTTAGTCGGGCTGACCTGGGGGCCCCGGGCACCCGGCAGCGCATGTCTGTTACCTTCTAGACATGCAGCAACTAGTCCGCGCGGGGGAGAGTTGGTCTCGGCGGGGCCTCGGCCTCGCTATAAAGCTGGTGGTCTTTGCCCTACTGTCGCTCGCTTTCGTGGCGAGCGCTCAGGGAGGTGCTGCCAACGGCACGGAGGACGAAACCGAGGGGCCGCTGGGGACGGTCGAGAGGGACCTTGGCGGCGAGGGCGCGCCCGCCCTCTTCGCGGTCGGCATTTCGGCGGGCTTCCCGTCGTATCAGACGATCGCCCTTGCCGTTTCGGTTCAGGCGCAGTTCGTGGGCGCACAAGTGAAGGGCAGTTGGACCCCGGCAGGCGCCTACGTGGGCGGCCAGCTTCGCGTCTACCCACCCATTCCGGTGCCCATCCCCCTCTTCATCGGCGTGGGCGGCGGCATCTACGGTTCGAACGCCAGCTACCACTTCGCCCTCGGCGCTCATGTGCCACTGGGCAAGGACCTGCGCCTCGACCTCGAGGGCGGGGTGGCGAACGTTCCCCAGCTAGACAAGCGCGCCTGGGTGCCACATCTGGCCGTTGGAGTCAGCTACATCTTCCCTGTGCAGCTCGCGTCCAGCAAGACGTCCACGCCAGTTGACCGTAGCCCGTCCGCGGCTGGCGGCTCCACCTGCCTCGTTCCGGCCGGACCGGACCGCGACCAGATGCCCCGCGTCATCGAGGCCCTGGTCAACGACTGGATCCTCAGCGCCAGGGCTACCTACGGCAGCGTCTACACGGACCTCAGCTACCGCTACACGATCACTGGTGTGCAGATCAGCGGCAACGTAGCGAACGTCACCGTCAACTACTCGGGCAGTGTGAGAGAGATCCTCACGGGCAAGCGCCAGAGCGCCGCGGGTGACGCACGGGTGCGCTTGGTGTGGACGGGTTGTGGATGGGGTGGCGGGACTGTGGAGTATTGAGGGAGCACTCACGCTACTGCTAAATTCACGTCATAAGGTTCCCACGAGGCTTAAGCTGGTTTTGTAAGACCGGCGAGCCAACTGGGCTTCATTCGCCGCCAACGGACTTTCTCAGGGAGGACGATGACGATGCTGAAAAGACTGACGTTCCCGTTATTCATCGCATTATTCATGGTTGCGTGCAACCCCGCTCCTATGCCGGCGAAGCTGGCCATAAGCTCGCGCGCTCCGGTTGCGGCAGCCACGGACGTGGCTACCAACGCAGTTGTGACCGCAACCTTCAACGTAGCCATCAAGGTGGCAAGCCTTGATAACAACTTCACCCTTTCGCAAGGCGGCACGGCCGTCACCGGTGCTGTCACTTACAACTCCCTGACGCGCACCGCGACCTTCACGCCCGCTGCGCCACTGGCTAACGACACCGTCTACACGGCGACCGTCAAGGCCAACGTGGAAAGCAGTCAAGGTTCACGCCTCGGTACCGCTGCCAGCTGGGAGTTCACCACTGTTGCATCCGACGTCGTACCCGGCGTAACCGGCGTAGTCGTGACCTCGTCTGTCTATGCAACGACCATCGGTGGGACCCAGGCGTTTGACGCAGCGGTGACCGCCGTTGGTGGCGCAGACCCGGCCGTTACTTGGGCTTCTAGCGACGACCTAATCGCCTCGGTCGACGTGGACGGCGTGGTGACGGGCGTTGCCGCCGGCACGGCGACCATCACCGCCACGAGTGTCTTCGATGGGGCTGTCTCCGATTCAGCCGATATAGAAGTTGCGCCGGCACTTGCCTTCGACGACAATTACGCGCCGGTTGTCGGCGACGCCGACGTCAACGACGCAATCTCCACCGCGGCGCCTGCCCTGTCCTCGCCGGGGTACGGCGACATCACGTACGCGATCACCGCTGGGGCGCTCCCGGCTGCGTTCGTCGTGGATGATGGCCTTACTCCTGCCACTACCTACGCCGTCGCACTTGACCCAGTTACTGGTGATATCGCCGGTGCCACCGGTTTCCCCGGTGCGTTCACGGGCACCGTCACGGCCACCGACGAACTCGGCCAGACCGCCGACATCGACTTCAGCCTCGACCTCGCGTTGGTTTTCGATGTGTACGACTCCGCTGGCACGGCCCTGGAACACAGCTTCGGCTTCTCGGACACGAGCACGACCGTCGTGCCGGGTGATCGCATCCATGTCAGCGGGGTTTCCGATAGCCTATGGCTCCCGCCGGCATTCGCGGACGCCCTCGAGTTCACCCTCGACTTCGGGTCGGTCAGCTCTGCGCAAACGCAGGAGGATATCGACGCGGCCTTCTTGGTCAATACCAACCAAGGGGCCGTTACGTACGGCACGGCCGACGACGCGTCCGTGTGGGTGTACGATCTCGAACTCACGTACTTGACCGAATCTGCCAGCGTGCCGCTGACCTTCGTCGGCATTAACGCAATTCCGTAAGCAGTCCGCTCACTCAAGTCATCGAGGGCCGCCGCACAGGCGGCCCTTCTTCGTGACTGGGCCGGTGCCCAGGCGGGACGACACCCACGCTGGCCGACGGCTCCGCGCCCCCTGTGATCCGTTTGGCGGCTCGCTGATAGGTGCGCCTTGCTAGGCTAGGGAACGTGGGTCATCTTTCACGAACGGATATGGAGCGAACTCCTTGAGCATGCCGCCGACAGACGCGCCGATGGCGCCAACCCGAACCGTTCGCTTCACGGACGTCATGAGTTCACTCAGGCGCGGTGCGCCCTTAGCGATCGGCGTTGCCATCGTCGCGAGCGTCATTGCGTTCCTCGTCACCGAACGCATGGATCCCGTTTACGAGGCCACGGCTGGCCTGCTCGCATCGCAACCGCCCTCCACGTTCGGGAACGTCGACCTGATCAGGCCACCAGCCGTCGACCCCCGCGTCTACCAACGCGTTCTCCTAGACAGCACGCTCATGCACGACGCCCTGTTGCGGCTCGACGGCGTCGACCGCAACGAGGACGCCATGAAGGCCTTCCAGCGCCGCGTCCGCGTTTCCGTGGAGAACCAAGACATTTCCAGCGTCATCCACATCCAGGTCCGCGACTCCGATTCCAAGAAGGCCGCCGCCGACGCCAACGCCATCGCCGAAGCGCTGATCGACTGGGACCGCAACCGCGCGCGAGAGATGGTGGCCAACAGCATCGCGGCCATCGAGCGCTCGATCACCGACCTCGACGACGAGATAGCTGCAGCAGTCGCCGCCGGCGACGCTGCTGGAGCACAACGCCTCCAGACACAAGGGGCCACACTGCGCGAACAGAGGGTGCGAGAACTCGAGTCGGCACGAGCAAGGAGCGCCTCGGCCGTGGTCGTTGGGCTGCTCGAGAGCCTCAGCGTGGCGCAGCCGCCTGGGCAGCCGATAGGGCCCCGCCTAGTGTTCAATGTCTTCGTCGCGCTGGTTCTCGGCATCGTCTTCGGTTACTCGGCCCAGTTCGCTCGCTGGGCCGTCATCAGCGGCGTCGTGAGCCGCCAGCAGCTTGCCAACCTAACCAACCTGCCGGTGCTTGCCGTGTTCCCCCGCCCGAGTCGCGGCAGCCACCGCCTGTCGCCCGATGCGGTCAGCTTCTTCCGCGCCAACCTGCTGCGGATAGTTCGCAAGTCGCGCCCTGTGGTCTTCGGCATCACCAGCCCCGACTCGTATTCCGACAAGACGGGCGTGGCCGTGTCGTTGGCGGACGGCCTCGCTAGGGGCGGTCTGCGGACGCTGGTCATCGACGCCGATCTCCGGCGGCAAGGACCGGGCCTCGGGCTCGATCTCGGGCGCACCCAGACGCCATCACTGGATGTCTACCTGCAAGACCCGGACCAGAGCCTCCAACCCGTAACGGTGTTCAGCGACGCGCGGAACTCGTTCGACGTCCTCCCGAGCCGCGCTCCCGCGCGCCAAGCCAGCGAGTTGATCGCTTACGGTTTCGAGCCTTTGCTCGTCAAGTTGCGGGCGACCTACGACGCGATTATCGTGGACCTGCCGCCGGTGCTCAGCTACGCAGACGCCTTGGCGGCGGCGCCTTCCTGCACCGGGATCGTGGTCGCGGTGAGCGTGGGGAGCAACGGTAAGCGGGTCGTCGAGGCAGTCGAACTCCTCGAAACCAACGAGATCGAACTCCTCGGCACGGTATTGACGGGGGCCGGCTCCGCCAAGGGTGCTCAGTCCGTGGCACCGGGAGGACGGGGACGCTCGGGCATCTCCCTCGACTTCGAGTTGGGGTGGGGTGTAAGAGACACCCTTGGCGTAAGCGGTGCTTATCGAGACAACCTTCTGGGTGCGAGGGAAGCGATCCCGCGGATCCTCGACCTCCTGGTCGAGTATGAGGTGGCTGCCACCTGGGCAACGGTCGGGTTCTTGTTCGCCGAGTCACGCGACGAGCTCTTCCATTTCGCTCCGGGGCGGCGGCCTAAGTACGTCAACGAACGGCTCAACCCATTCCCCGAGGTCCTCGGTAGCGGGGAGGCCGAGGACCCGCTACACTTCGCGCCGTCGTTGATTAGGGAGATCGGCAGCCGACCCCGCCAGGAGATGGCGAGCCACACTTTCTCGCACTACTACTGCCTGGAGGCGGGGCAGACGGTCGAGGACTTTGGTGCCGACATCGCCAGCGCCGTGAAGATTGCCGCGGCACGCGGGCACAGCCTGACGTCCATCGTCTTCCCACGCAACCAACTACGCGTGGACTACCTGCCCACCTTGGTTCGCCATGGTTTCACGGCGTTTCGCGGCAACGAAGCGAACGCCCTCAACCGACCCCGCCCCGGGCTTTCGGGGTCGCCGTTGGTGAGGGTCCTGCGGGCCGCGGACATCTTCATCGACCTCACGGGTTCCGGGAACGTCCCGTGGGCCGAGGTCGTGCCCGTGGAGGGGCTCGTGAACGTACGTTCCAGCCGCTTCCTCCGGCCTTGGCAAGCGAGCAGGCGGCTCGAGGCATTGAGGTGGCAGCGGGTTGCGTCCTCCATGACGACGGCCGCCAAGACAGGTTCGCTCTTTCATCTGTGGTGGCACCCCCATAACTTCGGGGTGAACCTCGACGAGAACCTGGCGGGGCTGAAGAGACACCTCGAACGCTTCGCGAGGTTACGCGGAGAGTACGGCTTCGCTAGTCACACCATGGCGGAGGTGGCCGCCGCGGTCCTGGCTAAGCAGGGTTAGGGTCCATTTCCAGAAGCTCGGCGTACAGCTCATCGTGAAGCGCGAGGACGTTCTCTAGGCCGAATTTACTCATCGCTTGACGCCCGCGGCGGCCCATCTCCCTCGCCATGGCAGGGTCCGAGGCCAACGCACGCATGGCGCTCGCCAGCCCCGCCACGTCTCCCACGTCATGAAGGAACCCGGTAGCGGGCGACACCAGTTCGCCGACGCCTCGAATCCGGGTCGCGATCACGGGCCGCTCTAGAGCGGCTGCCTCCATCAGCGACCTCGGGAGGCCCTCCCGTTCCGAGGGCAGCAACACCGCCGTAGAGGCCATGATCAACGCTGGGATGTCGTTGCGGTATCCGAGCAGCTTCACCCGGTCGGCCAGGCCCAACGTTTGCGCTTGGGCCTGCACCTCGCCCATCAGCGGCCCAACGCCTGCGAGCGCCAGAACGGAGCCGGCAACGCCGCTCTCGGCCAGGGCCTGCACCGCGTCGCGATGGCGTTTGCCTGGGTTGAACTCGGCGATCATGGTGAAGAGCGGTTGCCCAACCTCGAGCCCCAGCTCCTGGCGCACGCGCTCGATCTCGGCCGGGCTTACCGCTGCCGGGTCGTACTTGGACAGGTCCACGCCGATTCCGGGCATGTAGACGACCCCGCCGCGCCTGGCGAGAGGGAACTTCTGCGCCGAGGCCAGGTCCTCCTGGTTGATCACGACGAGCCGGTCGGTCCAATCGCTGGCGATCCGCTCGACGATCTTGAACATCGCTGCTTGCCTTAGGGGGGCTCCGCGGAAGAAGTGGAAGCCGTGGGCGGTGTAGACGACACGTGGGCCGCCCCGCAGTCTCAGGCGCCGTAGCGCGAAGCGTGTGACGAACGCGGCAATGGGATCGTGGACGTGCACCAGGTCGTAGCCACCTTGGCGAACCAACCGGCGCAACTGCTGGGGAGCCGAGGTGAGGTTGGCGAGGTCGGTCGGGTTGCGGGTCCAGCCGATTTCGTGCACCGCGTCGAAGTTATCCACACAGCGCTCCACCTTGGTTACCCCGTTGCTCACGGCGTCGACTCGCCAACCGCGCTTGCGGTAGTGCTCGGCGTACGGAAGCAGGAACGCGGTGATCGTGGATGGGACGCTCGTGGCCATCAGCAGGCGCGGTTCGTGCGCAAGTGAGCTACGCTCTTCTAGCGGTGGTCTCACCTCGCATGGCCGCGCCGGGCCAGGAGTTCGCCGTAGAGTTCTTCCCAGCGGTCCACCACCCCGTCAAGACTGAACTGAGACACGATCTTCTTGCGAGAACGCTCGCCCATCTCTTCCAGCCCTTGAGTGTCTAGGGCCATCAGCCGCCTCATGCCACTGGCGAGCGCTTCGGAATCGTGGGGTGGTACGACGAAGCCCGACTCGCCGTCGCGCACCACCTCCTTATTGCCGCCAACGTCCGTGACGACTGAAGCCAGGCGGGCGGCGCCCGCCTCCAGAAGGACCATGGGCAAGCCTTCCCAGGCCGAAGACATGACGAAGCCGTCGGCGGCGGCCATAAGCTCGATGACGTCCTTGCGTTCGCCTAGGAACCGCAGCCTCGAACCGTCAAGCCCGGACTCTTTCGCCAGGTCCGTCAGGCTGGCCTTCAGGCTGCCGCCGCCGGCCACCACGACGCAGAAGGGGTGGGCATCACCTTCCGCCGCCATCTGCTTCACGGCCGAGACCAGGTTTCCGTAATCCTTCTGTTCCTCGAGCCGACCGACCGCCAACCAGAGGAAGGTGTCGTCGGGCACGCCTAACTCGCGACGCTTGGCATCACGAGCATCCGGCAAATGTTTGAAGGTCGCAACGTCCAGCCCGTTGGGCATGTAGCGGATTCGGTTCTTGGGCGCGGCGCCAACCTCGACGAAGTGCTCGACGCACTTCACGCAGACGTTGGTCGTCAGGTCGCACAGCGGGTCGGTGAGCCGGTACGCGATCTCGCGCCAGCGGGCGCCTTCCGAGTAGTTGTGTGCGGTAGAGACCTGCACCGGTATGGGAGCCAGCAAGCGCGAGAGGCGCGAGAGCAGGTTGGCATGCACCATGTGGCTATGCACCACGTCTGGCCGGCAATCGCGCACCACCCGCGCTAGCCTGAAGATCGCACGCGGGTCGCCGACCCCGCGCTTCATGCCGAGGCTGTAGAGCGGGATACCCAGCTCCTCTAGTTCTGGCTCGAACGCCTCGGGGTCGCGCATGCTGACTAGGGTTACCTCATGGCCACGCCGCTTAAGCTCGGACGCCAGCAGGAAGACCTGAACCTCTGCACCACCTTGCATCAAAGAGGTAGTCACGAGTTGGATGCGTAGAGGTCGAGCTTCGACTGCCATGCGGACCTTCCTTCGGTGTCACGCCGAGCCGCGAGCGGAACGCGCTGAGAAGTTTAGCATCTGCTGCTCGGCGGGCGGCACCTGGCGCTGGACGGGCCGCCCACGGCGCGACATAGAATGCGAGGCACCTAGGCCGACGCCCGCCACCCCCATGGAGTATCACCCGATTAGATGAGTCCCAAGCTTAAGACGACTGTTCAGTACCTGCTCACGGTCATTTTCGGCCAGGGCCTGTCCTTTCTACTCTTGCCCGTCGTAACGCGCTTCCTCGACCCCGTCGAGTACGGCGAGTACGCCCTCGCCCTCTCTGTGTCGGGGCTTGTCGGGATGTTCGCGTCGGGCTGGGTACGCAACGTTGGCCTGCGGCTCTATTACGACGCGGGCGAGCGCGGCACCACTCGTGGTTTCTACCTGGGTACGGCGGTGGCCCAGGCCGTCATGGCTACGGCGCTCTACTCGTTGGTGTTGGTCGTGCTGGAGCTCGTGGGTTTCTTGCCGGCGAGCATCGGTGTGTTACTGGCGGCCGGCTTGGTACTCATCATCGGCGATCAGTACGGTTACGCCATCACGCTCTTGCGCGCCGAGGAGCGCAGCACCGCGTTCACCATCGCGGAGGTCGGTAGCGGGCTCGTGCGCTTCGGGGCCACGCTCGCGGGGCTCTACGCCGGCTTCGCCCAAGCCGAGCTCTTGTTCTTGGCCATGGCTGCGGCCTACCTCGTAGGGGTGCTCTACGCCGTGCCGACGTTGTGGCGGCGCCTTAGCGGACCCAGCACCGTGGACCGCGTGGGCCTCATGGAGACGCTGCGGGCGGGTCCATCGGCGCTGCCTTTCTCGGTCGCTGCCTGGCTCGACAACTTAGCCAGCCGCCTCATATTGCAGGGTTTCCTTGGCACTGCAGTTGTGGGGGTCTTCAGCGTTGGCTACTCCATCGGGGAGAGACTGGTGGGCAGCCTCACCCAGGCCGTCTTCATGATGGCGTGGCCGAGCGTCTTGAACGCCTGGCGTGAGGGCGGCCTTAAAGAGGCGCGGGTGGCGCTGGCCGACGCACAACGCATCTACATCTTCCTGACGCTCGGTCCCGTCCTGTTCTTGGTGATCTTCGGTCAAGACGTCACGCGCCTCCTCGCAGGCCCCGAGTTCCGAGAGGCAAGCGCGGTCGTGCCGCTCGTGGCCACGGCGATGTGGTTCCGCGGGTTGTCGTCATACCTGAACCGCCACCTCGAGCTGCAGAAGCGCTACGCATACTTGTCGAGCGTTGCCCTGGGCGGCGCCATCTTGAACGTGGGGCTCAGCTTCGCTTTGGTCCCTAGCTTCGGGATGGTAGGAGTGGCCACGGCGACGGTGTTCAGCAACGTTTCGACCTGCGCCTTCTACTACTTGATCCGCGACAGGCAGTTGACCACCATCCGGTTCAGATCGTTTGCCGTGGCCGGTGGCCTGGCCGCCTTGGCCTGGGTGGCTTCATACCTGGCGGGGCTGCTGATCCAGCCGTCGGGCGCCATGTTGGGCAACGTGAAGATGCTCACGTTCGTCGCCGTGTACGCCGTGGGCTTCGTTGCGGTGGTGTTAGGCAGGCGTTTCTTCGGAGCCCGCGGCGGTTCGGCCTAGCCTAGGGACCACGCTCGGTGCGGCGCTCGCTCGATCGCCCCAGGTCCCGATGGCGAACGCGAGCGCCAAGGCCGCCCAGTAGAGGAAACCGTCGGTGGCCGTCGAGGTCACGTTCGCGCCGAGCAAGAAGAACGTCAATCCGTAACCTATGAGGCCCAGCGCTCCCCTCACGCGCCAAGAAACCACGATGGCGGCGACGTGCAGCGCCAGGAACAGGCCGAGACCAACCAGGCCGAACTCATAAAGGATCTCCAGGTACGCGTTGTGAGTCGAGGTCAGATTACCGAAGCCGCGCTCCACCACGTCCTTGCTGCTCTCGAAACCGTTGCCGAGCAGCAGCTCTTTGAAGTCGCCGCTGTGATAGGCGTTGTAGACGGCCATCCAGATCGGCGTGCGCGAGCCGCCCGACTCGACTCTCTCTCCTGTGAAGCGCTGCACTAGCCCCTCGCCGCCCGGAAGCAGCATCCCGCCGGCGCTTATGGCCAGCATGGCTAGGGCCATGAAGAGCTTGCGGCGGTCCTGCACGACCAGTCTCACGATGACCGCTGCCAGCGTCAGCACGGCGGCGATCGCCATCCCCCGCGAAGCTAGCAGCAGGAGCGCGTACGCCAGCCCGCCCGTGAGGACGAGCAGCAGCACGCCCGCAGCCCTGTGTTTGCGGGCGCCCAGCGCGTAAATGCTCGTGCATATAGCGGTCACGAAGCCGAGCCCTACGTAGAACGAGACCACGTTCTCGTTGACGTTGACGTCGCCACGGTAAACGAACCCACCCCTGATGGAGCTTTCGATCACCCAGACGGCCAACGTGGACGCGGTCAGCACCACGGCTCCGCTCACCAGCGCCACGCCACGTTGGGACCGGAACTGCAGGTAGACGATGGCCCCGATCACGTACGCGAGAACCCGCTGGATGACGGCGAAATCGATTGCCTGCATGAAACCGACGAAGGAGACAGCCACAACGGCGAGGAAGGCGAAATAGAGCCAGAAGAATGAGGCGCGCACCCGAATCCCTGGGCCAATGCCCGCCGCGACCACGCTGAACACGAACGCCGCGTAGAACGGGTAGAAGAACCCGGTGATGCTGACGCCGAAGAGGATCGTCTCGTAGACGCAGAAGGCCAACCAGTAGAGGCCGACCCCTATCTCGGATTTGTAATCGCTGCGTGCGAAGAGCAGGCCCACGCCGATCACGAGGGCGCCACCGAGCGCCACATCTGCCGATAGGGCGGACAACACGCCAATGGCGACGGCGCCGAGGACAACCGCGATGAGAAATAGCCAACCGTTCTTGCGGGTGGCGCCCTCGTTCCCTTGCGGCATCCTCGCTACTGACATCGCGAGTACTGTACTCCGTACGCCATTCAACACGGTCTGTGGGCCCGGGAGCGGCGCGCCGCGTAATCTAAGAGCGTGTCGTCCGTAACCACTCGCAACCCTAAGGTTCTGTTCGTGATGGCCAGCTACGCGGTCGGCGGCACGGAGTTGCAACTCGCAGCCCTGCTCGCCAACCGACCGGCCTGGGCGGCGCACTACGAACTCGAGACAATCACGTTCCTTCCCACGCGCTCCGCCCTGGTCGAGAAACAGTTCTCCGACCTGGGAGTGCGGAACACCTTGATAAACCGGGAGGGTATGTCCTTCCCCATGTTCTTCGTTCGGCTCATGGGCAAGGTGACGCGCTCTCGCCCCGACATCCTTCACGCGATGCTCGACTCCTCCACCGGCGCCTGGGGAAGGTTGGCCGGGGTGCTTGCCGGGGTCCCTGCAATCGTGCAGTCGGACCGCTCGATGGTGGAGGAGGGGACGCGCACACACCTGCGGCTGCGCCCCTTCCTCGACCGCCGCACGAAGCGCTTCCTGCCCAACGCGAACGCCATCAAGGCGCGGCTCGAGAAGTCGGGCGTGCCGGAGAACCGCATCACGGTCGTGCCCTCGGGCGTGGACCTCACCCGCTTCGACCCAGACCGGCTACGGCCAACGGGACGTTTTCGCGAGCGGAGTGACAGCGTCGTGGCCGGCTTCGTCGGTCGTTTCCACGCCGTCAAGCGCCTCGACATCCTGCTCGACGCCATGGAGTCACTAACCGCGAGCGAGCGTCCGGACCGCCTCGTCTTGGCCGGGGACGGACCAGAGGCAGACGCCGTGCGGGCCAGGGTGGCCGCGCACCCGTGGTCGAGGGAGCACGTCGAGCTGATCGGCACCTGCACCGACGTGCCTGCTTTCTTGGCCGAGGTCGACTACTTGGTTCTTTCGTCCGAGGTAGAGGGCGCTCCCAACGCGGTCATCGAGGCCATGGCGATGGGTAAGCCCGTGGTGGCCACCCGCGTCTCCGACGTGCCGAGCATCGTGCGAGACGCCGGCTTCCTGGCCCAGCCGGCAGACGCTGCGTCGCTGGCGGCCGCCATAGCCGCCATGCAAGCCCTGACCCCGGCCGCGCGGCGCGAGTTGGGCGCCACGGGTCGCGAGCGCGTCGAACGAGACTTCGACATGAAGGTAGTGGCCGAGAGGTTCTGGGAGGCGCATCGGGAGCTGCTGCCTCAGCGGCTGAGGTGAAGGGCGTGTTACACATGCCTCCCACGAGCTCAGCCGCGTAGCGTTGCAGGTGTGCCTTGAGCAACGCGTTCTCCCGTGTCACCCCACCCTGGCAGAAACGGAGGCCACGAACAGAGAACGCGCGACCGGCCAACTATAGTGAACTATATGAACACACCGATTTTGAGACAAAAACAGTGGAGATTCTTGGCCCCCACAGTGGCGATTGTTGCGCTTCTCGCCATGTTGGCGGCGTGCACACCGCCGCCGTCCCCGGCAGTGGTAAGCGTCAGCATCGAGAGCGACGATTTCGCGCTTGAGGTAGGCGCTACGAAGCAACTCGAAACGAACGTGACCGTTAAAGACGGAGCGAGCAAAGCCGTAACTTGGACTAGCTCGGAGGAGGCCATCGCAACCGTATCGGTAGCTGGCCTCGTCACTGGTGTGGGAGTCGGCACCGCGAACATCACCGCCACCAGTAAGGCGGACGGCACTAAAAAAGCCACGGTTGCAGTCGCGGTAACGGAGGCGGCATCAGAAGCGCCTGTGGCGACTTTGACTGCCGATCCCCCCTCGATCTCACTTGGTGATTCGTCGACGTTGAGTTGGGCGATCACGGGTGAGTTCACGAGTGTTTCGCTTGAGGCCGTAGTTGGGGGTGTGGCGAGCGATATTTCGATCGTTGAGGGTGCCACTGGTACTGAAGTAGTAACTCCGGTTGTGACCACGGAGTACAGGTTGAACGTGGTGTACGAGGGTGGCGGCCCGTTGGTTGAAACGGCCGCCGTCGAAGTGCTCCCGGTGGGCGTAACGGCGCCTGCGGCGACTTTCACTGCTACTCCTGCCTCAATTTCAGTTGGTGACTCGTCGACGTTGAGTTGGGTGATCACTGGGGAGTTCACGACCGTTTCGCTCGAGGCGGTAGTTGGGGGTGTGTCGACCGATATTCCGATCGCTCAAGGCGCCAGCGTGAGTCGAGTAGTCACTCCGGCTGTGACCACGCTCTACAGGTTGACTGTGGCGTACGAAGGTGGCGGCCCGTTGGTTGAAATGGCTACGGTCGAAGTGCTCCCAGTCGGCGTCACGGCGCCTGTTGCGACACTTGCTGCAAACCCGTCCTCGATCACACTTGGTGGGTCGTCGACGTTGAGTTGGGCAATCACTGGGGAGTACACGAGTGTTTCGCTTGCGGCAGTAGTTGGGGGCGCCTCGACCGATATTCCGATCGCTCAGGACGCCACCGTGAGTCGAGTAGTCACTCCGGTTGTGACCACGTTGTACAGGTTGACTGTGCTGTACGAGGGTGGCGGTCCTTTGGTTGTGACGGCCCAGGTCGAGGTGCTCCCGGTGGTGGTAACGCCGCCTGTTGCGACTTTCACTGCCGCTCCTACCTCGATTTCAGTTGGCGGGTCGTCGGCGTTGAGTTGGGAGATCACTGGGGAGTACACGAGTGTTTCGCTTGCGGCAGTAGTTGGGGGCGCCTCGACCGATATTCCAATCGCTCAGGACGCCAGCGTGAGTCGAGTAGTCACTCCGGTTGTGACCACGGAGTACAGGCTGAGTGTGGAGTACGAGGGTGGCGGCCCGTTGGTTGAGACGGCCCAGGTCGAGGTGCTTCCGGTGGTCGTCACGGCGCCTGTTGCGACTTTCACTGCCGCTCCTGCCTCGATTTCACTTGGTGGGTCGTCGACGTTGAGTTGGGCGATCACTGGGGACTTCACGAGTGTTTCGCTTGCGGCGGTAGTTGGTGGTGTGCCGAGCGATATTCCGATCGCTCAGGACGCCAGCGTGAGTCGAGTAGTCACTCCGGTTGTGACCACGTTGTACAGGTTGACTGTGCTGTACGAGGGTGGCGGTCCGTTGGTTGAGACGGCCCAGGTCAGTGTCGTGGTAGCGGGCGACCTCCCTTCCATCACCTCCTTTACAGGCGAAGTCGTTAGCGGGAGTCGACTCACCCTTACGTGGACAGCCTCCGGGGCCGATGGGTTTGCGATCTATGGCGTTGGAGAGGATGATGCCGAAGAACTGTTGCTGGGAAGCATCCTTGGCAGCGTTAACACTGCCACTATTGCCATCCCGCCGAGCAATAGACAACTCCTGCGCATCGTCGCTACCAACGCGGCCGGAGAAGATTCACGTGAGACCGGTCCGCTAGCTAACGTAGTAACCAACACTGCGGATTACGACCCGTACTACGCACAAGGTTGGATACCCGAAGCAGAGGTGCTGGGCACCCTTCGGTCCGTCGTACTACGCGCCCCCGAAGGTGCGGTCATCGGCTTCGCCTCGGACATCACGACACTGGAACTGTCCGGTGTCGACTTCACACCGAGCGTGGCCGATGCGCACCTGTTCCTCCGCAAGGGCGTGACGATCAGTGGCCCGACTGGTCGGGTAACGCTCAAGGGGGTATCGGGTAAGAGGGCTGACCAACCCGGCGACGCCTATACCTACCGGTCGCGCGTCGTATACGTTTCCTCAGGAATTACAGTCACCCTGGAAAACCTGGTGATCACCGGAGGCGAATTCATTTTCGTCGGCGCCGGCGTTCGTAATGACGGGAACCTCCGGATAGAGAACAGCGTGATCACGGAGAACCGCTCCTGGGAGTTCGGCGGGGGCGTGTTCAACAATGGTGAGCTCACCATCAGCAACTCTCGGATAAGTAACAACGAGGCGTTCACTACTGATGCGGAACTCGGTCACCAGTACGAGATCCGCGGCGGATTCTTGGTACCCGACCCCGCATTCGGACCCGATGGCTACGGCGGCGGGGTCTACAATCGCGCCGGCGGTGTCATTACAATAAACGCTTCCACCATCACCGGCAATTCAGTGCGGATCTCCGGGGGCGGGCTTTTCAACTCCGGGACCGTCACCATGACCGCGTCGGGGATATCGGGGAATAGAGCGAACCGCAACGCCTTTGCGCCTTACTCAGGTGCTTTCAGCTATGGCGGCGGTGTTCTCAATTCAGGCGTGTTCACCTTCTCCAACGCAGATATCGTTGACAACGACGCCGTGGATCAGGGTGGCGGGCTTTACCAGACGTCCGGCGGCACCGGTACCCTAACGACCGTCGACTTCGACCAGAATGCCGCTGAATACGGCGGCGCGATAAGACTGCTCTACTGTGGTGAGCCAGCCAACAACAACCTGACGATGACAGGCGTCGACCTCACTGGAAACACTTCACGCGCAGGGGTAGATACGGGCTTGAACTCTAATGTGGATGCTAGCTGTCCTGGGCTTAGAAGCAATGGCGTGTCTCCCAGGCCGCCGCTCCGCTCGGTGGATAACGTGGTCCCTGATGAGGACGCAATCCGTGATGCGATGCGACGCTAGGGTGACGTAGGCTTTCGTCTAGACATCGTCTAGGCGCAATCTTGGTGGGCAGCAGCAGTTGGCAACAGCTGCTGCCCACCCTTCTCGATAACGTCCTTTAGCGACGGGCCCGGTCCCACTCCTGGTACATGAGGACAGGCCACAGCCTGTGCTGCCAGTCGGCCCGGCCCGAGAGGTGCTGGCTCCAGAGCTCCCGGATTGGCTCGGCGCGGAACGGGCCTTCCCTTTCCAGCGCCGCCGCAGACAATAGGTCCTCCGCCCAGCCGCGCAGCGGACCCCTCAGCCATTCATGGATGGGCACACCGAAGCCCTGTTTGGGTCGGTCGACGAGCGCGCGGGGGACGTGCCGGTAGAGGAGTTGCCGAAGCAGCCACTTAGACTCGCCATCTCGTACCTTGAAGTGGTGAGGTAGCGACCAAGCGAACTCGACGAGCCTGTGGTCCAGCAGCGGCACGCGCGTCTCCAGCGAGTGTGACATGGCTGCCCGATCCACCTTCACCAGCACGTCGTCGGGCATATAGGAGCGGGTGTCGAACGCCATCATCCGCTCGGTGGGGTGCTCGCTTCCGAACGGCGCGCCACTCGCCCACGACGGCGTAGGGGCCGCAGAACTCTTGAGCACGGCCGCCGGGTCGGGCCAGTTGGAGATGCGCACGTCGTAGAGCGCATCGACCGAGTCTGCGCCCACGGCGGTCCGGAAGCCGCGTACGCGGTCTGAGAAGAGGTGAGGGAAGTCACCGATCTTGAGGCCCATGAGCACGCGTTGAATAGCCGCGTCCGGGATGGCGCGCAATGCCAAGCTGGCTGCGCGGCGCGCAGCTGGAGTCAGTCCCGTGGCCCTCGACCAGAGCAGGCTGGTGCGGTGATAGCGCGAGTAACCGCCGAAGAGCTCGTCGCCGCCGTCGCCCGAAAGCGCCACGGTGACCTTGCGCCGCGCAAGCCCCGCCAGCAGCCAGGTCGGAATGGCCGAAGCGTCGCCGAACGGCTCGTCGTAGATGGAGGGTAGGCGCGGGATGACCGCTAGCGCCTCCGCCGGCGTGACGATCAACTCGGAGTGGTCGGTGCCCAGGTGGCGCGCCACCTCGCGGGCCGCCGGCGACTCGTCGAAGGCGTCTTCGCTGAAGCCTATGGTGAACGTCTTCGCCGCTGCGCCGCCGAGGCCTTGCATAAGGGCCACCACCGCGCTCGAGTCGATACCACCCGAGAGGAAGGCGCCGAGCGGCACGTCGGACATGAGTTGGCCCTTGACCGCGGTCGAGAAGATGCGCTCGAACTCACTAAGAGCGTCTTCGTCGGTTCCGCGGAACGGTTCGGCGGCTCCGCGCGCGGCCACCTCGGCTAGGGACCAGTAGGCAACCGGCGCTGGTTGTTGACGGCCGGTGCTGGTCTCGATAGTCAGGGTCGTTCCTGGGAGGAGCTTGTAGATGCCGCGGTAGATGGAGAGCGGCGCCGGGACGTAGCCGTGCTTCAGGAACGAGGCCAGGGCACCATCGTCCACTTCCCCGACGAACGCTGGATGGCGCGTTAGCGACTTCAGCTCCGAGCCGAACAGCAGAGTCGACCCTTGCCAACCGTAGTACAGCGGCTTCTCCCCCAGCCGATCGCGCGCCAGCGTCAGGCGGACGGCCTCCCGGTCCCACACGGCCAGGGCGAACATGCCGACCGCACGCTTCAACGTCTCCTCCACGCCGAAGGTCTCGAAACCGGCGAGCAACGACTCCGTGTCGGAGCTACCCCTCCAGGCGGGCGCCGGGTGAACCTCTGAACGCAGTTGGTAGTGGTTATAGATCTCCCCGTTGAACACGATCACGAAGCGACCACTGGCCGAAGCCATGGGTTGATGCCCTGCAGACGAGAGTTCGACGATGGAGAGACGGCGGTGGCCAAGCGCAACTCCGTGGCTCGGGTCTAGCCACGCGCCTTCGTCGTCGGGACCACGGTGCCGCACCGCCTCGGACATGAGGCCGAGCGTCGCCCGGGCGTCGTTCTCATTGAAGCTGCCAGTCTCGATGAATCCCGTGATGCCACACATGTCAGGTATGCACACTACAACGGCCGACTGACGCGCGACCTCTGGGGGTTCACGCCACCGCGCAGAGGGCGGGCTGACACCCTCCCGATAATGAGACGTCGGTCATACTTCATTCTCATCCGGACGCAGTATCCTCGTGGCAGTAGGGAAGGGCAAGACGACTTCCCTCACTCGAAAGCGATGATGCGTATGCCGCAACGTGGGCGCTTGGCATGCGCGGAGCTAGTAGCGCAACCGGCCGAGTTCTTTTTGTATCCGAACGAACTGGTTAAGCACCCACCTGGGAACACCTGAAAACGGTGTTCGGAGGCTATGAACCGTGTATCCCAATGTGGGCATCAAGGGACGCGGGGAGCCAGTGATGCAACCGGCCGGATATGAAGTCGGTGTGCATCCAAACCACAGGAGCTGGTTCGGATGCGAAACCCAGGCAATTTGGTCAAGGACGCTCGAATAGTTTCGGGCAATTCAGTAAGTAAGTACTTCAAGGCGTTCACCGTTGTTGCCGCGATAGCGTTGTTGGCCGCCTGCGGCCAGATCACGCCCGACCAGCCGATGAGTGACAACACCAGTGATGGCGATCAGGTCAGTTGGGAGTGGAGCGCCATCGGCTACGACGACGTCACCGTCTCGCCCACTGCCATAGGCGGAGACTTCCAGGTCCGCGGCTCTGGTGCTGACATCTGGGACGCGAAGGACGAGTTCTTCTACGTTTACACTCCCCTCGTTGGGGACGGTTCTCTATCGGTGAGAGTCAAGGACTTCTCAGCGGAGCACCCGTGGGCCAAGGCCGGCGTCATGCTGCGCGAGAGCCTGGATCCCGCGGCCCCCAACGTGCTGCTCCACATCAGCAGTGAGAACGGCTCCGTGCTGCAGATGCGCGCCGACAACGGCGGCGCCACCGTCAACGGCGCCGGCCAAGACGCCACGATGCAAGTGGGCGGTTGGGTACGCCTCACCAGGACCGCCAATACGGTGGTCGGCGAACTGTCGAAGGATGGCTCGACCTGGACCGAGCTTGGCAGGTACGAAGTCGCGTTCGGCGAGGACGCCCTGATAGGGTTCGCGGTGACGGCGCATGCCAGTGGCAAGGTGGCTACGGCCGATTTCGCCAACATGATGCGCCGCGGGCGGACCAAGCCCGGGCGGGGTCTCGTAAACCCGAATCCGCCTGCCGACGAGCCCCCGACCCAGACGCCGCCGATTGAGCCAGTGCTCCCGACGCCGCCTAGTGGCCCAATACTGCCGACGCCCCCCAGTAACCCAGTGCTCCCGACGCCCCCTAGCCCCACGCCCCCGACCATCCCCGTGGGCCCGGTGCTTGGCGACTCTGGCTACTCGCTTCCCCCAGCCACCCTTTACGTGGCAACCAACGGTAGCGACAGCAACTCCGGCCGAAGTGCCAGCTCTCCACTGCGGACCGTGACCAAGGCCACCACGATGGTGCGATCCGGTGACGTCGTCTACATCCGCGGAGGCGTCTACCCCATCAATGTCTCCTTCAAGACCTCTGGCACCTACTCCCAGCCGATCATCTGGGCCTCGTACCCAGGCGAGCGGGCCATCTTCGACGGTGCCGACCAGGCGCGCGGCAGCAGCCAGCACCGCGTGTGGGTCGACGGCGTCTCCTACAACCACTTCGTCAACCTCGAGGTCCGCAACGGTCCCCAACAAGGGATCTTCGTGCGCAACGCCAGCAACAACCTGTTCCACGGCGTAATCACGCACGGCAATAACGGCAGCGGCATCCAGAACTACAGCGGCAACAGCAACCGCTACGAGTACATCGTCACCTACGACAACTTTGACACCGTCAATTCCAACGGCAAGGTCGGTGAGGACGCGGACGGTATTGGCATCTCGGCGGGCGACTCCAACGTGATTAGCCGCGTGATCAGCTACTTCAACTCGGACGACGGGATAGACGCCTGGCGCTCGACCAACACCCTCATCGAGTACTCGATCTCCTACGACAACGGCCGCGGAGCGAACGGTAACGGTAACGGCTTCAAGCTCGGCGGGTACAACGACACCAACAACACGGTGGCGCGCTTCAACATCGCCTTCGACAACCGAGCGACGGGCTTCAGCCAGAACACCGGTCGCAACATCACCCTCTACAACAACACGGCCTTCAACAACGCGGGGGGCAACTACGACGTGGGCAGCACGGTCAAGCTGCGCAACAACGTCTCGATCAGTGGCCGCAACAACGTCGTCGGGGGAGCTGACTCTAGCTCCAACAGTTGGGACCTGGGCATCTCCGACGTTCGCGTGGTCAGCACCGATCGCGGTAGCTCCGACTTCCTGGCGCTCCGTTCCGATAGCCCGGCGATCGACGCAGGCCGGAACGTAGGGTTGCCGTACCAGGGCTCGGCCCCCGACCTCGGCGCGCTGGAGTACCGCGCGACCATCGCCAGCCTCTTGAACTCCGAGCGGATGCCGATCACCGAGATCGTTCGCGCGGCCATCGACTCGGCTACTCTGGCCGCCAGGTAGTAACTGGCTGACCTACCGCAAGTAGGTCCGAACCTTGGCCCCTTGGCCCCCCTGGAGCTTGGCCGGCGCACCGTGAGTGCGCCGGCCAAGCCTTATCTTTGGAGCATGTGTTCTATCACGCACTTGGACGGCGGTTTGACATGAAGGTGAGCGGAGACTCGAAGGCTGCGCCCGATATCGCTTTCCTGCTTCCTTCGCTACGCGGCGGGGGCGCAGAGCGCGTGGTCATGGACCTCGCGCGGGAGGCGGCCGAACAGGGCCTCGCCGTGGACATGGTGGTAGTGAACCGCGACGGCGCCGTAGCAGACGATCTTGGTCCCGAAGTGCGCATGATCGAGCTCGAGCGGAGCCGGGTGGCGCTCGGCCTCTTCCCCCTGATCAACTATCTGCGGCGGTACCGACCTGCGGCGCTTCTCACGACCCTCGAGCACACGAACGTGCTGGCGGTGGTCGCTTCGCGTTTCGCGCGAGGAACGCGTGTGGTGCTGCGCGAGGCGAACACCCTGAGCGAAGACCTGGTGGGGATCGAGGGCCGAGTCGTGCGTGCGTTCATGCGCCTGACCTATCGCTCTGCCGACGCCGTGGTGGCGGTGTCAAAGGGAGTTCGGGAGAGTCTCTTGTCGGAGTTGGGCCTCGACTCCAGCCGAGTGCGCGTGATCCTCAACCCTGTCATAACCCCGCGGGTGCTGGCAGGCGCCGACGAACCGGTAGAGCACCCTTGGTTCTTCCCGGGCGAGGCGCCCGTGATCCTCGGTGTGGGGCGCCTCAGCGAGCAGAAGGGGTTCGACACGCTTCTGCGGGCTTTCGCCAAGGTGCGCCAGTCTACGCATTGCCGCTTGGTTTTACTTGGCGAGGGGGAGGGCCGACCCGAACTCGAGGAGCTCGCTAAGCAGTTGGGGGTAAGTGCCGACACGGCCATGCCCGGCTTCGTTGCCAACCCGTTCGCTTACATGCGGCGCTGCGGCGTGTTCGTCCTTTCCTCGCGCTGGGAGGGGCTACCCAACGTCCTCATCCAGGCCATGGCCGTTGGCGCCAAGGCGGTCGCCACGGACTGTCCGAGCGGGCCCTCCGAGGTGACTGACGGGGGCACCCTCGCACCACTGGTGCCCGTCGACGACGTGGAGGCCATGGCCGAAGCGATCAGCGCCACTCTTCGAAGCGAAGCTCGTGAGCTCCCCGAAGAGTGGCGCAACCGTTACGACCTTAAGGCCGTCACTGCCGAGTACCTGGAAGTGTTGCGGGGCTGAACACCTGCCCCGCAACGAGTTCAGTAGTTGAGGATGTCCGCCAGCGGGATCCCAAGGTAGGACAGGATCGTCTCTCCAATGGGGATGGCGCCGAGGTCGGGCCTCGAGCCCGAGCCGATGTCGGTGCCTCGACCCTTGACGCTGCTCGTGGGGGCGGGCGCAAGGAAGTTCGGGGACCGAGGGTCGGTGCTCAGGAACGACGGGTTACCGATGCTCACGTTCCAGGAGTTCGTCTGTTGCTGGTTGCCGCCGTCATCTTCCCAAGGCCGCTTGGCATCGCCGTAAGCGAGGTTATTGCGCAGGCGCCCGTTGGCGACGATGAAGCCGTAGATACCGTTGTTGTAAGACGTGTTCTGCTCGAGCGTGACGTTGCGGCCCGAGTTGTAGTTGAAGCCTTCTGAGACGTTGCCGAACGAGATGCTGTAACGGATCACGGTGTTGACCGTTTGACTCCGACCGCCGAGCTTGAAGCCGTTGCCATCTCCACCCTGGACCCCGTTTTCGAAGCTCACACAGCGCTCGACCACCGAGTTCACAGACAGCCACGTGTCGACGCCGTCGTCCGAGTTGCGATAAGCAACGCAGTGATCGATCTGCAGGTCGCGCCCCGAAGAGAGGCCTATGCCGTCGGCGTTGCCCACAGTGCCGTCGGAGTTGTTGTGGGTGATGAAGTAAGAGAAGCGGTTCCGGTCTCCCGAGATGTTCTGGATGCGCGGTTGTTTCTCACTATGAAGTTGCGGAAGACGTTGAAGTTCGCGCCTTCGAAGCGAACGTTCTCATGAGACGCCTGACTCGAGCCGTCGAGGATGGCGCATTCGCCCGGGTAGGACTCGAAGACTATTGGTCGTGCCGAGGTGCCAGAGCGTTGGAAGGACACGTTCGAGGAGTAAGTGCCGCCGCGTACCCAGACGACGTCGCCGGCGTTCACCACGTTGGCCGCGCGCTGCAACGAGCGGAACGGCCGGTCCGTCGAGCGCCCGTCGTTGCTATCGCTTCCGCTAGTGCTCACGTAGTAGGTGGGCGTGTACTTCGGAGTCAGTGGCTCGCTTCCACATACCCAGGTGCCGGAGAACGTTGGGC
>CAJDWL010000004.1_pt1 | contig 25717 bp, 22 predicted proteins | sample 7391591 | NCBI WGS metagenome assembly CAJDWL01 (sample SAMEA7055738, study PRJEB34461) | soil metagenome | biome: terrestrial ecosystem; feature: Peninsula; material: soil | place: Antarctica | collected 2016
AGGACGAGGAAGGTCGCGAGCTGATCTTGGATCTGGGTGGCGACAGCTCCGGACTCGTCGGCGACCCCGAAGCGGTTCGATAGGAAATCGGGTAGGCGCGCCGCGAACTCCGCCAGCGAGTTCTGCAGGCCCAACACCGAGTCGGTGACCTTCTCCATGGCGGCCGGGACGAGGTTCACGAAACGACCGGTCTCCAGCACCACCTGACTGATCACTACCGACCCGAAGGCGAACAGCAGTAGCAGTAGCGCGTAGGTGACGATCACAGCGAAGGGGCGCTTGAAGCGCAGGCGGCGGTTTAGCCAGTCGACCAGCGGGTGCAGGATGTAGGCGATGAGGAAACCGATGAGCCCAACCTGCAGGGCGAAGGCGTAACCGTGGCGCAAGCGCCACAACACCACCAGGATGAAGACGGTGATGACCACGTAACTCACGGCGCGAACCCAGACGTTCTTCCAAACTATCGAGATAGCGGTAGGCTCGGTGCCGTCGATGGGGAGCTCCGGGTTCTTCATGGCCCCACGAACAGCGTCGAGGCCGACAAGCGCACCTCGTCAGGGGTCAAGTCAGAGCCGAAGAAGTCGCCGCTAGAGTCCCACACTTCGAAACGCAGTCGAGCGGCCTGTTCACTGCCGCTCACCGCTTGGTCGGTGCCCGAGTTGCCCACGAAGCCCACTACCTGGCCGCGGTAGACGTTGCTGCCGCACGCCGTCGCGCACCGCCGACAAGTGCCCGTAACGGACCACGGTGCCGTCCTCAGCGCGGATCCACACCTGGCGGCCACGCAAGCGGTCGAGTTGCTGCTCGTCGGCGCCACCTTCTGCCACATCGGCGAGCAGCAGCTCCCAGGCCCGCGGGTCGATCTCGCTATAAGCGGTGTCGGCACGCACCACCTGGCCGGCCAGCGCGGCCACCACCGGCGTGCCACTGCTGATAGGCACACCCGCATCGCCGCCATAGAAGTCGAAGCCTTGGCTCACGCCGTGACGGTAAGCGCGGGGCGCTCCGGGCAGGTTCTCGTCGTCGACGGGCAGGCGCGCGCCGGGCACTGGGAACCACATACCGGCAGCAGCGCCAGAAGGGTTGGAGCTTGGCGCCGCCGCTAGCTCCGGAGTAGGTTCCGGGCTGGCTTCAATGGGTGCGGAGCTGCCCCGCGTGAACAGCAACACAGTCACTACCAGCGCGTAGAGCGTCACGCCCAGCAACACGTACCAGCCTGGCTTGACGTTCCTAGCGTCGAAGGTCTTCATCCGCAGCGGCCCGCCGCTTGGCCATAGCGGCACGAATTTCCGTCTCTCACGGGGCGAAGTCTAGCATGCGACCGGTGTCGGCTCATGGCCGGGAGTGCGGCTGCAGGGCGCACCTCAGCCGCCGCTGGATCGCTCCAGCAGCAGCAGTAGCGGATGGTGCCCGCCGTGCTCGAGCTGCAGTTCACGCTTGACTAGCCATTCGTTGCTGCTGGCCAGCAGACCCTGCGTCAGCCGTACCTCGTGTGTCAACAGTCCGAAGCGAGCCCCTGGCGCTGCCAGGCGCGCCGCGGAGCTGAGCAACGCCGGGTAAAGCTCGCGGTTGGAGCGTTTGTGGCCAAGCGCGTCTCCCCAGGGCGGGTCGGCAAGCAGCGCGTCGAAGCCCGCTTCCGGCAGGGGCGCAGAACGCACGTCAGCATGCAGCAGTTCGCACCGCTCGAGCACACCCGCAGCCAGCAGGTTGGCGCGGCTGCACTCGAGCGCCTCAGCGTCGATGTCGAGGCCCACCAGGCGCTGTGCGTCGCCAGCTAGGGCGCGTTCCACTAGGAGCGTGCCGCTGCCGCACATGAGGTTGAGGTAGCGGTCGGTGGCGCGCACGCCGACCAGTTTGTTGGCGGCCGCGGCAACGACCGCATTGAGGCCGCCCGGGCGATTGCAGACGCGCCAGGCCCGGCTGCTGGCCGGCCTTGGCGTGAGGCGGATCAGCACCTCCCAACCCTCGCTCAAGGGGTCGGGGCGTACCCGCAGCAGCAGCTCGCCGTCGTCATGCTGTTTCAGGCCCGTTCCGCTCTCGAGTTGCTCGGCCAGGCGCACGAATACCGGCGAGTCCGCGCCGGCGGCGGCGATGCGGAACCCGTCGAATCGCTCATCCTGAGCGCGCTCACCTTCGGCCATGACCGCACCGATCTCCTCGAGCAGGTGGCGCATGGCCTGGTCACCGAGGATGCCCTTGGGGCGCGGGACCGCGAAGGTGACGGAGCGGTAGAACGCCGTTACCGTTCGGGCGCGGAGCACGCTAGCTAAGTTGGCAGGTGCCGCGAATCGCACACCGTCGCCAGCGCGGTCTAAACGACCGGCGCCGAGCCGCTTGAGCTCGGCCCGCCCGAACTCCTCGAGGCCCGGTACCAGCTCAGCGAAGTAGTGACCTGCGCCGGTTCGACGCTCCGGGAGGTTCTCTGGGCTTCGCTTGGTGATGGGGCCTTTGTCGGGAGGGCGTTCGGCAGTCGAGCCCTTGGCTTGCGAGCGCGTGGCGGTTGGGCGTGCTGCGGCCGGGCGCTTGGCTGCGGAGCTCTTGACGGCTGGGCGCTTGGTTGCTGGGCGCTTGGTTGCTGGGCGCTTACGGGAGCGTGGTGGCACACGCCATGCTAGCAGCGTGACCAAGGCCCTGGACGAAGCGCTGGAAAGCGGGGAGCGGGCGCCGCGGCGCGGCGCGGTTCGTTATAGTTGGGTTGATGCCTAACAGAGCCGGTTGGCTAGGTACTTCCAGTGGGCCGACGAGACCGTGAGCGCGCGTCGCCCCGCGTTCCTAACTCACGTCGTGCACCACAGCTCGAGCAGGTGCTGAGGAGAGGCGTGGGCTAAGCTAATGGCAAGCGCAAACTCCCCCTCCAGTGGCGCCCAAGCGCCGGGCAGGTCTACCGCCCGGGAACGCCGGGAATGGCTGACGGCGTACTTGTTCATCCTGCCGGCCACGGTGATCATCACCGTCTTCGGGCTGTTCCCCATCGTCTACTCCGTTTACATGAGCCTGCACCGCTGGCGCATCCGCCGTGGCGACTTCATCGGTCTGGAGAACTACAGCTCCATCCTGGGCAGCTGGTGGGGTGCGCTCGGCTTCTTCGGGGGCCTGCTGCTGATTTTGGTGGCCCATTGGCTATGGACGTCGGCGTTCAGGGAGCAAGGGCACGGGGCGGTGATTGCCAGTAAGGCCATAGGGGCGCTGGTTCTCCTCAGCTCAGGCGTGGCCATCTCGCTCGGTTGGGGCGCCATGATGGCCAGCGGTAATAAGACCTACCTGAACGGCTTGGTCCGCACCGTCTACTACGGCTTCGGTTCGGTGCCGGTGCAGATCGTGTTGGCGCTCGTCATCGCCAGCCTGCTGTTCCAGAAGATCCGCGGCCAGGAGCTGTTCCGCATGATCTACTTCCTGCCCTACATCACGCCGGCGGTGGCTGGCGGGGCCATCTTCCGCAGCCTGTTCAGCCCGCGCGAGGAACGCTTGGCGAACACGGTGCTCGACCTAGTGGGCATCGCTCCGCAGAAGTGGCTGTTCGAAACCAAGCCGGTCGCGCAGCTGCTGTTCGGGAACATCTTCCCCGACGTCACCTGGACCGGTTTCTGGGCGGGTCCGTCGTTGGCTCTCGTCACCATCGTCATCTTCGGCATCTGGACCTTCACCGGTTACAACGCGGTCATCTTCTTGGCGGGCTTGGGCGGCATCCCGCCGCAGCTCTACGACGCCGCGGCCGTTGATGGCGCCAGCGGCCGCCAACAGTTCCGTTTCATCACCGTGCCGATGCTCGCACCCGTGACCTTCTACCTCACGGTTCTGGGCTTCATCGGCACCTTCCAGGCCTTCACGCACATCTATGTCATGCGCTCTGGTGCCACCCGAGACGCCGTCGACACGGCCAGCATTGTAATCTTCGATACGTTCTATAAACGCAACGACTTCAGCGGCGCCGCCGCTCAGTCGGTTATCCTCTTCGCCATCATCCTCATCCTCACCTTGGCGCAGAACCGCTTCTTCGGGAAGAGCGCGTTCGGTGGCTGAACTTCGACCCGTTCTCCCCACCCCGCAAGACGGCGCGGATGCGGTGCAGGAAGCGCCCAAGGTGCCCTTGAGCCGCCGCGCCACGCGCCAACCGTACGAGTTCCGCGTCACGCACCTGTTCATCTACTTCTTCCTCATCGTGGGCGCGCTCATCAGTCTTACGCCGTTCCTGTACATGATCTCCACCTCGCTGATGACCTTGGGTGAAACCATCAACCGCATCACCATCCCGGCCACGCCGCAATGGATCAACTACGAGGTGGCGTGGGCTGAATCGAGCTTCGCGCTCTACTTCCGCAACAGCGTCATCATCACGGCAGTGGTGATCCTCGGCGTGCTCGTCACCTGCACACTGGCCGCCTACGCCTTCGCGCGCATCCGCTTCCCCGGCCGCGAAACCATCTTCATGGTGCTGCTCGCCACGCTGATGATTCCCGGCACCGTCACCTTCATCCCCAACCTGCTGATGATCCGCGGTCAGATAATCCCCTGGGGCTCGTGGATGAACACCCTGCCGGCCCTGACGGTGCCGTTCATGGCCACCGCCTTCATCATCTTCCTGCTCAGGCAGTTCTTCGTAGGCATACCCAACGAGCTATACGACGCGGCGGTCATCGACGGAGCCGGCCACATGAGATTCCTCACTGCGGTCGTGATCCCCATGAGCAAGCCGGTACTGATGACCTCGATGCTGCTCACCTTCGTCACCAGTTGGAACGAGTTCCTGTGGCCGCTGCTCGTCACCACCACCCCTAAGTGGCGGCCGCTCGGGGTGGGCCTCTACACCTTCATAAGCGAAGCAGGTCCCGATACCCATTTGCTGATGGCGGGTACCGTTATCACGGTGATCCCGGTGCTGATCGTGTACTTCTTCACTCAGAAGCAGTTCACCGAGGGCATCGCCACCTCGGGCCTGAAGGGCTAACCTTAAGATGAGGTGTGGGCCCTGATACTTTCTGGCATCCCCGAGCCGTTTCGGCTCGTTGTTGCGGTTAAACCAGTGGCCTTGCGCGCGCCGAGCGTCGGCGGGCGCAGCTAGTGAGTAAGAAGATCAGTTCGGAAGGAGAAGGTAGATGAGAAGAGGTTCTTTCATCTTAGTCGCCATCCTGGCGCTCATGCTGGTTATCCCAGCGCTGGCACAGGAACAGGATTTCGAGAACGTCGACCCCACGGGTCAGACGGTGTCGTTCTGGCATCAGCACTCCCGTGAGCGCGAGGACTCTCTCAAGAAGATCGTCGACGAGTTCAACAGCAGCAACGAGTGGGGCATCACCGTAGTCGCCGAGTACCAGGGTGGCTACAACGACATCTTCCAGAAGATGGTGGCGCTGCTCGGTACCAAGGACACTCCCGACCTCGTGGTGGCCTACCAGAACCAGTCCGCGACCTACCAACTTGCCGACGGCCTGATCGACATGCGGCCGCTCGTCAACTCACCCACATGGGGCATGTCGGACGCCGACAAGGCCGATTTCTTCCCCGGCTTCTGGACCGCCGACATCTTCCCCAGCTTCGACAACGAACGGCTAGGTATCTCCCCCAACAAATCCATGGAGATGCTCTACTACAACATCGATTGGCTCGCAGAGCTTCATGACGCCGGCCTCATCGACTTCGACGGTCCCCCCACCAACCCCGAGCAGTTCAGGGCCGCCACCTGCGCTGCCAGCACCACGCCGTTCTCGGGCGCCACGGCGACCGGCAAGCCGTTCGGCTACGAGCTGTCGATCGACGCCAGCCGCTTCGCCTCCTGGACCTTCGCGTTCGGTGGCAACGTCTACGACAGCGAAACCAACCGCTACACCCTCGACTCCGATGGTGCCGTTGAGGCCATGGAGTTCATACAAGGGCTGTTCGAGGACGGTTGCGCCGTGCTGGTCTCCGAAGAGTACGGCGACCAGACCGACTTCGGCGCCGGCCGCGCCCTGGTCGCCGTGTCGTCGTCCTCTGGTCTGCCGTTCTACGGGAGCGCCGTCGAAGCCGGAGCTAACTTCGACTGGAGCGTCGCGGCCATACCGCACACCACCCCGGAGCCGGTCATGAACATCTACGGCGCCAGCGTGAGCATGCCTTCGGGCCATAGCCGCGAGTCGGAGCTCGCCGCCTGGCTGTTCCTGAAGTACTACACCGGAACCCAAGCCCAGACCGAGTGGGCGACGACCAGCCTCTACTTCCCCGTTCGTCAGAGCGTGGCGGCAGGCCTCGGCGACGTCTTCGCTGATTTGCCGGCCTACAAGACCGCCTTCGACCTGCTGCCCTTCGGTATCTCCGAGCCGAACGTGCCCGGTTACGACTTCGTCCGTGACGTCATCAACTCCGAGATGACCGCCATAACCGACGGCGCAGACGTGCGCGAGACCTTGGACGCTGCCAACAAGGAAGCCAACCTTATCCTCGACGACCAGCTCTCACAGATGCGTTAGAGCAACCAATCGGCTAGCAGCTCCGCCTGGGGCTGCACCTACTGCGGCGGCGCCATCTTAGGCGCCGCCGCCACCTTAGGCGCCGCCGCGATGTTTTAACCTTAGCTGGTGACGCCAGTCGAGGCTCTGTACCTGCACGTGCCGTTCTGCCCCAGCATCTGCCCTTACTGCGACTTCCACAAGATGCTCCGCAACGAGGGACTGGTGGCGCGCTACTTGGAGCGGCTCGAAGGTGAAGCCGCCGAGTTGGCGACGCGCTATCCGGGGCCACTACGCACCGTCTACCTAGGGGGCGGTACGCCGTCGCACCTAAGCGACGATGAGCTGACGCGCACACTGCACGCCGTGGAACGCGGCTGGGGCGGACTCGGCCGCGACGAAACTACTCTCGAAGCCGATCCCCTCACCTTCGACGATCAGCGCCTGGATCTGTTCCGGCGCCTGGGCGTCACGCGACTATCGATCGGCCTGCAAGCCACCCAGGACCACACGCTCAAGTTTCTGGGTCGCGTACACGACGGCGCCCAGGGCATGGCCGCGGTGCACATGGCGCTCCGTTCGGGTATGCGCACCAACGTCGACATCATCATGGCCGTGGAGGGTCAGGACTTAGAGCTCGACCTGCGCACCGTGCTCGACTTAGGGGCAGGCCACCTGAGCGTCTACTCGCTGACCATAGAACCCAACACGCCGTTCGGGCGACGCGGCGTGCGTGTCGATCCCGAGAAAGATGCCGACGACTTCGAGCTGGCTGGTGACATCATCGCCGAGTACGGGCTGCAGCGTTACGAGGTGAGCAACTTCGCGCGACCGGGCGAGGAATCGCTCCACAACCTCGCCTACTGGCGTGGAGACTATTACCTGGCGCTCGGACCCTCGGCGTCTGGTTACTTACCGGTTGGGTCCTACGGGACGCGCTACCGCAACGGCCCCATCAAGACCTGGCTGCTGGGCGCCGCGCCCGAACTCGAGGTCTTAGGTGCCGACGACGTAGTGCTCGAAAGGCTCATGACGGGCCTGCGCAGCAGCGAAGGCGTGAACTTAGACGAGTTGCAACGCAGGAGCGGCTTGGAGTTGGAGCAGGTGGCCGCCACATGGCTTCGTGACGGCCTGCGCCATGCCCTGCTCGAGCTGGACGACGAGCGGACGCTGCGCACCTCCGCGGCGGGGTTGGAAAGGCTGGACGCCCTGCTGCGGACCTTCGTCACCAGCAGGGCGTCCTCAACTAACGGCTAACTGTTCTAAAACGCCCAGCGGTCCTGGGCGGGCGCCTCCGACTCCGTCAAGCTGCTCCCTCCGACGCAGTGGCGGCGAACTCCAGCATCCGCACCAGCACTGCGCCCGAAGCTAGGTCGAGGTTGCCCGGCTCGCGCAGGCGCGGCAGGGCCTTATCGAAGCGCCGAACGCCCGCGAGGGTGGTGGCGAACTCGTCGGCCATCATGGCGCCACGCTGGGCCGAGCGCAGGTAAGAGGTGGTGAGACGCTGCTGCACGTCACGCAGGTCCATCACCAGGCCCATCAACGCCGTCTTCTCCCACGGGCCGCTGCCGGGTAGTTGCGACAGGTTATCGCGCAGCCAACCGAGCGACAGGCGCTCACCGATAGCGAAGAAGGCTACGGCAGCCTCCTCCAGCTCCACACCGGCGGCGCGCGCCACCTCGATGACGCCGAAACTGGACGGCAGGTAGTCGAGGCTGGCTATCTCGGTGGCGCCGGCCTCGTCGAAGCCTTCCTGCGCGAGTTCGGCGGCGTGAACTACGAAGCGCTCCCGTTCGGCGTCGGGCAGCTGCTCATGCAGCCCGGCACGCAGGGCTCGCAGCGGCTCGCGGTACTGGTTGACGGCCTTAGTGAGATCATCGTGGGCGACGGCGTTGAAGAGCATCCAGCTCACCACGCCCTCCACCGCGCCGACCATCTCGCCCAACGCCCGGTACTGCGCCTCAGCGCTGAGCTGGCCGGCCGCTGCATCGATCTTGCCCGTGAAGACCCGAGTGTCGAGGACCTCCAGCGCGACCAGAGTGGCGCGAACCACCTCGATGGGGCTGGCGCCGTTGTCGCGCATGGCGCGGTGCACGAATGCCAGGCCCAGCTGATCGACCAGGGTGTTGGTGAGGACGGTGGCGGTGATCTCGCGCTTGAGCTGGTGCCCGGCGATAACGCCCAAGTAGCGCTCACCCAGTTGAGAGGGGAAGTACTCGACCACGTAGTGCTGGAGCGACTCCTCGTTAGGCAGGTCGGTCTCGAGCAGGCGGCGGTAGAGGCCCATCTTCACGTAGGCGAGCATGATGGCTAACTCGGGCCGGGTGAGCCCAACACCGTTAAGGCGTCGCTCCTCCAGCTGCTTGGCGCTGGGCAGGAACTCGACCTCGGGGTCAAGGCCGGAGCTCTCGACCAGGTAATCGAGCAGCGACACGTACAGGCCCGGGTCGCGTTGGCTGGCGCGCTGCGCGAGGCTCAGGGCGCGGGTCTGCTGGTAGTTGTGGCTCAGGACCAGTGCGGCCACCTCGTCGGTCATCTCCTTCAGGAGCTCATTGCGTGCTTCCTCGCCCAGTTCTCCGGAGGCTACGAGCGGCTGCAGCAGGATCTTTATGTTCACCTCATGGTCGGAGGTGTCCACGCCTGCCGAGTTATCGATGGCGTCGGTGTCGATGCGACCGCCCGCCAAGGCGTACTCGATGCGCCCCAGTTGGGTGAAGCCCAAGTTGCCGCCCTCCACCACAACCTTGGCGCGCAGCTCGTTGCCGCTGACGCGCACGCCATCGTTGGCGGAGTCACCCACTTCGGCGTTGCGCTCCTCGGACGACTTCACGTAGGTGCCGATGCCGCCGTTGTAGAGCAGGTCGACGGGCATGCACAGAACAGCCTTTATCAGTTCCTGGCCACTAAGCTCGGCGTCGGTCACGTCAAGCATGGCGCGCATCTCGTCACTCAAAGGGATGCTCTTCGAAGCGCGTTCGAACACGCCGCCGCCGGCGCTTATGAGCGCTGGATCGTAGTCGGTCCAGGCGGAGCGGGGCTTGTGATAGAGGCGTTCGCGCTCGGCGAAACCGCTGTCAGGATCGGGGTCGGGGTCGATGAACACATGCAGGTGGTTGAACGCCGCCTGCAGGCGGATGCGGTCGGTGTAACGCATACCGTTGCCGAACACGTCGCCTGACATGTCGCCGATGCCGGCCACCGTGAAGGTGTCGGTGAAGATATCGACGCCCTCTTCGGCCATGTGGCGCTTGGTGGCTTCGAAGGCGCCGCGGGCGGTGATGCCCATACCCTTGTGGTCGTAGCCTGCCGAGCCGCCCGAGGCGAAAGCGTCACCGAGCCAGAAGCCGTAGTCGCCGGCGGTGGCGTTGGCCAGGTCGGAGAAGGCGGCGGTACCCTTGTCGGCCGCCACCACCAGGTAAGGATCCGCGTCGTCGTAGATGACGACGCCCTCGGGATGCACCACCGCGCCGTCTACCAAATTGTCGGTGATGTCGAGCAGGGCGCGGATGTAGGTCTGGTACTGCTCCCGCACGTAGTCGCGCAGGTCGCCGCCAGCGGGGGCGTTCTTGATCACGAAGCCGCCCTTGGAGCCCACCGGCACGATGACTGCGTTCTTGGTGGTCTGGGTCTTGAGCAGCCCAAGCACCTCGGTGCGGAAGTCGTCGGGTCGATCGGACCAGCGGATGCCGCCGCGCGCCACCAGGCCGCCACGTAGGTGGGTGCCGTCGACGCCACGGCCCGACACTGCGATCTCGAACATCGGCCTGGGTTCGGGCATCTTGGCCACCAGCTCGGACTTAATCTTGAGGCTGATGCGCCCTAGTTCGAGGAAGTAGTTGCTGCGCACGGTGGCGGCCACGAGGTCGAGGAGGCCGCGCAGCACCTGATCCTCGGCCAACGACCGCACCTCGCTAAGAGCGTCGAGGACCTCCTGATGGAGCGCCGTTGCGGCCGCCAGCCGTTCCTCGCTCGGACGCGTGCTGACCTCGCCGCCAAAGTTGGGGTCGAAGCGGGTCTCGAAGTAGCGAAGCAGTAACGCCGCTATGTGCGGATGGGCCAGAAGCGCGTCGAAGACGAAAGCGCGGCTTGTCGTCACGCTTATCTGGGCGTAGTACATGGCGTAGGCGCGCAGCAGCGCAACCTGACGGCTGGTCAGGGAGGCGTGCAGCACCAGGCGGTTGAGCCGGTCGTTCTCGGCTTGACCTGCAAGCAAGGCACTCAGCGCCGCCACCAGTCGCTCGCGATGCTCACCAACGTCGATGTCACCGCCCAGCGAATTGCTCACGGTATAGACGTCCATGCCGCTGTGCTTGCCGTCGATCGTGAGGTTGTAGGGGTTCTGCTCGAACACGCGGAAGCCGAGGTTCTCGAGTAGCGGAAGCACGTCGGAAAGCGCCTGGCCGTGGTCCAAATGGTAGATGAGCAGGGTAGCTTGACCGGCCTCGCCGGCCACGAGATCGATAACGTGCGGCGTTACTTCGAGCTGCTCGAAGTTGGCGACGTCGATGACGGCGCGCCCCGGCGGGATGTTGGCCCGGTAACGGTCGTCGAAGGTGGCGATGTAGCGTGCGGCCAAGGTGCTACCGGCCTCCTCGCCGTGCAGCTCCAGCAGTAGCTCGCGCAGCTCCTGGGCCCAGCCGCGCGCCAGGCGCTGCACCTCCACCTCAAGCTCAGCCACCAAGGCGTCGTCGGGGAGCTGGGCGGTAGCGAAGAAGTAATGGAAGCGCGCGTGGCTCTCGTCCTCGCCCAACGCGATGCGTGAATCGACGCTGGTGGCGCCGAGCCGCTCAGCCAGGTAGTCCTGGATCTTGCGCCGCACTTCGTCGGAGAAGCTCTCGCGCGGCATGATGACCATGGCCGCCACGCCGCGTTTGAGCGGGTCGTGACGGAGCGTGAGCCGCACGATCTGCTCCTGTTCGAGGCGCAGCACGGTGCGGATGTCGCGGTGGATCTGCTCGGCGTCGGACCAGAAGAGCTCCTCGCGCGGCATAGTGTTGAACACAGCAACTATGGCCTTGTAGTCGTGTGAACCCGGGATGGCGTTGTCGAGGTCGAGCACTTGGCGCAGCTTGTGACGCAGGATAGGGATGGCACCCACCGGGGCGTTGAGCGCCTGGGTGGTGAACAGCCCTATGAAGCGCTGCTCGCCGACCACCTCGCCCTTGTCGTCGAGCTTCTTGACGCCGATGTAGTCCATGCGGCGCGCGCGGTGCACGGTGGCTTCGGCGTTGGCTTTGGTGACGATGAAGAGCCGGCCGCCCGTAACGCGTTCACGCAGACCAGCGGGAAGCTGCTCGAGGGGAACCGGCTGTTGGTAGGCGCTGCTATCGACCTTACGAAGCACCCCCAGGCCGCTACCCGCGGTTACCTGCAGCGACCTGACGCCGCTCACCTCGACGATGTCGTAACCGCGGTACCCGAGGAACACGAAGTTGTCGTCGTCCAGCCACTCCATGAAGGCGGCGTCCTCGCTCACCTCGTCGCCGCTCAAGCCGATGTCGTGGTTCTTCGCTCGTTCCGCCAGGTCGCCTAAATACTCCTCCACCTCCACCGAAAGGTCCAGCATGGCTCGATAATCGTCGGTGGCGAGGATGACGTCGGAGAGGACATCTACGATGCCGCTGCGCAGCCGCTCACGGCTCGCCTCGGAATCCACGCGCTCGATGAAGAAGATCTCGAACGCTTCGGTGTGGCCGTCGGCGGCGCCAAGCGCGGTGACGCTGCCGTCCGCTGCGCGGCTCACCTGCAGGATGGGGTGAAGCTGGTGGAAAAGCTGATGGCCTTGGCGTCTGATCTCCGCCTGCACCGAGTCGACTATGAACGGCCGGTCGGCGAGCGCCAACATGGCCACGGTGTAGTTCGCCGTCCAGCCAGCGGGCACCTCGCCAGGGTTGAAGACCTTGACGCTCAGCTCGTCCGTGCCCAGCTCGGCCAGGAAGGCAAGGCCAGCCGCGGCCATGTCACGGAAGCCGTCGGCGTCGTGCATCGTAAGCAGGGCCTCGTCGGCCTTGCCTAGCAGTGCGGCCGCGAAGCGCGTCAGCTGCTCGTCACCTTCGCCCGCTATCCGCTCGTGGACATCCGTCAAAGTTAGTGCCATATCGTTACCGCCATCTATCTCAACCCTCCACGGGCGCAGCGGCCAGCTCGCCGCTTGGCCCGGAGTAATCGTCCAACTCGGCTCACCATACCCTCGCCGTTGGGCGCCGGTGTACCGCCGCTGGGCGGAGTGCGACAACAACGCCTGCTCGCTCTGGCGGTGAGATCACGACGCCGCTGTCAGCCGACAGAGTCGCGGGCGTGAAGCCTTATACTGCCTGGCGATGACGTTACTTCTCGCGGCCGCCATGGTCGTCCTGGATCAGATCAGCAAAGCTTGGGTCGTAAAGGAACTACCGCTCGGCGGGAGCGTGCCGGTCGGCCTGGGCTTCAGTTTCACTCACACCCGTAACGGCGGAGCAGCCTTCGGGATACTTCGCGACCTGAGGTTCGAACTCCTGGGTCGCACCATCGACGGCACCTTCCTGCTCGGCGTTCTATCGGCCGTGGTGGCGGTGGCGCTGGTCGTGTACCTGCAGCGACACCGCGGCAAGCTCGGCCCACTAGTCGGCGGGGCGTTGGCGCTGGTCCTGGCGGGCGCCGTCGGCAACATGATCGACCGCTTCAGGCTCGGTTACGTGATCGACTTCATCCACTTCCACGTCGGTAGTTTCGACTTCCCAGTCTTCAACGTGGCCGACTGCTGTGTGGTCATCGGTGCCGGACTTCTGCTGCTCGCCAGCCTGATCGGTCCTCGCGCCCAGCCGGTCGTCAAGCGCGGCCCCGCTCCCCGCGAACATCGCCTAGAGGAGCTGCCGGAGATACCCGCGCTGGGCGGCCGTAGCCACGGCGACGAAGCTTAGGGAGCAGCATGACTAGCACCAGCATGAAGCAGAAGGCGCCTATTGAGATTCCCGAGGCGATAAGCTCCAGGCTCGAGTACAAGCATAAGTTCAGCTTCCAGGAAATGTACCGTGCCTTCGTTCTCCTCCCTAGCTCGATCGTCAAGTTGCTCGGGAACAGGCGCAAGAAGCTAGTAGATGACGATTTCGTGGAACGCCTGCAATTAGCCATAACTGAAGTGAGCGGTTGTGCGGCCTGTTCCTACGCACACACCAAGATGGCGTTGCGGCAAGGCATGAGCGGCGATGAGATAAGTAGCTTCCTGAGCGGAGAAGATAGCTACATCAGCCCCGAAGAAGCGAAAGGCATCATGTTCGCGCAACATTTTGCCGACACTGCCGGCCATCCCGAGCAGTACGCTTACGATTCGATTCTGGACGAATATGGCGAAGAAGAGGCGGCTATCATCCTCTCCGCGGCCCGGGTCATGATCGCGGGCAACATCTACGGGCTTGCCTACAGCGCGCTTGAGTCGCGGCGCGCCGGTAAACCGTTCAGCGACAGTTCACTATTCTACGAACTGGGGATGCTTATAACGGGTGTTCTCGCTATGCCGGCTGCGCTCGTCCATGGCGTAGTAAGTGATCTGCTGGGGATAGCGCGCTGGCAGAAACTGGCGCGCAGCTAAGCGCCACTCCCCTTGCCGCGCCGGTTCCATATCACGTCAGCGTCACGGATGTCTTCGATGCTGTCCAACGGGTACTCCTGGCGTTCTTCCACACTGTGATCCGCGTACCACACCTGCGCGAAGAAGGGATTGAGGCGCGCTTGCTCCGGGCCGTTCCAGCGCGCGGCGCACTCCGGGCACCAATGACCGGCGTGCAACACCGTCGTTGGCTTGGCCGTGAAGCGATGCCCGAAGGCGCATAGCCAGGTGAGCTGCTGTTGTAGGTCGCCGCTCCACTGCGTGTTCAGGCAGCTACCGCCGCGGTACTCGGCGGCGCCGCGCAGGTCGGCAAGTTCTAGCTCTTCCTTGTTTTCGTCATAACCGTGTTCGAGTCGACGGTAGGGCGCGTCGGGCTCCAAGCCGGGGATGGGCTCGTCCCAGCCAGGGATGGCCTCGTAAGCGGCTTTGCCACCGAAGAAGGCATCCAAGCGCAGGGTGTTGTCGTAGAGGTACCAGTGACGCGGGCCGTTGAGATGGCCTTCAGCCAGGCGCTTCAGCGTCCGGTAGGTGATGGACTCCGCCAGACGCCGCACCGGCGTCACCCGCCGTGCCAGCCAGCGCAGCAGTTTCAGGTACCAAGCCATGGTGCTCTCCAGGGCGAGTTGCTGCGCCGCGTCGTCGTCGCGCCAGTGATGCAGGAAATCGTTCGCTACATCGCTATCCTCGAAGTACTGCAGATGGAAGTTGCGCAGTGCGTACCAGTTGCGCTCCGAGCAGCGCTCCCACTCCAGGCCCATAAGAGCGTAAGCGTCCGTGAGGTACTGGTAGGCGTTGGTCCGCATGTCTGGGCCGCCAGAGATGTTGTAGGCGCGGCGCCAGAAGCTCGGCTCGTCGCGTAGATCCAAACAGTTGACCATGGCGAAGCCGGCGTCTCGGTCGGTGATGTTCTCCATGCGAATCGCCAGCGGCATGTGGAAGGAGATGGGGTCGAGCAGGGCCATCAGGCGCGCGTGATGAGTGGGCATGATGAACGACATGCGCAGCGATACCCAGTGCTTAAGCGGCGACTCCAGCACGCGCCGCTCTCCGGCGATCTTGGTGACGGCGTAAGCGTCGAACACCGACGGCTTCAAGGGATCGCCGATACGGCCGACGTGCACACCCACCGGGCGGTTGCCGGTCTGCGCTACCGAGCCGGTGTGAACGTAGCCGATGCGCTCCGCCCCGTTGGGCTCGTTCTCGATAGCTGCCAGGATGGTGCCGATGGCATCGTCGTTGACGGCCTGTGCCAACTCGGGGTGGTAGTCGGCTTGAGGCGAGATGACCGCCATGGCGTTGAGCACCCAGTCAACGCCGGCCACCACGGCGGCCACGTCCGCCTCGTCGCGGGCGTCTCCCCACACCACGCGCAGACCTTCACCGTCAAGCACGCCGCTGCGCGCCGTGGGATCCAAACCGGCTTCCGTCAGATAGGGTCGGAACTTGTCGATGCCCGCCTCGCCGCTTCTCAGCAGCACCGCCACGTCGTAGCGTTCACGGCGTCGCCACAACTCCTGGAACACTTGGAACCCCATGGTGCCAGAGGCGCCGAACAACGCGACCCGCTCCTTAGTCATGCTCACCCATCTCTCACAGCACCCTAGTGCGTACCACGCTCAGCGGCGCGCCAGCACGAAGCGAGAACGCCCAGTAAGGTCATCCTCTAGGTTGACGTTGCGCCAGGTCCACAAGCTGTCCGCCAACCGTCTCGCGTTGCGAGGGTCGAGCTCCAGCGCCAGCAGTGCCCCCTTGGGCAGAAGCTGCTCGGCTTGCCACACCAGGCGCTTCACCACCGCTAGGCCGTCGGCGCCACCGAACAGCGCGCTGGCAGGGTCGGCGCGCACCTCGGGTGGTAGCTGGTCTCGGTCGCTGTCGGGCAGGTACGGCGGGTTGGCGACCAGCACGTCGCAACGCGCGGCTACGGTCGCCACGTCGGGGTCGGCGAGGAGGTCGGAGAGGCGGAAGACGACGTCCACACCGAGCTCGCGGGCGTTGCTGCGCGATAGCGTCACCGCCTCGGCCGAGCTGTCGCTGCCCCACACTTCCGCGTTAGGCAGCTCCGTCTTCATGGCCAGGGCGATGGCGCCACTGCCGCAGCCGACGTCGAGGACGGTGGCTGGATCCGCGCTCTCCGGTCGCTTCTTCATTTCGCTGAGCACCAGCTCCACCAGTCGTTCTGTCTCAGGACGTGGGATGAGCACGCTAGGACTGACGGCGAGCTCCAGCCCGTAGAACGGCGCCCAGCCGAGGATATGCTGCAACGGCTCGCGAGCCACGCGGCGTCTGAGCATCTCGGCGAGGCGTTCACGAGCGGCAGGGTCGAGCGGCCGGTCCGGTTGCAGCAGCAGCGTGGCGCGGTCGACGCCCAGCGCAGCCTCTAGCAGCAACAGCGCGTCGACTTCCGGACTCGGCACACCGCCAGCGCGAAGCCGCCGCTCGACCAGACCCTTGGCGGCGTGCGCATCGAGCGCTTCCGGTAATGTCTTTGCTACGTTCAGGCGGGGCGCACGACGACGCGGCGATCGGCGCCGTCACCACGCGACTCGGTACGAACGTCTTCTTCGTCGGCGAGGCTCATGTGGACCACGCGCCTCTCGGCAGCCGACATAGGCTCCAACTCCACCGCCACGCCGCTCTTACGTACCCGTGCCGCGGCCGCGAACGCCTCGTTGCGGAGGCGCTCGTCGCGGCGGTGCTTATAGCCTCCGACATCGATGTTCACGCGAACGCGCGCATCCTCGTCACGGTTCACCACGGCGTTAGTCAGGTACTCCAGAGCGGCCAAGGTGCGGCCGTTGCGGCCGATGATCTTGCCTGGGTCACCGCCGAACACCTCGGCTTCGATCTCTTCGTCGGCCCCTTGCTCTACTTCGACAGCGTAGGCGGGGTCTAGGTTCAGCAGCACGTTGACGAGGAACGATTCCGCACGCTCCAGCGGGCTGCCCTGCACGATGAGCCCACCAAGGCCAACTGGGCTGTCATACTCGGGCTCCTCGCCCAGCAGCGCCTCGAACTCGCTCGGCTCGTCTTCTTCATCGACGGTGATGCCGATGCCCTCGAGGTACTTGTCGAGATCGGAATCGCTCATGGGACGGTCCTCACTTACCGCGCTTCGACGTCGCGACAGCCACCACCGGGGCGGGTTGACCGCGACTGAGCAACCAGTACTGGAACACCTGCACCAACATGGATACCACATAGTAAACGAGCACGCCGGCGGGGAAGTTGACGATGATGAAAACGAAGACCAGGTTGATGATCATCGACTGCTTCAGCATCTGCGGGTTGCCGCGCGCCGAGAAGTAGGACATGGCGAGCATCACCAGCACGTACAGCACCGGCAGGATGTAGAACGGGTCGGCTTGGCCCAGGTCGGGTAGCCACAGGAAGCCCTCGTTGAACTCGAAGTTCACGAACACGCGCCACAGGATGATGAACAGCGGCATCTGTAGCAGTATCGGCAGGCAACCACCGGCCGGGTTGACGCCCGCCTCGCGGTACAGCTTCATGGTCTCTTGCGTCAGCTTCTCTTTGTCGTCCTTGTACTTGCGCTGCATCTCCTGCAGCTTCGGCTGCAGCTTCTGCATGCCGAACATCGACTTGGTCTGGGTGGAAATGAGCGGCCACACCAACGCGCGGAACAGCAGCGTGAGGACGATGATCGACAGCCCCCAGCTGGGCACGAACTGGTGGATGTACTCAAGCACCCAAACGATGGCCAGCGACAAGCGCCCTAGGATGTTCGGTTTGAACAACCCTGGCAGGTCGAGGTAACCCTCCTGGCTGTAGCGCACCAGTTCGTTGTGGCCGGCGTAGAAGCCTGCGTTGATGGTGGCTGCGGCGCCTAGTTGCGGGCCCAGTTCAGCCTGGAAGGCCACACGGTTGGGGCGCAGGAAGGTGGCCTCGACGGGGCTGCCGCTCATGCCTGGAACCATCAACAGCGCGTAGCCGCGGTTGTTGTCGTTCACCTGCAGGGAGGCGTAGCTAGCGTCAGGGTAGGCCACCTCCGGAGGGTTGAGGCTGAAGTCTGTGCCGTGGCCGATCTTCGCCACCGGGGTGGCGGTGCGACCGATGCCGGGGGTGGCGAGCTGCACGAACTGCTCCCCATCGTCACCCTCCGCCGAGCGGCTCACCTTCACCGAAACGTCGATGGTGTCGACACCGTTGGTGAGTGTCACGACGCGCTCTACAGCGAAGCCGCCGACCGAACCGCGGTACGTGCCTATCAGGTCGCCGTTGCCGTTGCTGCTCCACTCGGAGCGGGTCGTCTCGGGCTGCTGGTAGACGCCGTCTATCAGCAGCGCCAGCGCGGGGATGGTCGAATCGAACGGTATGAGCGAGGTCTGGGTGTCGAGGTTGTAGGTCTTGATCTTCTGACCGCGCTGCTGCTTGGCGAACGTCGCGGCCAGCTCACCGGCGGGCGTGAAGAAGAAGTCGAGGCCCTTGGTGGCTACACGGGTAAGGGTCTCGCCTTCCAGGCCACAGAAGAAGGACGGCGTGGCGCTGGCGCAGGTGGCGTCCACTTTTTCGAGGCCGCTGAATGACGCGACCGGGAACTCGCTAGTCTCGATATTCACCCGGGCATGGGCGTTGGCCGCCGCCGCTAAGGTCGCAACTGCGACGACGAGCGGCAACAGGAACCGGAAGAGTTTCAAGGGGCCTCCGTGGAGACGTCGGGCTGTTCCAACGCCTGAGATTCGATACTTGTAGTGCTACTCGCTCGGCGCGCCCGTTTGGCCGGCACCGGATCGTAGCCACCCGGATGGAAAGGATGGCAACGCAGCACCCTCATCAGGCCCATGAAGCTGCCGCGCAGCGCGCCGTGAACCTCGATGGCTTCGATGGCGTAACTGCTGCAGGTGGGGTGGAACCGGCAGCTGGACGCTCCCTTGAGGGGGGAGAGATAACGCTGATAGATACGTAACGGGTAGGTGGCCGCTCGCTGCAGCAGGGAGCGGTTCACGCCACCGTCGGTGGGTCTGCTCACGCGAGCAGCTTACCGCGCTCTAAGGCACTCTTCAGGGTGCGCTTGAGCTGGTGGTAGTCGGCTTCGGCGGCGCTGGGGCGCGCGATGACCAGCAGGTCGAGCGAGGGCCGCGAGCCACCAAGCAAGGCGCCGGTGGCGAGAGGTTGGCGCAAAAGTTCTCGCAGACCTTCCCGTAAGCGCCGGCGCACGAGGTTGCGCACCACGGCTTTGCCGACCTTGCGGCTCACCACGATGCCCACTCTGACCTCACCGGATCTGCTAGGCCGCCAACGTATGGTGACGTGTTTGCTGCCACCGCTTTGCCCCTTACGAAGTCGCTGGAAGGCGCGGTCGCCGCTCAGGGAGCGTAAGACCGCGACGCTGCTCAGCGATCGGATACCGATAGGCGAGTGCGCCCCTTGGCGCGCCGCCGCTTGATGACGTTGCGACCACCCGGGGTGGCCATCCGAACACGGAAACCGTGTGTTTTGGCGCGTTTACGGCGGTTAGGCTGATAAGTCCGCTTCATGGTGTCTCCTTCCAGCTTCTGGGATTGTAGTTAACGTGCCCGGGGCCAGCTACTAGTCGAGGCGCCGGATTCGTTTCAGGCGCCTGCCGCGCTAGCGGGACGAAACGCTTGAGCACGACACGACGAGCCCGCCGTCCGGGCAAGACAGGCAAGCCGAAAAAGCTTACCACACCGGTAGAGCCGAACGCTACGGCGCTAGGTCAAGGAACCCACGAGGCGCAGCACCAACGAAGCGTTCGCAAACGCTACGGGCGCGTAGCGTCCTGTCCGAGGAGAGCCGCCCAGCGCAGTAGGTCGATGTCACGGCGGTAAGCGCCGATGAGCTGCACTCCGAGCGGCAACTCCCCCGCCCGGGGAGGGAACGGCACGGTGAGGGCAGGCAGGCCGGCCAGGTTAGCGAGGCTGGTAAGCCGCTCGTTAGCAGCTTCATCGCTTTCTTCCCCCAAACGAGGTGCCACCCCAGTGGCGGCCGGCGTGACGATAAAGTCGACATCCTCCAGGGCGTCATGCAGTTCGCGGCTCAGCTTCTCCCTTAGCCGCAACGCTTGAAGGTAGTAGCGGTCGTGGTAACCGTCCGAAAGCAGCAGCGCCCCGAACAGGCTGCGCAGCTTAGGACCGTAGCCCAGAAACTGCCCGCGGCTCACGCGCATAACCTGCTCCTGCCCGAGGCGCTCCCGGCCACCGGACGCCGTGGCGCGCGCACCGAACAGCATCCCGTCGTAACGAGCCAGGTTACTGAATGCCTCCACCGCCACCACCACGCCGTAACAGGCCTCGGCGTAAACAACAGTCGCTAGCGACAGCTCGACCACCTGTGCGCCGGCCGCCTGCAGCTGCGCCAGCGCCCGCGCTTGCACCGCGGCGGCCGCACTGGAATGGTTGTCGGCGAGCTCGCTTATCACCCCTACGCGCGGTCCCTGTTGCAACGGTTCCGGCGCGCGAGGCGCCAACAGATCGACGCTGTTGGGATCGTGACAGTCGCGGCCGCTCAACAGCGACAGCAGCAACTCGATATCGCTCAACTCACTCGACATCAGCCCTACCTGGTCGAGAGAGCTCGCGTGTGCCACCAGCCCGTACCGCGACAAAACGCCGTAGCTCGGCTTGAAGCCGTAAACGCCGCAGTAGCTGGCCGGGAGGCGCGTCGAACCGCCCGTGTCACTGGCTAACGCCAGGGGCGTGACACCGGCGGCAACTGCTGCGGCCGAGCCGCCCGAGGAGCCGCCGGCGGCCCGCTCCAGGTCGTGCGGGTTGCGCACCGATCCGAAGGCCGACAGCTCGTTGGTGGAACCGATGCCGAACTCGTCTAGGTTGCTCTTGGCCACCACCACCGCGCCGGCAGCACGCAGACGCGCCACCACCGTCGCGTCGTAGGGCGGCACGAAGCCTTCCAAGGCTCGCGAAGCGGCGCTGGTGGGCATGTCGGCCACACACAGGTTGTCCTTCACCACCACCGGCACGCCCGCCAGTGGGCCCACCTCTTCCCCCGCGGACAAACGCTCGTCGATGGCGTCGGCCGCTGCCAGGGCCGCCTCGTTGGCCACGGTCGTGAAAGCGTTCAACCGACCTTGCGCGTCCGCTGCGCGTTCCAGCGCCGCGCTCACGCTAGAACGCGCGCTGATCGCTCCTCGGCGCACTTCGGCAGCCAGATGGCGGGCGCTGAAGGGGGTTTCGGTCATGCGGCGAAGCATAACAGGACTGGGTCCCAGCGGAAGGCAGCGGTATCATGAGGCAAGATGGCAGCAGCGGCCACTCCCCCACCGTCGAGCCTCGGCGGCAACGAAGGCAAGACCGCGTCGACGTCGGTACCGGCACGGCCGGCGCCTACGGCTCGTACGGCGTCTACGGGCGCGGCGGAGGCGCGTGGCCCGCTGATCACGCACATCGTCAGCGCTGGCGCTTCAGACGCCGGCCGCGTACGCAGCGTCAATCAAGACTGGTTCTTCGCCGGCGACATCGCTGGCCGCGGACACCTGGCGGTGGTGGCCGACGGCATGGGTGGCCACACCGCTGGCGAGGTCGCGAGCCGCCGCGCGGTCGACACCCTGGTGGAGTCGCTCAAACGCAGTCGAGCCCAGCCTCCGGTGGCGTTGGCTCGGGCCGCTCAGGCCGCTAACGTCGAGGTCTACAATTACGCACTTGAGCATCCGCAGCACACCGGGATGGGCACCACCCTGACGGCGGTGCTGATAGACGACCAGATCGGCCTAGTGGGCCACGTGGGCGACTCCCGCGCCTACCTCGTGCGCGATCGCGTAATAACGCGCCTCACCGTCGACCACAGCTGGGTTGCCGACCGCGTGCGACAGGGTTTGCTAAGCGAGGAGGAGGCCAACAAACACCGCTGGCGCAACGTCATAACCAACGCCATCGGCGCCACGCCAACCTTCCGCCTCGACGTGCTCTACTTCGAGGTTCTGCCCGGCGACAGCGTGGTGGTGGTCAGCGACGGCGTGAGCATGCTACTGGGCGAGCCGCTCATGGCCCAACTCGTCAGCGATCATCCGCCTTCCGGCGCCGCCGATCAGCTGCTGGCGGAGGCAAACGAGCGCGGAGCACCCGACAACGTCACGGCAGTGGTGATGCAGGTCGAGTCGGTGGGCTTCCGCCCCAAGCGCTACGATCTGCCCGGCACACCTCTAGTGGCCTCGACTGTCGACATCGGTGAGACCCTGTCGGGCATCAGGCGCGTCGAGGACGGCTTCCCGGGCAACGGGCCGTGGCAGCGCTTCAAGCGCCACCCTTGGTACCCTTACCGTTTCTGGGTGCTTGGCTCGGTCTACCTGCTGGCGCTTCTGGTGCTGTTCCTGCTATGGCGCGGCTGACGGTAGCTAGCGTTGTCGAGCCTGGTACTGTTGAGCATGAAACAGATCATCGCTACCAAGAACGCTCCGGAAGCCATCGGCCCATACTCGCAGGCCGTGCGGATCGACAACCTCGTGTTCACCGCCGGTCAGATTCCGCTGCGCCCCGACGGCAGCTTCGAGAACGGTGACATCACTGCCCAGGCTACGCAGTCGATGGAGAACCTCAAGGCGGTACTCGAGGCGGCAGGGAGCGGCATGCAGCACGTGGTGAAGACCACCTGCTTCATCAAGAACATGGACGACTTCGCAGCCTTCAACGAGGTCTACGGCCGTTACTTAGACGGCAACTTGGCGGCGCGCAGCACAGTCGAGGTGGCCCGTCTACCGAAGGACGCGCTGGTGGAGGTCGAAGCCGTCGCGCTCGTGCCCTGAACTACAAGCATTGAACAGAAGGGGCGCGGCCGTCATTGGCCGCGCCCCTTCAACTCAGTTTGAGCTTTCCTCTGCGTTCTTCCCTTAGTACACTCGCGGCTTCGGCTCGTACCGTCCTAGCGTCACGGGCTTGTACTCGATGCGAACGCCGTCGCCGTCCATGTAGACCATGCTGTGCTTCAGCCACGTCTCGTCATCGCGCTCGCGGTAGTCCTCGCGGGAGTGGGCGCCGCGCGACTCGGTGCGGTTGACGGCGGCAGTTACCAACGCCAGAGCATTGTCGAGCAGGAAGCTAAGCTCTAGTGCCTCCATGATCTCAGTGTTGTAACGCTTGCCTTTGTCATCGACGCCGATGTTCTTGTAACGCTCTCGCAGCTGCTTCACCTCGAGCACCTGCTGGGCCAGGGTCTCCTCGGTGCGGAACACCGAAGCGTTGTCCATCATCGTCTCCTGCAGCTCACTGCGCAAGCTCGAGACACGCTCGGTATGCGGGCCCTTCTCAGCGTGCTCCAACATCGCGCGAGCGGTATCGAGCACGCCGCTGGGTAGTTCGCCGAACTCGCTTTTCTCGGCGAAGGCGCTGGCATTGCGGCCGGCGCGGCGACCGAAGACAAGTAGGTCGCCAAGCGAGTTGGTGCCCAAGCGGTTTGCGCCGTGCAGACTGACGCAAGCCACCTCACCGGCGGCGTAGAGGCCGGGGATGATGGTGTTCTCCCCGTCGATGATGACGTTGGTGTCGATGGTGGTGGGGATGCCACCCATGGCGTAATGCGCGGTCGGCTGGACCGGCACCATCTCCTTGGTGGGGTCGACACCTAGGTAGATCCGGGCGAACTCGGTGATGTCGGGCAGGCGCTCCTCGATGATCTGTGCGTCGATGTGCGTCAGATCGAGGTGAAGGTAGTCCTTGTCGGGGCCGCAACCGCGTCCCTCGCGGATCTCGAGGTACATGGCTCGGCTCACCATGTCGCGCGGCGCTAAGTCCTTGATGGTGGGGGCGTAACGCTCCATGAAGCGCTCGCCCTCGCTGTTGCGTAGCACGCCACCCTCGCCGCGGGCGCCCTCGGTGAGCAGCACCCCGATCTTATAGAGGCCGGTGGGGTGGAACTGGAAGAACTCCGGGTCTTCGAGAGGGATGCCGCGACGCCAGGCGATGCTCATAAGGTCGCCGGTGAGAGCGTGGGCGTTGGAAGTGACCTTGAACATGCGGCCCATGCCGCCCGCCGCGATGACGGTGGACTTGGCCTGGAAGACGTGCAAATCGCCGGTGGCCAGTTCGTACGCCACAACGCCGCGACACTCGCCGCCATCGAGAATAAGGTCGAGCACGTGATACTCGTTGAAGAAGGTGACGTCGTCCTTGATCGACTGCTGGTAGAGCGTCTGCAGGATCATGTGGCCGGTGCGATCGGCGGAGTAGCAGGCCCGCTCCACCGCGGACTTGCCGTGCTCGCGGGTGTGGCCACCGAACTTGCGTTGCGCGATGCGGCCGTCGGGGGTGCGGCTGAACGGCAACCCCATGTGCTCCAGCTCATAGACGGCGTCGATCACCTCTTCAGCGAAGACGTCGGCGACGTCCTGGTCGGTGAGGTAGTCGCCGCCCTTGACGGTGTCGAAGGCGTGCCACTCCGGATGGTCTTCAGTGATGTTGCCTAGCGCCGCCCCCACGCCCCCTTGGGCCGCACCGGTATGAGACCTGGTGGGATAGAGCTTGGTGATCACCGCCACCGAAACGTTGGGGTTGTGGGCGGCGTAACGCGCGGCCATGAGACCCGCTCCGCCCGCTCCAATCACGATGACGTCAAACTTATGTGCCCTAATCATGCTGTTATCTACGCCCTTCCCTACTGAGCCGGGGTGAGGTTGCGAACGGCTTCACCCATCTCTTCGAAGCTGAACGCCCATAGGGTCATGACGCCCGCTACGAACAGGATGCCCGCCACGGTGATCAGGATGACCTTGGCCCAGAAGCGGGCGCCGGGACGCTTGAAGTAATCCTCGATGCTGTAGCGCAAGCCGTTCACGCCGTGCAGCATGGCGAAACCTAGCAGGAACGAATCGAAGATCTTCACCCATGGCCGCGCCAGGCGCTGAGCTACGTAGTCGTAGTCGATAGTGGCCGCGTCGACGAGGATGTTGTTGAAGAACACGTGCGCACCAACCAGGCCAATTAAGAACAGCCCGCTGATGCGCATGAACACCCACCAGCCCAGCTCGGTGTTGTTGGAATAGGCGGCGCGCGCCTGCTTGAGGGTCTTGGGACGGACGGCCATCAGGCTCTACCCAGGATCTCGGGGATGATCTTTATGAGCACCGGTATGCCGATGATGGTGGTGAGCCCAAGCACGCCGTACCACATAGAGCGCTGGTAGTTGATGCCCCAAGTGGTGAAGTCGAGCAAGATGATTCGCAGGCCATTAAGCGCGTGGTACACAACCGCCGCGATGACCAACACTAAGCCAATCCGGAACGGCCACTGGTGGTAGAAGAACAGGAAGGCGTTGAAGGGACCGTCGCGCCCGAACATCACCAAACTGATGTCGAAGACGTGCAGCAATAGGTAGAGAGCTAACGCCACACCAGAAATCCGGTGCAGGAAGTAGGCCCACTGACCTTCGCGACCTCGATACATGCCGAAACCTCCCAGGGACCAGGCATGGCCCCTACTCGTCTGCGGACGATTCTATCACCGCTCTCATCGAGTTTCGCCGGGCCACTCATGTGCGCCTAGTACCCAGCCGCAACGAACCCCCTCACGGTGCTAGCTCATGAGACGGCGACTCGAGTCCATTGCTGGTAAGGTCAGCCACTGTGTTATTAGCTTTTGATTTAGACAAAACCCTCGTCACCAACGACTATCAGCTACCTGCCGCCACGCTGGCCGCGGTGATGGCCGCAAAAAGTAAAGGCCATATGGTCACGGTTCTTACCGGTCGCCCGCTCGGCTCGGCGCTGCCGTTCATCGAGCAGTTGGAC
>CAJDWL010000021.1_pt1 | contig 25652 bp, 19 predicted proteins | sample 7391591 | NCBI WGS metagenome assembly CAJDWL01 (sample SAMEA7055738, study PRJEB34461) | soil metagenome | biome: terrestrial ecosystem; feature: Peninsula; material: soil | place: Antarctica | collected 2016
AGACCGCCACGCCCACACTTACGTGGGTGAGCGCCGTGGGTTGCAGGAGTCGGTGCCATGCGTTCCAGGCTATGGCGCCGGCGGCCACGATGATGAGAGCGGCCTCCAGCACGCTCGAGAAGTACTCCGCCTTGGAGTGGCCGTACGGGTGTCTGTAGTCGGGCGGTGCCTCCGATACGGCCAGCGCGATGAGCAGCACGCCTGCGGTAACCAGGTTCACGAGCGACTCCGCCGCGTCCGATAGGAAGCCGATGGAGCCCGTGACCAGGTAGGCAACGAACTTCAGCGCGAGGACGACTACAGCGCCGCCCAGGCTCACCCAGGCGGCGCGGTTCAGGCGGCGGTCGCTGGCCGAGGTGGTCGGCGGGCTAACCGCGTGAATAGCCTTACTCGTCGTCCGCCCCGTCTTCCAGCTCGAGGTCGTCCTCCGCATCGTCGGGGGCAAGCTCTTCAGGCACCTCACCGGCAGCCATGCGCTCGAGCAGGTCATCCAGCTCGTCGCCCTCGTAGTCGGTCACCGTCTCGGCGATGATCCTCATGGCCCTCTCGCCATCGACCTCCGGCACCAGGACGTAGCTCGCCCCAACGCTGGTGGAACCCAAGTGCGAGAAGACGTCGGAGAGCATGTCGGCGCCGCGAACCATGGACACCATGCCCTCGTCCTCCAAGATGGCGGCTACCATCTCGGCGAGCGGCGCCCCCGGCGCCACGTCGACGATGGTCCAGGGGTCGCCGTTGATAGTCACGTTCTTGCCTTTCATGGTCTTCCTCTCAATCGTTGAGTCGTTGGCTGCCTGGCCGTCGGTCAAGCCTTGCGCCTCGCTCAGGTAGGTGATCACGAACTCGCTATAGGCGTCACGCGCCGCGTGCAGGTCGGCCACTGCGATGCTCTCGTTGGTGGTGTGGGCCAGCTCCTCCTCGCCTGGGCCGAAGCCCAGGACGGGAGCCCCACGTTGCGCTAGGTGGGGCGCGTCGGTGCAGAACCACCAGACGCCCTCCTCGAACGGACGCCCGTGTCGGGCGAGCGCGCGCGCGAACGCTTCCCGCGCCATGTCGACTACAGGCAGGCTGCCGTCCACGAGGTAGGCCGGGGCCGTGCGCAGCGACTCTTCGCCCTTGCCCCGGAGCCCGTCTCGGGCCACGTTCACCGAGATGCGCTCGTCGTGGCGAATGCCCCGCAGGCGCTCGAGCACCGCCGCCACGCTCTCGTCTGGCAGTGAGCGGTAGTCGACGGTCAGCCGCGCCTCGCCGGGGACGACGTTAGAAGAGTCAGCTGGCGAGCTGGCGAGGCGGGTAGGGGTGGCGCTCGAACCGCCGAGCACCCCGCCCTCGGGCAGCTCGATGCCTTCGAGTGCCATTACGTAACGCGCCGCGTGCGCCAAGGCGTTCTCCCCGAGCGACGCCTTAGCCGCGTGGGCGATGGCGCCCGGGAAAACCACCTCGATCACGGTGCAGCCGCGGTGCCCAAGCATGAGCCGCAGTTTGGAGGGCTCGCCTAAGACGACGGCGTCGTAATCGAGCGTGGCGCCCAAGTGCCGCGCGCCCATCCCGCCTACCTCCTCTTGCACGACGCCGCTGACGATCAGGGTTCCCGCGAAGCCAGCTGCGGCCGCGTCCGCCGCGGCGAAAACCATGCAAGCGAGGGCACTCTTCATGTCACAAGTGCCACGGCCCCAGAGCCGGCCGTCTTCGACCACTCCGCTGAGGGGCGGGTGGGGCCAGCGATCCTCGTCGCCCAGCGGCACAGTATCGAGATGCCCGCACAACATCAGAGTGGGGCCGTCGCCGCGTTTGAACACGCCGATCGCGTTGCCGACTTCGTCTACGTAGGCCTCGTCGAAGCCGTGCTCGTGGAAAGCGTCCATGAGCACATGCGTGGCGGGCCCCTCCCGGCCGGATGGGCTATGAGCGCGAACGAGCGACGCTGCGAGGTTGACCAAAGGGTCGTTCACGCCGTCATCTTACGAAAAGATTCGCATCGCTTCCGGCCGTTCCGCGATTATGCTAGCGGCAGATGTCCGACGTGGCGATCCCTGGGTTGGGTTGGGTCTGTCCTGCCTGCGGGCAAGTGAACCTGGGCGGTGTCACTTGTGACGCGTGCGGGATTGCCCGCCGCATCACCGAGGATCCGCCCCTCGACCTTCCTTACCGCCCGCAATTGACGCGACTTCCAGCGTTCTGGCTGGGCCTGATGTGGGGCGCGGTGACCGTGGCCGGGCTGCTGCTCTGGCTCTCGCCGGTGGCCCGCAACACCATCGGCAACCTCTTCCTCCTCGTGCAGATCGTGGGCTCGGGAGGCGCGGCCGTGTCTTCCCTCTTCACGGCCTTCTGGCAGCGGATCTTCAACCAGGTCGAGCTGGTGGTGCCGCAACGAGTCCGGACAGGCGACACGCTCAAGGCCGAGGTCCGCTTAGTGCCCTACGAGACCGTAAGCAACGTCTCCGTGAAGGTGGCTTTGGCCGACCGCTATTACCAGGCCACGAAGGACGGGGTCGAGATGGAGCGCCGAGAACTCGAACACGACAACCTGCTGAGCAACGCGAGTCTGCGCGGGCGCAGGCTGACGAGCGTGACGGCAGACTTCATCGCGCCGTTCCCCGATACACCCCACGAGAGCTTGCGCGCCTCTGTCTTGGCCGACGTCCTCGGTTTGCTATCTTTCGCCGTCCCGGCCCTGGCGTGGCAAGCGCGTAACTTGCGGGAGCACGGCGGATACTTCGTGGAGGCGCAGGTCAAGGTGGGTCTCCTCAGCCGCAAGTACCACAAGCGCGTCTTCGCTTACTACGTTGGCGACTCCTTGCACTTCGGTTAGTGGTTGGGCACCTCGCCCAGCCAGCGGTAGCGCCTCAGGTCGACGTGGTCGTTGACCACCTCCACGCCTTCCGAGCGCAGCAGTGCCACCTGCAACTCCCCGCTGCCGACCTTGTATGTCGAGATTCCGCCGGAGGCGTTGATGACGCGCTGCCACGGCACGTCGCCATCGGCATCACGCAGTCCGTAGAGCACCGCCCCCACCTGCCTCGCGTGGTTCGGCTTGCCTACCAACAGCGCCACCTCGCCGTAGGTCGTGACCTTGCCTTCCGGCACGGCACGGACGACCTTCAACACGGCGTCGCGGAAGTCAGCGGTCATGCCCGATGCTACTACCGGGGCCCAACTCACGCCGCTTCCGTTATCCTTGGTCGCGGAGGCCCGGGTGCTCGAGACGACAGTAAAGGTGGCCAGTTACCTCTTCCTTCTCGCCGTGCTGCTCATCTTCAGCAGCGCCGTTCCGGCGGTCAGGAAGGGTTTCCCTCGAGGGTTCATGCTGGGTTCCTTGCTGGCGCTCGGCAGCTTGCTCCTCGTGCTCGGCGGGGCACTGGTCTTCCGCTGACGGCGACGACGCGAGGGAGGAGCGAGACTTGCGAGCGCACGTGATCACCTTCGGGTGTCAGATGAACGAGTACGACACGCACACCATCCAGTCGGAGCTGGTCGCCGGCGGGCACGAGCTGGTGATGCACGCCGCCGACGCCAACCTGCTGCTGCTGAACACCTGCGCCGTGCGCGGCAAGCCGGTCGAGAAGGTGATGAGCGTCTTGGGCGACTTGCGCAGGCAACGAGCCGAGGGGCGTGACCTGACCTTGGGCCTCATGGGCTGCCTTGCTCAGCTCGGCGAGGGCCGCGAGATAGCCACGAAGTTCGGCGTCGACCTGCTGGTGGGCCCCGGAGCCATCACGGACCTCTTGGCCGCGCTGGAGGAGTACGAGTCGTTACGCGGCGGCGAGCAGGCGATGGTGGAGCGCCTCGGCTTCGAGCCCGAGCTCCACGACCTGCTCCCTCCCCCACCCAAAGGGATGGCAGGGTTCCTGACCATCATGCGCGGCTGCAACCACCACTGCACCTACTGCATAGTGCCCGACACGCGCGGGCCCGAAGTCTCGCGCTCGCTGTCAAGCGTACTGGCCGAGGCGACGGCCATGCGCGCCGCCGGCGTGGAGGAAGTCACGCTCCTCGGCCAGAACGTCAACTCCTACGGCCTCGGCAATCCCGGCATGCCGCGCTTCCCGGAACTGCTGCGCCTAGTGGCCGATGTCGGCTTCACGCGCGTGAAGTTCGTTACCAGCCACCCCATGAACTTCACCAGCGACCTGATCGACGTCATTGCCCAGCACCCGAACGTCTGCAACTACATCCACCTCCCAATGCAGTCGGGCTCTAACAGCGTGCTCAGGCGCATGGCGCGCGAGTACCGGATCGAGCATTACCTCGACATCGTGAGCGAGATCCGCAACAAGGTGGCTAACGTCGTGATCTCGACCGACGTGATCGTCGGCTTCCCGGGAGAAACCGAGGGGGACTTCGCTGCCACGCTGGAGGCGTGCGAGGTAGCGGGCTTCGAGCAGGCCTACATGTTCCTGTACTCTGCCAGGCCGGGCACGCCCAGCTACAAGCACTTCGCTGACATGCCGCGCGAGGTGAAGGTCGAGCGTCTGCAGCGCCTCATCGAGCGGCAAAAGGCCCGGAGTCTGCAGGCGAACGAGGCCCTGGTGGGCACACAGTTGCGCGTGCTGGTCAAGGACCTGGGCCGCGACTCGCGCTACGCCGTGGGGCACTCCGATCAGAACCACACCGTGCTGGTGCCCGCCGAGAGCATCACGAGCATGGGGCTGGCACAGGTGACGGTGACGAGCGCCACGCCGCACGCCCTCTACGGAGACGTTGTAGGCGCTGGGTCACAAGGCATAGAGCTAGTGATGGCCTCGTGAGCGAGGCGCCACCCTCAGCGTTCCCCGCATGACTCGCGACCTTGCAGTTAGCGTGTTCGTCGTCTGGCGTGCTCGCGTGCTGCTTCACAAGCACCGCAAGCTGGGTTTGTGGCTTCCGCCCGGCGGGCACGTAGAAACCGATGAGTTGCCTGACGACGCCGCCACGCGCGAGGTGCTGGAGGAGACCGGCGTGCGCGTCACGCTGATCGGACCTCCGCCCATTGCGGCGCCCGGCCCGCGGCAGCTCACGCGCCCGCGTGGGGTGCAACTCGAGACGATTGGTCCGGGCCACGAGCATATCGACCTCGTCTACCTAGCACGGCCAGTGGAACCTTACGCGGGCCAGCTCCAGGCGGGCGAAGAGGGGCTTGGTTGGTACGACCTAGCCGGAGCCATGGCGCTTGGCCTCACCCCCGAGATGAGCGCTTGGGTGGGCCTCTCCCTGAGCGAGCTGAGCTGAGGATGGGACAGTCCGTCGATCTCGAAATGCGCTAGCCCCAGCGCTTCTGCCAAGCGCGCCGCCAACCCCGTCTTCCCCGCGCCAGACGTGCCCGCTAGGAGCACGCGCTCTGGCCGCCGCCGCAGTGGGTCGTGAGCGTTAAGCAATGGCGCGCGGCCAAGCGTAGCGAGTGTGGTCCGCGGTGCGGCGGCTAGAACCGCCAGCCGCGTAGCGCGGGCCTGGCGCTAACGGGTATACTCCGGCCGCTGCCAGCCATCTTTACGGCTGCCGGCAACGCCGTCCTCGTCGGGGCGTAGCGCAGTCTGGTAGCGCACCTGGTTTGGGACCAGGGAGTCGCTGGTTCGAATCCGGCCGCCCCGACCACCGTTCGCCCACCGCGAGGTTTCTCGCGCTGCGGCACAGGCACGAGGCACGGGCGTAGTAGGGCCACGGGCGGGAGTAGCTCAGCTGGTAGAGCGACAGCCTTCCAAGCTGTATGTCGCGGGTTCGAATCCCGTCTCCCGCTCCAACACGTCACGCGAGGGTAGCGCGCACCAGTAGCTCAGGGGATAGAGCAGCCGCCTTCTAAGCGGTAGGCCGAGGGTTCGAATCCTTCCTGGTGCACCATTTCCCTGTAGGACAGGGTTCCTCTTATTCTCATCAGCGCTCTAGAAGTTGCATTGAGTACCAGTGAGGTACCAACGCGGCTCGGTTGATTGCGTTGGGTACCTCGCCATGGCGGGGGTAGAGCATCGCGTCGAGCCGCTGTGCGGCCTGTTCTTGCATGCTGGGGAGCACGCGACTGTCCACCTCAAGCGTGATAGCAACATTGGCGTGTCCCAGACGCTCGCTGACCACTTTAGGGCTTATGTCCGCTTGCGTCAGCAACGTCTCGTGCGCATGGCGAAAACCATAAAGCCTAAGCGCAGCATCCAGCCCCACACGCTTAACTGCGGGCTTGAATGTCTCCGGGACGATGCAGTCGAGAAGATCGAATTATGGAGGGTGGACTACAATATGAATCGGCCCAATTCGAGCCTCGGGGACGTCCCGCCCTGGACGTTTCTAGCCGGGCTCGAGCAGCCTTCTAGCAGTGTCAATGAACACGTAATTTCTAGTTTTCCGCGTTTGGGGGGCACCATGAAGCGTCTATTTGGGCTCGTTCCCGTCATCGGTTTGGTGATGGTTTTAGCGTCGTCCTGCATTGGCGGCCACCCGGCCAGAATCACGAGCTTTACCGCTACCCCCAACTCCATCAACATTGGTGACACCAGCACCCTCGCCTGGAGCGTCACCGGCCAGCAGTCCATCGGCCTCTACATCGACCCCGACGTCGGTAAGGTCGTCGGGCAAAGCAGTATCACGATCAGTCCAGCCGAGACAACTACCTACACTCTCACCGCCAGCAACCGCTTCGGTGTAGACACCGCCCAAGCCAAGGTCACCGTGATTGTGCCCGTGCCAGGTGGCGAGCCGCCACCAGCCTGGATCCGGCAGTTCGGCAGCGCCGATTTCGATAGTGGCGCCGCGGTGGCGGTGGACAGAGGCGGCAACGCCTATATCAGTGGGTCCACGAGCGGCAGCCTCGACGGCAGCAACGCCGGCAGTTCCGACGTGTTCCTGGCAAAGACTGGCAGTGACGGCAATCAGCAATGGATCCGCCAGTTCGGCAGCGCCGACGAGGACCAGGGCACCGGCGTGGCGGTGGACGGTAGCGGCAACGCCTATATCACCGGGTTCACTCTACATCACCGGGCTCACTCTCGGCAGCCTCAACGGTAGCAACGCCGGCGGCTTGGACGTGTTCCTCGCGAAGTACGCTAGTGACGGCACCCAGCAATGGATCCGCCAGTTCGGCAGCGCCAACGACGACCAGGGCACCGGCGTGGCAGTGGACAGTAGCGACAACGCCTACATCACCGGGACCACTGGCGGCAGCCTCAACGGCAGCAACGCGGGCGCGGACGACGTGTTCCTCGCGAAATACGATAGTGACGGCAACCAGCAATGGATTAGCCAGTTCGGCAGCGACAACAGCGATGTAGGCATCGGTGTGGCCGTGGACGGTAGCGGCAACGCCTACATTAGTGGGCTCACTGGTGGCAGCCTCATCGGCAGCAACGCCGGCGGGGAGGACGTGTTCCTAGCGAAGTACGATAGCGGCGGTAACCAGCAATGGATCCGCCAATTCGGCAGCGCTAATATCGACCGGAGCGCCGATGTGGCAGTTGACGGTAGCGGCAACATCTACATCTGTGGGAGCACTCTCGGCAACCTCAACGGCGGCAACGCCGGCGGTTGGGACGCATTCGTCGCGAAGTATGATAACGACGGCAACCAGCAATGGATCAGCCAATTCGGCAGCGCCGGCGACGACCGGGGCAACAGTGCAGCGGTGGACGGTAGCGGTAACACCTACGTCACCGGGTTCACTGGCGGCAGCCTCGACGGCAGCAACGCTGGCCTTGCGGACGTGTTCCTAGCGAAGTACACGCCGTAGTACGGTTGATGTAACTTTTCGAACCGCCATCGCCGCCGACTACGACCACTCGCTGGCGTGCATGAAAGATGGCACAGCCTGGGCCTGCGACCACAACCACTCGGGGCAGCTCGGCGACACCACCACCTACAGCAGCGTTCCCGTGAGCGTCGTGGCAGTGCTAAGGGGCAGCGGCGCCGCGCTTCGGCGCCATACAAGAAAGCATCATCAGGCCCGGCGCGACCCTTAAACCCAAAACTGACCTTCCGCTTACGGGGCTTACCTAGAGATTCGGGTCCAGGGCTGTCCCAAGGGGTGAAGGCGCCACCTGTATCTACGTTGGGCGCGGGAAGAGGTCATAAGACAGTCCCACGTACCGCGTAAGTTACAAACCTGTTTTTGGCGGGCGCCGCCAGCGTGACCGCTCCAGCGCACCAAGAGACGCGGTCGGGTAACATTTCCTCACACAGGAAGACCACATTGCCAATGAACACCGAGTCTTCCGCGGTTTGGGGGCAGCATGAAGCGTCTCTTCGGCCTCGTTCCTGCAATCGGTTTGCTGATCGCGCTGGTGTCGTGCGGCGGCGGTAGCGGTAGCGGCGCCCTGCCCAGCATCACTAATTTCACTGCCACTCCCAACTCCATCAGCAAGGGTCAGAGCAGCACCCTTGCCTGGAATGTCAGGGGCCAGCAGTCCCTCACTATCAATCCGGGGATCGGTGACGTTACCGGGCAAAGCAGCGTCTCGGTCAACCCAAGTGAGACCACGACCTACACCCTCACCGCCAGCAACAGCGTCGGTGTAGTCATCGCGACAGTCAAGGTCACAGTGACTGCTACACCGCCAGGTGGTAACCCTGCACCAGCCTGGATCCGCCAGTTCGGCAGCACCGACGACGAGGCGGGCAACGGCGTGGCGGTGGACGCTAGCGGCCATGCCTACATCGTCGGGCGCACTGTCGGCAGCCTGGGTGGCAGCAGCAACGCCGGCAATTGGGACGTGTTCCTCGCGAAGTACGACAGTGACGGCGCTCAGCAATGGATCCGCCAGTTCGGCGGCTCCGACGACGAAGACCAGGGTACCGGGGTGGCGGTGGACGGCAGCGGCAACATCTACATCAGTGGAAGCACTGACGGCAGCCTTGATGGCAGCAACGCCGGCCTAAACGATGCTTACCTCGCCAAGTACGCTAGTGACGGCACTCAGCAATGGATCAAGCAGTTCGGCAGCGCCAGTCAAGACCGTGGCTACGGGGTGGCGGTGGACGCTAGCGGCAACTCCTACATCACGGGCCTCACGGGCGGCAGCCTCAACGGCAGCACCGCCGGAGGAGCCGGCACCCTGCAATGGATTCGCCAGTTCGGCAGCGATAACAACGACCAGGGCACCGGGGTCGCGCTGGACGGAAGTGGCAACGTCTACCTCACCGGGACCACTGGTGGCAGCCTCAACGGCAGCACTGCCGGCGGAACCGACGTTTTCCTCGCGAAGTACGCTAGCGACGGCGCCCAGCAGTGGATTCGCCAGTTCGGCAGCGACGTTTACGACAAGGGCGCCGGGGTGACGGTGGACGGTACCGGCAACGCCTACATAGCCGGGCTCACTGAAGGGACCCTCAACGGCAGCAACGCTGGCGATGGAGACGTGTTTCTCGCGAAGTACGCTAGCGACGGCACCCGGCAATGGGTCCGCCAGTTCGGCAGCGACCGCGGCGATGAGGGCAGCGGTGTGACGGTGGACGTAACGTCTACATCACCGGGACCACTGGTGGCAGCCTCAACGGCAGCACTGCCGGCGGAACCGACGTTTTTCTCGCGAAGTACACCCCGTAATGCCGTTCGTGTAGCTTTGTGAAGTGCTCGACCGTCGGAGTGGGTCACCGAAGCCGAGGGTCGGCACCTTTCACTGCATTGAGGAAGGTACCGACTGTTGGAGCACCCGCTCCAGCCATGCGCTCCAGCACGCGCGCCAGCATGCGGCTCAAAGGAGGCCTCAACGCCGGGTCTCTGCGTGTGAGTATCTACGCAACGACTGGGTCTTCTTGGGTGCGGAAGGCTCCAGGACTCTCTGCAGCTTTCGTTGGTGTTAGGTGCTCGCCAACTGCTCTACCTCTCGGCGGAGTCCCTGTGCAGGTCGATAAAGTCGACTTGGGATGAAAGCCGCCCTGGTGGCATTCCTTCTTGCGTGGACGACTTAGATGTTGCGGACGAGAGCTCGCATTCACTGCTTTACCGGGCGATAGCTGCGGCCGACGCTGACGCATTTCGTACGTCGCTCGAGTTGAGTGGGAATTCGAATTGTCGTTCAACAGGCGGCTGAACTCCGCTTCCCATGGCCGCGCGCGACGCCCCCAATCCGCAGGTGAGTGTCGGATTTCTTGATGTGCGAACCGATCCTAGCGCCACTTTATCAAGCGTAGTTACGAAGCCAGCCTCACGCACCGCGCCAGTTACTAACCTACAGGGGTCCGGCCAACAGTGTGGCTGTCACCTTGCACTGTGAGACGCGGTCACGTAGGATTGCCTTACGCAAAAGGACCGCTATCGTAGCGGACAACAAGTTTCCAACGGTTAGGGGCATCATGAAGCGTCTTTTTGGTCTCGTTCCTGCGATCGGTTTGCTGATCGCGCTGGTGTCATGCGGCGGTGGGGGTAGCGGCGCCCTGCCCAGCATCACTAGCTTCACCGCCACCCCCAACTCCATCAGCAGCGGTGAGACCAGCACCCTCTCCTGGAACGTCAGGGGCCAACAGACCCTCACCATCGATCCCGGCATCGGAAGCGTCACCGGGCAAAACAGCATCACGATCAACCCAACCCAGACCACGACCTACACCCTCACCGCCAGCAACAGCATCGGTGTAGACACCGCCACAGTCGAGGTCACCGTGACCCCACCAGGTGGCGACCGCCCACCAGACTGGATCCGCCAGTTCGGCAGCGACGATGATGACATCGGCAACGGGGTGGCGGTGGACGGTAGCGGCAACGCCTACATCACCGGGTGGACTAATGGCAGCCTCGACGGCAGCAACGCCGGCGGAACCGACGTGTTCCTCGCGAAGTACGCTAGTGATGGCAACCAGCAATGGATCCAGCAGTTCGGCAGCGCCGACGACGACCTGGGCTACGGCGTGGCGGTGGACGGTAGCGGCAACGCCTACATCACCGGGCACACTCTCGGCAGCCTCGACGGTAGCAACGCCGGCGGCTTGGACGTGTTCCTCGCGAAGTACGATAGCGACGGCAACCAGCAATGGATCCGCCAGTTCGGCAGCGCCGATTACGACCAGGGCTGGGGGGTGGCGGTGGACGGTAGCGGCAACGCCTACATCACCGGGTGGACTACTGGCAGCCTCAACGGCAGCAACGCGGGTGGCTATGACGTGTTCCTCGCGAAGTACGCTAGTGACGGTACCCAGCAATGGATCCAGCAGTTCGGCAGTGGGGTCGAAGACCTGGCCAAGGGGGTGGCGGTGGACGGTAGCGGCAACGCCTACATCACCGGGTGGACTAATGGCAGCCTCACCGGCAGCAACGCCGGCGATGCCGACGTGTTCCTCGCGAAGTACGCTAGCGACGGCACCCAGCAATGGATCCGCCAGTTCGGCAGCGCCGAGAGCGACAGTGGGACCGGGATTGGGGTGGACGGTAGCGGCAACGCCTACATCACCGGGAGCACTGGCGGCAGCCTTGACGGCAGCACCGCCGGCGGAACCGACGTGTTCCTCGCGAAGTACGCTAGCGACGGCACCCAGCAATGGATCCACCAGTTCGGCAGCGACAAGGACGACGAGGGCACCGGGATTGCGGTGGACGGTAGCGGCAACGCCTACATCACCGGGACCACTGGCGGCAGCCTCAACGGCAGCAACGCGGGCCCGGACGACGTGTTCCTGGCAAAGCATGGCAGTGACGGCAACCAGCAATGGATCCGCCAATTCGGCAGCGCCGACGACGACCAGGGCCGCGGGGTAGCGGTGGACGGTAGCGGCAACGCCTACATCACCGGGACCACTCGCGGCAGTCTCGACGGCAGCAACGCCGGCAGCTATGACGTGTTCCTCGCAAAGTACAGCCAATAATAGGGTTGGTGTTGCTTGACGAACTGCGCGACCGGCGGAGTGGAACCACAGAGCTGAAGATCGCCACCGTCCACTTCATTGAGGCGCCGTGGAGGTACACGCTGGGCATCCCTTACGCATGCGACAGCGTCCGACTAACTACCGGGCAGGTCACCAATCCGGCAGACTAGCCCGCTCTCACTGTCCTCCGGAGCCGCGCCTTTGCGGCGCGACGCCAAATTGCCCGTAAGTCTATCTAGTAATTGGCCCAGGGCATGTCGAGGCTGGCGCGGCGTTCGAGACCAATGAGAAGCGGCCGCACGTGCGGCCGCTTCTCATAACCCATTCGTCTACCCTCAGCGCCAGACCCAGTTGTCAGGCCCTAGGGCGTGACCGGAGTCAGTTCTGAAATGTCAGTCGCCAGGATCGGCCGCGCTACATACTCGGTCGTTGCAGAAGCGCGACTGCCAGGAATAGCGTAGACAAAGTTCCATCCCGCCTTCAAGTCCATGTCAACCGTCACGCGTGGAGTGGAAGCTGGAGCGCCTGTACTCCCCTGGATCCTGACGTCACGATCGCTGAATACCGGCCTTATCCACTCCGCAATAGGCGTGCCTCCCACCACCTGCTTCTGCCAAAAACTGAGATAGTGTGTATGCACGAGGTCCACTTCTGTAGGGGACGTTTGATAGAGGAATATGTCGTCCATCACGCGGAGTTCCGCAGCGGGATCAGTTGCTGAAATGTCCGAGACCTCTGCCGCGGTGGGAACCAGGTACCATTCGCCGAACAGTTTCGGACCTATGGCCTCTCCCATTATTTCTCGCGCATCGACCGAGATCTCGTAGCTACCATCCGCCGCCACAGGGCTGCTTGGTACATACCAATCCAGAGTAGTGCGCAGGTCTGTTGTGATCGCGGTGACCAGCCGCACCCAAAGAACGGAAGGCGGAGTGAACTCGCCCGCCGGAACTTGACCAGCCATCTCGAGCTTATAATCACTGTCCGTGAGCGGCTTCTTTGGCGCCTCGCCAGCGCCACAGGCCGTAAGCAAGATGGCGATACTGAGAATTGCCACCAACCAGAGCCTCTGCGAAGTTTGCTGTTTCAGCATTAAGTCCCTCCCAATTCGGAGCAAGCATACGATGACTTATGGTCTCGTGTGCTCGTTAACACATGGATACTGCCCAGAGGCGCGACTGCAGAGGTTCGTTGGCGAGTGAGTGGCGTACGCCAACTTCGGCTTCTCGAGCAGGGCCTCTACCGCTAATCAACGGCTATCAATATCATGCGGCTCGAAGCCTTGGTGTTAACAGAGCTTGCTGTAGCTGACAAGCTACGCACGCGCAGAAGTTATGGGAAGGTGGCCCGCGGCGTCTCGTTCGCACCATTCAGGCGTTGCACCCTAACCCGACTTCATCTCGTCTGAGTCGATCGCTGCGGTGCGTGGACTGGGACCGTCCTGATCAACGCCTTGCTGGTTAGGAAGCTGCTCCCCGCCCAACGCCGTTTCCGCTCGTACCGCCAACCTCTCGTAGGCGGATTTGAGACGGGCTAGAGTCCTGTCATCGAGTTCATCAAGATCGAGCATCTCGTCGTTAGCACCCTCCAACGCACGAATCAACTCGTCCAGCTTGATCTGGATCGCCATAGTGTCACGGTTCTGCGTATTCTGGATGATGAAGACCATCAGGAACGTGATGATGGTCGTGCCGGTATTGATTACCAACTGCCAGGTATCACTAAAGGCGAAGAGAAAGCCGCTAGCGCCCCATACGAGCAGAACGAGCGCAGCCGCGATGAATGTTAAAGGATTACCTGCCGCTTTGGCCACGGCCTGGGCGAAAGGGGTGAACCAGCTTGTCGACGTCAACGCGGCCCTCCGTTCGAACTCGTGGCCTTGCGGATGAATAGCGACGATTCAAGTTCTCCTGCAGCGTCATGATTATGACGCTCTGCCTGGTGGCCACAAGTACGGTGATTACATCCGTGTAGCGGCTTGAACTCTAGCGAGTGGTTCTAACGCATCCTCTTCACACGAAACGCCTTCAAGGAAGCCGGCCGCTTCCACCTGGGAGGCTTGGATCTACGGCTCTTTCTACCTGCTGCAAGCTAGCTGTCGTCCACTAGTAGGCCGCGCGCTGGGGCTTCGGCAGGGTCAGGGCGTTCCTCCTCCGTCAGTAGAGCTGCAGCTCACCGAGGGCTGCACCGAGTGGATCAAGCTCCCGCAGCAGAAGAAGCCACTAATCCGTCTCCGCTTCCTTGTTTAAAATTCCCCGAACGTATAGGTGTTTGACTAGTAGCAGAATCACGGCCGCGAGTGGTGTAGCCACCAATATTCCCAAGAAACCGAACAGGTTGCCCATGACGATCAGTGCTAGCACCAATAGTGCCGGAGGGATCTTAACGGCGCGCCGCTGCACCAACGGCTGGATCACGTTGCCTTCGAGTTGCTGAACCACCAGGGAGACGGCGGCCGCCCACACTCCCGTCCAGACTCCATTCGTAAGCCCGATAAGAACCGTGGGGATGGCTGCCATGAGGGGTCCGAAGAACGGGATGAGGTCGAGCACACCTGCGATGATCCCAAGAGCTAGCGCCAACGGAACGCCCGCCAGCGTGAGACCAACCGCGGTGAGTATGGCGACGGCGGACATGGCAATCGCCTGTCCGATGAGCCACGCTTGCAGGGTGCCGATCGCTTCGTCGAGTAGCGTCTTTGCGCGGGCCTCGAACTTGCTCGGCACGAGCCGCAAAAGGCCCCGACGATACGTCTTGGGCGTTGCCGCCATGAAGACACCGATTACTACGATAAACGTCGCATTTGCGATGCTGTTCACCGTTATCGACAAGGTGCTACCTACTCCCGCGAACAGGCTGCCTAGTTCACTCGACAATTCCGATGTTTCGGGCACGTTCGCCAGGAGGGTGTGCCCCCACGAAGTGCGCTCGAGCGTGGCCCGCAGGTCGGTAAGCAGTGTGGGCAAGCGGAGGAACAACTCGTTCAGCTGCGTTATCACCGACGGCAGCAACAGCAGGCTTCCCACGACCGCTAGCCCGACGAGAAGGACGATCGCCACCAACAATGACCAACCTCGCGGCAAGCGAGTGACGTGGCGCACTCCCGCGGCTAACCCATCGAAGAAGACCGCTACGATGAAGCCGGCGAAGGCGATGAGCAAGACATCTTTGATCTGCCATGCCAGCAGGAGCAGCACTACGCTGGCTAGCGTGACGCTAACGGTGTACAGCACGCGCTGTTGGAAGCTCAGCTTCATCTACTCCTTACGCCAACATGGCGCTGCGCAAGTGTACGCTCTGGCGCCCCCGCTGCAACTTCTCCCCCTTCGGCTTTGCTCCACACGCTAGCTGCCACCCAGGTCGTCCGCTACCGTCCTTGAACCGCTCCCTCTTTCTTGGAGAGGCTCCTTCTTGAGTGGATAGGCTTGAGCCTCTCCCCCGCCATCGGCGGCCTACTCTTGAACCACGCCACTATCATCATCGTCGCCAGCGTGATGCGCGCGTGAGTCTGGCGGCAGAAGCGCACCATAATGGCCCGAAAGCGCTGGACTGCTCCACGCGTGTGGATTGATGCCTGATTCCTCCGATGCTAAGGAAGGTACACCTTCTGCCGTAACGCCTACGTCGACGGCCTCGAACCGTGTGATCTCTCCGGACGCGGTACGTGGCCTCCGTGACGCGATCACGACGGGTGGGGGTCCGGTCGATCCTGTGGCGTGGGCCGAATCCGCCCCGGCCGCCTACGGCACCGCGCCGCACGTCAGGATAGGCGCGAACCGCTGGTACAACCTGTTGTGGCTGATCCCAATCGGCTTCGTGCTCCTGGTGGCCGCCGTAGCAGTGGCCCAGGGCTTACGCGCGCTGCCTGACGTGCAGGCATTCCTCCTGAGGCACCCTGGAAACGGGTACGCCACCAACTTCGGGAACGGCTTCGCCACCTCCATGCCGGCCTGGCTGAGGGTTCAGCACTTCCTGAACCTGTTCTTCCTGCTCTTCATCATCCGCTCCGGCATCCAGATCCTGGCGGACCATCCAAGGCTCTACTGGACGCGGAACTCGACGCCGGGTCGAGAGTGGTTCCGGTTCCAGAAGCCGGTGCCCGACGTGCCGTTGTGGACGGCGAAGCAAGACTCCGTATCGCTACCGAAACACTTGGGGCTCCCCGGCCTCCGCCATTCCATCGGCCTGGCGCGCTGGTGGCACCTAGGCATCGACGTCTTGTGGCTCACCAACGGCATCGTCTTCTACGTCTTGCTGTTCGCCAGCGGAGAGTGGCACCGCCTCGTCCCCACGAGTTGGCAAGTCTTCCCGGACGCGGGCTCGACGCTGATTCAGTACCTCTCCCTGAACTGGCCCGTTGATAACAGCTGGGTCGCTTACAACGGCCTGCAGATCATCGCCTACTTCCTCACCGTGTTCGTGGCTGCGCCGTTGGCGCTCCTATCGGGGTTGGGCATGTCACCCGCACTCTCCACTCGCCTTAGGTTCGTCAGCAAGAGGTTCAGCATCCAGGCCGCTCGCTCGATGCACTTCCTCGTCTTGACCTGGTTCTTGGTCTTCATCGTCATGCACGTGACACTGGTGTTCACCACCGGCGCATTGCGGAACCTTAACCACATCTACACCGGGACTAACAGCGGTAACTGGGTCGGGTTCGGCATGTTCGCTGCCTCCATGGTCTTAGTAACGGTCGCGTGGGTGGCGGCGACGCCCGTTACCCTTCGCCACCCGCGTTGGATCCAGCGGCTCGGTTTCGCTCTTATCGGGCCGGCGCAGCGGTTGTTCGAGCAGGTCGACGCGAAGCCGGGCGAGTACACGGAGGAAGACATCTCGCCGTATTTCTGGCATAACGGGAAGTACCCGGTTTCCGCCGAGTACAAGGCGCTCTTCGACGGTCACTTCGCGGATTACCGGCTCCAGGTGGGTGGGTTGGTCGAGAACCCGGTCGCGTTGAGTCTCGAGGAACTCCGGGCCCTGCCGCACCATGAGCAGATCACGCAACACTTCTGCATCCAGGGGTGGTCGGGCGTCGCCAAGTGGGGTGGTGTCTCGATGAAGACCATCCTCGACCTAGTCAAACCGAAACCGGAAGCCAATTGGGTGGTGTTCTACTCGCTCGGTGACGGTGACGAGGAGGGTCGTTACTACGACGCGCACGACATCAAGCAGATGAGCTACGAATTGACGATGCTTGCCTACGATATGAACGGCCAGCCGCTACCGTACGGTCACGGCGCACCCCTTCGCCTTCGCAACGAGGTACAGCTCGGCTTCAAGCAGGTGAAGTGGATAGCTGGGATCGACTTCGTTGCCGACTACTCCGATATCGGTGGCGGCGAAGGTGGATACAACGAGGACCACGAGTTCTTCGGATACCGGCAGTCGATCTGACACATGCACCGAAACTGCGCACTCTCCTGCTCTTGCTGCCGTGGCCGCGGAAGCTGGCTCGACTCTGGCATGGTCAGCGCCGTGCAAGGCGGGCTTCTAGTGCGTGCGCCGCGGCACAGACGCGGAAGAGTACGGGCGATTCAATGGGGTGTGCCTGACCGGGGGCCCCAGCGCTTGGAGTGAGCCTGCGGTGGCCGTGCTGGGCCCGGCACCAAGGAGGTGGACGTCTCCGTGACCGTACCCTCAAAGTCGTATCAAGCCAACGCCAAGACCGTGATCAACGTGCAAACCGACCATCAAGGTGAGGCAGGGACGGCGCAGAAGCCGACCGCTCGCCCTGCGCCCACTGATCCGGTGCTACCTCAAGACAGCCCGCCGCTGCCCAACGTCGTCGTGCCGCAGGTCCTGCGCGGCCAGAGCGCATTGGTCACTGGCGCCAACTCGGGCATCGGTCGTGCGGTGGCGCTGGCACTGGCGCAAGCCGGCGCGGACGTAGTGGTCAACTATGTCACCGATGCGGCGAGCGCCGAAGAGGTGGTCGCCGTAATCCGTGCGGGCGGTCGGCGAGCACTGGCGATTCACGCCGACGTCAGCCGCGAGGAGGAGGTCGCGGCGATGTTCGCGCAAGCAGTGGCCGAGTTCGGCACCCTGCATATCGTGGTGTGCAACGCCGGCCTGCAGCGCGACGCGCCATTCCATGAAATGACCCTGCAGCAATGGAACACGGTCATCGGGGTCAACCTCACCGGGCAATTCCTGTGCGCGCGCGCTGCGGTGCGCGAGTTTCTTCGCCGCGGCATCGACGAAAAGGTGTCGGTGGCGGCCGGCAAGATCATCCACATGAGCTCGGTGCACGAAATGATCCCCTGGGCCGGGCACGCCGACTACGCGGCGTCCAAGGGCGGCGTGCAAATGCTGATGAAGTCGCTGGCGCAAGAGGTGGCTCCGTTACGCATCCGTGTCAACGCGATCGCGCCGGGCGCCATCCGCACGTCGATCAACACAGCTGCCTGGCAAACTGCCGAAGCCTACTCGGCGCTGATGAAGCTGGTGCCCTACAAGCGCATCGGCGAACCCGAAGACATCGGCCGCGCCGCGGTGTGGCTAGCGTCCGACTCGTCCGACTACGTCGTCGGCACTTCCCTGTTCGTCGACGGCGGCATGACCTTGTTTCCGGGTTTCTCAAGTGGCGGATAACCACTACGACCTGATCGTCATCGGCAGCGGGTCCGGCGGTGCGGCACTGGCGCAGCGGGTCGCGGCCACCGGTAAACGCATCCTGATCTTAGAGCGTGGCGACTACCTGCCGCGCAGCGAGCTGAACTGGAACGCGCAGGCGGTCTTCGTCGACGCCATCTACCAGACCAAGGAGAAATGGACCAACGCCCGGGGCGACACCTTCAGTCCGGCGCTCCACTACTACGTGGGCGGCAACTCGAAGGTCTACGGAGCCGCGTTGTTCAGGCTGCGCGAGCGCGACTTTGGCGAGGTGCAACATGCCGACGGCATATCGCCGGCATGGCCGCTAGGCTACGACGTGTTCGAGCCTTACTACACCCAGGCCGAAACGCTGTATCAGGTGCACGGATTGCGCGGCGAAGACCCGTTGGAGCCCTGGGCGAGCGGCCCCTATCCGCATCCGCCGGTAAGCCACGAGCCGAAGATTGCCGAACTGTCGGCGCATCTGCAGAACATCGGACTGAAGCCGTTCCACCTACCGATGGGCATACTGCTGGACGAGAAGGACGGCAAGACGACGCCGACCAGCATCGGCATACGCAACACGTACTTCGACGGGTTCCCCTCCCCGCTCAATGGCAAGGCCGACGCGCAGGTGATCAGCATCGACCCGATGCTCGCCCAATATCCGAACGTGACGTTGATGACCAATGCTTACGTTTCGCGTCTGGACACCAACGCGTCGGGCCGCGCGGTCGACGCGGTGCATGTCACTCGCGACGGGCATGACGAGGTCTATTCGGCCGACATCGTCGTCGTCGCTTGTGGCGCGCTGTCGTCGGCGCTACTGCTACTGCGCTCAGCCAACGACGCTCATCCAGGTGGTTTGGCCAACGGCTCAGGGCAGCTTGGGCGCAACTACATGCGTCACAACATGAGCGTGCTGATGGCGGTGATGAAAGACGTGAACGACACGGTGTTCCAGAAGACGCTGGCCTTCACTGATTTCTATTTCGGAGCCGACGACTGGCAATATCCTCTCGGCCTGGTGCAGATGTGCGCCAAAAGCCACGCCGACCAGATCCGCGGTGAGGCGCTGCCCGAATGGCTCGAATGGCTGCCCGAGATGCCCTTCGAGACGATGGCCCGGCATTCGATGGACTTCTGGCTGCAGGCCGAGGACTTGCCGAATGCGGGCAACCGCGTGTATTACAAGGACGGCAAGGTACACCTCGATCTGGTCGCGACGAACCCTCAGGCGCTGACCCACCTGAAGAGCAAGCTCAAGGACGTGCTCAACCGCTCCGGTCATGGCGCCGTCTTACTCGAGCGCTCCCTGTACCTCGGCAAGAACATCCCCCTTAGCGGGACCGCGCACCAGGCCGGCACGGCGCGCTTCGGCACCGACGCGAACAGTTCGGTACTGGACCTGAACTGCAAGGCACACGAACTGGACAACATGTATGTGGCCGATGCCAGCTTCTTTCCGTCGATCGGCGCGGTCAACCCAGCCCTGACGATCATCGCCAACGCGTTGCGCGTGGCGGATCATGTGGCCGAAAGACTCAAGTAAGGGCAAACGTCAGCCGAGCCAACCCCCGCTGAATCCGGCGCGGCGCAGGCCCAGCACGAGTGGCTGGCAGCCGCGCATCCACTGCCACGGCAGGCCGCTGCGGTAGTTCTCGACCATGATCACGATCGGGCCCTGGTTCAACCCAAGGTGTGATGGCGACACCCAGCCTTTGCCGCCTGGCGCAGGGAAGGTCTCGTTGAGGGTAGCCCTGAAGCCGTAGCGGCTGGTCAGGTGAAGCGGGTGATGGCTGAGCGCATGCAGCGTCGGCAGTACGATCTCGGGTGCGAACGGCAGACTGGCGACAACAGCCCATGGCGCCAACGTCCCATCGTCGGGCCCGTACGGCACGCCGCGGGCCACGTAGCCGAAGAAGCGTCGTTGTACGCCGTCCACCTTGTGTTTTGCGGGTCCGGGCCCGTCGCAGGCGGTGATGCCCCAGGTGTGTTCCCCGTAACCGCGTAGCGCTCGGGTGTTGCGCACCGCGTAGTGCTGCTGGACGTAGGTAGCACGCCGACTGTTCTCGAAATAGTCGATCTGCTTTTCCCGCATGAAGGCGTCGCGAATGTCGCGAAAATCGATCCATACGTGCGACAACTGGTGGATGAACAGCGGCCCGGCGTAGAGGAACTCGTGACCATAGATCTTCTTCCAGCGATAGCTCGAAGCCCAGGCGTCGTAGCTAGCCGGCGCGATCGGATAGCTCGGGGACCCCAGCGCGAGCAGGTACAGGATCAGCGCCTCGTCGTAACCCTGCCAGCGCCAGGGTAGGAAGCCGCCGCGCGGCTTCCAGCCCATGGAGATGGTCGAGCCGCCGTTCAGCATCCATGACCACTCAACGCGCTCATACAGCGAGGTAGCCAGCTTACGGATCTCGAGTTCCGCGCCGTTGTCGGCATCGAAATACTGCGCAGCCGTGAGCATGCCCGCGATCAGGAACGCGGTGTCGATCGTCGATAACTCACAACGCCAAACGCGACGGCCGCTCTGCATGTCCAGGAAGTGGTAATAGAAGCCCCGCCAACCGGTGGCATCGGCGGCTTGAGACTGCTCGGAGGAAGCGAAGAAGCGCAAGGTCACCAGCGTGCGATCGGCAGCCTCGGCGCGTGACAGAAAGCCGCGTCGCGCGGCCACTGGGTAGCTGGCCAGCGCCAGTCCGGTGGCCGCGATGCTCGCCGGCGCACCCGGATCGGTTCGGTCGGCGATGAGGCCATTGGCAGGATTCGTCTCGTGGGTGAAGTAGCTGAAGGCGGCGCGCTGCAGCTCGTGGAGCATCTCGTCGTTGTTCGGCTCGTTCATTTCGCGCCCGGTTCAAGCTCCAACGTCACTGCGGCTACGCCGTGCGGCGGCAACTCCAGCTCGACGACGGTAACGCCATTAGCGTGGCGGAAGTCGATGTCCTCCACAAGCAAGCGCGACGCATCGTGCAGTTGTGCGAGCTGCTGAGCATTCAGGTCCCTCGGCTGCCCCATCAGGCGCCAGGCCCGCGGTGCGTTGGCATGCTCGTCGTCGACTCGCTCGATGCGCGCACCCAGCGGCGCGGGGGCATCGCGCAATTCGAAACGCACGGTCTCGGTGCGGATAGGGTGGTGCGGCAGCGCATGGTTCGTCAAGAGAAGGGTGGCTCGAGTGGGCGCGTCGTCGGTGACAACCCACGCCGACACCGTGTCATGCTCGCCGTCGACCATCAGGCGGCGGTGCCCCAGCCGGTGCAGCAGCTCGAACGCTCGGTATACGGGCTTGGCGACGCCGTGGATGCTGAGCAGGCCAAAGCCCCCCTCGAACGGCCTGCCGGGCATCTGGTTCTCGTCGAAGATGTCCGAGAAGGTCCACCAGCTGTAGCCGTCGACCGTGTCGTCCACGCTCATGGCGATGAGGGCCGCGAAGGCTGCCGCGAAAGGTGCATCGTGCAACTTGTCGCGCGGGTTCGACGAGGTGCTCCATTCGGTGTAATAAAGCGCGCGCCCCGCAGCCTCGCGCCGCGCGTCCTGCGCCTTCTCGCGCATGAAACCGCGCGTGCTTTTGGCCAACTGCTCCTCGGTATTGTCACCAGGGCTGCCGAAGGCGTCCGTCGGATACTGGTGGGTGCTGATGAAATCCACCGGCAGCTTGTCCTTGGCAGTGAAGGCGACGAAATCGGCGATCCATTCGCCATTGGCGGTGGCTGGACCGCCGACGCGCAATGCGTCATCGACGCTCTTGACGGCTTTGACGGTTTCGCGATAAAGGGTGAAATAGTCTTCCTGCTGGCCGGAGCCGAAAACGTCGAGATTAGGCTCGTTCCAGACTTCGAAATACCAGCTTCTGACTTCATCTGCACCGTAGCGCAAGATCCAGTGACGCACCGCCTCTCGGATCAGCGCCGTCCATTGACGCGGATCCTTGGGAGCCGTCACGTTGGCCCTGTAACTGAAGGCCGTCTTGGTGCCCGAGGCCAGAGCGCGCGGCATGAAGCTCATTTCGACGAAGGGCTTCATGCCGATCGACAGCAAATAGTCGAAGATCTGGTCGGCATTGAAGAACGAGTAGAGCGGCTTGTTGTCGCGAATGACTACTGCGTCCATCGGGTGTGTGAACAAGCCATGAAAGCGCACATAACGAAAACCCAACTCGCTACGGCAGCGCTCCAACTGCGCCTGCCAATCCGCGCGCAACGCCAGCGCCGCGTGGCCGCTACCCACGGTGTGTTCCCAGACATGCTTCAGAGGCGAAGTCTTCTCGTGAAGGCTGCAAGCAAATGTGGGCATCTAACTCAACCCCGTGCGGCCGTGATGTGGCTAGCACGGTGCTGCCGGCCTGGCCTGCGTTGTTCCAGCCGCACCTTGTTGGACAGATACGCCCGCCTAGCTGGTATCCACGTCCGGGCGCTATGGATGTCGGCCCCCGGCACGTTGCCTAAAGCCTGCATGTCGCGGCCGGCCCAGAGAGGGCGACGTCTCTCTGTGCTCAGCGCGCCCGATAAGAGAAACCCAACATGAAGGTCGTCTTGAGTGTGTGTTGCCACCATAATTGCCTCGCAGTCGCCAGTCGGCGGAGTGGCTCAATCTTCGAGTCAACCGTAAGCCTGCGAACGACGTGGGCTAGTGCGTTGAGCACACGGGCCCCGTCCGCTGCACTGAGCCTCGCATCGTTCTGGTGGCGTTTCGTCGGGTCACAACTCCCGTGGCTTCTTGCCTGCTCGCCAATGCGCTTCGATCTGCTCGAGGCTCCGCCCCTTGGTTTCCGGCACCAGGGCGAAGGCAAAGACCCACGCCGCTATGCTGATCAGGCCGAACGACCAGAAGGTGACTGGTTTGCCCAGGACCTGCGTGAGTGTCAAGAACGACACAGCCACGATCAGGTTGGCAGCCCAGTTGGCAAGCGTCGCGATGCTCATAGCCCGGCCGCGGATACGCAGCGGGTAGATCTCCGACAGCATCAGCCAGAAAACCGGACCCAGCCCTACCGCGAACGAGCCCACGTAAACCATCAGACTGATCAGTGCCACCAAGCCAAGACTGCCGGACAGCTGAGGGAGCGAGAACGCCAGCCCCAACACGGCCAGGCCGAGTACCATTCCCGCGAGGCTAACCAGGAGCAGGGGCCGACGTCCGACACGGTCAAGCAGTTGCATGGCCACCAGCGTGAGGACGACGTTCACGAGGCCAACGCCGACACTGGCGAGGATCGCTACTGACGAGGACGACATGCCTGCGAACTCGAAGATCGTCGGGGCGTAGTAGATGACCGTATTGATGCCGGTGATCTGCTGCGCGACGGCCAAGCCGACGCCCACGATCATGGCGGGTCGCAGCAGGGGGCTGAGCAGTTCGGACCAGTGCCCCTTCTGTTGGAGGGCGCTGCGCCCGATGTCATCTAGCTCACCTTCGACCTGGGTGGCGGCCCGAAGACGTGTCAACGCGGCCCGGGCCTGGTCTTTGTGGCCGCGGCCGACGAGCCAGCGCGGGCTGTCGGGAATGAACGCCAATCCGATCCCGAAGGCGGCGGCCGGGATGGCCGAGAGCGCGAACATCCAGCGCCAAGCCTGCGCCCCGGCGAAGGCGTAGTCGATGAGGTATGAGATGACGATGCCGCTAGTGAGAGCGACCTGGTTGAGCGATACCAGCTTCCCGCGGATGGCGACCGGGGCGATCTCGGAGATGTACAAGGGAGCGACGAACGAGGCGATGCCGATGGCGACGCCGGCGAGGACGCGCGCAGCGATCAACCACGACGTGCTTGGCGCCAGCGCCGCCGCGATGGCGCCCACCGTGAAGACGGCGGCGGTGGCCATCAAGAGCTTCCGGCGCCCAAGACGATCGGCCAGCACCCCTCCGACGCCCGCCCCAAAAAGCGCTCCCAACAAGACCGCGCTGACGACGATCTCCTCCATCCCTGACGATAGAGAGAAGTCTCGTTGGATGAAGAGGATGGCTCCGGAGATGACGCCGATGTCGTAGCCGAAGAGCAGGCCGCCAAGCGCCGAGATCGCGGTGGCGAGGTAGACGAGACGCTTCACACCTGGCTTGGTTCCCCCCGCCTCGGCCCCGGACGTCCCGGTCGTGGGAACCTCGGCCTCAGGCGCCATCGCCCTCGCTCGTTCTGGTCGGAGCCGGCCTCTGCGGTGACCCAGGACCTACTCGAACGCTGAAGTTCGCACCTTCCCAACGAGCGGCCCCTGGCCAGTAGAACGTGAACGTGACTCGCTGTCCCTCGCTAAGCGCGAGCGTCTGCAGGTCGACGATGTAGATTCCCAGCCCGACATCGTGGGTCGACGTGTCTTGGACCGTGTTCCAACCATCGGTGCTCCAGTGGAGAACCGCTGATGCCAAGGTTTCGATGCGCAGGTTCTTACCTGGCGGCAGCGAGCGGATCTTATGGTTGAACCGCCACACCAAGCGCGGGGCAACTGTCTTCTCGACTAGGTAGCGCTGCACTGGCTGAGGGGGCAGGTCGAAGAGCCGCCCGTCACCCAGCGAGCGGCGCAGTTTGAGATGCTCTGCGTGCGCCCACACCAACGGGTTGGCCGAACCCGAAGGCTTCCCGAAGAACAGTTCGTGTTCTGGGATGTCGGGAACGTCCCATATTTGCTCCGATATGAGCCCGCCTTCGTTGGCGAAGGATTCCATCGCGCTCAGGAGCCTCGTGGCTTCTTCGACGCGGCCTGCGGCCAGTTCGTAATGCGCCCGCTCGCCGGTGAGGAGTGGCCAAGTGCGGCCGATTCCCGTCCCGTCGAAAGGCGCGCCGTCAGTATGTTCGCCATAACCATCGTCGTTGTAGCGATGCCAGGCGGGACCGGTAGGTGTTTCCACCTTCAGCATGGCGTCGATGACTCTTGTCGTGTCCTGAATGCGAGGATCGTCTGCTGCGCGCATCCCGAAACGGACCAGCGCGAGGGCGTCGGGACTCACCAGATGTCGAGCCGGGAGGGAATCGTCTGACGCCGGGACGTTCTTGATCTGCACCGTACCGTCGGCACCCGCGCCTTGATCGCCTGTGGCCTTCGGAGCAATCCGGACGTAGTATCCCTCGACTCCGAAGCGTTGGGACCAGTCGGTGCCAGACGCGTACATCCAGCGATCGATCGAGTCGTGCCACACATCGGCGATCTCCCGCAGGTAGCTGGCGACGGCGGCTTGCTCGGCCTCATCGGCCAGATCCGCCGCCGCCAGGAGAGCGGCGATCTCCGCCGCGACGGTGAATGGTGAATAGCCGGGGTCCTCTTCCCAGCGGTCCTCCGGACTGACCGGGCCGTTGCGTGCCAAGTACCCGGCGGCTCTCT
>CAJDWL010000106.1_pt1 | contig 25452 bp, 27 predicted proteins | sample 7391591 | NCBI WGS metagenome assembly CAJDWL01 (sample SAMEA7055738, study PRJEB34461) | soil metagenome | biome: terrestrial ecosystem; feature: Peninsula; material: soil | place: Antarctica | collected 2016
GCCGCCAGGCTCTCGAGCGTGGCGCGAGACAACGGTAGGTTCACGCCGCCGCCGGTTTCCCTCCCGCCCACCATCAGGTCCCAGGTGACCGCCGTGTCGAGCCAAGTAACGAGTGATCTACGACTACTGTCGAAAGCGCCCTGGACCCCCACTAGGCCGGCCACGGTGATGAGCACTGCCGCTGCGCTGGAGCTGGCACGTAAGCGATGCCTGCCCAATGCTCCGGCCGCCAAGCGCAACCACAGCGGCGCGTCCGCACGCTGCAAGCGGTCAGCGAGAGCAGTGAGTAACCGTCGCACCAACACCGTTGTCAGTGCGGCCAGTACCAGCGCGGCAGCTAGAGCCACAGTGACCTCCGGAACCAAGTTGCCCAGGCCGGAGGGCAACTGTCCCAGCGGCACGGCGTACGGCGCCAGGAACGCGCCGGGAAGGTACGCCATCAACCCTTTGGCAACCAGGCGGCCCAGCAGCAGACCTGGCAACCCGCCTGCCAACAACAGCGCGCCGACTTCGGCGCCCTGCCACAGCCGCAGCCGACCTCTGCTCACCCCGAGTGAGGACAGAGTGTTGGCGTCAGCACCGCGCTCGGCAGCTAACGCCAAACCGTTGGAGGTTATGAGCCCAGCGGCCGCCACCAGCGTTAGCACCCCCACCATCAGCAGTAGGAGCCGCAGACCGCGACTCGCTTCGGTTAGACCACGCGCGACGAGGTCGACGCGCTGAACCTGTGCGACGCCCGCCAGCAAGCGACTCAAGTCGGCTTGCAGCGCATCGGCTTCTCTCACTTCGCCGAACTGAGCCGCTCCGGCCGCGGCGACGTCGATGCGCGTGACCACGCTCCGACCTTCGAGGAACGCATCCTGGGCGCCACTCAGGGTGAGAAGGGCCACGCGTTCACGCACGGCGGCACTCGGCCCGGCATGGCGATAGACGCCCACCACCGTCAAAGCCTGCATGCCGTAGGGCGTGAGCAGCTCAACGACGCTACCCAGATTGGCGTCGAGCTCTTCGGCGGCCGACTCAGACAGCACCGTGACGTCGTGGTCAGCAGCGCTCAGGAAGCGGCCCGCTACCAGCTCGCGGGGCCGCAAACGCTGCTCAGCGCCGGGTTCCACGCCCCTGACGTTGACAGCCACCACTAGTTCGGCGCGGAACAAGTGACTGCGCTTCTCTACCAGCGCCGCGGCCTCTGAGACGCCCGGCTGGTCCCTGATCACTTCGAGCCAACCCTGCATGAGGCCGGGTGCGGCCACCGGCGTTACCTCGATCTGCGAGCTACCGGCCACACTGCGCGACCAGGCGCTGTAGGTGGTGACCACGGTGTCGTTGACGAGCAGAACAGCTACCAGCAATGCCACCCCGAACACGACGCCCAGAAGCATCACCAGGGCACGTCCCCATCGCCTTCGCCAGTAGCGCGCCGCCAGCAAGCCTAGTCCCCCGTGGCGGGGCATGTCAGGTCGCTTCCAGCGCGCCGCACTGGAGGCGGTAAGACCGATCGGCGTGCGCTGCCGCGCGCGCATCGTGGGTGGCTAGCACCACGGTGCGGCCGCGCTCACTACCCAGGCGCCGCAGTGACCGCATGACGGCGTCGCCGGCAACACTGTCGAGACTGGCCGTCGGCTCGTCAGCCAGCAGCACAGGCGCTTCGCTAACCAGCGCGCGTGCGATGGCCAGGCGCTGCCGCTCGCCGAGGCTGAGTTCCTCCGGCAGTTGTTGGGGCGAGCCCGTGTACCCCAGCTCGGCCAGCATCTCCTCGCCACGGCTCAAAGCATGGCTTCGTCGCACACCCCTGAGCAGTAGCGGCAAGGCGACGTTCTCCAGAGCCGAAAGTGTCGCTATCAGCTGGTGCTGCTGGAACACCACAGCAACGCCGCGCAGTCGCAATCGAGCCAGTGCTTCCTCGGCGAGGCTCCTCAGGTCAGTACCAGCGACGATAACCGCGCCGCTGTTGGGCTGCTCGAGGCCGGCCATGAGTTTCAGCAGCGTCGTCTTGCCCGAACCGGATGGACCAGTCAGGGCCACGAAGTCGCCCGGCATGAGAGTCAGGTTCACGCTGTGAAGCACGCTCGAGGCGCCTTGGCCGCGCCGGTAGTTCATGCAGACGCGCCGAAGTTCCAGCGCGGGCGCCGGGTGGCCGTGCTCGCCTGGTCGAGGCGGCCGATCAGCCCCCCTCGACTCGGGCCCGGCTACCTGACCGGCCGCGCGCTCTGGCTCGTTCGTGCGCCTGGGCACCGTCATCAACTCGCTGCCGCCTGTCGCCTGGCCGCAAGCACCGCTTCGCAGTGATCGAGCCACCGCAGGTCGGCGTCGCAGTGGAAGATGGCTGCGTCGAGCAGCAGCTCCTCTACGGCCAACTCCTCCCGAGTTACCGCGTCGGCACCGGCTACCGCCTCCGCCGCTTCGTTCTTGCCGCGGGTCAACTCGCGCATATGCTGTGAGTAGACTTGCCGGTAACCGGCTATAAGTTCCTGGAGTTCGGCCGCGGGGCTGCCGGCCATCACCATCAAGCGGATGAACAGCGCGTCGCGTAGGGGCCTGACTCGCGCCTGTGGGCGCTCCAACCAGCGACGCAGAGCCTCCCGGCCCTGGTCGGTGACGTCGTAAACTTTCCGTTCGGGAGCGTTCTCGTCCTGCTCGACGGTGAAGGAGACGTAGCCGTCGGAGCTGAGGCGCTCGAGCGTCTGGTAGATCTGGCCGTGGTTGAGCTCCCAGATACCGCCAGTGAGCTGCTCGAAGGTTCGCTTCAGTTCGTAGCCGTGCTGCGCTTGACGCGCCAGCAGGCCGAGAAGACCGTACTTGACCGACATGTGCCGGGAGTTTAGCACGCGCCCAAGGGGTAGACTCGCCGCTGGAGGAGCCTTCATGGCCGACGACAAGCCAGTCAAGAACTTGAACCGCCGTAGTGCGGTTGTCACTCAGGGAGACCAGCGCGCCCCGAACCGCGCGATGCTGCGCGCGGTCGGTTTCGAGGACGCCGACTTCAATAAGCCGATAGTGGGCATCGCCAACGGTCACAGCACGATAACGCCGTGTAACTCCGGCCTGGGTGCGCTGGCCGAGGCCGCTGACCGCGCAGCGCGCGACGCGGGCGCTATGCCGCAGATGTTCGGCACCATCACCATCTCCGACGGCATCTCGATGGGCACCGAGGGCATGAAGCTCAGCCTGATTTCGCGCGAGGTCATCGCCGACAGCATCGAGACGGTAGGGCGCGGCCAGAGCCTCGACGGCATGCTGGCGGTGGGCGGTTGCGACAAGAACATGCCAGGTGCTTTGATCGCCTTGGCGCGCCTGCGCATCCCCAGCATCTTCGTCTATGGCGGCACCATCAAGCCGGGCCACTTAGACGGTGAGGACCTGACCATCGTCAGCGTCTTCGAAGCGGTCGGGGCGCACGCCGCCGGGCGCATGCCGCTACCTAAGTTCGAGGCCATCGAGCGGAGCGCCTGCCCGGGGCCGGGCTCGTGCGGGGGCATGTACACCGCCAACACCATGTCGTCCGCCATCGAGGCGATGGGCATGAGCCTGCCGTACTCCAGCACCATGGCCGCGGTCGACGACGAGAAGCGCGTCAGCGCCGAGGAGAGTGCTAGAGCGCTGCTGAAGCTGGTCGAGCTCGACCTCACGCCCAGCCAGATCATCACCAAGGAGGCGTTCGAGAACGCCATCCGGGTGGTCATGGCCGTGGGTGGTAGCACCAACGCCGTATTGCACCTGATGGCTATAGCGCACGCCATCGACGTGCCGCTGGCCCTGGACGACTTCGAAGCGTTGTACACCGTGCTGGCGGCATCCCGCTGGTGATGAAGATGCTGCTGGAGGCTGGGCTGCTTCACGGTGATTGCATCACGGTCACCGGCAAGACCGTGGCCGAGAACCTTGCCGAGGTGTCGGGAACGCCCGACCCGAACCAGGACGTGGTTCACCCCTTCGATCAGCCCGTCTACTCACACGGTCACTTGAACGTACTGCGCGGCAACCTGGCGCCGGAGGGCGCAGTGGCCAAGACCACCGGCTTGTCGCACAGCCGCATAACGGGCCCGGCGCGGGTGTTCGAGAGCGAGGAGGCGTGCTTGGACGCCATCCTCTCCGGCACCATCGTCGCCGGCGAGGTGCTAGTCATCCGCTACGAAGGCCCCAAGGGGGGCCCCGGCATGCGCGAGATGCTCTCCCCCACCAGCGCCATCATCGGTGAGGGCCTAGCCGACTCGGTGGCGCTCATCACCGACGGACGCTTCTCGGGCGGCACCTACGGCTTCGTGGTCGGCCACGTGGCACCCGAAGCGTTCGTGGGCGGACCCATCGCGCTGGTGGAAGAGGGCGACATGATCACCATCGACGCCGAGCACAACCTCATCCAGCTCGAGGTCGACGACGAAGAGCTAGCTAGGCGCCGCGCAGCCTGGCAGGCGCCTGCGCCGCGTTACACCCGTGGCGTGCTCGCCAAGTACGCCGCGCAGGTGTCGAGCGCCTCCGACGGCGCCGTCACCGATTGATGGGAAGCAGAAGGGCTGGCTAGCTATGGCAGGTTTGAGAATCACCGTCTGGAACGAGTACCTTCACGAACTGGAGAGCGACGTGGTGGGGGCGGTCTACCCCGACGGCATCCATATGACCTTGGCACGCGCGCTGGAGGAGCGGTTGGGAGCCGACGTGGCCGCTGCCACGTTGCGTCAAGAGGAGCACGGCCTCAGCCAGAAGCTACTCGACGATACCGACGTGCTCATCTGGTGGGGCCACAAGGCGCATGACCAGGTCGACGACGCCATCGTCACCCGCGTGCAGCAGGCGGTGCTGGGCGGCATGGGCCTCATCGTGCTGCACTCAGCCCACAACTCGAAGATCTTCCACCGCTTGATGGGCACCAACTGCTCGCTCAAGTGGCGTGAAGCCGACGAGAAGGAGCGGCTCTGGAACCTGCAACCCAACCATCCCATCATGGCCGGCGTGCCCGATTACTTCGAGCTGCCGCAGGAGGAGATGTACGGCGAGCGCTTCGACGTGCCCGACCCCGATGAGCTCCTGATGTTGTCGTGGTTCCAGGGCGGCGAGGTGTTCCGCAGCCTATGCGTGTGGCGGCGTGGCCTCGGCACCGTGGTCTACTTCCGGCCCGGTCACGAGACCTACCCCACCTACCACGACGACAACGTGCTGCGGATCATCGCCAACGCCGCCAACTACGCTGCCGCGCGACTGCGTCGCCCTGACACCGGCAGCCCCAACACTGCGCCTATCGAGCCTGTGCCCAACGTCGGCAAGGAACACATCCTCACCCGGAAGCCGGAGTGAGCCAACCGCTGCGCGCCGCCATCGTCGGCACCGGCGGCATCTCGGCTAATCACCTGCGTGGCTACCTGGATGCCGGCGTGGAGGTAGTAGCCGCCTGCGACGTGAACCCCAACGCCCTGGCAGCCTGCCAGCTCGAGTGGGGTATCGAGCGCGGCTACACCGACATGGCGGAGATGTTCGCGGCGGGCGGCTTCGAGCTGGTGAGCATTGCGGCGCCCACCGCCGTCCATCATCCCGCCACCATGTTGGCGGCGCGCTCGGGCGTGCATGTGCTGGTGGAGAAGCCCATCGCCCTCGACCTGCGCCTCGCCGACGAGATGATAGCCGCCTGCCGCGAAGCGGGCGTGGTGCTGATGGTCGACCATCAGCTGCGCTCCAGCGGCCCGGCACGCAAGGCGCGCGAACTGATCAGCGCTGGCGTGATCGGCGACGTAACCCACGTTCGGCTCAGGCAGGCGCACGACTGGGGCGGCCAAGGTGTGCGGGCGTCGTTCACCACCCGCGCCAGCTCCGGTGGCGGCACGTTGCTCGATAACGGTTGCCACCTGGCCGACCTCGCCTATTTCTTCGGCGGCCGCGTCGACGAAGTCTATGCTCGCATCGCCACGCTCGCCTACGCGGTGGAGCTGGAGGACACCGCTCACATCAGCCTCCGTTACGACGGGGGCGCGCTGGGGGTCATCGAGACCGCCTGGACGGCGACCGGTTGGGAACAGGGCTTCTGGCTTTACGGCACCGAAGGCGCCCTGGAGAGCACCAACCGTTACGGCCCGCCCACGTTGCGCCACTCCTACCGCGGCTCGGTGGGCGGCACCTGGGACGAGACCGACGTGACCACCTACCGCTTCGCCGCCGGCGACGACCACTTACAGCACGTGCTGGCTTTCGTGGCCGCGGTGCGGGGCGAAGGACCGGTGGTGTGCAGCGGCGAAGACGGCCGCGAAGCGGTGCGGCTCATCCTTACCGCCTACGACAGCGCTGAGCACAACCTACCCCTCAAGATGGCCGCCACGGCAGCCGGTTAGGCTCGCCGCCGTGACCTTCGAGCGTTTCCAAGCGCTGGTCGAGGAGATGGTGAGCGACATCCCCGATAAGTTCATGGAGGGCCTGAGCGGGGTGCACGTGCTGCCGCAGGCGCACCCCGAACCGGAGTACGAGGACGTCTTCAGGATGGGCGAGTACTTGGATCCCGGGCCCAGCGACTTCCTGGGCGCAGGCGAAGGCCTCGGGCGTCACGTAGCGCTCTACTACGGTTCGTTCGAGGCCATTGCCGCCGGCGACCCCGATTTCGACTGGGAGGACGAGACCTGGGAGACGCTGACGCACGAGCTGCGCCATCACGTCGAGTCGTTAGCTGGTGAGGACCTACTGACCCAGGACGACGTCGAGCGCTCACATGACTTCCCGGAACGAGAACGCTGAAGCGCACTGTGCTGCCGCGCCGTCAGCTCCTAACGATCAACAGGTGCGGGTAGCTAGCGTCCACCAGCTAGGCTGGCGCTCGCTCAGCTCGGCCGCCGCGGCCGCTGCGTTGGCCGCCGACTCGGCCAGGGCGAAGCAGGTGGGCCCGCTACCCGACATCTGCGCCCCAGCGAGACCAACGTCCTTCAGGGCAGCCAACACCTCTCGCAGTTGCGGGTAGCGCCCCAGAACACCCGGTTGTAGAGCGTTGCGCCAACCCGGCATCTTGCCGGTAGCGAGCCGCTCCAACGTCCGCTCGGCGTGCAGCCTGGGCGTGAAGCCCAGCAGATCGTGGTACGCCTCCGCGGCCGTTATCGGGAAACCAGGGTTCACCAGCACCAGGTGCAGGACAGGCAGCTCGAAAGGCGTCAAGCGCTCCCCGCGGCCACGCGCTACCGCCGCACTCAAGTCGTGAGCGAAGAACGGCACGTCAGAACCTAGGTTCTTGGCCAGTTCGGTAACCGGCACGCCACCGCCTAGCTCCCGGTCCAAGAGCCGTAACACGGCCGCCGCGTCTGAGGAGCCGCCGCCCAGGCCGGCCGCCACGGGTATCCGCTTCACCAGCTCGAGCTTCACGTCAGGTATCGCGCCGCCCTTGCCTGTTTGGTAGCTGTTCAGGTACTCCTGGGCGGCGCGGTAAGCGAGGTTAGTTGAGTCGGCCGCGAGGGGCGCCGAATCGGCATTAGGAGTGTGATCGTGAACGACGAGCTCGATAGCGCTGCCTGTTCCGTTGCTTGTGCCTGAGGTCACAAGGGTGAGACGAACCTCGTCGGCCAGTTCAACACGGGCCATGAGGGTCTCCACTTCGTGGAAGCCGTCCCCGCGGCGAGCCAGCACCGCCAGTCCCAGGTTCACCTTGGCGTGAGCTAGTTCCTTAGCGTGAGCGCGCTGGGTCACGCGGCCGCGTTCCGCTGTTTGCTCCACAGCACGAACAGAGCTTCCAGCAGCGGCAGGTCGGTTCGCGACGTGAGCTTGAAGAGCAACCGGCTTCCCTCTACTAGCGTCACGGGGTGTCCCAGACGCCGCACCAACGCCGCGTCGTCGCTCGCCTCCACCCCGTCACGTCCGGCCACTCGGTGGGCCTCCACCAGCAGCTCGCGCTGGAAACCTTGTGGCGTCTGCACAGCGCGCAGCCGTTCACGCGGCAAGGTGTCAGCGCTCAGGGTGTCGATGATGGTGTCGGCTACGGGCAAGGCCGCGCTGGCGGCGCCGTCGGCGCGCACGGCAGCCAGCACTCGGCTCACTACCTCCGCGGTGACGAACGGACGCGCCACGTCGTGTACCAGCACCACCGGGCTGCTGGTCGCGCGCAGCAGTTCGGTTACGGTTTCTTGCCGGCTCGCCGCGCCAACGATAACCGTCGCTTCGGGAACTAACGCCCGAGCGCGCTCCAACGCCGAGACGGGCACCGCTACCACCACTTCATCGACCAGCGGCAAGTAAGCGCTGACGCAATGCTCCAGCAGCGTGCTGCCGGCGATGGTGACGAACAGCTTGGGGCCGAGGCCGAGGCGCTGCCCTTCCCCAGCCGCGGCGATCAGCGCCGCCACCTCGCTCACGTTCGCGCCAGCAGTGTCGTCACTGTCCTTGCCACCGCGGCGTGCGTGCATTAGGGATGCCGAACTGGTCGAGCACGCGCGCCGTCACGCTGCCTATGAGGTCGCCGATGTCCTTCGGGCGGTGGTAGAAACCAGGTGCAGCCGGCAGCACCACTGCGCCAGCGTCGTGGGCAGCAAGCATGTTCACCAGCATCGGCCTGGAGTACGGTGCCTCGCGCACCACCAGCACCAGCTTGCGACTCTCCTTCAAGGTCACGTGCGCCGCGCGGCTCAGGAGCGAATCGGCGAAGCCGTTGGCCACCTTGGCCAGGGTGCCGGCGCTGCAGGGCACCACGGCCATGCCCATGAAGAGGTGACTTCCGGACGCTATAGCGGCGCCCAAGTCACTGTCTTTGTAGGTCACATCAGCAAGGGCCTCGAGGTCGTGCAGTGTGATATCGAGCTCGCTGGGGATCACCTGCTTGGCGCCCGCTGTCACCACCAGCGCCGACTCCACTTCAAGGTGGCGCAGGTTGCGCAGTAGGTCGACGGCGTAGATCATGCCGCTGCCACCGCTCACTCCGACGACCAGGCGTCGAGGTGGGGGGTCGGTAGCTACCGCTTGGCTAGAGGGTGCGCTGCGTTCGTTCACGGTTCCAAGGGTACCGCAGCGTCAGCTTCGTATACTCGTTCAGATGCAGCCAGATGCGTTACCCCACCAGCAGCGCCGCGCCCGCAGACCGCAAACCGACCGCAAGCTGCGCCGCAGTCGCAGCGATCGCCGCCTCGCAGGGGTATGCGGAGGCATAGCCGCCTTCGTGGACGGCAAGAGCGGCACCGTGAGGCTGCTCTACGCCTTGTCGGTGCCGCTCTCCATCGGCGTGACCGCCGTCGGTTATCTGTTGCTGTGGGCCATCATCCCGCTAGCCGAAGACCCGCCTTCCTAAAGCAGCAGACGCACCGGTGCGCCTAGCAGTTCCGCCACGCGGCTCAGTAGCTTCGCGCCCTTCTCCAAGGGCAGATCGCCGGTGAGCGCCAAAGTGCTGCGGTAGGCGCCGTGCTGGGTGTCGTAGAGGATCCTGCCTAGCGTCACGGCGGGCACCGCCACGTCGAGCACTACCTCGTCGACGTCGAGGCCGCTCAGATCAACGGCTACCAGACCGACCTCGTCCTCCTCGGACCCGTCTTGCTCGAGGTCCTCGACCAACGACCTGAAGCTGCGAGAGCCCGCCTCGTCAACGCGGCGCAGCTTGACGCTTCCACGCAGTTCGGCCAAGGCCACCTGTCCACCCGTGACCCCGAGTTCTGCGGCCGCTCTCGCCACCGCGCGCAGCAGGAACGGCGCCGCCTCGAGTGGGTCGCCACCGAGCTCGACGCCAACCGCGAGCTGCGCGGCGGCCAGAGCACTCACGTCGAGGTGGCGCCTGAGTACGGCGCCGCTCCTGACCAGCGGCAACGCCGCTACGGCGGCCGCGACGTCGAGCTCGGGCAGCGTACCGTCCAACGCCTCGACGTCTTCTAGGGCGTCGAGTTCGTCGAGGCGCTCCGCTTCGTCGAGAGTGACGAGATCGTCGCCGTCGCCGAGCGCCTCGCCGCCCCAAGGTGCCACTCCAGCATCGGCGCTCACGGACGCCGCGTCGTGGCTGCCCTCCAGCCAACTGTCAGCCGACGGCGTGGCGTCATCGACCGGCGGCGCGACTTCGCCACCGTCGTGCCAATCCTCGCTGGTGGCCGCGACCGCATCATCCGTCAACGAGCTCGCGTCCGCTTCGTGGTCCGAGACCCATGGGCCTACGTCGTCAGCGGGTTCGGCAGCCCCGAAAGGCTCGGCCGTCACCGTCTCTTGGGGTGAATCGTCGTCGCTGGCCCAGAGGTCGGGTAAGGTTCCGTCCTCGCTGCTGTCGAGAATCGAATCGTCGCTGAAACCGAACGGATCGCTCGTCGGTGGCTCCACCCCCCAGCTGGCGTCATCCACCTCACTTGCTTCAGCGTAGCTGTCGGCGCTTTGGGGAGCCGAAGCTATGGTGTCGTCGCTAGCGAAGGCGTCGGTGCTGAAGCCGCTACCGCCGTGCGCGAAGTGATCGCTGGAGGGGGCGTCGAAGGCGGGCTCGGGCTGAGCATCGCGGCTTCCCGCAGCAGCGCCGTGGCTGTCGCCGTAAGCCTCGTCCTGGACGCCGTCGGCTTCGTCCTCGACGAGCAGAAGGTCGTCAACTTCGTCGGGCAGGTCGTGCGGGGTGGCCGCGACCTCCTCGGGGCCTCCGGCGAAGGGAGAGCCTGCAGAGTATGCACCGCCTCCGGAGAAGGCGCTAGTGCTAGCCGCTGGACTCGGCTGCTCGGGCGGCTCATCGTCGTCGAACAGGAAGACATCGTCGCTCAGTAGCTCGTCGTCGACCGGGTCGGCAGCGCTGCCGGCAACATCGACCACGCTCGAACCCTCGACTGACGGTGAGGCGGCGGTGTATGGGGCAGCAGGCTCGCTAACTTCGTGAGCACCACTCAGATCAGGGGAAGCCCCGTCAGCGGTGGCCGCTGCCTCGACGTCGTCACTGGCCACGTCGTGAACGTAACTGGGCGCATCCTGGTCGGGCCAGGCCTCCATCCCTTCGGGTACGGGCTCGGGAGTGGAGTCGACCGACTCCATACCCGCCATCACGCGCGCCAAATAGTCAAGCACGTCGCGCTCTACTACCTTGCCACTGGGACCGGAGCCCCCCAGGCTTCGCCACTCGACGTTGTTCTGCTCCGCTAAGCGTCGAGCAAGCGTGGAGATGTCAGGTTCACTCACGGCGCTCCTCCCAGAAATTAATCACTGCCAAGCAACAGCGCCACGGGCGTCGGGGATGGGCAGTTCAACCAGCCGGTTCGTCATCGGCGAGTATACAAGGCCGATTCTCGCCTGGCGAGGCGGCCAGCCACAGCGGTATTCTCCACTTACTCGCGGCGGCGCCGAAGGTTACCCCACCGCGGGGACTCCGACTCGCGCCAGGCCGGAGCCAGTATTCGCCAAGACAATGCCGTCACGGTCGCCAGGCCTGGAAGAAGACCTCGTCGATGTAGGTCTGCAGCAAGGCTTCGTCACCGTAGACCGGCACCGTGGTCGAAACGGTTCCGCCGGCGTCCACTAGCTGATCGAGCTCCGTTCGTTCGCCATGGTCATCGCACCTGATCGAGCACCGTCCGTTCGCCATGGTCGTCGGCGACTATCAACTGCAGCCTGTACGCCTGCTCCAGAAGGCGCTTGACGCCCATGTGGGTCGGGTCGAAGGTGAACGGCACGTGGCGGCTACCGTCGGCCGTGACGACACTGCCGGGTAGTGGCTGGGTGTCGCGGCCCGGCGTCGAGCCTGACGCGTTAGCTCCACGGTCCGGATCGGTGCCCTGGGTCTGCCGCGGTGGGAACAGCGTAGTCGGTGCGGCGCCGTTGATGGTCAGCAGGATGGGTGTGCCCGGCACCGTGTAGCCTTGGGGGCGCGCTTCGAGAACGCCCTCCGGCCGGCTTGGGTCCTCTACGTAGGTGATGGCGCCGACCTTGAGTTGAGCTGCGCTCAAAGCTAGCTGCGCCCGCCACTGCGGCAAACCGGCCAAATCGGGAACCTCCACCACAGTGGCGGCCGACAGCGCGTACTGCAAGATCAGCGGAGTGCTGGTCGCGACAGTTTCGCCGGCCGCTGGACTCATCGAGACCACCGCGCCCGGTTTCGTGAAGCTAACGGCCGACGGCAACTTCTCGATGAGGTTGAAGCCTAGCTCGCGTAGCTGTCTCACGGCGGCTTCGACGTCTTGCCCGGTGAGGTCGGGGATGGTCACGGGTGCCAGCGCAACGCCTGAACTCACCGTGAGAAGTATCCCCTCACCAGCCGCCAGGCGCTCGCCCCCGCTTGGTTCCTGTGCTACCACCGTGCCCGTGGGGCGATCGGAGGCGGCGTAGACGACCACCTCCAGAGGCAGGTTGAGCTCACCGGCGCGCGCTACCGCTTCCGCCTCGCGGAGCCCGAGCAGATCGGGCAGCCGCGCTTCGGCCGGGGGAGTGTTGACTCCGAGGTGAACGGTGCGGCCGCGTTTGACCACCGAACCCGCCTGGGGGGCCTGAGAGGTGACCGCGTCGGGCGCGATGTTCACGACGTGCTCCACGAACGTCACCGGATCGAGGCCCTCGCGCCTGAGCAGCGTGGCGGCCTCCGGATAAGGCATGCCTATAAGGTCGGGAAGGGTTATCTCGGCCACGGTGAAGTAGCGCTTGGCGTCGAAGACGACGAAGACCGCTACCGCGAGTACCAGGACCGAGGCGATAACCAGCCACCCGAAGGCGCGACGAGCTGAAACCGGTTCCCCGGGAGCGTTCTTCGAGCTACTCACCGCGCCACGGTACCACGCGCTTTCCGGCCTCTACGGGCACGCCAGCGACGCCCGCAGCCGCGACGAGACCGGCGCCGTGGCACGACACGCCGGCAAACGGCTAGCATCGACACATGCCTAGCCAAGCACCCGACTTCCGTCCCGGTTCGTTCGCTCACTTAAGCTCCGGAGAGGTCGCAGCCGCCGCCGAGCTGACCGCCCTGACCGCACTGACCGACGCGGGCTGGCGCTGGCGTGGCGTAGCCGTCCCAGCGACGTTCGAGGACCGCTTCTACCGCTTGAACAACCTTCCGCTCTTGCTCGCAGGGCTGTACCACGACCTCGACCCCGCCGACCCTGACGAGGACATCCTCGAGGAGGCCGAAGCCGCCGCGTTGGCCCTAGTGGGCGAGCACTACCTGCTCGACGAGGCCGTCGACGCCTTCTACGACGCCATCGCCTTGATGCCGGCCGAGTTGGTGGTCCGGCGAGCCGGCGACGCCGAAGGGCGTCTGGTATCCCATCGCCGCGCTGCCCTACTGGCGCTGAAGCACCTATACCAGGACGACTGGCGCGCCACGGCGGTGCTCGACAGGTTGGCGCTGACCGGTAGCCTCGCCATCGACGCGCGGTCCGTACTGCTCGGTCCCGCGTACGACCGACCCGACCCAGACCTTTCGCGTGAAGCTGCCAGCGTGCTTGGTTACCCGGTGAGCGCCTGGCTAGGCGCGGAAGGTGAACTCACCAGGTTGCTGTTGGCCTGACGAGCCGCATACTCATTTGCGCACCTTCACCGCTGGCGTGACGCTCTTCTGCGGGGTGGTGTTCTCGAAGGTCACGAAGGTATGAGGGTTCACGTCCGCGATGAGTTTCAGGGCGTACTGCATCTTGCGACGTGGCAGTACCGAGAAGGCCACGCTCACGTCACCGTTGCGGCCACGAGCGTTGAGGACCGTGACGTAAAAGCCCGCCTCGCGCAACACTTCGTCGACCGGCGGTGTGTCGATCGGCGTGACCACGCGCATGATGGTGTCACCGATCGCCAGCCAACGCTCGAGGCTCACGCCCAGCATGGTGCCGGCGGCGTAACCGCCGGCGTAAGCGATGAACTTGAGTGGCGAATCGAGGTTGGATAGCACCTGTGCTGCGGCGATGAGCCACACCAGTGACTCGAAGAAGCCGAACAGGCCCGCCAAGCTACGCTCGCCGCGCACCAGGAAGCCGATGCGCAGGGTGCCGAGCGACACGTCAACGATGCGCAGCGAGAAGATCAGCAGCGCCGAGAGGATCAGGCCCAAGGTCACGGCGTCAAGGACCCTTCATCGCCACAGGTTGGGTTTCGCGGGCAGCGATGGCGGCAGCGCCGATCACGCCAGCTTCGTGGCCCAAGCGCGCCAAGCGCATGTCGGGCAGCGGGTAGCCACCTTCGAGGTAGTGCTCGGCAGCGCTCTGGATGCGGCTAAGGTAGAACTCCCCGGCGTGGCTTAGCCCCCCGCCGATCACGAACGCCTCGGGGTCGAAGATCTTGACTAGGTTGGCAAGGCCGATACCTGTGAACAGCGCCGCGTTGTCGACTATGCCTAACGCCTTCAACTCACCAGCGCGAGCACGATCGAACACCTCGCGCGCGTCCATCGTCACTCCGTAGGCGTAGCTGCCGTCGCGGGCTATGGAGCGCCCCGCCGCCAGTGCCTCGAGACTCCCGGTGTGGCCATCGCCGCCCATTGGGCCGCCAACCATCATGGTCATATGACCTATCTCGCCGGTCACGCCGTGGGCTCCGCGTATGACGTGGTCACCGAGGAACAGGCCGCCGCCGATGCCGGTCGAAATGGTGACGTAGATGCTCGAGTAGAGGCCCTGGGCAGCGCCGTAGAGGTGTTCCGCGTAGCCGGCGGCGTTGGCGTCGTTCTCCAGCACCACCGTCAGCCCCAAGTTGCGTTCCAGCTCTGCCACGATGGGAGCGTCCTTCATGCCGGCGATGTTGGGGGCGAAAACCACCTTGCGGCGCTCGCGATCGAGGGGTCCGGGCGAGCCGATGCCGATGGCGCTCACCTCGTGCTCGCCAGCGAGCAGCTTCTCAGCCACCGTCGTGAGGGCGGCCACCACGGCGGCGAAGCCGGTCTGGGGGGTGTCCACCCGTATGGAGTCGAGCACCCGCCCCTCCTCGACGACAGCAGCGAGGATCTTCGTGCCGCCTAAGTCCAATCCGATTGTCTTCATCCCTGCTTATCCAACCTCTCCGGCGCCGACCGCGACGGCGGTGGCTACCCGGCGTGTCTCCGCGGCTATCAGCCCCTCTTCGTCGGTACTAATCACCATGACGCGAACCGGGCTGCTGGCCTGGCTGATAGTGACGGCATTTTTGTCGTTGAGTTCGTCATCGAGCTGAACCCCTAGGAAACCGAGGCCCTGCAACGATTCGGCCCTTGTTCTGGCATCGTTCTCGCCGATGCCACCAGTGAACAGTATAAGGTCGAGGCCTCCCATAGCGGCCGCGTAAGCGCCGATGACCTTGGTGATGCGGTAGCTGAACAGCTCCAATGCCGCTTCGGCCGCCTCCGAGCCGACCCCGGCTGCGGCGCGCACGTCGCGCATGTCGTTGGAGACACCCGACATACCGCGCAGGCCGGAGCCGCGGTTGAGCAGTTCGTCAAGCTCGGCGGCGCTGGCGCCGTGACGCTGCAGGTAGAACAGCACTCCGGGGTCGATGTCGCCGCTGCGCGTCCCCATCAGCAGGCCCTCCAACGGCGTGAATCCCATGCTGGTGTCGACCGAGCGACCGCGCTCCACCGCGCAGGCGCTGGCGCCGTTGCCCAGGTGCAGCGAGACGATGCGCAACTCCTCACGCGGCACGCCAATCAGCTCGCCGGCACGGCGGGTCACGTAGTCGTGGCTGGTGCCGTGGAAGCCGTAACGCCTCACGCCGCGCTCGGCGTAATCGAGCGGTAGACCGTAGAGGAAGGCGCGGCGTGGCAGTGTGGCGTGGAAAGCGGTGTCGAACACCGCCACCTGCAGCGTGTCGGGCAAAGCGGATCGCGCAGCAACGATGGCCGCCAAGTTGCCGGGGTTGTGCAGGGGAGCTAGTTCGCACAGCGATTCGATGTCGGCCAGAACGGCTTCGTCGATCACGGTCGGCGCTGCGAAGCGCGTGCCACCATGCACCACGCGGTGTCCCACCGCCAGTGGCGTCATGGCGCCGAACTCCCTCTCGAACACGCTCAACGCAAAATCGAAGGCGTCGTCGTGACGGCTCAGGCGTGGGCTGCTCAGCAGTGCGAAGTTAGCCGTGGCGCTCGTTGGGCCACCGATACGCTCGATAAGCACCGACTCACCTGACGGCACCAGTTTCACCCTCAGGCTCGAACTGCCGGCGTTGACGACCAGCACCTGCTCCGACAGCGGCTGTTTCGTGCGGTGCGCGGCGTTGTCACGGTTGGTATTCACTCGTCTTCAACTCCGAACTCGTGGATGAGCGCCGGCGTGAACCCCAACGCGTCGGCCGCCACGAAGCTCACCTCGATGTCATCGAGCTCACGGAGCAGCCCCTCTTGCTCGCCATGAACATGTCCGTAGACGAGAGCGTCGGGGGCGGCGGCCCTCAGCAACTCGGTGAAGCCGTTCGGCTCCAGGCGTGTGTTGGTGGGTGGGAAGTGCATCATCACCACGCGGTAGCGGCCCGTCAGCCGCGCCGCTTGTTCCAGTGATAATCGCAAGCGCTCGACCTCGCGGAGGTAGATCTTCTCGTCCTGGGCCGTGAAGTCGTGGCTGCCGGGGGTGACCCAACCGCGCGTGCCGGCTATCACCACGCCACCAACCATCAAGGCGTCGTTCTGCAGCGCGTGCATGCGCGGCGGCAGCGCCTGCCTCAAGCGGCTGATGGACGGCCACCAGTAGTCGTGGTTTCCACGAAGGAGCACCTTCTCTCCGGGTAACGCGGCGATGTCCTCCAGATCGACAAGCGCCTCGTCCAGGCGCATCGCCCAGGAGATGTCGCCGGGCACCAGCACCACGTCCTCCTCCTTCACTACGGCGCGCCAGCCGTCGAAGAAGGCTTCTGGATGACCGTCCCAGTTGGGTCCGAAGATGTCCATCGGCTTAGGCGTTGCTCGCGAGAGATGGGGGTCGGCGATAGCGAAGAGACGCATCGGCTGATCACTGTAACCGCTCACCACGTAAGGTCGCTGCGGAGCACGCCGTCGAATGGCAGGGAAGCCAGCACTTCGGCGGCGCGGCGTCCATCGAGCGGGTGTCGCCAATCGGGCTCCACATCCACTAGTGGTGCCAGGACGAAGGAGCGCTCGTGCAGGCGCGGGTGAGGCAAAAGCAGGCCGGGTCCGCGCCGCACCTCGCGGCCGAACGCGAGCAGGTCGAGATCGATGACGCGCGGGCCCCACCTTTCGCGCCGCACTCGGCCGAACTCGACTTCCAGCGCCAGCAGCGCGGCCAGCAGTGCCTCGGGTTCGCGCAGAGCCCCCTCGGGCTCGAGCCTCACCACGGCATTGAGGTAATCGGGCTGGCCGGGAGGGCCGCCTACGGGTGCGGTGACGTAGAGGGCGCTTCGGCCCGTCACCGCACCGAAACGCGTCAGCCGCGCGCCGGCTTCGCGCAACTGCCCTAACGGATCTCCGAGGTTGGCGCCCAGCGCCACTAACGCCTGCGCTCTACCCGGCGTAGGCGGCCGCACGCCGCCGGCGTCAGTCGTGACCGCTTCAGCGCTGACGGTGTACCTCCACGAACACGTCGCGCAGCACCCCAGGTAGGGGGGCGTTGGGTTTGTGTACGCGCACCACCACCTGCCGCACTAGCTCCTCGGTCGCTAGCAAGCGCGCCGCTATGGTGGAGGCCAGCGCCTCGATGAGCTTGAACCGTTCGCCGGTCACGGCGGCCTGCACCAACTGGTAGACGCGGCCGTAGTCGACGGTGAGCTTGAGGGCATCTTCTTCCGGTAGCGTCAACAGCAGCTCCACGTCGACGATGAAGCGCCCGCCCAGCTTGCCCTCCTCGTCGTAAACGCCGTGGTAGCCGTGGAACTCCATGCCCGAAAGCACGATGCGGTCGCCGTCGCTGCGGTTGCTGGCGCGGCCCTCAGGCATCTTCCCCGCCCCGCACGTTCGTTTGACCCATGGACGGTGTGCCCTTGGCGCCCTCCAACATGGCAGAGTCGCTCGTTGACCTGACCGACTCGCCGCCCAAGGTTTCGGTCTCCGGCCAGCCCCTCAGCGCTCGCCACACTCTCAGCGCCTGCTGGTGAGCAGCGACGTCATGAACGCGAAGCAGCGCCGCCCCGCAGTCGGCCGCGTGCAGATTAAGCGCAAGTGTGCCGGGAAGCCGTTGGCGCGGGTCGGCCTCACCGCTGAGGGCGCCGATGAGCGCCTTTCGCGACGCGCCCACCAGCACGGAGCGCCCGAGCAGCGTCAGCTCATGCAAGCGGCGCAGCAACTCTAAGTTGTGTCTGACGTTCTTACCGAAGCCGATGCCGGGATCGATGAGCACATCGGGTATCCCCGCTGCCAACGCGGCGTCCGCCGCAGCGCTCAAGTAGGCGCCCACCTCGGCCACGACGTCGTCGTAGTGCGGCCTAACCTGCATCGTAGCGGGCTCGCCTTGCATGTGCATCACTACCGCCGGGGCGCCCGCCGCCGCACACACTGCCACCATCCGTTCATCTCGCAAGCCGCCAACGTCGTTCACCACAGCCGCACCTGCCGCCAACGCCTCCTCGGCCACCTCCGGCTTGCGGGTGTCGATACTGACCAACACCCCAGCCGCTACCAGTCTTTGCACCACCGGCAACACGCGGCGCAACTCCTCCGAGGCGCTTACCGGCGCCGCTCCCGGCCGCGTCGATTCGCCGCCCACGTCGACGATCAGGGCACCGTCTCGCGCCTGGGTCAAGCCGACGTCCACGGCGCACTGAGTATCGAAGGTGTCGCCGCCGTCGCTGAAGCTGTCAGGGGTGACGTTCACCACGCCCATGAGCGCGGGGCCACTCCACTCGAGCTCGCGGAGCGGGGCGGCTCCGTTAAGCGATTCGGGGCCAGCGCGGCCGAAGCGTAGTCGGTGGCGCGGCGGCGCAGTGCCGGTTGCAGGTGTCACGCCGGCTCTGCCGCGCTCGCCGACAACCAGTCGGCGGGCCGCTCGGCCAGAGCGAAGCGCCACGCCACCGCCTGGGCTACCCGCTCCCCAGCGCGACCATCGCCGAACGGGTTGGGCGCGTCGCGCATCGCCGCCAGCAGCGTGGGCGTGCCGAGCAATTCCAGCAACCCGGAGCGCACCGCTTCCGGTTCGTTGCCGAGCAGCTTCAGCACACCGGCGGTCACGCCTTCGGGGCGTTCGGTGACGTTGCGCAGGACCGCCACCGGCGCCACCGGCACTCCCAACGCTGCGCCCTCCTCCTGGATGCCGCCTGAGTCGGTGATGATCAGCTCGGCCGCGTCGAGCAGCGCCAACATCTCCAGGTACTCCCAGGGGTCGTCGAGGAGCACATTGGCAAGCCCTGACAAGGCTGGAAGCACCGCGTCGCGCACGGCGGGGTTCAAGTGGACCGGATAGACGAAGGTCAGCTGCGGATGCGCCGCTGCCACAGCCGCGATGGCAGCCGCCAATCCGCTCATGGTGGTGAGGTTCTCGCGGCGATGCATGGTTACGGCTACCAGCGGCCCGGACGGCACATGCTTCGGGAGCTGCGCAGAACTGCGCATGGCACGCACCGCGTCGACGGCGGTGTTGCCGGTGACGATCATGGCGTCCTCGCCCTTGCCCTCGTCGAGCAGGTGGCGCTTGGCCAGCGGCGTGGGTGGCAAATCGAGATCGGTGATCACATCGGTGAGGCGGCGGTTGGCTTCCTCCGGAAACGGCTGGCTCAGGTCGAAGCTGCGCAGGCCCGCCTCCACATGCGCCACCGGGATACCCTCTAGGTAGGCCGCCAAGGCCACCGCGAAGGTGGTGGTGGTGTCACCGTGCACGAGTACGTAGTCGGCGCGCAACTCTCGCAGGGCGCTCGCGGCGCCGGTCGCGCATCACGCCAAGGTCCGCGTCGGGGGTGAGGCCGAAGCTTCGTAGCGAGCCGGCCAGCTGTTCGCGGTGCTGGCCCGTGACAAGGGTGAGGACCTCGAGACCGGCTACACGCTGCAGCGCTTGGATGACCGGCGCCATTTTGTTCGCTTCCGGACGGGTGCCGAAAGCAGCCACCACCCGCGCGACGCCACGCTGGGGCGTCAACGCCCTCACGTTACGACGCCAGCGAGGCGCCGCACCTCCCTGAGGCGCAGGATCGACACTGCCGCTATCAGGACTACCGTCACGATGAGGGTGGCCAGCATAAGGACGGGCGGGGTGCTCGACAGCACCATGCCCGTGACGCCCAGCGCCATGGTGGCCAACCACAGCACTACCACCGTCCAGCGCTTCGAACCGGAGCGGCGCCTGAGCAGGTCGTGGATGTGGTCGTTGGACGCCTCCGCGGGGTTGGCGCCGCGGCGGAGACGGCGCAGAGTGACTTGGGTGATGTTCACCACCGGCAAGGCCAGCACCAGGATGGGCGCCACGACCGACACGGCGGCGGTAACCTTCAGGGCGCCCAGCACGCTCACGCCGGCCAGCACGTAACCGAGCAGGTAGGCGCCGGAATCACCCATGATGATGGTGGCGGGGCCGAAGTTGTAACGCAGGAAGCCAAGTGAGGCGCCGGCAAGCGCCGTCAGCAGCAGCACCGCGGCGCCGCGATCTGGGAACTGCACCGCTACCGCCAGAAGGCTCATGCTGGAGATTGCGGCTATTCCCGACGACAGGCCGTCGAGGCCGTCGATGAAGTTGAAGGCATTGGTGAAGCCGACCACCCACAGGATGGTGATGATCACCGAAAGAGCCTCGGGAATGAACAGGAAGGTGGCGTCGCCCACGCCGTTCACCACCAGGATGCCAGCCGCGACTACCTGCGTGGCGAGGCGCAGCGCGGGCGGCACCTCCCACATGTCGTCGATGAACCCCACCAGCGTCATCAGCGCACCGCCGAGGGCGACTGCAAGGAGCTGCACGCGGTACTCGTCGATGAGGTCGGGCGCTACCAAACTACCTACCAGTAACGCGACCAGGAATCCACCCAGGATAGCGATGCCGCCGATGTTGGGCACAGCGCCCTGATGCTGGCGCTCACCCACGCCGTGAGCTCTGCCGCCCTGCTGCACGGCACGGATGCGCAGCGCGAAGGCGCGCACGCGCGGCACGAACCACAGCACCGCGCCGAACGCGACGGCGAAGGAAGCTATTACCAAAGGAGCGAAAGTGATCAAGGAGGCGCGCACTCAGACCATTCTATGAGTAGCGGTGGTCTGTTCGTGAGAATGTGACGACGTTCGCTGCCCCGGCACGGATCACCTCAGCGAGTTCCGTAGAGCCGGTCGCCGGCGTCGCCAAGGCCAGGCACGATGTAGCCGTGGCGGCCAGGATACACAGCAGCCGAATCCGCTTGGCTCCCTCGTCCTTCAGCACTTGCACTGCCGCCGCGGCGGTGCCCCCGGTGGCGAGCATGGGGTCGAGCAGGAAGATATCGCGCTCAGCCACGTCGCTGGGCAGCTTGGAGTAGTACTGCACCGGCAGAAGCGTATTGGGGTCGCGGTAGAGGCCGATATGACCGACGCGGGCGTTGGGCACCAGACTGAGGATGCCGTCGACCATCACCAAGCCGGCGCGTAGGATGCCGATCAGGGCGAGCTTCTTGCCGGCCAAGCGCTTGACCTTCGCCGTGGCCACAGGCGTTTCCACCACCGCCTCCTCGAGCTCTAGGTCGCGCATGGCCTCGAAAGCCATCAGCATCGTCAGTTCCATCGCCAGCGAGCGGAACTCGCGCACGTTGGTCTCCTTGTCACGCAGGATCGAGAGCTTGTGTTGGACCAGCGGATGATCGACGTGGATGACTGACATGAGAAAGCTCCTGTTCTGAATAGGGCCGCGATCGGCGCCGTGCTCGAGCCGAACGCTAGGCGCCTCGGTTCACTGCCCGCGACGTTGCAACCTTCGGTTCCCTAGCGAAAAGGCCGCCCACGAGCGGACGGCCCTGTGCTGGCGGAGAGGGTGGGATTCGAACCCACGGTGCAGCGCAAGCCGCACAACGGTTTTCGAGACCGGCCCGTTCAACCACTCCGGCACCTCTCCATGATGCGCTTACCTGCCCCTGGACCTCGGCAGGGCGGCGACCGACCCGCGGCTCCGCATAAGCGTGCGAATTATACCGTAAACGCGCCTGAGTTGCCCGAAGGCGCCCCCTTGACGTTTGCTACTGGAGTTTCATACACTCCTGTTTGCGTTGGCCCATCGTCTAACGGCAGGACAACGGATTCTGGTTCCGTATGTCTAGGTTCGAATCCTAGTGGGCCAGCCAAACGCGAAGCGCTTCCAGCGCTCCTGGCTAACAGATTCTGGATTACAGATTTTGGATAACCAGGTATGATGCACAAAGGCGGCCGCCAAGCCGCCACGATGGCCCATCGTCTAATGGCAGGACACCCGGTTTTGGTCCGGTCGGTCGGAGTTCGAATCTCTGTGGGCCAGCCAAGGCGCCCCCTCTCGCGAGGGGGCCACTTTCTTTGCTGACTGCCTCAGTCGTCGGTCGCGTAGTCGAAGAAACCGCGCCCACTCTTCCGCCCAAGATGGCCGGCCTCCACCAGCTTACGCAGCGTCTGCGGAGCGCGGAACCGTTCCCCCAACGCGTCCGTCATCGACTCGGCGATGAGAAGCACGGTGTCGAGCCCGATGTAGTCGGACAGCTCGAGCGGACCCATGGGGTGGTTCAGGCCAAGGCGCACGGCGGTGTCGATGTCGCGCGGCGTGGCCACCCCCTCCTCCATCATGCGCACGCCCTCCAGCAGCAGCGCCGCCACGGCGCGCGTGGTAACGAAACCTTGGCGGTCGACCACCGTAACGGTGGTCTTCCCGCAGCTCGTTGCCAGAGCGCAGGTAGCAGCCACAGCGTCGTCGGAGCTACGCACGCCGCGCACTACCTCGACCAGCTCCATCCGCTCCGGCGGGTTGAACCAGTGCATGCCCACCACCTGCTCGGGCCTGTTGGTGGCGCCGGCGATGGCGGTGATCGACAGTTCGCTGGTGTTGCTGGCCAGTATGGCGTGGGGCGGCGCGAAGCGGTCGAGCTGCGCGAAGATGTCGCGCTTCAAGGCGAGCTTCTCAGGCACGGCTTCGATGACGAAGTCGGCGCTAGCCGCGACCTCGGCTAGGTCGCGGCTCACGGTCAGGCGCTCCTGAGCTATGGCCTCACTCGTGCGCTTGACGGCGCGCTTCCGGGCGCGCTCTAGCGACTGGGTATCGGGGTCGAACAGCGCCACCTCATGGCCGTGCTGCAACAGCAGCGCGGCCACACCTGCGCCCATCGTGCCGGCGCCGATAACGCTCACGCGCGGTTTGCTCGCTTCGTGGCCGGCAAGCTTGTCAGCTTCTTCCGTTACGCTCATCTTTTTCCCTCCTGTGGCTGAAGTAAGGCACCCCTGCTCAGCCGAGCTTACTCACAGCCTGCGTCGGTGCGTATAGGTCGTACCGGGTGGTGCTCCCCTTGAGGCTGCCGCTTGGTGGTACCGAGCCCAGCGGCGGCGCGCGAAGCGGGCGCTTGACCACCACCCGCCAGCGCGCCACAGAGCGCGCCACCACCAACAGTTCGTCGGCGTCTAAGTCCTCGCCGACTAAGCGCCTGAACAGCGCCATGCCTTTGGCTGGAAGCGCCGCTTTGCCGCGGCTCGGGTACATCGGGTCGAGAAGGATCACGTCGGGCGCGTCACTGGCAGCTAGCTGTCGCAGATAAAGGCCGGCGTCGGCGTTGACCAGCGTCAACCGCTCCGACACCGCCGCAGCCTGGGAACCAACGCTACCGCTACGGACCCGCACTAGCGCGTCCTCCAACAGGAGTGCCACTAGTGGCACGCGTTCGACCATCGTGACCCGGTGGCCGGCCGTGGCCAATTGGAAGGCGTCCGCGCCTAGGCCGGCGGTGGCGTCGACCACGTTGGCGGCCCGCCGGCCGATCGCGCGGCTGAGCAAGTCGTGGCCGCGACGTGGCTTACCTAGCGCGGCCGCGTCGACCGTTACCTCGGAGCCGTCTCCTTGCTTGAGCCGCAGGCCCGCTGCGTCGACTATCAGAATTAGCTCGCCCGCGCCGTTGCCGGCCGAGCCGACACGCCACGGAGCGCCGAGGCGCGTGGCCAAGGAACGAGCCTCCGACAGTTGCAGCTCGTCGAGGGCCACTACCAGTAGCGGCATCGTGGTGTCGGCCTTGTTCCCGACGCGCTTGGTCTCAAGACCGTCCATCGGTTCCATGGTACGGCAGGCTCGGCCCGGATCACGCCTGTGCGCGGCCGGCGTTGAGTTGGGTCCCGTGAGGGTCAAGCACGCATCTCGCCCACGGGACGCCGCATGCTACGATTCAGTTGCGATAAGCCCCTCCTGACTTCGATTCAAAGCAGATGGGGCCGTTCACCTTGGCATTCAGTGGGCAGGCAGCGTGCTTCACCTACTCAACCGAAGGTGAAAGCTAAGGAGACATCATGAGCAACCAGAGCCTGAGCCAACGCCGCGCCGCCGCTGTCACGCCGGCCGCCACAAGCGTTCACCCGCTGTACTTCACACGCGCCAAGGGCAGCTACGTCTTCGACGCCGATGACAACCGCTACCTCGACTTCACCTCCGGCATCGCCGTCATGAACCTCGGCCACTCGCATCCCAAGGTCGTCGAGGCGGTTCATAAGCAGTCGAGCGAGTTCCAGCACCTGTGCTTCGCGGTCGGCATGCACCCCACCTATGTGGAGTTGGCCGAACGCCTCAACGCCATTGCGCCGGGCAACAGCCCCAAGAAGACTTTCCTGGTCAACACCGGCGCTGAAGCGGTGGAGAACGCCGTGAAGATCGCTCGTGCCTACACCAAGCGCGCGGGCATCGTCTCCTTCACGCACGCCTTCCACGGCCGCACCTTGCTGGCCATGTCGCTCACCAACAAGGCCGACCCATACAAGACCGGCTTCGTGACGCGCGCCTCCGAGGTGTACCGCGCCGAGTACCCCTATCACTTCCGCAACCCCTGGGGTTGTGCCACCCCCGAGGAGACGGGCGAGCGCGCCCTGGAAGCGCTGAAGGAACAGGTCAAGTACTCCATCGGTGAGAGCGAAGTAGCGGCTTTCATCATCGAGCCGGTAGCTGGCGAAGGCGGCTTCATCCCCGCTCCCGCCAACTTCCTCAAGGGACTCCGCGAGTACGCCACCGAGATCGGCGCACTGTGGATCGACGACGAGATCCAGGCTGGCATCGGCCGCACCGGCGCCATGTGGGTGGTGGACCATTACGGCTTAGAGCCCGACCTCGTCACCACCGCCAAAGCGCTCGGCTCGGGCTTCCCCATCAGCGCCGTTATCGGTAAGGCCGAGATCATGGACACCCTCAAGCCCGGCATGCTCGGCACCACCTTCGGTGGCAACCCCACCTCCTGCGCCGCGGCCCTGGCAACCCTTGACGTCATCGAGGAGGAGGGCATCGTGGCCCGCGCCGCTGAGATAGGCGCCGTTGCGCGCCGCCGCCTGGAGGGACTGGCCGAGCGTCAGCCCGCCATCGGCGAGATCCGCGGGCTCGGCACCATGCTCGCCATCGAGTTCGTGAACGACGACGGCCACACCCCCAACGCCAACGCCGCCGACCAGGTCGTAGCGCAGGCGCGCGAAGCGGGGCTGCTGCTCCTCTCGACCGGCACCTTCGGCAACGTCATCCGGCTGCTGCCACCTCTAAACTTGAGCGACGCCGAGCTCGAGGAAGCCTTGGGCAAGCTCGAGCAGAC
>CAJDWL010000014.1_pt1 | contig 24991 bp, 20 predicted proteins | sample 7391591 | NCBI WGS metagenome assembly CAJDWL01 (sample SAMEA7055738, study PRJEB34461) | soil metagenome | biome: terrestrial ecosystem; feature: Peninsula; material: soil | place: Antarctica | collected 2016
GCGAAGACATAACCGGCCTACCGCCCCACCTGGTTTTCCGCAAGGGGTTGTCCCGTACCTTTCAGATACCCCGCGAGCATAAGAGCATGACCGTAACCGAGAACCTGATGCTGGTGCCCAAGGGCCAGATAGGCGAACGGTTCTGGAACCCTGTGCTGCGCCCTCGAGCAGTGCGGACCCAGGAGCGGGCGCTGCGCGAGAAGGCGCGCGAGGTGCTGGAGTTCGTCGAGCTGACCCACATGGCCGATCAACCCGCTGGCGCCATGTCGGGCGGCCAGAAGAAGCTTCTCGAGCTGGCGCGGACCCTCATGGCCGACCCGGTGATGGTGCTGCTCGACGAGCCCGCCGCCGGCGTGAACCCCACCCTGATGGGCAAGATCCGCGAGAAGATCGTGGAGTTGAACAGCGAGCGGGGAATAACTTTCCTGCTCATCGAGCACGATATGCCGCTGGTGATGGGCCTCTGCAATCCGGTGGTGGTCATGAACCAGGGCGCCAAGCTCATCGAGGGGCCACCGGAAATGGTGCGCAACGACCCGCAGGTGCTCGAAGCGTACTTAGGGGGGCAGTATGCCACTCTTGACAGTTGACAGCGCCGTGGCCGGTTACGGCGAGATGCAGGTGCTGAGCGGCGTGAGTCTCTCGGTTGATGAGGGCACTATCGTCTCGATCGTCGGCCCCAACGGCGCCGGCAAGTCGACGGTCATGAAACTGATCTTCGGCCTGCTCAAGCCGTGGGAGGGCACCGTCACCTTCGCCGGCCAGGACATCTCCGGTATGGCGCCCGAGAAGCTGGTGCGGTTAGGACTCAGTTACGTGCCGCAGGTCGACAACGTCTTCCCCACCCTTAGCGTCGAGGAGAACCTCGATATGGGCGGGTTCATACTCTCGGGTTCCCTGAAGGAACGCAAGGAGCGGGTGTTCGAGCTGTTCCCGCGCCTCGCGGAACGCCGTCGCCAACGCGCCGGCAAGATGTCGGGCGGTGAGCGGCAGATGGTGGCGATGGGCAGAGCCCTGATGCTCGACCCGAAACTGCTGATGCTCGACGAACCGTCGGCCGGCTTGGCGCCGCTGCTGGTCGACATGATCTTCGAGAAGATCGTCGAGATCAACAAGACGGGGGTATCGGTACTGATGGTGGAGCAGAACGCTCGCAAGTCGCTACAACTAGCCGATCACGGTTACGTCCTGGCAACGGGCCGCAACGAGGTCGAAGGTCCCGGGCTGCAGCTACTGCGCGACCCCGACGTGGCGCGCCTCTACCTGGGGGGCTGAAGCGATGGTCGAGAGAACCGAACCTACAAAGTTGCGCCCCGGCGAGCGCTTGCAGCGCGTACTAACCAGTCGCGCCGCTATGGTGGTGATGCTGCTGCTCATACTCGCGCTCCTAGTGGTGACGGCGCAGATCAAGAACATCCCCAACAATCTGCTGCTGGCGTTGCTGGTGCGCGGCATCATGCTCGGTGGGACGCTGGCTCTGGGCGCCGTGGGTGTAACGCTGGTGTTCGGCGTGCTGAAGATGGCCAACTTCGCCCACGGCGATCTCCCGTGGGCGTCACGTTGGTGTTCGGCGTGCTGAAGATGGCCAACTTCGCCCACGGCGATCTCATGACGGTGGGCGCCTATCTGGGCCTGCTGGTATTGACGGTGCTCCCCAAGGGGCCCGCACTGGCACCGTTCTCCTTCGGCTACGAGTTTCTGGTCGCGCTCCTGCTGGTGGTGCCCTTGGTGGGTGTCCTTTCCTACGGGATCGACCGCTTCGCCTTCAGGCCGCTGCGCAAACGTCGAGCGCAACCGATCATGTTCGCCATGGCGGCGCTAGGCCTGGCATTCGGGCTGCGCAGCCTGGTTTACATCTTCTGGGGCGCCGACTTCACCTTCTACTACATCGGCCGTGCCCGCCCGGCTGTCGAGCTGTTCGCCGGCGTACGCGTGAAGCCCGATCAGCTCTTCATTTTGGGGCTAGCGGCAGTGCTGATCCTCGGCGTCTACCTGCTGCTCGAACGAACCAAGATGGGTAAGGCCATGCGCGCCACCGCCGACAACTCCGACTTAGCGCGGGTGAGCGGCATCGACACCAACCAGGTAGTTTTCTGGACCTGGCTCATCGGTGGCGGCTTGGCGGCCGCCGGAGGGCTGCTCTACGGGCTCGACGTGCAGCTACGCCCCGAGATGGGCTGGTGGCTGCTGCTGCCGCTGTTCGCGGCAGTCATCCTAGGCACCATCGGCAACGCCTACGGCGCCATGGCCGGCGCCCTCGTGATCGGGGTGGTGTGGCAGATGAGTTCGGCCTTCATCAACCCCGCCTATGGACACGGCATGGCCTTCCTGGTGATGATCCTAGTGCTACTCGTCAGGCCCGAAGGCTTGTTCGGGAGGCCCAAATGACAGCCTTGTCACCGTTGGTGTTGGCCAAGTCTGCGCTACTGGCGGTTCCGCTGTGGCTGATCCTCTCGCGGGTGCTGACCTTCAAACCAGCAGTCGTAAAGCAGCTCGTCGCGCTCGCCCTGGGCTTCGCGGTTGCGGTCGTTGCCAGCGTGACCATCCCCCCCGGCGTGCTGTCTTACCTCACTTCCTTCATGCTTATGGCGGGCATCTACGCCGTGCTGACCCTGGGGTTGAACGTCCAGTGGGGTTACACCGGGCTGTTCAACATCGGCATCGCGGCATTCTTCGCTATCGGCGCCTTCACTACGGCGCTGGTTACCACCACCATGCCTACCGGGGCCAACGCCAGCTTCACGCGGCAAGCGTTCGGGCTCGGCATGCCGTTCTGGGTGGGGCTGCTGGCCGCAGGGGCCGTGGCGGGCGTGCTGGCCTACCTGATAGGCAAACCGACCCTCAAATTGCGTGACGATTACCTAGCGATAGCCACCATCGGCATCGCCGAGTTGGTGCGGCTCTTCTTCCAGAACGAGCGCTGGCTGGCCAACGGGCCGCAGCCGCTACGCGGCATCCCACAACCGCTCAGGTGTTTGTCGGATAAGGGCTGCGACTGGTTGCCGGGCTTCATCAACGATTTCTTCGCGCCCCTGACGGGTCGTGACTACCCATACATCTACGTTGCCATCGTCGCCATCGTGTTGTTCATCATCTACCGCGTGTTGGAGCGCGCCATCCGCTCGCCGTGGGGGCGCGTACTGCGCGCCGTTCGTGAGGAGGAGGCCTCGGCAGAGATGAACGGTAAGGACGTCGCCGCCTTCCGCATGCAGGCCTTCGTGGTCGGTTCCGTGATCATGGGTATCGGCGGCGCACTCTACGCTCACTACATAGTAGCCATCGACTACAGCCACTTCGATCCGCTCTACGGCACCTTCCTCATCTGGGTGATGTTGATGCTGGGCGGCAGCGGCAACAACCGTGGCGCCATCTTAGGCGCCTTCATCGTGTGGGGCATTTGGTCTGGTACGACCTTCGCCGTCGACCTACTGCGGCCCACCCTGGCCGCCATCTCCAGCGAACTGCCTCAGCGTGGTCCTTACATCCGCTACCTGCTGATCTCGGCCCTGATGCTGTTCATCGTGCTGCATAGGCCCAGTGGCATCCTGCCCGAGGAGAAGGTAGTGTCACTCGACCGCGATCTTGGTTGAGGCCAGTGCCCGACTCGAATCGAAGCTCCACGACGAGGCACACAAGAAGGGCGCCCGGTAACCCGGGCGCCCTTCTGCAGTTCATTTGAACTGATAGCCAGACTTGGCCGCCGCCAGTCTAGTCTAGTTAGCTACTTACTTAGCGGGGATCTCGGCGGCGCCGCGAACCACTACGGATTCGATGGTGCCGTTGTCGAACTGCCAGATCTCTACAGGCGTTACGACGTCACCGAACTCGTCGAAGTCGACCTCACCGGCCGCGCCGGTGTAGTTGATCTCCTGGCCGTCCTTGATGAGCTGCATAGCGCGGACGAAGTCGTTGACGCCGACAGTTTCGCCGTCGGGGTTAGCAACTGCGCGCAAGCGATCTTTCACGTTCTCACTGGTGATCGCTACGCCGTCCACGTGGGCTTTGGCAAGCGCCAAGCCGATGACAGCCGTGGCGTCATAGGCCGTGTCGATGTAGGGAAGCGGCGGACGCTCACCGTAGGTGGCGTTGTAAGCCTCGACGAAGGCCACGCTGCCGCCCCAGCTGGGGTCAGCGCCGGCGGCCGTGCCGTAGAGGCCCTGGACCACTTCGGCGCCAAGGGCGTCGATGATCTCGAGGGACTTGGTGCCGTCGGTGAACTGCCAGTTGGTGAAGTCGAACAGGTCACGCGCCTCTTGCATATAGACGGTGGCCTGGCCTGGGTAGCTGGCGGCTAGGACGACGCCCGGGTTGCCCTGCAGTAACTGCTGCAGCAGCGCCGCGTAGGTGGGCTGCGGCTCATCGGGGTGCGCTATCTTGGCGAGGATCTTACCGCCACGAGCGATGAAGGCCGCCTCGAAGGCGTCGGACAGGCCCTGGCCGTAAGGGTTGTTGACGTAGAGGATGGCAGCGGTATCGAAGCTGTGACCGTCGACGATTTCACCACGCGCCAACTGAGCGCCGACAACGCCTTGCAGGGCGTCGGAGGCAACGGTGCGGTAGATGTAGTCATCAACGTCGGGCAGCATGGCCACGAGAGGCGAGGTGGAGGCCGGCGAGATCATGATCACGCCGCTGGGGATGGCCACGGACTCGGCCACGGACACGGTTACGCCGCTGGACAGGGCGCCCACGATGGCGACGACGCCGTCGGTGTTGATGAGCTTACGGGCGCGGTCGACACCGACCGAGGGGTTGGTGGCGGAGTCTTCGCTGACGATCTCGATGATGTTGCCGCCGAAGACTTCGGTGGCCGCTTCGTTGAGTTCATCAGCAGCTAGCATCACGCCGTTCTGAATGGGGGGGCCGAACTCGGCCAGGGCGCCCGTGAACGACATCAACGAGCCCACCTTCGCGACCTGTGGGGCCTGCGCCGAGGCGAAGCCCACCAGCGCAGCTACGAGGATCCATACTAATCTCTTGTGCACGTTCTCCTCCTTCTTACCAAGGGACACGCGTTCAGACGTGCGGCGGTTGCTGCATGGTAAAAAACCGCCTGAACGGTGTCAACGTCAGAAGTAGCCGCCCAGCCCATGCATGATGCCACGGTTAAGGCGAGGCCTCGGCCACGGCTATGCAAGAGTGTTAACTCCTGAGTTGACTGTTGCCCCTTTAGTCATTGACACCATACCACTTCTCGCCTTACGCTTTGCACGTTCCGGCCTAGCTGGAACCGGCCAGGAGGTCGAAGTGGCGAACACGCGCGATGAGGTCAGCAAGCTGCTCAGCACCCACGACGTAAAGTTCTTACGTCTGCAGTTCACCGACGTACTGGGGCGCAACAAGAACCTCGAGGTGCCCACCTCGCAGTTCTCCAAGGCGCTCGACGGCGAGATCATGTTCGACGGCTCCTCGGTTCAGGGTTTCACCCGCATCGAGGAGTCGGACATGTTGCTGCGGCCCGACTACGACACGTTCCTCCTCCTGCCACCCGCGATAGAGGGCAGCGTTCGCGGCCAGGTGGCGCGGCTCATCTGCGACGTGTACTTACCCAACGGCGAGCCTTTCCCCGGCGACCCACGCTGGGTGCTGAAGCGGCAGGTGGAGAAGCTGCGCACCCTCGGCTTCGACAACCTCTACGTCGGCGTCGAGCCGGAGTTCTACCTCTTCAAGCGCGCCGCCGACGGCTCACCGACCACTATCACCAACGACGGTGCCGGTTACTTCGACTTAGCACCCGTCGACCGCGGTGAGGACGCGCGGCGCGACATGGTCAACGCGCTGGTCGACCTGGGTTTCGAGATCGAGGCGGCGCACCACGAGGTAGGTCCCGGCCAGCACGAGATCGACTTCAAGTACGACGAGGCTATAGCCACCGCCGACGCCATCCAGACGTTCCGCACAGTTGTGAAGCGTATCGCCATGAACCACGGCCTGCACGCCACCTTCATGCCCAAGCCCGTGGCCGGCATCGCTGGTTCCGGTATGCACACCCACCTGAGCATCTTCAAGGACGGTGCCAACGCCTTCTTCGATCCCAGCGAGCCGCATGAGCTCTCGAGCGTGGCGCTCAACTTCATAGCGGGGTTGCTGGAGCACGCGCCCGGCATGGTGGCCGTCACCAACCCGACGGTAAATAGTTATAAGCGGTTGACTCCTGGCTATGAGGCGCCCACCAACATCGCCTGGTCGGTGTCTAACCGCAGCGCCATGATCCGCATCCCGGCCAAGCGCGGCAACAGTACCCGGGCCGAGCTGCGCATGCCAGACCCGTCAGCCAACCCGTACCTGGCCCTGGCGGTGATGATCGCCTCCGGCCTCGACGGTGTGGCTAGGGGCCTCACCCCGCCGCCGCCCATCAACCGCAACATCTACGAGATGAGCGTGCGTGACCGGCGGACCCACAAGGTGAAGGACCTGCCCTTCAACCTGCGGGAAGCCATGGCCACTTTGAAACGCGACCGCCTGGTAGTGGACGCCCTTGGCGAGCACGCTTACCGTAGTTTCGTGGAGGCTAAGACGGCTGAGTACGACGATTACCGCGTCAGCGTGCACGACTGGGAGCTGGAACGCTACCTGGCCGAGTACTGAAGCGCGATACTGACACCGTGAGTTCCTCCGACCCAGCTACCTCCCGTCACCCCGCCGCCGGTAAGCGCTTAGGCGCCGACCGCACCCCAGAGGCGCCGCTACGCGTACTCGGTATCGACCCGGGCATCGCCAACCTAGGCCTTGGTGTCGTTGAAGAGTTGCGGCGCGAAGCGCGCCTAGTCGGCAGCGTCACGGTCAAGACCAGCGCAAGACAAGCCCAGACGCAGCGCCTGCTCCATCTGCGCGGCGAACTGGTCGACTACATCGAGCTGCATCGGCCCCAGGTCATCGCCATCGAGGGTCAGTATTTCCACCGCCAACGCGAAGTGTCGTTCAAGGTGGGGCAGGCGGTGGGGGTGGTGCTGCTCAGCGCGGCCGAACTGGATCTGCCGGTGTTCGAGTACGGCCCCATGCAGGTGAAGCAGGCGCTAGTAGGCAACGGTCGCGCCGACAAGGCGCAGGTTGCGTTCATGGTCAGGGCGCTGCTCAAACTGCCCGCCGAACTGAGCAGCAATCACGCCGCCGACGCCGTGGCGTTGGCTCTAACGCACTTGCAGAGCCGGCGTGTGTCTCAGCTTGGCGCTAAGTCTTAGCTGGGAGAATAAGCCTCAGCTCAATGACCGAGCTCGCTATGACGAATCAGCGGCGCCTGCGCGCGTTGCGGCGCCGTTGAGGCGCTCGGCGGCGCACGGTCACCACTTGGGCGGTTCGGCGCAGCGAGCACCGCTGCGCCGCCGGGGCGGGAGGGGCCGACACGACCATCAGCTGCTGGTCGTCTTCATCAGTCGCGGCCGGAGCAGGCGCCAGCGTAGCGCGCCACAGTACGCTCGCCTGATACGGACCCAGTTCGAGCCTCAAGCCGTCGCGCGCCACCGACTGCAGGTCGAAGCTCACCTCGGCGCCGCTGGGATGCTCCCGCAGGATGAACCGGCTGCTCTCGGGGAACGGTCCCGACGCCTCCCAGCCCAGCGCCTCGCTTAACCGCTCCTGCACCGGGTTTGCGGCCTCCGGATGAGGCAGGAAAGGCACGCTGAGGTTGACCGTGCCCGAGGCCGACCGCGGGCTGTTGTTGTAAGCCACCAGCGTCGCCTCACCGTTTGGGCCGCGGTTCGTGAACAGGTAGACGTCCTCGTTCACGCCGCCGTATGGCGTCTCGAAGTCGAAGAGCCGGAAGTTGGCCGTGCCGGCGAAGAGGCGCCGTTCGCGCAACAGTGGCGCCACCACCTGCCGGTGCCTGACCATCATTTGCTCGCGCGGCGCCTCGTCGAGTTTGGGAGCCAGGAACTCCATGCCGTACTTCTCCGCCAGCCCTTCTACTTGGCCGTGCGCGAAGAGCGGTAAACCCGGCAATGTAGCCAAGATAACGGCCACGCCGAACTGCTTGTCACCGCCTCCGAACTGCTCCAGCACTGATTCCTCGTCGGGGTTGCTCATGAAGTTGACGAAGCGTTCCAGCACGCGCGGGTCAACTAGCAGGAACTCCTTGATGAGCGCTCGGTACTTGGCGTTGTCCTCCCGGCGCATCATGTGCATGAAGGCGCTGTTGTACACGCGGTGCAACCCCAGGGTGCGCACGAAGTAGCTCTCCATCAACCAGAACGCTTCGGCTAGCAGCAGACTGTCGGGCGCCTCCAGCGCCATCCTCTCGACCAGTTCTCGCCAGAACTCGCGCGGCATCAACCGCTCGAACTCTGCTTCGCTGATGGCGTGGTTCGAGCGCGAGGGGATGGCGCCGCCTTCGCCGGGAGCCGGGTGCCATAAACGCCGCACGTGCTGCTTAGCCAACGTCATGGCGGCATCGAAGCGGATTATCGGGAAGTCGCGCGCTACCGCCAGCGCCTCCTGGATCACGGCTTCGCGCACGTCGGCTCTCAGGAAATCGAGTTGTGCGGTGTCGTTCCACGGCAGGTGGGTGCCGTCATTGCCGTGATAGAGGTAGCTGCTCGCGCCACTGGCGTTGTCGACGCGCTCGAACACCACCGCGGCGTCACTGCCGTCGTAGTAGCGGTCTTCGATGCGCACGCTCACGCGCTCATCGCCGGAGAGGTCAGGGCCAGTGAAGCGGTACCCGGGGAACGGTGGTTCGCTTAACTGCACGAACCGCTCGGGGTTCTCGATCACCCAGCGACCGTCTATGCCGGTGTGGTTGGGCACCATGTCGCTGGCTAGGCGCAGGCCATGCTCACCGGCGCGGCGCCGCAGGTCGAGCAACCCCGGCTCGCCGCCCAGCTCGGGCGCTATCACGTAATCGTAGATGCTGTAAGCGCTGGCCACGGCGTCGGCCTGGCCGCGCAAGCGTTTGATGGTGCGCGACGCTTCGCTTCGCTGCCACAGGCCTATGAGCCATAGGGCGTTGAAGCCGTCTTCGCGCAGATCTGCCAGCGCCTCGTCGGGTACCTCGTCGAGGCGCCCTATGGTGCGACCGTAGCGGCGCGATAGCTGCGTTAGCCACACGAAGGCGCTCTTCGCCACCATGGCCACCTCGGGCATCCAACTCGAGTCGGGACTGTAGGCCACCGACTCCGAACCGAACTCGACAGACGGTAATTCCGGCACCGTGGACGGTCCCGGCGGCAAGGGACCCCGGATCGCCTCCTCAGCCAAAAGATCGGCGCTGCGAAGCGCCTGCTCCAGCTGCGCCTTGAAGCGCTCGCCGAGCACTGGCCCCCACAGCTCCACGGCCAAACGCAACTGAGCCAGCAGCGAGTTGGCCGCCCGCCGCTGCGGTGCCCGCAGCAGCCATAACAAGCTACTTTCAGCGGCGGCCGTTCCGGGGCTCGCCCCGTCGGCCACTCCGCCGAGGCGCCGCTCCAGCACGGCCAAAGCGACTGGGTAGGCGGGGTGCGCTACCAGCTCGGGGGAGTCGAACAGTTCCGCGAACGGCGCGAAGGCTGGGTTATCGCGCGCTAGCGCCAGCAGCAGCAGTTCCTCCAACAGCAGCGCCTGCGACTCCCTTCGCGGCAACGGTGCGCTGGCGTCGGCCGGAGAGAACAGGGCGACGAAGGCAGCCTCCAGGCTTGCCGCGGCTGGAGCACCGCTTATGGCGCTCAGTTCCTCGTGGGCACGTTCGAACGCAGCCACCAACGGCCCACTGGCGACGCTGACGGCAATGAGCGCGTGGGCGAGCTCGTGGAGGGTGACGCCAGCCATCAACTCGGCCGCAGTGAGCAAGGGATCGCCTGCGGCGCGGCGCGGCTCGTTGATGCGCTGCGCCCAGGCGCCGGCGCTGCTGAAGTCGAGCTGCAGCACCCGACCGTAGAGGCCGAAAGCGGCCTCGGGCAAGGCGTAGAGCTGACGAGCGGCACGCGTGACATGCAGGCGCCGCTGCCTGACTCCGGCAGGCGACCCCTCCGCCGGGTCGCCGTGACAGGCAACGGCGGCCTTCGGTTGCGCGTAACGCGAAGTGCGCGGTGGACTACCCTCTGACACGCTGCTATTACCCTCCGCGGCGCAGCTTAGCACCGCAAGCGCGTGCGCCCTAAACCGCTGCCCGCGTCTCATGACAGGTACCGTTACAATCGGTGCGGTGGGGCGCCATACACCAGGGAGGTACTTGGAACGTGCGAAGCGAACAGGAATCGTCTGGAACGACGCTCAGCCGTCGCGGCCTGGTGTTCTACGAACTCTACGTGAGGGCTTACCGCGATACTAACGGCGACGGTCACGGCGACATTGCTGGTGTCATCGAAAAACTGGATTACCTGAGTTGGTTGGGTGTCGACGTGATCTGGTTGCTGCCGATCTACCCTTCTCCTCTGCGCGACGACGGTTACGACGTCTCCGACTTCTACGCCGTGCACCCGCAGTACGGCGAGCTCGCCGACCTGCAACGCCTGCTCGACGAGGCGCACGCGCGCGGGCTGAAGGTCATCACCGACCTGGTTCTCAACCACACCTCCGACCAGCATCCCTGGTTCGAGGAGTCGCGTCTAAGCCGCGATAACCCCAAGGCTGACTGGTACGTGTGGAGCGATGATCCCGGACGCTACGCCGGCACCCGAATAATCTTCATCGACACCGAGAAGTCAAACTGGACCTTAGATCCGCAGCGCGGACAGTACTACTGGCATCGCTTCTTCCACCACCAACCCGACCTCAACTACGACAACCCAGAAGTGCGCGCCGAGATGAAGCGCGTGGTGCGCTACTGGCTCGACCTAGGCTTCGACGGTTTCCGTCTCGACGCCCTTCCCTACCTGTACGAGCGCGAGGGCACCAACAACGAGAACCTGCCTGAGACGCACGAGTTCTTGAAGGAGTTGCGAGCTTACGTCGATGAGTTCGCTCCCGAGGCGATGCTGCTCGGCGAGGTCAACCAGTGGCCCGAGGAGACGGCGGAGTACTTCGGTGACGGCGACGAGATGGAGCTGCTCTTCAACTTCCCGTTGATGCCGCGGGTGTTCCTGGCGTTGGCCGAAGGCCGCCGCGAGCCGATCGAGAGCATCCTGGCGCGCACGCCCGAACCGCCACCTGGCACCGATTGGGTGGTGTTCCTGCGCAACCACGACGAGCTGACGCTCGAGATGGTCGACGACCGCGAGCGCGAGCTGCTGTGGGACAACTACGCTCCTGAGTCGAACATGCGCCTCAACTTGGGGATACGCCGTCGCCTCGCGCCGCTCCTAGACGGCGACCGGCGCCGCATCGAGCTGCTCAGCGCCTTGTTGTTCACCTTGCCGGGCGCACCGATCGTGTACTACGGCGACGAGATCGGCATGGGTGACGACGTGACCCTCCCCGACCGCAACGGCGTGCGCACGCCCATGCAGTGGGACGCCGAACCCGGCGCCGGTTTCTCACGCAACCGCGAGCTCTACGCGCCGCTCATCGACGACGAACGCTATGGTTACCAGCGTGTGAACGTCGCCCAACAACGCGACGACCCCACCAGCCTGCTGCACTTCATGAAGAATCTGATCACCCTCCGCAAGGCCTCACCGCTGCTCGGCCGCGGCAGCTTCGACATCCTGAACGCCGCCAGTCCGGCTGTCTTGGCGGTTCGCCACAAGCTCGACAACGTGGCGTTCCCCGGCTCCACTGCGCAGCATGGCAAGTTCGACGCGCCTGGCCGCGTTCAGCTCTCGCTCTACAACCTATCGGCCCGAGAGGAGACGGTCGAGGCGGCGATGCTCGCCGAGGTGGGCAATAACGCTTCGGTGCTGGTCTCCTCCAGCGACTTCGAGCCGGAGCTGCGCAGTGGCCAGCCGCTCGAGCTTCCGCCGTACGGCTTCGTGTGGTTGATCTCGCAAGGGCTCGGCTGACCCGTGCCGCCCCGCTTCGCCTTGCCGCTGCTGGCCGTGGCCCTGCTGCTCACTCTCGGCGCCTGCGCCGGTGAGCTCTCCACCCCCGGCGAGCCGATGCGGGTGCTCGGTGCCACCCTGCCCAACGCCATCCTGCACGAACCGTACCAGCAGGTGATCCACGTCGTGGGCGGCTTGCGGCCCTATAACTTCGAGGTCGAAAACGGCAAGCTGCCGCCAGGGATCACGCTGCAGAACGGCACTTTCCGTGGCGCCGCCAGTGAGGCCGGCATCTTCGAGGTGAGCGTCAAGGTGTCCGACGCCAACCTCAACCAGGTAGTGCAGAGCTTCGTGGTGACGGTGACCGCCCCGCCTCCGCCAAGCATCAGCCTGGAGGTGCCGCTGACCGAGGTGCGCGAGGCCGTAACGTTACGCGCCACGGTGAAGGACGCGCGCGGCGTGACGGCGCTGCGCAGTCTGCTGCGCTGGGATCCGGCGCTGTTCAGCTTGAGCGCGAGCGGCGTGAGCGCCACCGGTCGCGGCACGAAACTCATGTGGCGTGAGGCCGAGGGTGAACTACAGGTCGACCTCGTCGCACTAGGCTCCACCATCGACGGCGACCGCGAGCTCTACCGCTTCACGCTCGAACCGTTCGAGACCCCCACGCGGCTCAACGTCGACTACCAGATCGAGTTCCTGGCCGAGAGCAACGACCCGGACCGCCGCCACGACTTCGTGCGCGGCAGCGAGGGCCGCTCCCCTGTTCGCGTCGATGATCGCGAGTCAGGTGCGAACGGCGAGCCCGGGGAGCAGGGCAACGAACCGGCTGATGAGCCGCCGCTGACGGCACCTGGCGATGGCGAACCTGATGGCGACAGCGATCCGAGCGGCGACCAACAGCCTGACCAGCAAGCGGGCAGTACACCTTCGACTGAGGAACAGAGATGATGCCGCGCTCAGTTGCGGCCTGCACCCCATCTCGCCTAACGCGAGGCGCACTGCGGCTTCTGTTCACCCTGTTGCTGGCCACGTTGGGCACGACGGTACAAGCGACGACGTACTTGCAACGCAGCCCACAGCAGCTAGCACTCGACGCCGACCTAGTCTTCGTAGGGACCGTGAGCGAGCAGTCGATGGAACTCGACGCCGGCTTGCCGTGGACGGCGGTGACGTTCGAGTTAGAGGAGCTGCTCCGCGACCGCGACGCGGAATCCTCCCCGCGCGAGGAGGATGAGGCGCCAGAACCGGCCGAACGAGTAACATTGCGTTTCTTAGGGGGCAGCGCTAGCGGGCAACGCCTGACGGTGAGCGGTCTCCCCCGCTACCAGCGCGGTGAACGCTACCTGATCTTCGCTTATCAACGTGCCGGAGTGGCCTCACCATTGGTGGGAGTGCGTCAGGGCAGCTGGGGCATAGCTGTGGACGGCGTCAAGGACGCTGATGGCGCTTACCTGACGGTTCTCGAACCGGGGGGACTGCAACGGGCCGCCTCCTCCGCTGACAGCAGTGACCTCAACACGATCCTGGCGGGGCTGCGGGCGCTGCTGAGCTCAGGCGTTGCGGTCGAGGCGCCTTCGGCTCAGCCTGGAACAGATGAGCAGACGACCGGGGAACCCGAGGCCAAAGCGCCAGCGAGCGACGAACCCGAAGCCCCCGCAACCGCCGAAGCCCAAGCCGAACCGCCCGCGAGCGACGAGGCCGAAGTGGAGGTCCCCGCCAGCGACGAACAACCGCTCGAACCTGTTCCCACGGGAACGGACGGAGCAGAGCTCGAGCCTGAAGGCGCCGAAATAGTGACCGAGCCGGCGGCGCCGCTCAGCGTCGTCTACCGGGTTGACGACAGTGGCGGCCCGCTGGCGCTGTCCAGCGCCGTGAGCGCTGCGGTGGCGGCGTGGGAAGGAGCCGCGCCTGGCGCCATCCACTTCAGCTCGGAAGCTCCGGCTGTGAGCGCTGACGAGCCGCTGACCGACAACCTGATCCGTTACGGTGCGCCGACGTTGCTCGGGCTAGACGCGCTGTCGTTGACGCTGGCGCGTGAGGGCGACGCCACCACCGAGGTGCTGGTCTCGCCTGACGCGGGCAGCGCGCTGGCTCAGGTGCTACTGCACGAGCTGGGGGTCCTGGCCGGCCTCCCCGAAGGCGGAGCCGGGGTGATGGCGTTCGCGATCGACACCGACCTCTCTGAACCTAGCGCCGCCGACGTGGCAGCCCTGCTGGCCCGCCGCGACTTCGCGCCCGAGGATCTCAACCTGGACGGTGTCGTCGACTTCTACGACCTGGCCGCCTTCGGCCGCGCTTACGGTGACACCGGCGTCAACCTCGCCGCCGACTTCAACGGTGACGGGCGCGTGGACGACGACGACCTAGCGATCCTCGAAGCGGCCTATACCTTCACGCCACCCAGCGAGCAGGCGCCAGCGGCCGCCGACTGAAGGTCCTTCAGCCCAGCTTGTCTATGGCGGCGGCGAGGTCGAGGTCGCGTTGCGTCACGCCTCCTGCGTCGTGGCTGAAGAGCACTATGTTCACACGGGCGTAGGAGTTAAACAGATCGGGGTGATGTCCTTGCTTCTCGGCGAGGAGCGCCACGCGCGATAGGAAAGCGAACGCTTCACTGAAATCAGAGAAGCGGTAGTCGCGTTTCAACTGACCATCTTCGTAACGCCACGCGCTGAGGCTCTTCAGGGCGGTGTCGATTTCCTGTTTGTCGCTTACGGTCTTGCTTGTCATCGGCAGACCCCTTCCACGGGGGCCGTGATCAGTTGAACGTCAATCGCTCGCCGCTGACCCTGGTCCCCTTGTCGGCAATGAATAGCACGGCTACCTCTTGTTCACCGCGAGCGAAGACCAACGTGCCGTCGTGCCGAGGGGTGATGAGGTGGTCGGTGAAGGAGCCGAGCACCTGCCCAGGTAGCATCGCCACCAGGCTCTCGTGCGCTTCGTCACCGCGGCCGCGGTACTGCCTCACGGTGATCTTCAGGCCCCCCACCTCGAAGCTCAGTGGTTCGCCGGTGAGGGTGCGGACCTGATGTTGCGCGGCACCAGATCTGACTATCACCGCCGGGAGGTCGAGTTCGTCGCCCTCGATGCTGGTCATGATGCGCCCCACCAAGCCGGTAATCACCGGCTCTGCAAGGAGTACCTGCGCCGCGCGCGCAGAACCGCGGATGAGCCCGTCGAGCGCCTTGGTCTGGTCGGGGGCGCGCGCGCTCACGGCCGAAGCGCGAGTGATAGCTTGCGCCACCACCTCGTGCGGTTCGCCGCGCACGTTGTTGGCCAGTACCTTGAGCATGGCCATGAGTTCGTCGCTTTGTGGGCTGCTGATGACTGATACCGCCACCAGGGCGTCGGCCAGGCGCGCGGCCAGCGATCGCTCCAGATCGCGGATTCGCACGTGCACATAATCGCCCTCGCGGTAGGTGGAGACGCGGGTGCGGCCACGCTTGACGACGTTGGTGCCGTCGAGCTCCAGTTCGTGCCCATCGAGGTAGAGGGTGCGAGCCGGGCCAACGCCAGCGATGGCAAGGTCGTGGCCGTTCAAGGTCAACCGCACCGGGCCCACCATGCGTATCGACACGGCGGTCGCGTCGGGCGGCACCCGGTCCCACTTGAGGATGGGGTTGGCACCGAAGAGCACGCCGCCTTCGAGCTGTGGGCCGCTGGCACGACCGCCCACGGAGGTCGGCAGGTACTCGGCCAGACGCTCGAAGAAGGTGTGCACCAGGTCCTTGTAGATGACGGTGTCTTGCTGGAAGCTCTGACGGTCGTTGCGTTCTCGGGCGGACACATCGACGAGGCGCCGCTCTAGTTCGCGGCGTTGCGCCGCCTTCTCGTCATCGGCCAGGCGTTCCTTGGAAAGCTCCTGGATGACGAGTCGCAGCTGCTGGCTGCTAGGGCTATTGCGTGCGTCGGGCGAGATCCGCCCAGCATAAGGGTCGGCGGCCACGGTGAGAGCGGCTTGCCGCACGTAACCGAACGCTCCGGACTCGGTGATCTCCAGCTCAGGCAGCGGGTTGCCGGCCTTGCCCAGGGTCATGATCAGGTTCACGAGCTCACGCATGATCTCGCCCAAGGCGTCCAAGTCAGAGAGGGATACCAGCGGGTCGCGCAGGCCCGGCATCGGTTCGATGACGCGGAAACCGCGCAGCGCCACGTCGCGCCCGAAGGTGCTGCGATCGGCGTTGCGGTGCAGGTTCTGCAGGGTGGCGAACACCAGGCGTGCACTGAGCCTGCCCTGCTCAGCCCGCCAGCCGGCCGCCACGCGCTGAACGAACTCTTCGAGGTCGTCCCACCAGACGCGACGCGCCAAGCGCTGCAAGGTGGCGTGCTCCTCTCGCTCTTCAGGATTGGCGGCGACCCGCTCGGGAGCCGGCTGCGCGGGTTCGTCGGCGAGCAGTTTCTCGGTCTCGTCAGCCAAAATCAGCGACACCAGTTCGGGCACCCGCTCTACCTGAGCTGTGCCCCCCACTGCCGATAGTTTCTTGCTCACCTCATCGAGTCGGCCACGCTCTTCGGTGTTCAGCTGGCCTCTTTCGCGCTTGAGCATGCCCAGAAGTTCCCACAAGGAAGCGCTGCCACCGCGCACCTTGCGCGTGGCACTGAACTCCTCGACCTTGTACTCGAGGAGCTCCAGGGCGATGCTTTCCAGCCTAGGTAGCACAGTGCCAGTATAAGTGCCGCAGCCGGACTCCGGTTAACGGAAAACTCACGGTGAAACGGTCAATCGGCGAGCAGAAGTGCGGCGCCGCGCCGCCGGTTTCGGAGCCGGCAGATGAGACCTCACGCATGGAGCAACACTTCAGCGCTGCGCGCTACTACTTCGTCGATCTCGGCGGCGGTGATGACGAGGGGCGGCAGGTAGCGCACCGTCTCGCCACCTGCGGCCACGGTGAGGACCCCTGCGGCGCGCAACGCGGCGATCACTGGGGCCGCCTTGACGTTCAGCTGCACTCCGACCATAAGACCCCTGCCACGCACCTCGCTCACCGCCGGCGCGCCGATGTTGCGTAGCCCGGACTGCAGACGCTCGCCCAGGGATCTCGCAGCTTCCATCAGGTCGCTCTCGACGAGTTCCCCGAGCACCGCTAGGCCGGCTGCTGCTGCCAACGGGTTGCCTCCGAAGGTGGTGCCGTGCCCGCCCTTGGGCATGCTGTTCGCTACCGCGTCGGTCATCAGTGTGGCGCCTATGGGCACGCCACCCCCGAGGCCCTTCGCCAGCGTGACGATGTCGGCGCTGACCCCCGCTGCCTCGCTCGCAAGGAAGGTGCCGGTGCGCCCCACGCCACACTGGATCTCGTCGAGGATAAGCAGAGCGCCGCGCTCACGCGTGATCTTACGCGCGCGCTGTAGGTAGGCGTCGGTGGCGGGGTGGACGCCGCTCTCGCCCTGGATCGGCTCGAGCAGGACCGCGGCGGTCTCATCAGAAACGGCAGCCTCGAGCTCGGCTAAGTCGTTGTAGGTGACGAAGTCGACGTTGCCCGCCAGCGGCGCGAACGGTTCGCGGTACGAAGGCTCCCAGGTGAGCGGCAGCACGCCTAGCGTGCGCCCGGAGAAGCCGTTCCGCGCGGCCACGAAACGGTGGCGGCCGGTGGCGACCCGCGCCCACTTGAGCGCCGCCTCGTTGGCTTCAGTGCCGGAGTTAGCGTAGAAGACTCTGCTCAAAGGTGGCCGCACCAGTTCGAACAGCTTGTCGCTCAGCGCCGTGCGAACATCGTTGCCCATGTTCTGCGGGCACACGATGAGGCGCTCGGCCTGCTGAGAGATGGCGCGCGTCAGGCGCGGGTGGTTATGACCCAAGCTGGCGACCGCGATGCCGGCCATGCAGTCGAGGTACTCTCGGCCGTCGGCGTCGAAGAGGCGCACGCCCTCGCCGCGCACGAAGACCACGTCGGGTTGCCATAAACCCGAGTTGTGCTGAGCGTCTCTACGTAGTATCTCGGCGCTTCTGGCGGCTACGCCTTGCTCCGTGGCATGGTTCATGAAAGCTGCTCCTTAAGCCGGCTGAGCGGCGCCTCACCATACCGTTGACCGTACCTGCCAAGCGCGGTCACTCAGTCGTTGGCGGCTAGTAGCGCCGCGCGCGTGCGGTCATCGACACTAGCGGCGACGCTAACGCCCGCGACCCTCAGGTAGGCCGCGAAACGCCGTGTCGCGCTGCTCAGCGCCGCAAGCTGCGAGGTGGTAGCCCGTCGCTCCCAGGCGAAGCTCTCGACCGTGAGGGTAACGTCGCCCGCTGCCTTGGCAGTGGTCGACGGCGCGGCCTGGCGTTTGCCGCCTATCCGCGCCACGAAGCGGCCCTGGTGCCAGACCGGCAGCACGTAGTAGCCCCAGCGGCGCTGCGAGGCGGGCTTGTACACCTCCCACAGGTACTCGAAGTCGAACAGGTGCGCTACCGCGGAGCGGTGCCACATGAGGGGGTCGAGCGGCGCCACGAACCGCATGCCGCGTGGTGAGGGTTCTTCGGCCGTCCGCCACAGTGCGGGCGCGGCGTAGTAATCACGGCCCGACACTCTCACCAAGCTCAATCTCCCCTCATGCACCAGGTCGCGCAGCAGTTGACGCCGGTTTACTGCGTCGGTGGGCACCCACCAGATGTCGGTGGAAGCGTTCGGTGCGAGCAGGCCCGCGCTGCGAACCCGCAGCTCGAGTAAATGCCTCAAGCTGGCTTCCTCGCCTGGATCGGGCGCGCCCAGCCAGCGGGACGGGATCACCCGTTCGGGCAGGTCGTAGAGGTGGCGACCCTTGTCGCGGTCGGCGGTCACCAATTCGCCCGCGTACCACAGTCCGCGCAGCACCTGCTTGGTCAGCTTGGGCCCATGCCAGCTTCCTCGGAACCGTTCGGGTCGCGGTGAATCACCCAGGTCGAGGCTCGACAGCGGTCCTCGGCGCTCCACTGCGCGCAGCGCGTCGCGCACCGCCTCGGGGTAGTGGTCGAGCACACGCTCTCCCCACTCGCGCCTGAAGTGGCGATGGTAGACGCGCCGATAGGGCCAATCGCTCGTCGGGACCAGGCACGCCTGTTTGTCCCAAGCGTCGTAAAGGTCGCGCTCGCGGTAGGCCAGCGCTTGCCAGTCGTCCTCGCGGTAGCCACGCACGCGGGCCTGCAGCACTAGGTCTGGGTTCTTCCCCATCGGCTTGAGTGGATCGTACTGCAGCGAGCCTAGGTCGAGCACGGCTTGCCGCAGGTTGCGCCACCTGAAATGGTAGTTCGACAGCAGCCGCCGGGCATCATCGACGCTCAGTTGGCTGGGGTTCCCCATTAGCTCGCCTTCAGTGCGCCAGTGGCAGGTGAACGGCTAGCCTCAAGAGCCGATGGCCACTAGACACAAAGGCCATTCGCCACGCGCGTCGAGGTTGAGTAGGCTCGACAGCTCATCATCGTAGAAGTCGGTGACGAAGTTGGCGGCCAGACCCAAGCCGCTGGCGGCCAGTAGCACGTTCTGCGCCGCGGCGCCGGCGTCGAGTAACAGGTAGCGGTAGGAGCGGCCACCGTCGATCACACGGTGGCGTGTCGGCAGCCCGGTGAAGCAGATGACGGCGGCCTGCGCCTCGACATCGAGCGGGTCGAGCAGACAGTCTTCGAACGGTTCGGCAGGGTTGCTGGTGCTCAACTGGTAGAGGGAGTGCTCGCGAGGGTTGTAGTGGTAAACGCCGGCGAACAGGTCCTGAGTCCTGAAGGTGAGGAGGTAGCCCTCCAGCGAGGAGACCTCCTGCGAGGTGGCGTGCATGCGGTGTCGTCCGAACGTGAACCCCAGGCCACTCCATAGCAGCTGCGACAAGTGTCCTTGCTTGAGCTGACCGCCCTCTGCCGCGCCACCGCGGTCGTTCGCCATGGTGCGCCACAGACCCGAGCCGCCCGTTAGCTGAGGGGCCGGCAGCGCGGCCACCTCTTTCGGGTTGGCGTAGACCTTGAACGGCGGCGCCACACGCGTGCGGCTCGCGGGCAGCTGCCCGCGGCGGTACTTTGTGAGGCTGTAGATGTCGGCACCGCTGGTGCGGCTCTTGCTTCGCGTCACAGCTGGCTCCTTGCAGAAGTCTAGCATCGGGCCAGCGCGACCCGTGCGCGTTATAGCGCGTTATGCTGACGGACGAAGGCGGACGGGCGTGGTCCTGCACCGGCGTGACTAAGGAAGAGCATGAGACTGAGAGTCAGGTTCGCCGAAACGGATCAGATGGGGGTAGCCCACCACAGCGCCTACGTGGTGTGGTGCGAGGCGGCTCGCGTCGAGTGGCTGCGCGAACGTGGCCTGAGCTACCGCGAGATGGAAGAGGCGGGCCTGTCGCTGGCGGTGTCCCGCTTCGAGGCGAAGTATCGCGCCGCCGCCTACTTCGATGACGACCTCGAGCTGACGGCGCTTTTGGTCGAGGTGCGCAGCCGCCGCGTGACCTACCACTACACTGTCGAGCGTGACGGCACGTTGCTGGCCAGCGCCATGAGTGAGCATGTGCCAACGGACCGTAGTGGCCGGGCCACGCGCATCCCGGATCAGTGGTTGGCGCCTATGCAACACCTACTCGAGAACGACCCTTGAGCGCTGCAGTTGGCAGCGCTCCGCGCCCTTCACGCCGTTCGTCCCCGCCCGAGCAGCGGGTGCAACTTTTCGCAGGTGCAATTCTCAGAGGTGAAGCATGAGCGTTCCGACAGCGGCTCCGGCCCGAACAGTCCACGAAAGCAAGATAGTCGCCACCGCCCTCACCTTCGACGACGTGCTGCTACTACCGGCGCGCAGCGACGTGCTGCCGCGCGACGTCGATCTCACGGCGCGCCTGACCCGCAACGTGACCCTGAACATGCCGCTGGTATCGGCTGCCATGGACACCGTCACCGAAACGCAGATGGCCATCGCAATGGCCCGTCACGGCGGCATCGGAGTGGTGCACAAGAAGATGTCGGTGGCGCAGCAAGCCGAAATGGTCCGCAAGGTCAAGCGTTCCGAGTCGGGCATGATCGTCGACCCCATCACCTTGGGGCGCGACGCCACCCTCGCCCAGGCTGAACAGCTCATGAGTGAGTACCGCATCAGTGGTGTGCCGATCGTGGAGCCTGACGGCAAGCTGGTGGGAATCCTCACCAACCGCGATATGCGCTTCGAGCAAGACCTGAGCCGCTCCGTCTCCGAACTGATGACCGCCGAGAACCTCATCACCGTGCCGGTGGGCACCACGCTGGAGCGGGCGCGTGACATCCTGCGGACCCACAAGATCGAGAAGCTGCTGGTGGTCGACGGCGATTTCTACCTGCGGGGCCTCATCACCATCAAGGACATCAAGAAGCAGATCGAGTACCCAAGCGCCTGCAAGGACGAGCTGGGAAGACTGCGGGTGGCGGCGGCGGTGGGCGTTAGTCATGACTTGGAGGAGCGCGCCGCTGCGCTGGTGGAGGCCGGAGCTGACTTGTTAGTGCTGGACAGCGCTCACGGCCATAGTCAGGGCATACTCGACGCCGTCAGCTACCTCAAGGACAGCTACTCCGTGGACGTCATCGCCGGCAACGTCGCCACTGCCGCCGCCGCCGCCGACCTCATCGAGCGCGGCGCCGACGCTATCAAGGTAGGCGTGGGTCCGGGCAGCATCTGCACGACGCGGGTGGTCACGGGGGTCGGCATGCCGCAACTCAGCGCCATCATGGCCGTAGCCGAGGTCACGCGGCCCGCCGGAGTGACGCTGCTCGCTGACGGCGGTATCAAGTACTCCGGCGACGTCGCCAAGGCCATCGCCGCGGGGGCGGACGTGGTGATGATGGGCTCACTGCTGGCTGGCACCAGCGAGGCACCGGGCGAGCAGATCCTGCGCGACGGCCGCCGCTACAAGGCTTACCGGGGTATGGGCAGCTTAGGCGCCATGGCGGGCGGCAGCGCCGACCGCTACTTCCAGGACAGCACCAGCACGGAGGCCAAGCTGGTGCCCGAAGGCATCGAGGGCATCGTGCCCTTCAAGGGCCCGGTAGGCGACGTGCTCTACCAGGTGGCCGGTGGCCTGCGCGCGGCCATGGGTTATTGCGGCACCCCCGACTTACCAGCCCTGCAGCGTGACGCGCGCTTCGTGACCATCACCCAGGCGAGCCTCATCGAGTCACATCCGCACGACATCAACATCACCAAGGACGCCCCCAACTACTCGGTGACGCGCCGCCATTGATTACGCCTGAGGTAGCTACCTTGTACTGAAGCGCACAAGCTAGCTACTCGTTACAGCTCCACTACCTGCGCGCCGCTCGGCTCCAACGCCAGGAAGCGCTCCACCAGCGGCTCCAGGCCGAACTTGAGGACATGACTGAAGGGGCTGAGCGTCCGCTCTGCCGGTTGCCCGAGCGGCAGCAGGTGCGCGCTCAAGCGCTCGAACTGACGGCTAGTGGTGACGTCTCGCTTGGAGAGCGCAGCAGCGCTCTTGTCGCGCAACCGCGCCAGCGTTGCCTCGAGATGTTTGTGGCCTTTGCGGACGGTGCCCATCAGCGTTACGTCGATCTGTTCGACGTCATGGAGCAGCTTCGTGAAAGTTGACTCCAGCTCGTCGGTCGCGATCGAGAAGTTGCCTGCGTAGTGGTGGCGCTCCAGCAGTATGCGCTCCAACTGTCCGGACGGATCACGGGCGAAGTCGGCAGCGTTGAGCCCGAAGCGGCTCAGCAGGCGCACCGCGGCCGGCTCCAGCACCGTAACGCTGGCCCGCGGGTGCGCCAGCGGCATGGCCACCTGGTGTAGCTCGTACACGCCGCGCAGTTGCGCCACGTACTTGAGCTCGCCGGGGCCGAGCACGAAAAGTGCCGTGGGCAGCATGGCGTCTTGCGTCACGGGCCTCAGTCCGGCGGCCGGGGTGATACAGCTCGGGTCGTCATCCAAGCGCGCCACTAGGTCGCTGGCGCTGAACTTCTCGCCATCGGCTGTGAACACGCCGCCACGGTGCCGCAGCAGCACCCGCTTGGTACTACCGTCTTTGATCAACTCGATGAACAGGTTGGTGGCGTTCACGCCCCTGCCCAGTTGCGGCTCGTAGCCGAGCTTCTTCAGGCGCACGCCAGCGGCGTTGATGGCCTCCGAGCTGAGCTCCGGCGCAGCTATCTCGGCGCGCAGCACGTCTCCAGCGAGCCGAGCCAGGTCGGGCTCGAGCGGGTCGAGGGGGATCAAGCCCGCCTCGCCCAGGAAACGCATCAGGATCGCCGCGAACCAGTCACCGTAAGTACGCGCCAGGCCGCCGCTCTCGCCGAGCAGGAGTTCCACCTCATCCAGAAAACGCGGCCTCGGCTCGAGCTCGCGCAAGGTCTGGGTCACGGCAGCAAGCATCGCGGGCTCGAACGGAGCGCGTCCTACTGGCACGCCGGGAGGCAGCCCCACTGCCACTCGGTGCAGTGACTCGCTACCGTCCAGCAGGTAAGTGTGGTCGACCTCGTCGGCATCGTGATCCTGCGTGGCGAGCCAGAAGATTGGCACCACCGGCCGCTCAGGCGTATCGAGCTGGCGCGCCAGGATAACCGCGGTAGCCGCCTTCGACATGGTGTAGGTGGGGCCGAGCAGCAGCCCCGCCTGCTGCCCCGTCACCACCGCGCGCGCATGAGGGTGGGCTAGCTTATCGATGTTCGCAAGCACCGCCGCGGGCGCCCCCACGCGCCCTGCGTAGCCCTTGAGGGCCGCAACGAGTTCAGCGCGCTTGGTGTTGCGCGGCAGCGCGAGAGCCGCCGCCGTCGCTCCAGAAGGCAACTGGAAGAACTCTTTCAAGAGCCCTTGTTGGTAGGCACTGACGAAGTCGGGCGGTCGGTGGGTGGTCTGTTGTGGCACATGGCAGCTTACCGAGCCTTCCCCCGAGAGATGCTCAGCCACGCGACGACCGCCCCCTGGGGCGCTGCGTGATAGACTCGCCCCTCTGTAGCCCCGGACCGCGCAGCGGCGCTGGCGGGGTGATGGGCGGAGTCGCAGGCAGCGCCTTCAGCGCTCCCGCCCCGGATTGCAACGTCTTTACTATGCAGATAAACACCGACCTGATCCCAACTGGGCCGTACCACCACGTCGTGGTCCTGATAGACGTGCTGCGCACCTGCACCGTCGCGCCGCTGCTCTTCGATCGCGGCGCAACGCAGATCGAGTTGACGCCCTCGCTGCGGCGCGCCTTCGCCGCCAGCGGCGAAGGCCGGCTGCTGGTAGGCGAGCGTCAGGGCGTGCCACCCGAAGGCTTCAACTACGGTAACTCGCCGGCTCAGCTCGCGAAGCTCGACATGACCGGCCGCCAAATAGTGATGGTGTCGGAGAACGCGCCGCGCTGGCTCGAGTTGCTCTCAGAGGCCGACGAGGTGCTGCTCGGTTCGCTCATCAACGCCGCCGCGGTAGCCGATTTGGTGGCCAGGTTGAAACCGCAGCGAGTCGACTTAGTCTGCGCCGGCTTCGCCGGTGAGCCCGACCTCGACGACAGCGTGGCCGCTGCCCTGATTGCCGCGCTACTCCAGGAGCGCGTGGGCGCAGTGGAGGAGTTGGGTTCGACCCGCTTCGCCACCACGTTGCTGCGCGCGCTTCCGGGTCCGCTCGACGCGCTGTGGCGTTCGTTGGCTGGGCGCTACCTGCGCGGCATCGGTCTGGAGCAGGACCTGGCCTTCGCGGCGCGCGTCTCGACCAGCAGCAGTGTGCCGCGCTTGGCAAGCCAAACGCCCGGTGAGCCAGCGCCTCTCTACCGCTTCGTGCCCAGCGGCGCCTGATCTCACGCGTCTGCACCTCACGTGAATCCTCCCCTACGACACCAGGTGCTCGGCTACCCACTCGACGCCGTCACCTTGGAAGAGGCTGCCGCATGGGTGTTGCACGCCTGCGCGGCCGCGCGACATGCCAACGAGGGGGAAGCGGCCGGGGGACCCAACGAGCACGCGCCGCGCCTGGTGGTGACGCTTAACCCCGAGATAGTGGTGCAGGCCGAGAGCGACGAACGGTTGGCCGCCGCCTTGCACGCCGCCGACCTCAGCGTTGCCGACGGCGTAGGCGTCGCTTGGGCTGCCAAGCGAGCCGGTCACGAACTACCCGGGCGGGTTCCCGGGGTGGAACTGGCCTTCGAAGTGATGCGCCGCGGCTCTGGTGACCTGAAGATCTACCTGCTGGGCGCCGCCGAGGGCGTAGCCGAGCGAGCGGCCGCCGAGGCTGAGCGGCGCTGGGGCGTGAAGGTGGTGGGCAGTCATCACGGCTACTTCACCGGTG
>CAJDWL010000036.1_pt1 | contig 24774 bp, 19 predicted proteins | sample 7391591 | NCBI WGS metagenome assembly CAJDWL01 (sample SAMEA7055738, study PRJEB34461) | soil metagenome | biome: terrestrial ecosystem; feature: Peninsula; material: soil | place: Antarctica | collected 2016
AGCAGTCAGGTAGCCGAACGCATCATGCGACCAATACTCGACTTCATGCAGACTATGCCCGCCTTCGTTTACCTGATTCCAGCGGTGATGTTCTTCGGCATCGGCCTTGTTCCAGGCGTGGTGGCTACCCTGGTGTTCGCGCTGCCGCCGCTAGTGCGGCTAGTCAACCTGGGCATCCGTCAGGTACCGGCTGACTTAGTAGAGGCCGCCGAAGCGTTCGGTTCGACGCGGTGGCAGAAACTAGTCAAGGTGCAGATGCCGGTGGCGATGCCGACCGTGATGGCAGGCCTGAACCAGTCCATCATGCTCAACCTCTCCATGGTGGTCATCGCCAGCATGATCGGAGCGCGTGGTCTCGGGACCGAAGTGCTGCGCGGCATCCAGCGCATCCAGGTGGGTAAGGGCTTCGAGGCTGGCCTGGCCGTGGTGATCCTGGCCATTATCCTTGATCGGGTCACGGGTGCGCTTGGCAAACGTTCCGAGAAACACGGCGGAGAAAAGTAAAGGATTGGCGAGGGAAGCGCTGCTGGGTTCGTATGGCCGCGCGGCGCTCCGCACCATATCTTTCAGTTGAACCATGCCGGTTGGCTGGCACTGTCAAAGGGCACTGTGGGTACATAAAGCTTAGGTAAAGAAACATACCGTACTGAGTTTGGCGCCATATCTCGCATTGATGGCGCCACTTCGTTGCTACTGAGGTTGAGTTGAACACTGCCAAGCCATTTTGTGTATATACTCCTTGGAGTCCGAGTGATTTTGTTCCGCGATGCCCCATCGGCTCGGCCGCATGAGTGGCTCTTTGCGCTCGCAACTCAGGGAGTTGCCGCACGACTCGGAGTCCGTCCGTCCGTCTTTCGCCTTCGAAGTACAGGGAAGGAATCCATGAACACAAATAACGCTACGCCACGACCCAGTATGGGTTGGGGGCTACGTGCCCTATTAGCCACGTTGCTAGTCGGCTTCGCCGTCAGCAGCTTCGCCACCGCTCAAGCTCCCGAATGCGGTTACGACAAGCCCATCATGTTCGCTGATCTCGACTGGGATAGCGCCCTGCTGAATAACTACGTGGCGCGCGCCATCTTAGAGGAGGGTTTCGGCTGTGAAACCGACGCCATCCCCGGCTCCACCGTGCCGATGCAGCAAGGCATGATCCGCGGTGACATCGACGTCAACATCGAGGTCTGGCTTGACAACATCCCCGACTTCTACCCGGAGGCCCTCGAGGACGGCGACATCGTGGAACTGGGCGTCATCTTCGACGATGCCATCCAAGGCTTCTACGTCCCTACTTATATGGTTAAAGGGGACGAAGAGCGTGGCATCGAAGCCGTAGCTCCCGACCTAGTGAGTGTGGAAGATCTGCCGCAATACTCTCAGCTGTTCCGCGACCCGGAGCAACCCAACAAGGGGCGCTTCCATAACTGCATCATCGGCTGGCAGTGCGAGATCATCAACAACGCCAAGCTCGAGGCCTACGGCCTTAACGACACCTACACCAACTTCCTTCCCGGCACCGCTACCGCGCTCGCCGCGTCGATGGAAGGCGAGTACCTGCGCGGCGAACCGTGGGTCGGCTACTACTGGCAGCCCACCTGGGTGCTCGGCAAGCTCGACATGACGCTCCTTGAGGAGCCTGAGTACACCGACGAGTGTTGGGCTGGCCTTGAAGCAGGCGACACAAGCCAAGCGTGCGCCTACCCCGCCTCCGTTGTGGTGACCGGCATAAGCGGAGAGTTCGCCTCAAAGGCGGACCCGGCCATCATCGATTTCCTCGACGCCATCAGAACGACGCCAGCCCGAAAGATGCTGCCGACTACTTCCTGGAGACCCAGCCAGAGGTGTGGAGCCAGTGGGTGTCGGAGGACGTCGCCGAGCGAGTTAAGGCCGCTTACTGATAGCCGTTCCCATGAACACTACTAAGAGTTCGCCCGTCGTCGTCGGCCCTGATGCCGACGACGACGGCGGCCCAATCACCGGCGGCGTCCAGCCCGATCGTGGTGCCGCCAACAACTGTTCGACCGAAAGGAGACGGTCATGCTAGCCACCCTATTCGGCGAGTTCCCAACCACCTGGCGCATCCCATTGCGCGACTGGACCAACATATTCGTCAAGAACCTGGTGGAGCGCTACGGTGACTTCTTCCGTGCCATCTCCGACGCGCTGCTGTTCGTGTTGGTCAAAGTCGAGTCGTTCCTCATCTGGCTACCCTGGTGGGTAGTGATTCTGGCAGTGTCTGTGCTCGTCTGGCACGCGTTTGGCAAGCGTTGGTTGCCCGCCGTGCTTACAGCGGCGATGCTGGTGCTGGTTGGAACCTTCGGCATGTGGGACGCGTTGATGACCACCTTGGCGCTGATGGCCATCGCCACTATCTTCAGTGTCGGCGTCGGGATTCCGTTGGGCATCCTGATGGCCCGCAACACGGTGGTTCGCAAGATCCTGCGGCCGGTCCTCGACGCCATGCAGACCATGCCGTCGTTCGTCTATTTGGTGCCCGTGGTGATGTTCTTCGGCCTCGGTAATGTGGCCGCCATTTTCGCCACCTTCATCTACGCCGTTCCGCCTGTCATCCGTCTCACCGACTTGGGTATCCGCTTAGTTGACAAGGAGGCCATCGAGGCTTCCGAGTCTTTCGGCGCCACTTCGCGCCAGACCTTGTTCGAGGTGCAGTTGCCGTTGGCGCTGCCGAACATAATGGCGGGCATCAACCAGACCATCATGATGGCGCTGGCCATGGTGGTAGTGGCCTCAATGATTGGCGCGCGCGGACTCGGCCAAGAAGTACTGCGAGGCCTGAACCGCGGTGACGTGGGGCAGGGCCTGCAAGCTGGCCTAGCCATCGTCATCCTCGCGGTGATCATGGACCGCGTGACGCAGGGCTACAGCAGCCGCCACGACTACACGGAGCAGCCGTCATGAGCACAATCGTCGTAGAGAACCTCACCAAGGTGTTCGGTGCCCGCACCAGCGAGGCGTTACCTCTGCTCGAACAGGGTCTCAGCAAGGAGGAGATCCTCAAGCGCACCGGCTGCACCGTAGCCCTGCGCGGGGTGAGCCTCACCGTTGAGCCCGGCGAGACCTTCGTGGTCATGGGCCTGTCCGGTAGCGGCAAATCGACCTTCGTGCGCTGCCTGAACCGACTCATCGAGCCCACTTCCGGCAGCATCGCCATCGAAGACGTCGACCTGCTCGCGTTGGGTGATAAGGAAGTGAAGGAACTCCGCCGCAGCAAGATGGCCATGGTCTTCCAGCGCTTCGGGCTCTTCCCGCACCGAACAGTTATCGAGAACGTGTCCTACGGTCTGAAGGTGCAAGGCGCGAGCCGCAGCAAGCGAAACCGGATCGCACAGCACTGGATCGACGTCGTGGGCTTGAGCGGCTACGAGCACGTTCGGCCTTCCGGCCTTTCCGGCGGGATGCAGCAGCGCGTCGGTTTGGCCCGGGCATTAGCCACCGATCCCAAGGTGTTACTGATGGACGAGGCGTTCAGCGCCCTCGATCCACTTATCCGCCGCGAGATGCAGGAGGAGCTCATCCGTCTGCAACGCGAACTGGGCAAGACCATCGTATTCATCACGCACGACCTTGACGAGGCACTGCGCTTAGGCGACCGGGTGGCGATCCTCAACGCCGGTGAACTAGTACAGGTCGGTACGCCGGAAGCGATCCTGCGCAACCCCGCCGACGACTACGTGGCGGCCTTCGTGCGCGACGTCGACCGCAGCCGTGTGCTCACGGCCCGTCACGCGCTCGAACCAGCTCTGCAGGCGCGTCTGCGCGAAGCGCCCAAGGACCTGCTGCCGCGGTTACAAGCGCACCCGGGTGAGACGGCCTTCGTGGTCGACGCCAACGGCCGCTACCAGGGCACGGTCACACAGGAACGCGTGCGCCACGCCTCCTTGAGCGGCCAGGGCAATCTAGCGGCGCTGCTCGAGGAGTCTGCTCCCACCGTCAGTGAAGACACCGAGTTGCGCGCGCTGCTACCGCTGTGCGCCGACAGCCGCGTGCCGGTCGCCGTGCTCGGAGCGGGCGACAAACTGGCAGGAGTGGTCAGTAGAAGGACGCTGCTCTCGGTACTGAGCGAAGGCAACGATGCGGGGGATGAGCGGCCGCCGACCACGCCGCGCGCGGCTCTGAAAGCAGCGGAACGCGAAGCGGTGCGAACCTCGGCAGATTAAGAGTCGATGATGTTGGCCACGCTTTGAACTGGCTCGCCTGCCGTGCTACGGTCAAAGTTGGCTGCGGTGCGGTCAGCAATAAGTGCGGCGCTTCAAGCTGCACTTCCGAGGCAATACGGCCTCTGTAAAACGATACGTTCCGTCCTAACACCTGGAGGTACATTTATGAAGCGTCTTACACTTGCGCTAATTCTGTCACTTTTCGTCGGGTCTGCGCTCGCGCAGAAGCCGACCATCAACATCGGCTACGTCCTGTGGGACTCCACCATCGCTTCCACTAACGTCGTCGCTGCCGTCCTGGAGGATGAACTGGGCTATCAGGTCGAGATGACCTCGGTTGACGCCGGCCCGATGTACGCCGGTTTGGCCAACGGTGACTTCGACTTCGCCACCCCCATGTGGCTGCCCGTTACTCACGCAGCCTACTGGGAGGAGTATGGGGATAAGCTCGCCGATATGGGCGTGTCCCTGGAAGGCGCCGACCTCGGTTGGGCTGTTCCAGCGTATGTCGAGGTTGACAGCATGGAAGGCCTCAACGAGTTTGCCGATATGTTCGGTGGCGAGATCATCGGTATCGACCCCGGTGCCGGCCTCATGCAGGCCTCGGATAAGGCCATGACCGCGTACGGCCTCACCGACTTCACCCTGCTCGACGGCTCCGACGCCGCCATGGCGGCTGCGCTCGACCGCGCAATCACGCGTAACGAGCCGATCATCGTGACCAGCTGGCGTCCGCACTGGATGTGGGCTGCTTACGACCTCAAATACCTCGATGACCCCCTGAAGGTGCTTGGCGAGTCTGAGAAGATCCACACCGTGGCCAACGCCGAGTTCGCGGCCAACGGCCCCGAGGACGTCATCAGCCTCCTGCACAACTTCCACTGGACCGGTGAAGACATGGGCGCCGTCATGCTGGCCGTCCAAGGTGGCGAGGATCCGGCTGACGCCGCCCGCGCCTGGATCGCCGACAACCAGGACCTCGTTCAGAGCTGGCTCAAGTAACGACCGCTCGAACTGAACTGGCGGCACCAGCACCAACGGTGAGCCAGTGAGCTAGTAGCACCGCAAGAACGAGAGAGGCGCGGACCGGCAAACGGTCCGCGCCTCTTCTTCTGCTTAATCGGGTCGCTCCTAACGATTACGACCTTAGGTATACCTGTCTATCTAACCTGAAATAGCGCCGCGGAGCCGTTTACGCCAATACCGCAAGCGCCTTGTCCAACGCCTCGAAGCCTATGTTCAGGTCGTCGAAAGCGATGGTCAAAGGCGGAGTGACGAGCAGAACGTTGTAGCGACCGAAAGCGTAGACGCCCTCGCTGCGCAGCGCACCCACCAGCTTGCCTATAGGGGCGTTATCGCCGCCGTACCAAGGTACTAGTGGCTCCTTGCTGTCGCGGTCCTTCACGAGCTCGATGGTGTAGAAGGCTCCCACGCCACGCACGTCGCCTATGACGGGGTGCTTGTCCTTGAGGGCGTTCAAGCCGGCGGCGAGCAGTGGGTCGATCTCGCGGGCTCGTTCGAACAGGCCCTCCTGGGTCATAGCTTTCACGGTCGCCAGTCCAGCCGCCATCGACATCGGGTGACCCGCGTAGGTGTGACCACACATGAGCGCAACGTCGTCGAAGTGAGATGCCAAGCCTTCGCGCACCATCACGCCACCGAGCGGGATGTATGCCGAGGAGGCGCCCTTGGCAAAGGTGATCATGTCGGGTGTCACGCCGAAGAGTGTGGCGGCGAAGCGGTCGCCTACGCGGCCGAAGCCGGTCATGACCTCATCGAAGATGAGGATGATGTCGTGCTTGGCAGTGATGCGCCGAAGACCAGCGAGATAACCCTCGGGATAGACGATTACACCGTTGGAACCCACCACCGGCTCGATGATGAGAGCCGCGATGTTCTTGGCGCCTTCGAAGGTGATGACCTGCTCTAGGTGATCGAGGGCGCGCTGCGTCTCGACGGCGGGATCGTCGGTGAAGAACGGACTGCGATAAGGGTACGGCGCGAAGAAGTGCACTACCCCCGACATGCCGGGCTCGTTCGCCCAACGCCGGTCCTCACCAGTGAGGCTGCCAGCTCCCGGTGCCGAACCGTGGAACGAGCGATAACTGGCCAGGACCTTGTTGCGGCCGGTGATCATGCGCGACATCTTGATGGCGTCCTCGTTGGCCTCGCCGCCGCCGGTGGTGAAGAAGGTGCGGGCACCCTCAGTCCATGGGCTTATCTCGGAAAGCATCGTGGCGAACTCGGAACGCACGTCGTTGATGAGTGACGGTGGCACGAAGCAGACCTTGGCGGCTTGCTCCTGGATGGCGCGCACCACTGCGGGGTGGCCGTGACCCAGGTTGGTGGAGACCAACCCGGCCGAGAAATCGAGGTAGCGCTTACCCTCGTCGTCGAAGAGGAAAGAACCTTGGCCCCGCACGAAGGTGGGGCCGCCTACGGCCGCCTGCTTGCTCCAGGGAGCGAGCACGTGCTTATGAGAGCGGGTGGTGGCTGCGAGAGACACTATCTACCTACCTCCTCGAAGAACTCCTCCCCGGCTTATGCCAAGGAGCCGCCGGATACCGGTGAGCTTTGGATAAGCGTACCGCACCGCAGCATCCGGCAGGGGGAGCCAGCGTGTGGAGTAAAAGAACGTGCCCCGAAGAGGTGGCAGAAGTGGGCGCAGGTCACCGCTCAGCGTGTTGAGTGATGGATGGTTCCCGCGACGCCTCACCATCGCGCTACTTGAGCGTAGCTGCAGCCTCTGTCACGATTGGCAGGCGCGTCGCCAATCAATAAGCGGCGTCAGTTCCGCCACGAGCAACTCCATGCCGCGCTGATCGTCCCCGTCGAAGTTGCTGACCTGCGCAGAATCGAGGTCAAGTACGGCAACCACCTCGCCTCCGATCATCACCGGCACCACCAACTCGCTGCGCGAGCGGGTGTCACAAGCTATGTGGCCGGGGAAGTCGTTGACGTCATGAACCAACTGTGAGGCCTGAGTGCTCACCGCGGCGCCGCACACCCCGCGCCCCACGGCGATGCGGACGCACGCTGGGCGACCTTGGAACGGTCCGAGCACCAGTTCGCCGCCACGCATGAGGTAGAAACCTGCCCAGTTCAGCGTGGGGAACCAGGCGAATATCTCAGCGGCGACGTTGCCCAGATTGGCCAACCAGTCGTCCTCGCCCTCGAGCAGAGCCGCTGCTCGGGAGCGCAGCTCCGCGTAGCGTTCGCTCTTCGGCGCAGCAAGGTTCAACCCGTCGTAAGGGAGGTTTGGTTCAGGGCGCTGTGGTTGGGTTGGCGTGGTCACGGTTCTAGGTTACCGCTGCGGGGCGACCTTTCTGGCTCATCGACGGCCACCCCTAGATCGCGCAGCGACGCCGATCCGTCTCCTTGCGTAGCACCCGTCACATCTAAGTGAGCGCTCACTCAGATAGTATCCGTGGGTGCCCAAACCCCGCCGAGCCCCACCACTGGACCGCGAGGCGCGCCGAGCCGCAATCATAGCGGCGGTCGTCCCGCTACTTACCGAACGCGGCGCAGCCGTCACCACCCGAGAGATGGCCGAGGCGGCGGGCGTCGCCGAGGGCACGCTCTTCACCGTATTCGATGACAAGCGCGCGCTGGTCCTAGCCGCCATCGAGGACCGCATGGACGCCGCCCCACTACGCTGCGAACTTGCTGCTTTGGACAAGGAACTTAGCCTGGAGCAGAAACTACTGGCCGGCGCCGCGGTCATAATGCCGCGACTCGACGAGGTGAGGGGACTAGCGTCGGTGCTACACAGTCTGCCCACTCCCGGGAAGAGCGCGAACAAACGTCAGCCAAGATATTTCGAGGCGTGGAACGCTGCCATAAACGACGGCTTGGCGATGCTGCTCGAACCCCACGCACGGCAGCTACGATTGGCGCCAGAACGAGTGGCACACCTGTTCGCGACGTTGTTGTTCTCGAGTAGCGCGCCTTACGCGTCCTTTGGAGATCGCTTCACTCCCGGCGAGCTGGTCGAGTTGTTGCTTCACGGAATCGAAACCAGAGTAGTCGAGGAGCGCCGCTGATGCTGCTGAAGATACTGAACCGTTACACGAAGCCGTACCGCACCACGATGTGGATCATCGTGGCGCTGCAGTTCGCGGCCACCATCGGCACGCTGTTATTGCCCAGCATCAACGCCGACATAATCGACAAGGGCATCGTTCTGGGTGATACCGGCTACATCCTGCAGCGCGGCGGAATAATGCTCATCGTGTCGCTCCTACAGGTGGGCGCCACAATCGTCGCGGTTTTCTTCGGCGCCCGCACCGCCATGCTGGTCGGCCGCGACATCCGCTCCGGAGTGTTCCACAAGGTAATCGACTTCTCCAGCCGCGAGGTGAACACCTTCGGCGCGCCTTCGCTCCTCACGCGCACCACCAACGACGTGCTGCAGGTGCAGATGCTGCTGTTCATGAGCTTCGCCATGCTGGTAACCACCCCCATCATGATGGTGGGCGGCGTCATCATGGCTTTGCGGCAGGACGTCGGCCTCTCCTGGCTGGTGGCGGTGGCGGTGCCGGTGCTAGCCGGGACGGTGGCCTTCGTCGTCACACGCATGCTGCCAGGTTTCCAGAAGATGCAGAAGCGCATCGACCGCGTGAACCAGGTATTGCGTGAGCAGATTACCGGCATCCGCGTGGTGCGCGCCTTCGTGCGCGAACCGTACGAGGAGGAGCGCTTCGAACAGGCCAACACCGAGCTCACCGACGTGACGCTGTTCGTGGGCCGCTGGATGGCGGCGCTGTTCCCGGTGGTGATGCTGGTGCTCAACGCCTCCACCGTGGCGGTGCTGTGGTTCGGTGGCTTGCGCGTCGACGCGGGGCTGATGGAGATCGGCTCGCTCTCGGCCTACATCAGCTACCTCATCCAGATCCTCATGGCGCTGATGATGGCGACAATGTTGCTGATGATGCTGCCGCGCGCCACTGTGTCGGCGCAACGTATCGGCGAGGTGCTGGAGACGCAGCCGAGTGTCGTGCCGCCCGCGGAGGGGGTAAGCGGAGGCCCGCAACAGGGACGCCTCGAGTTCAGGAACGTCAGCTTCAGCTACCCAGGCGCCAGCCACCCGGTTCTCGATGGCATCAGCTTCGAGGTGGCGCCTGGCGAGACGGTGGCCATCATCGGCTCGACCGGAGCGGGGAAGACCACGCTGGTCAACCTGATACCCCGCCTCATCGACAGCAGTTCCGGGCAGGTGCTGATCGACGGCGTCGACGTGCGCGACTACCAGCCCGACGCGCTGTGGTCGAAGATCGGCCTGGTGCCGCAGACTTCGTACCTGTTCACCGGTACCGTCGCTAGCAACCTGCGCTACGGCAACCCCGACGCCACAGACGAGGAGATGTGGTGGGCGCTAGACGTGGCGCAAGCCAAGGCGTTCGTAGCCGCCATGCCTGAGGAGCTAGAGTCGCCCATCGCGCAGGGCGGCACCAACGTCTCCGGCGGCCAGCGGCAGCGGCTCGCGATCGCTAGGGCGCTCATAAGGCGGCCAGCAATCTACGTGTTCGACGACTCCTTCTCAGCTCTCGACGTGGCCACCGATGCGCGGCTACGCAAGGCGCTCGAGCCGGTCACCGAGAACGCCGCCGTTTTGGTGGTGGCGCAGCGCGTTGCCACCATCGCCGACGCGGACCGCATCATCGTCTTGGAGGACGGCCACATGATAGCGGAAGGCTCGCACGAGGAGTTGCTGCGTACCTCGCCCACCTACAGAGAGATCGTTGCATCCCAGCAGCAGGTGGCGGCATGAACAGGCGTGGCGACAACCGACGCAGAGCCGAGGAACCCACCCGAAGTAACGACAAAGTCACCACCATGAAGGAAACCGAGCGTGTGCAGGGCCAAGGCCAAGGGCGCTTCGGCCGCGGCATGGTCGGCCAGAAAGCCATGAACTTCGGCCCCTCGGTGCGCCGGTTGCTCGGGCACCTGGCTCCCCACCGCGTCAAGTTAACGTTGGTGATCGTCACTGGCGTGCTTTCGGTGGGCTTGACAGCTTTAGGGCCGCGGGTGCTAGGGCGCGCCACCGACCTGATCTTCGGCGGCGTCATCGGCAAGATGTTCCCCGCCGGGAGCACCAAAGAGCAGGCCATCGAGGGCGCGCGCGCTGCCGGTCAAGGCAATATCGCCGATCTGCTCGGTGGCGTCGACCTGATACCGGGGCAGGGCGTCGATTTCACTGCGGTCGGTCAAGTACTGCTACTGGTGATGGCGATATACGTCGTCGCTTCGCTGCTGCAGTTCGTGCAGGGTTACTTGCTCAACGACGTGGTGCAGGCCACCGTTTTCGGCTTGCGCGAGTCGGTGGAGGAGAAACTCAACCGCCTGCCGCTGCGTTACTTCGACAGGCAACCGCGCGGCGAACTGTTGAGCCGCGTCACCAACGATATCGACAACATCTCGCAGAGCCTGCAGCAGACCATGAGCCAGCTACTGAGCTCGGTACTGACCGTGATCTTCGTGCTGGTGATGATGTTCCTCATCTCACCGGTGCTGATCACCGAGCAGTGGCGTCGCACCGGCACCCTCAACTCCAGCATCGAGGAGGCATACACGGGGCACGCGCTGGTGAAAGTCTTCGGGCGGCAAGGCGAAGTGCAGGAACAGTTCGAGGTGGAGAACGGTGGCCTCTACGAGGCCAGCTTCAAGGCGCAGTTCCTCTCTGGCCTCATCAGGCCCACCTCGGCGTTCATAGGTAACCTGAGTTACGCCGCGGTGGCGGTGCTCGGTGGCCTGCGCGTTGCCAGCGGCACCATCACGTTAGGTGACGTGCAGGCCTTCATTCAGTACTCGCGCCAGTTCAGCCAACCGGTCACGCAGATAGCCTCGATGGTAAACATGTTGCAGTCGGGCGTGGCGTCTGCCGAGCGCGTCTTCGAGCTCCTCGACGTGGAGGAGCAGGTGCAGGACGAGCTGCAGCCGCAACTGCCCGACGTGGCGCAGGGTCGCGTGGCCTTCGAGAACGTCTACTTCCGTTACGACGAGGACCGTCCCCTCATCGAGGACCTGTCGCTGGTCGCCGAACCCGGTCAGACGGTGGCCATCGTCGGCCCTACCGGAGCGGGTAAGACCACCCTCGTGAACCTGCTGATGCGTTTCTACGAACTCGATTCCGGTCGCATAACGCTCGACGGGGTTGACATCGCTGCCATGCCCCGGTCGGAGCTGCGCTCGCAGATCGGCATGGTCCTGCAGGACTCCTGGCTGTTCAAGGGCACGATCCGAGAGAACATCGCCTACGGCCGCCCGGAGGCCTCGGAGGAGGAGATCATGGCCGCGGCCAGTGCCACCTTCGTCGACCGCTTCGTGCACAGCCTGCCTGATGGTTACGAAACCGTCATCGACGATGAAGGCAGCAACGTGAGCGCCGGCGAGAAGCAGCTGATAACCATCGCTCGCGCCTTCCTTGCCGACCCCGCACTGCTCATCCTGGACGAAGCCACGAGCTCGGTGGATACCCGCACCGAACTGCTGTTGCAGCAAGCGATGGCCGCAATTAGCGGCGAACGCACCAGCTTCGTCATCGCGCACCGGCTCTCCACCATCGTGGGCGCCGACATGATCTTGGTGATGGAGCAAGGGCGCATAGTCGAGCGTGGCAGCCATGAGGAGCTGCTGGCGGCGCAAGGCGCCTACGCCAAGCTGTACGAATCGCAGTTCAGCGAGGAGGAAGTGGCGGCCTAGCGTCGGTTGAAACCGCTATGCTTCCTATTCCACACCCTATAGCTAGTGGTGGCCAGATGTGAGTTTCGCCCCGCCCCGCGCTGTTTCCCTAGCGCGGGGCCGTACGGTAGGCTGACACCACTTGATGACAGCGCCACTTGAACACAGCTGCGGCGCCTCGCGCCCACCTTGGAGGTAACGTTCATGCTCCCCGAGCGCCACGGCCACGTGCCACGGAAACAGATCCGCCTGAACAGGTTCGCCCGCCGCTTCGCGCCGTTCGCGCACCGCACCCTCAATATCTTCCTCGCTACCGGACTGTTGCTGCTGGGCAGCGGAGCCCCGAACTACGTTAGGGGCCAAGCGGCGCCGGGTGGCTATGAAGCAGCCATGCAACGCCTCGACACGGTCATGACCACCCTGGAGCGGCTCCGCGCCAGCATCGACCGCAGCAGCTTCGACGTCGAGGCGCTCGGCTTCGAGCTGGTCTTCGAGGAACCGGAAGACATAGCCGGATGGGTGGAGGAGAACATCGCCTATCAGCCCTACCGCGGTCTGCTGCGCGGCGCCGACGGCACCTTGCTGGAGCGCGCCGGTAACGCCTTGGACCAGGCGGTACTGCTAGCGACGCTACTGAACTCGAGCGGCTACGAGGCGCGCATCGCGCTCACCGAGCTCGATAGCGAGCAGGCTCAGTCACTGCTCGACTCCGCCGCCGTCGGCACCGCCCTGCGCGAAAGCGCCGACGAGGCCCTGGCCAGCGAACTTTCGGCTGCCCTGGCGGATCTCGCTGACCTACCCGGCATCGACGTGGTGGCTCTGCAAGACGCTATCGACGATCTCCTCGCGCCCGCCCCGGCTTCCGAACTCACCGCCGAAGCGGCCGGCACTACGCAGCAGCTTGCCGCTGCGCTCGCCGCTGGTGGGATTACGCTGGGCTCCAACATGCAGGCCGAGCTCATCAGCGAAGCGCAGCAGTATGCCTGGGTGGAGTACCGCTTGGCGGAAGGCTACCCGTGGCAAGCCGCTCACCCGGCCGCCCCGAAGTTAGCCGACGCTGACCTCACGGCCGAGACGGTGCTTAGCGGCAACGTACCGGAGGAGATGCAGCACCGCCTGCGCGTCGAGGTGGAGGTAGAGAGCAAGGTCGGTAACGAGCTAGTAGTGGCGCCGGTGATGACCCCGTGGGAACGACCGGTAGCAAACGCGATCGGCACAGTGCTTACCTACACCAACACCCCCAGTGGCGCAGCGGCTGGTAACTCGGCAGACGGCAATATCGCAGCAATACTCGACCGCAGCGATTTCTTCATCCCCAACTTCATGGGAGCCATGCCGGAAGGCGCCCAGGCTTTCGACTTAGACGGCGTTCTGCTCGCGCCAGAAGATGCCGGTAGCGCCTTCGCTGGCGTGTTCAGGACCGTCGGCAAGGGCTTCCAGAGCGCCGTCTCCGCTCTGGGAGCTTTGGGAGGTGGCGATTCGGCTAGCGACGAGCCGATGGCGCTCACCTCGCAGTGGCTGACTCTCACTCTCATCGCGCCAGGCGGCGAGGAGCAGGTGTTCAGGCGCACCCTGTTCGACCGAGTCGGGGCCGAGAACCGCGCTGCCGGAGCCGTGACACTAGACGGCGCCTCCTACGAGGAGGCCGAACTGGCGCTCATCAGCGAACACCGCATCATGGCCTTCGCGTCGGAGCTCCCCAAGGCTTACCTGATCGACAGCTTCCTGACGGGCTTCATCGAGTCTCGGCCGTTCCTTGAGTACATCATCGCCATCGATAATGGCTTAACGCCGGACCGTCTTTTGGACGAGGCGCTCACCCGCCCCTCGCAGCTCGAGCACCTGGTGACCATGGACCTGTTCAACACCGGCCCCGCCGGCCAGGCTGGGTTGTCGTACCGCGCTGAACCGGCGCTGCTGATCTTCCGCGAGTCACTAGCCGGCACTCGCGACGACAGTGTGGTTGTGAGCGGCGTGGATATCGTCACCAACGCCCGCCGTGTGCTCGAGCGGCAAGATGGCCAGCTCGTCGCTGACGCTCAGCGCGCGCTCAACCAGGGCGTGTGGGAGACGGTCGTAGAACGAGAGATCGTGGCCCCGGGTGAGCGTAGCTTCGACACCACTGCCACCATCGAACGAGCGCTCAACGCGGGGGCCACGCTGCGAACCGTGAGCACAATGGAGGAAGCAGCGGCGCTGGAACTCGACGCCACGGCGCTGAGCAACTTGAGCCGTGACCTGAACGCCGGCTACGTGGCGGTGCTACCAGGCGCTTTCGCGGCGGGTGACGACGTCGCTTGGTGGCGCGTGAGGGCCGCTACCGGCGAAGCTCTGGGCATAACGGCCGATGGGCGGGGGCAGTCGGCTACGGAGTACATAATCCAGGCTTACGACATGAGCTTCACGCTGGTCTTCGCCGTGAAGAGTCTCGCTGATTGCGACAAGTTGTCTGACGATCTCGCTAAAGCGTGCTGTCTGGTGAAGGCGCACATCAACAACGTCGCCGGCCTAGGCATGGGTAGCGCGCTCGGCGGCTTGTTAGGGGGCGGTCTTGCCGGCGCTGTAGCAGGGTTGAGTTTCACCCTCACCAGCGGCGTGCTCGGTTATGACATCACTGGGCTGGGATGCTGAGAAGCTAGTCGCTAGGAGCACGATAGGACCGCGGGACGCTTCAGCCATGCGTCCACGCGGGCCCATCGGCGGCGCCTCAGCGCCAGTAGTCGTTGGCCGCGGCTACCGTCTGGAAGTTCACGGCCACCACTTGCGAAGCCCAGGTGAGGCTGTCGGCGTTGTTGGCGTAATCGTCACGGAGACGGTCGCGGACATCGGCCGACGGCTGCGTGTACTTGACGCCCATGCGCGCCATCTTGATGGCGAGTTCGAAGCCTTCCTGCGGGGTGGCGGTGATGAGGGACGTGAGCCAGCTCTCCATGATCGATTACCTCCGGTGAGTTCGAAGCGCGCCTATCGTGACTAGGCGCACCTTTCTGCCTACGATAACCGTGCTCGAGCCCAGTGACCGCAACTTGGGTCAAGCAGGATGGCTTCAGTCCAGTCGGAACGCCGCGCGGTAATACTCGGCGCCAGTTAGCTGAGCCGCCGCCGCTTCGTCGGCGATCACGCGGCAGTTGGGGTGGAACTGCAGGGCGGTGGCGCTGACCATGGCGCTGACCGGTCCCTCGGTGGCGCGAGCGAGGATCTCGGCCTTGTGCTCACCGGTAACCACCATCAGCACCTCGCGGGTCTCTAGGATGGTCTCGACGCCCATGGTCAGAGAGGTCGGGGGCACCTTGTCGGCGTCACCGCCGAACATGCCGGCGTTCTGCTCCCTAGTCAGCGGCGCCAGTGTCACCTGGCGCGTTCGCGACCGTAATGACGACAACGGCTCGTTGAAGCCTATGTGGCCGGTGCTGCCGAGCCCCAGCAGTTGAAGGTCGATGCCGCCCGCGGCGCGTATGCGCGCTTCGAAGCTGGCTGCCTCCGCGGCGAGGTCCGTCGCAGTGCCATCGGGGACGTGGGTGTTGCTTAGCGCTATGTTCACGCGCGAGAAGAACTTCTCGTTCATGTAGTGGTGGTAGGAGCGCTCGTCGCCGGAGTCAAGACCGACGTACTCGTCGAGGTTGAAGGTGCTAACGCGCGAGAAGTCGAGCGCTTCTAACTGGGCGCGCCGGACCAGCTCGTCGTAGACGCCTTCCATGGTGCGGCCGGTGGCGCAGCCGAGCACCAAGTCCGGCTTGGCCTTCAGCCGGTCGATCACTAGCTTGGCCGCCGCGCGTTCGGCCTGGTCGGCGTTGGAAACGATGAAGATCTTCATCTGACCAGCCTAGAACATGTTGGCCGTTGTTGTGCCGTAGTAGGTTCGGTCTGGTGGTGTGGGCCGCACAGGGAAGCTCAGCGCACCAGCAGGCTGCCACCCGACTTGTCGGGAGCCGCCTTGAGTTGAGCCATCAGTTGCCTAGCCTCGCGTAATGCCGCCTGCCCGGCGTGGTCGCTGCCGAGTTCCAGGGCCGCCACCACGTTGCGATCCACGGCGAACAGTTCCACGTCGAACACGGCTTCGAGCCGCTTCTCCGCTGCGAGGCGTTTGATGTCGGCGAGCAGGTTCTTCAGTTGAGCGCCTTGGTAGAAAGGTAGTTGCCGAGCCATGTAACTAGTGTGCCGCGTTGGGACTGTCGGAAATCTTACAGCGGTCAGCGCAGTGGACCACGGCTCCTGCGGTCAGCGCGCGGCGAGGCGTGAACATGGCCGTCACAGCGGCTGTTTTTCGCGCTGGTAGCGGGCGTGGATCTCGGTTAGTAGGCGCTTCGCCAGCGGCGAATCGAGCCTGGACCCAGCGCCCAGGAAGAACTCGTCAAGGTGGCGGTGGCCCCCGCTGGAGGGAATCACGACGCTGGCGTCGTAACGGCGCAAACGCTCGTAACGTAGCGCCTGCAGGCACAGGTCGATGAGGTTCATGTCGCGCACGAAGCGTGCGGTGGGGTTGGTCCGTGCCTCGTACTCGTGCCACAAGTCGCGTAAGGCCGACAGGGCGGGGGGAAGAAGCTTCATAACGGCGCGCTCCTCCAATCGATGCTTGTCGGCCTCGCTGACTTCGCGGTCGTCAGCGTGCAGGCGCGCCGCGAAATCGCCGGTCTCGGCCTCGGCTAGGTCGTGGACCACCGCCATGGCAACGGCATGGTCGCGGTCGACGCCGGCTGCGGGGGCGAACAGTAGGCATAGGTAAGCGGTTCCCCAGCTGTGCGCGGCGACCGATTCCGGCGCCGATATCCCATGCTGTACCCATCCGAGGCGCGCCTCGTCCTTCAAGGCCAGCGCGTCGTAGGCGCTATCCAGCCGTTCGAGCTCACCTGAGTTCAGGTGGGGTGCTGTGGCGCTAAGGTGCTCGTCCAAGGCGTCATGGTAACAGCGCCGATATCGTCATTCGACGATCTCCTCAGCGGGGTCGTTGACGCTCGCGGCCCCGGCGCCGCCTCTTGTGGCGGTTAGTGGTGCTTTAGTGCGCGTCGGTAGGTGGCGGGCGACGGCGACGTAGGCCAGGCTCGACACGATAGTCAGGCCCGCCGCCAGCCCCAGCGCCAAGCGCGGTCCGCTCTGGGTGGCAAGCCAACCGAGCGGACCGGAAGCTATGGCGATGCCTCCGAAGAACACTAGCGAATGCACGCTCATCATCGCAGAGCGGCGCTTGGAGGGGATGGCGTCGTGCAGCAGGGTGTCGTGAGGGACGTTGCTGGTGGAGAGCGCGAAGTACGCCAGCGCGAAGGAGGCCGCCAAGCCCCACGACGAGGCGATCAGGGCGAACATCAGCATGGCCCCACCGCGCAGCACGGTGCTCACGCCGGCCAGCGCGGCTGGGCCACCTGGGAAGTTCTTGCCCCACTGCATCACAGCTAGGCCGCCGGCCAGAAGAGCTACGCCCGACAGGGTGCCCAACAGTCCGAAAGCCAAGCTGTCGCTGGGATCACTTCCGAAGGTGAAGGCGGCTATCGGCTGCCAGAAAGTCTCTAAGCTGACCATGGCGAGTCCGGAGGCGGCGGCGGCGACCAGCAACCAGCGGACCTGGGGGATGGTGCGGCTTAGGACGAACGCGTCCTTGAGGATCACCGGCACGGCGCCCACCCCGACTGGGTCGCCGCCTTGTGGTTTGACCGGCTCCCGCATGAGGAAGTATGTGAAGACCCATACCACCACGCGCATGACGAGGCCAGCGAAGAGTGCCACCCCGAAACCTGTGAGCGGCCACGGCAGATCGAGGCGACTGGTGAGGGTGGGCAGCATGCCGCCCAGCGCGGTGCCGACCAACATCCCGCCCGCCTGGAATACGTTGACGGCCGCTAAGTGCGGCTGCAACGGTACTTCCGGCTCGAGTCGCTTGAGTTCATCGACGTACCAAGCGTCGAGGGCGCCCGAATGTAGCGCCGCGCCGACGCCTTGCAGCAGCGCGTACACCATGGCCACGAACGGCCCGGTGACGAACAGCAACGCTAGGAACGAGGCGCCCGTGAAGAGCTGCGAGGCGAGCGCTACCGGGCGCCGCCCTATGGCGTCGGCCAGCCCACCGGTGGGGAGCTCTAGAACTACAACCAGCACGGCGCGGATGGTGAACGCCAAGCCTATGACGGCTAGGTCTAGGCCGCGGCCGGTCATGTGGAGCACCAACACCGGCATGGGTACCGCTATCGCTAGTTCGAGGAGTCCGACAAGTAGCGCGTAGCGGTACGTAAGGGCGCGGGTGGCTCCGGCGGGCATAGTCAGGCGGCCTCGGCTGGCGCTAGCGTCTTGGCCAGCGGTTGTGAGCCGCGGCCCCGGTGAACTCCACTGAAACGTTCAGGAGCGGAGGCATTGACAAATCGGACCCCCGACCCGAACGGACGAACCGGTCGCTCCATCACCAACTCCTTGGTTTCGGCATCATAACAGGGTTCCGCTTGCCTGCCCGCAGGCGCCTAGGCTAGAGCCTAGATTGCTCGGGTGATTGCCTAGCCGGCGTCTGCTCAGTCGTCGCCGTTGACGCCGCGTAGTAGGTAGAACGCGCTGCTCCACGGCACCACCGCGTCGGCGAGCTGCCGTAGGAAAAGCGTCTTCAGGCGTTCGACATCGCTCGCTTCGAGCGTGGCGGCGATGAGCTCGGCGTAGCTGGGCGCCGCGCCGCCAGTGGCGAACCAGGCTTCCACTGTGCCGCTTGCTAACAGTTGCTGATCGGTGGTGGTGCGGGTGCTGATCCGCACCTGCCGCCAGCCAGTGGTCTCGGCGGTCGCCTTGACGGAGGCGGCGCTAGGGCCGAGCCGGGCTTCGCCCGGGGTAGCTTCGGCGTATATGGCTTCCTCCGCCACCTGCAGGCGCTGCAACAGCTCGGGGTCGGCGCTCAGGTCGAGTAGGCGGTAGAGCCGCTGCGCCCGACGCGCGTCGTTCTCTGCTAGCACCAGCACGGCGTTCGGGGCACTCACTTCGCGCAGACTAGCGAACATCGCGGCGACGTCCGGTGCTTGCTGCAGCGCGTTGCGGCCGAGCAGCTTGTCGAAACGCACCGCGTCCACGTCGTTAAGTGAGAGCTGCCACGGTCGGCGTTCGAGCACCACCGGCCGGCTGAGCTCGCTGAGGCTGTCGGCTTGCTGCTTCAGGCTCCTTGCCTGGGTAGCGTCCGCCTCCAGCACCCACACCTGGCCCTCTGGAGCGCGCCTGAGCGCTTCCCAGGTGAGCAGGCCGGTGCCGCCCTTCAAATCAAGCACGATATCGTGCGCGCGGGGCGAGGCCGCTTCGAAGACAGCGTCGCGGATGGCGGCGAGGCGCGCGCCGCTTCGTGACACCGTGCGCTGCAGCCAACGGGTCTGCGCCAAGTTGCGTGGCGAGACGGTGAGGACCTCGCCGGGGACGTCTGTTCCGCCCTCGAGCATGGCCGCGAGCTGTGCCTCGCGGCGCCTCTCCACCTCGTCCTTGACTCGCGCCTCCTGGCCCTGCCGTGATGGTTGGTAGAAGAGCTTGCCCTGCAGCGCCTCGGGCAGGTACTGCTGCGCTACCCAATGGTCGCGGTAGGCGTGAGGGTAAGCGTAGCCGGCACCGTGGCCGAACGAATCGTGGTCGCGGCTGCCGTCCCGCAAGTGCGCGGGCACCTCGGCCTCCCGCTCCTTCGCGACGGCGTCGAGGGCGTCGAAGAAGCCCATGGTGCTGTTGCTCTTGGCCGCGTTGGCGAGGTAGAGCGTGGCTTGGGCGAGATGGAAGCGCCCCTCGGGCAGCCCCACGTAGTCGTACGCCTGCGCGGCTGCGGCGGTGTGCGCCAACGCTTGCGGGTCGGCCAGGCCCACGTCCTCGCTGGCCAAGATCAGCAGGCGTCTGAATATGAAGCGTGGGTCCTCGCCCGCGTAGACCATCTTCGCCAACCAGTACAGGGCAGCGTCGGGGTCGGAGCCTCGCACGCTCTTGATGAAGGCGCTGATGGTGTCGAAGTGGGCGTCGCCTTCCTTGTCGTAGAGGACGGCGCGCTGCTGGATCGAATCTTCGGCCACCTCGCGAGTTATGGCGATGACGCCGCCTTCGCCTGGGGGCGTCGTCTCGACCGCCAACTCCAGGGCGTTCAACAACCCTCGAGCGTCGCCGTTGGCGACGTTCACCAGGTGATCGAGCGCCTCCTCGGTCAGATCCACTCGCAGGCGACCGTAACCGCGTTCCGTGTCCTGCAACGTTTGCCGCGCCACGGCGCGAAGGTCACTCTCGCTCAACGGCTTGAGTTGGAAGACGCGGCTGCGGCTCACCAAAGCTTTGTTGACCTCGAAGAACGGGTTCTCGGTGGTGGCGCCTACCAAGATTACGGTGCCGTTCTCGACCCACGGCAGCAGTGCATCCTGCTGCGCCTTGTTGAAGCGGTGCACCTCGTCGACGAACAGTATGGTGCGCGCACCGGCGCGCCGCGAGGCTTGCGCGGCCGCTACCGACTCACGGATATCCTTGACGCCCGCCAACACCGCGTTGATGGCGATGAAGCGCGCCTTGGTGGAGTTGGCGATCACCCGCGCCAAGGTGGTCTTGCCGGTGCCTGGCGGGCCGTAGAAGATAAGCGAGCTGAGCTGGTCGGCCTCGATGGCGCGCCGCAGCAGCCGGCCAGGACCGACGATGTGATCCTGGCCGATGAACTCTCCGAGCACCCGAGGTCGCATGCGCGCCGCCAGCGGCTCGCTGCCGGGAGTCTCGAACAGAGTGGGTGGTGGGTCGCCGGCCATCGCGGTGGAGCTAGCGGAGTTCCTCGAGTAGCCGTAGCTGGAGGGTGTAGTCACCGCTGGAGCTAGCGAACCAACTGGTCACGTAGATGGAGTAGTTGCCGGCAGATAGCGGGAGCAGGAGCTGCGAGTCGGTGTCGTAGTCGGTCGCTTCGCTGTAGTCGCGGTCGTCGTTCTGCCCCACGAGGACGCCGTTGTCGTCGAAGACGAGGAGCTGGGCGTCGAAGGCTTCGGAGCTGAGGTCGATGAGCACCAACCCCGACTGGTCGAGCTGGAAGACCACTTCCTGTCCCGTCAGGTCGGGCCTGAGCGGCAGCGGCGCCGAATCGGAGAGGAGGGTGCCCGTGACGACGCCAGGCAGCGTAGTTTCCACTGTGTTGGCGGAAAGCTCGGTCACGTTGACGGTGTACGCGCCGGTGTCGTAGTTCGAGTAGCCGCTCACCACCACCAGGTAAGCGCCGTCACTGGGGAGAGTGACGCTGACGAAGGGGTTGAGCGAGTAGCCGTAAGCGTCCTCGCTGTCGTCGTTCTCGGCCAGCAGGCTGCCGTCAGGAGCGAAGAGGCTAAGGTAGGCGTCGAAATCGTCGCTCTCCACGCGCACACCTACGCTCTGACCGGCCTCACCAGGTAACACGTAGAGGTTCAGGTAGGAACCATCCTTGAAGTTCTGGCCGGCGCCGGTGGTGAGTTCGCCGGCGATGGTGGAACCCAACTCCAGCTTCTCCAGCTGAGACAGATAGTAATTGGGAGCGGTTAGGTGATGCTGCGCTAGTCCGAAGGTGAGACTTGTCAGGACGAAGAGCACGACGAGCTTCCGAAGCATGGTTACTTCCTTTCGATGCGGTCGCCTTGGCGGTCCGCGCTGCAGTGAGGGCCGCAGCGTTTGAGCCTAAGCGGAGGCGCCGCATAAGAACTGTAGCAATACCGCGGCGCCGCTGACGATTCGCGGTAGGCTGGCGCGTCATGGCCGGAACCAATCCACCCAAGCGCGGCAGCCCGCGCGACCAAGCGCGCGCCCGCCTACAAGGCAGAGGTGTCATCAGCGCCCCCATCGCACCGAAGCTCACCCGACAACAGAAGTTCTGGCGCGAGGTGCGCGGCTACGCCGAAGCGCTCGTCATCGCCTATCTGGTCGTCACCTTCCTGTTCACTACGGTCGGGGTAGTGGGAACCTCGATGGAACCCAACTTGAACGGCGGCACCGGCCGCGGAAACATAATGCAGGCGTTGCTCGCCGGCGACCGAGTGTTCATACCCAAGTACGACACCTGGTTGCGGCGCGCCGGGATCCTCGGCCATTACCAGCGCGGCGCGGTAGTGGTGCTACGCGAACCCGCTAACGCCCCTACCGCGCTGGAGTCGGGTAAGCGCAACTTCTTCATCAAGCGCATCGTCGCCCTGCCCGGCGACCGGTTTCGTATCGAGGAGGGACAGGTGTACGTGAACGACGTCGCCATCGACCAATCGTTCATAACCGCGGCGGGCACCGTGCGCGTAGCGCCGGTCGATTTCCCTAAGGTCGTGGTGCGAGGCGGCGAGGTGGAGGCGCTGGTGATGGGTTTTGAAGTCACGCCCAGCGGTAACGCGGTGCCGATGCTGCCTCAGAGCGTGTCGTCTCGCTCGCCCGTGCTCGTCACCGACCCTCGAGTGCAGCTCTTCTACGGCAACGTCGTCAACGATATGGAGGTGCCGTCCGGCACCCCCGAGGGCACGCCGGTCGTGCTCAACACCATCGTTCCGGAGGACCGCTACTTCGTCATGGGCGACAACCGTTCGAGCGGCGGCAGCGAAGACTCGCGATACTTCGGACCGGTGGCCGCCATGGCCATCGCCGGACGCGCTACCGCTGTCATCTGGCCGCCGATGCGCGATGGTGGGCTGAACTTCCGCGGTCTCGGGGCACCGGCACCTTTCGTGGCCGCGCCCCCGCCGCACGACTGACACGGTCCATCGACCCTAGCGGTCAGGCGCCTGCTGGCAATCAGCGACCGTCCGCCTGTCTGACGTAAGGCACCCACGCCAAGCCCACGAACCGGAACGCCATGTCGCGCGTGGTGGCCTTGATGGTCACCGTCTCGAAGTCGAGTTCTTCGCCGCGCACGCCGTCGCCTGCGAGGTCGTTCAGGTCGCGCTCCAAGGCGTCCTGCAACGCGGTGATCTCGCTCTCCGTCTGAGCCAGCGCCTCCTGAGCCCGTTCGGTGTCGCTGCGCCCCGCGCCCGCGCGGCCGGTGCGGCTCACGGCGGTGGAGATCTTGGCGGTGGTCGGCGCCCGTCGACCTAGGAATGCTCCCAGGATGGTGCCTCCCACGCTCACGGCAGCGTCCAGTGCGCGCTGCTGTGTCTGCTGAGTTTGCTTATCGACCCGTTGCGATTGGCTCAGGCGCCGCCGGTCGAGCACGGAGAGCTTCGAGTGGTAGCGCTGGCGCAGCTTCTCCTTGGCGGCATCACGCTCCTCGCGTAGCAGTTGAGCGCAACGCAGACGGAACTGCTGCTCGCTTTCGCCGGGCTCGGTGACAAGCTTGAGTGGCGCGAAGCGGAGCAGCGTCAGGGCGCCCTCGTTCCGCAACCAGCGTTGGAATAGGTCCATCCAGCTCTTCACCGCTGCAGCGTCGAGCGGCACTTCGGGGAGCGGCTGGAAGGCCACGCCCGCCTGCGGCTGCGAGCTGGTGGTTTCGAGCGGGACTTCGCTCGCCTCACTCTCGCCCCAGTCGAACGACACAACCCCCTCGTGGAGGTCGGTGAGGCGCATGAAGCGGCGGCTCAGCTCGACGTTGTGCGTCTTGGAGCTGAAGTGCACGTCGGCGCAACCGAACAGACGCGGGAAGTAGCTAACGTTGGCAGCGCCCGGCGACAGTGGGAAGAAGAGTTGCGGCACGTGCGGCGGGACGAACGGCCGTTGCGCGGACTCGTCCACCGACGCTAAGGCGGATGCGGCAACACCGGGTGTGGGCTCGGGGGCGGCAGGGCTGATGAGGGGAGCCGTGTTCGGCTGTGACTGCACCGAGCTCGCGGTCGCCGCGTCTGGCGCGACAGGCGTCGAGGGAGCCGGGACGCCAGCTCGGGTGCTCAGGCGCCTGATCTGGTCGCGGGTCAACGGACCGGCTAAGTACGACATCGCCCAGCGCGTCTTGAACAGCAGCGGCCGTGAGCCGTGAACGTTGTGCAGCAGGAAGGTGCGTTTGGCGAGACGCCCGATCTGATCTCTCAGTTCGGCGGCTGGCATGGCGCCGGGCGCGGCGGCACTGAGACCGTCGATGAGGCGAGCCTGGTCGCGCTCTGTCTGGAGCCGTCCCACGAACCAGCTACCCGCGTTGGAGAGCGCCTTGTAATCGAGGTCTATGGGGTTCTGGGTGGCTAGCACCAACCCCACGCCGTAAGCGCGCGCCTGCTTGAGGAGCGTCAGCAGCGGCTTCTTCGATGGCGGCTCCGCCACGGGAGGCAGGAAGCCAAACATTTCGTCGATGTAGAGGAGCGCCCTAAGGCTGGAGGTGCCGCTCTGGGTGCGCGTCCACGCCACTACTTCCGAGAGCAGCAGTGTGAGGAAGAACATCCTCTCGGTGTCGCTCAGGTGAGCTATCGAGATGACCGCCACGCGTGGCTTGCCCGAGGGGTCGTAGAGCAGGCGCTGCACGTCGAGGGCTTCGCCTTGCGTCCAAGCCTCGAAGCTCGGCGCAGCTAGCAGGCTGTTGAGCGCCAGGGCAAGCTTGAGGCGGTCCTTGGCGGGGAAGACCGTGTCGATATCCATGACGCCGATACGTTGGACCGGCGGTTGCTGCACTGCTTGAATGAGGCCGCCCACGTCGACGTCGCGCCCGGCGCGCCAGGAATGCTCGAGGAGGGTGGCCAAGAGGATATGTTCCCGGCCCAGGGAGTCAGTATCGAGCCCCAGCAGGGTGAGCAAGCCGGTGACAGTAGCATCGAGCCGTTCGGCCAGCAGGTCGTTGTCGGCTAGTAACGCGGCCGGCGGTGCAGCGAACGACCGCAGCACCGAGATGGGCCGGCCGGTACTTTACGTAACTGGCGTCGAGGACATTCTCAACATCCAGACCATCGCCTCGCTGCTGATCCTCGGCCACGGAAAAACTCACATTCAGGGTCAGCCATCTGCCCGGGTCATAGGGCAGGCGGGTACGGTATTCGTTGTCCTGAAAGCGGTAGCGCACGTCATAACCGCTTTGCTCTAACAAAGGCCCTAAAACAGCACTGTAACT
>CAJDWL010000024.1_pt1 | contig 24606 bp, 22 predicted proteins | sample 7391591 | NCBI WGS metagenome assembly CAJDWL01 (sample SAMEA7055738, study PRJEB34461) | soil metagenome | biome: terrestrial ecosystem; feature: Peninsula; material: soil | place: Antarctica | collected 2016
AGGCGCATCGTTCCGCCCAGCTCGTCTATCTCAAGCTGTTCTGGCATCAGGTCGACGACGGGGTGCGGCGTGTAACGGTCGAACTCCGTTGAGTTGGCGCCACTCAGGCCGGCCACGGCGCGAGCGAACTCGATGACCGCCACCTGCATGCCTAGGCAGATGCCCAGGTAGGGGATGTCGTGGGTGCGCGCCACGTGAGCTGCGCGCACCTTGCCTTCGATGCCGCGAACCCCGAAGCCGCCAGGCACCAGGATGCCGTGGTAGCCGGTGAGGGAACCTAGCTGATCGTCGGTTAGGTCCTCGGCGTTCACCCAATCGATGTCGACGGCGGCGTCGTTGGCGATGCCGGCGTGCTTTAGGGCCTCCATCAGGCTCAGGTAGGCGTCTGGCATGGCCACGTACTTGCCCACCACGGCGATCCTCACGCGCCTGCAGGGGTTGCGCAGGATGCGCACCGCCTCCTGCCAGGCTCGCAGCTCGGGCGTAACGCGCTCGAGCTGCAGCTTCTGCTCCACGTAACGCCCAACCCCTTGCTGCTCGAGCATCTCCGGCACGGCGTATACGAAGTCTGCGTCGAAGGCGTTGAAGACGGCGCCGACCGGCACGTTGGAGAACAGCGCTATCTTGCGTAGCGCTTCGTCGGGAACGGGCCCCTTGGAGCGCAGCACCAGAGCGTCGGGCTGAATGCCCACGCCGCGCAACGTGGCAACTGAATGCTGCGTTGGTTTGGTCTTGTGCTCCTCGCTGGTGCCTAGATACGGCACAAGCGTCACGTGCAGGTAGAGGGTGTTGTCCTGACCCTGCTCGAAGCGGAGCTGACGGATGGCTTCCAGGAACGGCAGCGACTCGATGTCGCCGACGGTGCCGCCGACCTCGACCAGCACGACCTCGGCGTCGTTCTGCTCGCCGGCTTGCAGGATGCGAGCCTTGATCTCGTCGGTGATGTGCGGGATGACCTGAACGGTGTGTGAGAGGTAAACGCCGCGGCGCTCCTTCTCGATGACGCTCAGGTAAACCTGGCCGGTGGTGATGTTGTTCTCGCGCGTGAGATCCACGTCGAGGAAACGCTCGTAGGTGCCGATGTCGAGGTCCGTCTCGGCGCCGTCGTCGGTGACGAACACCTCACCGTGCTCGTATGGCCGCATGGTGCCGGCGTCGACGTTGACGTAAGGGTCGATCTTAACGGCGGCGACCCGGTAACCGCGGGCACGCAGCAACGCGCCTATGCTCGAGGTGGTGATGCCCTTCCCAAGGCTCGACACGACCCCCCCGGTAACGAAGATGTACTTTCGGTCCATGCTTCACCTTCCCGGGGTTCCATGCTAGCACCCCTCGGCAGGCGCAAGGCCCCGAGCGCTCAGCGCTGTGCTGCGTGGTAAAGTCGCGCCCAGTGAAGGGGCCGATGGGCCGCAGGAACCGAGGAGGAACCCACCTAAGTGCTAGACGAAGACGCCTATCAGCGTAGCGCAGCGCTTCGCCGCAAAGGCATCCTGTTCGTCATGACGGGTGCTTCGGGCGTCGGCAAGGACACCCTCAGGCATGCCGCCATGCCTCACCTCGACAATTTGCAGTACTCCATCTCCGCCACCACCCGGACGCGCCGCGTAGGCGAGGTCGACGGCGTTAACTACCATTATCTTGAGCACACCCTGTTCCAAGCCATGATCGACCGCGATGAGCTGCTGGAGTACGCCGATTACGTCGGTGACTACTACGGCACCCCCTTGGCCCCGGTCAAGGAAGCGCTCGACGCCGGTCACGATGTCCTGCTGGAGCTCGAGTTGGTGGGCGCTCGTCAGGTGAAGCGGCGCATGCCGAACGCCGTGATGATATTCATCGCGCCGCCGTCGCTGTTCGAGTTGGAGCGGCGCCTGCGTGGTCGCGGCACCGATAGCGAGTCGAAGATCCAGAAGCGACTGGCGCGCGCACGCGAGGAGATCAGGGCTTTGCGTGAGTTCGATTACCTCGTCGTCAACGATGAGGTGCCCCGGGCCGTCGACCTGTTCCTGAGCATCATCCGTTCCGAGCGCGCCCGCGCCTGCCTGCTGAGCGACGCGCAAGTTGCGCGCTTCCTGCGCGAGGACGTTCACTGACAGCACGTTCATGAAAAGCGTGGTGTAGTACAATCGTACGTTTAGTGTTGCACGCCTTTCCCGGCACGCCTTAAGCGCGCCTGTTCCAGGAGGTTCCCCATGGCTCAAGAAGGTTACGACAAGCTCATCACGCTCACCGATTCCCGCTACCGGCTCTCCGTTGTTGTCGGCAGGCGCGCGGCGCAGCTCAAGTCGGGCATCCCCAGCGTGCTGCCGCGTGAGGAGCGGCCACGCGGCGAGAATAGCGTTACGTTGGCCATGAAGGAGCTCGAGCTAGGCGCCGGCGTAGTGTGGGGCGACGACCTGCCCACCCTCGCCGAACTGAGCCGCGCTGTAGAGGCCAGCAAGCCCGAGCCGCTCAACAGTTACGCCCCCACGCCGCTCGATGAGGAAGAGTAAGCGCCGGTTAGACCCGTCACCGGCTCGGTTTCCCAGCCGCGCAGCGGCTGCGGATGCCTAAGTGTTGGTCTGTTACCGTGAGTGAGTATGCCTAGCAAGGAGTACCGCCAGCGGTTGATAACGGAGTTGGTGGAGGAGGAGTTCATCTCCACCCAGGCCGAGATCGCGGAGCGGCTGACCGAGCACGGCATCAACGTCACTCAGGCCACCATCAGCCGAGACGTGACCGAACTGCGCTTGGTGCGCATCCCCGCCGCACCTGGCCGGCACCGTTACCGTGCCACGCCGCTGGTGCAGCAAGGTGACGTCACGCTTGAGCTGGAGCAGCGCTTCAAGCTGTTCGTAAGACACCTCGACCGGGGCGAGAACATCATCGTCATCGCCACCGACGAGGGCCACGCTTCAGGCGTGGCGTTCATAATAGATAAGCTCGATCGCGAGGAGATAGTGGGCACGCTGGCCGGGCAGAACACTATCCTGGTGGTAGCTCGCTCCAACGCGGACGCCGAGACGCTCTTAAGTGAGTTCGAAACCATGCTCGGCTGACCAGCCCAAACTAACCGCCAGCCTCATTTCGGTGCGTGCTAGCCTGAGTGATTCTGGAGGATTCCATGCGCCTTGGGTTGACCCACTTGCTAAGACACACAGTCCTGATACTGCTCGCCGTCGCCGTGTTCGGCAACGTTCTCGCCGCTAGCTTAGCGGTCCACCCCTTCGACTCAGATGATCCGCTGCTAGGTGTTGCCGTTGCCGACGAACTGGCCGCTGCCTTCGACGGCGTGGCGCTGGTGTTAGGTCCTGACATAGCTCCGAACCTGATCCCACCGGTGATGGTGGAAGGCGGATTCGTGAGCCTCGGCCGGGTGGTGGAAGAACGCACCATGACCGGCCCAGCCGGCGCCGATCTCATCAGGAGTGGCAGCGGCGTCGACGTGGCCGTCACTGGCACGGTGCTGCAACTGGAAGAGGGCACTGTCCTGAAGCTCGAGCTTGCCTACGTGGGCGGCACCGAAAGGGTGACGCTACGGGCCGATCGCGGTGACCGCGACCGGTTAGTGAAACAGGCCGTCAGGGTGGTCGCGCGACTGCTGCCGGGAGCGCAAGGCGCCCGCGCGCCCGCCACTCCCAGCCTCGACGGGGCGTATGCCGAGTACGTGCGCGCCGTGGCTCTGGCCGGTGCGGGCCTCGTCGACGAAGCCGCTAACGTCCTGAACAGCCAACCACTCGATGAGTTGCCAGTCCGCGCTGCCGACCTCGCGGCCGATCTCAACGCCGTGATCGGCCAGCAGGATGCCGGCGGCGCCGATGCCGCCAGCGGCCGACGCGTCGCTAGGCGCGCCTTCTTCGGCCTTAGCCTGACGACCATCGACGAGCCGCGAGCCGGCGTTGCCTTCGCCGAGATGGCCAGCGTCACCGGATTGCCGCTGGCGTCCGTCTGGCGCGGCGTGCTGGCCGCCAACGTCAACGACCGTGCCGGCGCGCTCGGCGCTCTTACCGAAGCGGCTACTGTCGCCGACTACCCCTACGCTCAGGCGGCGCTGGCCTCGTTCTACTTCTCGCGCGGTGACGTCGAACTGGCCTTCCAGCTCATCGACGAGCTTACGAACCGCGGTCAGGAGGCCGGCTCCGCTGCGCTCTTGGGCGCCTCCCTCGTGGCCTTCATGGCTGACGACTTTATCCGCGAGGAGCGCGCCCTGCTGCTGCTCACCCGCAGCGCGCCGTTCCTCACCTACCCGCTGCAGGAGCTCTCGTTCCGCGCCTTCGACAAGGACGACGCGCTACTGGCCGCCGAGGTGCTGACGGTAGCTGTCGAGCTCGATCCTGAATCCGATCTCTACTGGACCAACCTCGGCTGGGCCAACTACCTGCTCGGTTTCTTGGCCGACAGTGAGGCTGCGTCCCTGCGCGCCCTGGAGCTCGACGAAGGCCAGTACATCGCCGCCTACAACGTCGGTTTGGTGCGCGCCGTCACTGGGCGCTTGGCCGATGCCATGGAGGCGTACGATCACGCGATGCTTCACGACCCCAGCGTCGAGCCGGCGGCCATTGAGGACCTCGAGAACGCGCTCGACCGTTACCCAGGGATGAGCGCCGTCAGCTACTTCCTCGGCTATCTCTACGATGCCCATGGCGACCGCCGGAAGGCCCTCAGCGCCTACCGACGTTTCCTACGCCAAAGCGGCGACGACAGCGACCTGCAGCCGTACGTGGCCGCCGCCCAGGTGAAGGTGGAGGAGCTCAGCGCGCCACCGCCGCCGATCGAGATCAGCGGCGCGGTTCATCTGCGCCTAGGCGAGCGAGGCGTGGAGCTCGACTCCTTCCACCCCGGCGACCCCGTATACCCGGCCTTCGAGCTGACCACTCCCGGCGACTCACTGCCGACCCGCGTCACCCTAACTATCGAGATCCTCGCAGCGGACGCTGCCGAGCCAGTATCGTCGCTGGTGATCGAGATTGCGCCGCCTGCCGGCGCCGTGGGTTACGTCATCGATGACGTCGAGTTGGAGCTGCCCACCGACTTGAGCGCAGGCTCCTACGATCTGCAACTCACCGTTGACGACCCCGCCGGCAGCGTGGCCACCACGCAAGTCGACCTGACCGTGGAAGGTTCGGCTGAGCCTTTGCGGCAACTGTTCGGCCGCGGCGTCATCATGACCAGCCTCGACCTTGGCACGCCCCTCTACGGCAAAACCGACCTAGTCGACTCGGGGCGCGCGGTGAACACCATGCTCGCGGAACTGCACGACTCCGCCGACGCCGCCGAGGAAGCGTTGCCTGTGGTGGAAGTAGGGCGCTTCGAAGGTAAGGGAGGCGGCGAGCTCTTCGCTAGCAGCGCTGCTGAAGACGTGCGCGACTTCTTAGCTTACCTAGCTTCGAGCGGCGCTCGCGATAGCCGCTTCGCCTTCGTGGATGGTTACGCCCAGTGGGCGTTGGACGGAGCGCCGGCCGCCGAGTAGACGCGGTTCAGCTGAAGAGCGAGCCGAAGATACGGAAGCCTGCTAGGTAGGTGCCGGAGGCGCTGCCGATGGTGGTCAGCACGAACACCAGCAGTGCCCGTGCGGCGCGGTTGCGCCACCAGCCGCGCCAAGTGGTGACGTCGCGCTTGAGCGACTCGAAATCCCCAACGCTGGGACGCCGGAACCACAGCTCGGTGAACGCGGCCAGCGGTCCGATGCCCATAAGCGGGTATAGCGACGTGAGCGGTGCTAGCGCTGCCGCCACCAGGATGGTGATGGGGTGGGCCAGAGCCAGGATCGCTCCTAAACCCGACAGGGCGGCGTTGATGATGACCCACTGACTCAGCAGGTTCAGCCCCAGAGCCGAGCCGCGGGAGAAGCCGATGACGAAGCCCGCCACGATCACCGCCACCAAGATCCACGGGAGCAGCTTGACGAGGAGGCTCGGAGGCGGCAACCGTTCCAGTTGGTTGATGCTGGCGGCCGGATCGAAGGCCTGCGCCGCCGTTGTGGAAGCGGGCGGCGCGTCCACAACCGCGCCCGCTGCTACCGTCCCTGTGGCGGTAACGGTAAGCTTCGACTCACTGCTCCGCGCGCCTGCGCCGGTGGCGGGTTGCGCCGCAGTTACGGCCGGCACGGTGCCGTCGCCGCGCAGGCCCGCGCTGATGCCCTTGAGGTGGCCGGCGCCGATAACCACCAGCACCTCGCGGTGGCGCGGCGCACCGCTGCCCGCTCGGGTGAGCTGCAGTAGCTTAGCGATCATGTACTGGTCGCGCTCGGTGATGAGCGGCAGGTACATCTGCTCGGAGCGTTCGGCGAACTCGGTGAAGGTCGACTCGAGGATGTCGCCTTCCTTGAGGCGCTCGATCTCCTCCTCATCGATCTTCTCGTTGCCGAACACCGAGGTGAGCAGGCCCGCCAGCAGCGTCAGCCGGCGCCAGAAACCTATGTTTCCGTAGACGCGGCGCAGCGTGATGCCGATGTCGCGGTCTATGAGGAGCAGCGGCAGTTTCAGCTCGTCGGCAGCGGCGATGGCGGCACGCATCTCGGCGCCCGGCTCTATGCCGAACTGATCGGCGAGGCGCTGCTGGAACGCCGACAGCGCCAAGTTGACGGCTAGCATGGCGGCCTTGCCTTGACGGATGACCTTGAAGAGATCCATCTTCGACCAGCTATCGGAGTCGGTGAGGGCGCTGTAACGGCCGGCGTCTAGCTCGATGGCCACGGCGTCGAAGTGCTCGGACTCGATCATCCGTTGTACGACCTCGGCGCTCGCCTTCGAAACGTGAGCCGTGCCTAGCAGGGTGAAGCGGACCCCACCGTGCTCGATGACCGCCACTGGTTGATCCCCGGCCAAAGCGGCCAGGTCGAAATCGGAAAGTGGCTCGGCGCCGGCGTTGGGAGGGTTCGAGGGGTCCAGGCCCAGCGGCTCGGTCACATCATTCATGGCGCGAGTCTACCCCTCCAAGCCACCGGCGGCCGTCTACAATCGAGACATGCATCATCACCGTCCCGCCTTGAGAGCGCTCCAGCATGCCGACTAGTTCTGGGCCGCAACTTGACGCCCGCAACGGTGAGGTCCCAAGCGCCCGCGCCCGCACCAAGCTCGGCACCGCCCCCGGCGGCAACCACGGCAGTCTGTTCGAGCAGGTGCGGTTGGCGCGTCTATGGTTGCCGCTCTCAATCGTCGGAGTGGTGCTCCTCTATCAGTTGGTGATCCTGCCGCAAGGCAGCGAGCAGTTCCGCTTCTGGGCTCCGGTGGCCTTCTACAGCATCCTGGGCCCGCTGGCCACCTACATCACCCTCAACTGGATAGCCAAGGAAGTGAAGCTGCGTGAGCAGGCTCAGGACGACCTGGCGCGTCTTTACCTGGAGTTGCGGGCTAGCCACGAGATGCTCGGCGCCATCCACGACGTCACCCTCCGTTACGGTGCCGCCCCTGACCTCGAGACCACCATGAACATCGCGGCCGAAGGCGTGGCCGAGGTGACGGGCGCGAAGTCGGTGGGGTTGGTGCTGGGGCCCACCGAGCTGGTGGCGTCACATGGCATCGACATGAACGGCGAGCTCAGTGCCGACGTGCTCAAGCGCGACCGTCGCATGCTGGCGGGCGCTGTCGACGAGACCGGCGGTACCGACGAGGGCGTGCTGATCACCGCGGCGGGCGAACAGTTCACCGTGCTCAGCCACGCCCTCACCTGGGGCGGGCGCCCGGAAGGTTCTCTACACGCCTACTACACTGCTGCGCCCGATCAGCGCAGCCTAGAAGCGTTCGGCATCTTGGCCTCGCAGTTCTCGGCCGCGGCGGAATCCACTCGGTCGCGCATGCGCGACCTGTTGACCCTCATGGAGGTCGACCGCACCGTGCGCGCCGAGGGCAACCTCGAGCGGATGCTGGTGACGGTGCTCAACGAGATGATGGAGAGGATCACCGCAGACGCCGGCGGGGTGTTCCTATCCGACGACGAGCAGGCGCTGCGCCTCAGCGCCAGCGTAGGTTTGCCTCCGGGTGCAGTACCGGTGACGTACCGTCCCGGCGAGGGCATCGTGGGCCGGGTAGCCCTCGAGCGCGAACCGATCGTGGTCGCCAGCATGGGCGTCGAAGAGCTACGCAACGCCGGGCCGCTGCTGGTGAACGCCGGCAGCGCCGTGGCCCTGCCGCTCCTCGCCGACCGGCGGCTACTGGGCGTGATCGTGCTTTCACACCGCTCCCGCGCCCACTTCCATAAGGCCGCCATCCCGTACCTGGGCCTGCTGGCAAACCAGGTGAGCTTGGCAGTCCGCAACGCCACCGCCTACTTGCAGTCGGAGGAGCTGGCGATAGTGGAGGAGCGCACACGCATCGCGCGTGAGATCCACGACGGCGTGGCGCAGATGTTGGCATTCACAGCCCTCAAGCTCGATCTGGTGGCGCGCCTGATACCGCGTGACGTCGGCAAGGCCGGCCTTGAGCTCGACTTGGCGCGCGGCACGGTGCGTGAGACCATCCGCGAGCTGCGCCGCTCTATCTTTGCCTTGCGTCCGGTTGACCTGGAGCGCTTCGGCTTCGTGGAGACGGTGCGCCGCTACGTGGCCGACTTCGGGCAGCAGAACGACGTACGCGTTCAGCTCGAGGTGAGTAGTCTGCCCGAACTATCGCTGAAATCCGAAGGCGTGCTGTTCAGGATCTTCCAGGAGGCCATGCACAACGTCGCCAAGCACTCGCAGGCGCGGTCGGTGACCGTGAAATTGGCCAGCGACGCCCGGGGGATGGCGTTCGTGGAGGTCGCCGACGACGGGGTGGGCTTCGACATGAGCGCAGTCTCCGATAGGGTGACGAGCGCGGGCGGACTGGGGCTCAGGCAGATGCGTGAGAGGGTGCAGGCTCGCGGTGGTCAACTAGAACTAAAGTCCGAGCCGGGCCGCGGAACGAGCGTGCGGGCCGCGGTGCCCGCCTGAGCGCCGCGGCGAGGATCATCACAACCGCACGGCACCTATCAGAAGGAGACGGTCGGCTCTGCCTTCGAGCCGACCGTCTCCTTTTTTCGTCTATCCGTCAGCGCGTCAGCGCTTGGTGACCTTGCGGTAACTGTCGCCGAACCGCTTCTGGAACTTCTCAACGCGGCCCTCGGTGTCGAGGAAGCGCTGCTCACCGGTGTAGAAGGGGTGGTTGCCCGACCACACGTCGACGTGCAATTCGGGCTTAGTGCTGTAAGTCTCCATCACCACTACGCCGTCGCAGATCACCTTGCACGGCACCATCTTGGGGTGAATATCTTTCTTCATGGTGTTCCCTTCCTCGTCTTGCTCCTCGAGCCTTTCTCGGCGGCTCGATAAGGCCATATAGCCTTAGAACCTTAGCACGAAAGGCTCCCCGCTACTCTAGCGCCGCCAACTGCCGCTTGATGCGCATCATGATGGCGCCCATACCGCGCAGGCGCAAGGGCGAGATCAGCTCGGCTAGCCCCATCTCTTGGTAGAAGTCGTCTTTCACCGCGAGCACCTCAGCCACGCTGGCGCCATCAAGGCCCGTTCGGACCACCGACGCGAAACCGCGGGTGGTGGGCGCCTCGGCGGGAGCGTCGAAATGAAGTGCGACCTTGTCGTCCTTCACCTCTACCTTGAGGAACAGCGGCGTCTGGCACTCGGCCACACGCTCGAGGTTCGTGACCAGCTCGGGAGGCGGGGGCGGCAGGCGGTTGGCGTACTCGAGCAGTAGCGGCAGCCGCAGCATGGCCGGGGCGGTACGGAACTCGTCTACGATGCTCTGGAGGGGGGCTGGGATGCTCACGCCCAGCAGCCTAACAAGTCCGCGCCGGCAGGCTGGTAGGGCGCGTTCCTAGAGCGTTCCGGGCCGGGGCGCCCCGTGTTCCCGGTGTATCCTTCTAAGGTTGATGGCTAGACTCACTCCAACCGTACAGATAGGTCCGCAGGCCGCCGCGCAAGGCTCCCTGCGCGTGCCTGGCAGCAAAAGCCTGACCAACCGCGCCCTCATCGCAGCCGCTTTGGCCGACGGCACCACCACTCTCGACGGCGCGCTGGTGGCCGAAGACTCCGAGGTGATGGTGCGCGCGCTCGGCCAGTTGGGTGTTCGCGTCGAGTCGCGCGCTGACCGACTCGTGGTGCAAGGCGCCGGTGGGCCGGCGCCGGCGCGAGCCGCGGATCTCGACCTGCGCCTGTCGGGCACCAGCTTGCGCTTCCTCACGCCCATGGTGGCGGTGGGGGAGGGACGCTTCCGCCTCGATGGCAACGCCCGAATGAGGGAAAGACCGATCCAGGAGTCGCTGGACGCGCTGAACGAACTTGGTGGCCACGCAGTCACCGAGTTCGGCAACGACTGCCCGCCGCTGCTGGTGCACGCCCGAGGCTTGAAGGGCGGCCGCGCCACCGTCGGCGGCAACCGCAGCTCCCAGTTCCTCTCGGGCCTGCTGTTGGCGGCGCCGTACGCCCAGGAGCCCGTTACCCTCGAGGTGGTGGGCGAGTTGCTGTCGAAACCGTTCATCGACATGACCATCGCAGTCATGGCTGATTTCGGGGTTGCGGTCGAGCGTGACGGCTACCGTAGCTTCACGGTAACGCCCGGCCGCTACCAAGGCCGCGAATACCAGGTGGAGGGCGACGCCATGGCCGCCGGCTACTTCTGGGCTGCCGCCGCAGTTTCTGGCGGCCGGGTGCAGGTGAACAACTTAGGCGCCGGCACCCTGCAGGGCGACGCGCGCTTGGCAGCGGTCCTAGAGGAGATGGGCTGCCAGGTGAGCTGGGGCACCGACCGCGTGATAGTCAGCGGACCGCGCGGCGGCCGCCTGCGCGGCGGCCGCAGCTTCGACCTCAACGACATGCCCGACCAGGCACAGACACTGGCCGTGGTGGCGCTGTTCGCAGACGGGCCGGTGAGCATCGTCAACGTGGGCAACATGCGCATCAAAGAGACTGACCGCCTGGCTGCCATGACGCACGAACTGGCCAAGCTGGGTGCGCAGGTGGAGGAGGGCGACGAGGAGCTCACCGTCTATCCACTCACTACGCCGCCCGAGCAACCGGTGGTGCTCGACACCTACGGCGATCACCGCATGGCTATGGCGCTGGCCGTGGCCGGCGCGCGCATCCCTAACGTGGTCATCCGCGATCCCGCCTGCGTGGCGAAGACCTACCCGCGCTTCTTCGACGATTTCCTTGGGTTCTTAGCCGGGAGGCTATCATGACGGCGATGGACAGTCTCGAGCGCACCGTCATCACCATCGACGGTCCCGCCGCCTCAGGCAAGTCGAGCGTGGCGAAGCTGCTTGCACACCGGTTGGGGATCGCCTACGTCTCCAGTGGTCTGCTCTACCGGGCCGCCACGCTATCTGCGCTCGGCGCCGACGTGGAGCTCACCGATGAGGCGCAGATGCTTATGCTGCTCGCCACTCAGGACGTTCGGCTGCATCCCGAGGCCAGCGGTAACCGCGTGACCATCGAATGGCGTGACGTCACCGCTGAACTGCACACTGACGCGGTCGACGTCGCCGTCTCAACCGTGGCGCGCCACGCCGCTGTGCGCGCCTGGGTCACCGACCGGCTACGCGAGATGGGTGGCTCGTTCGTCATCGACGGCCGCGACATGGGCACCGCCGTCTTCCCCGACGCCGTGGCCAAGTTCTTCCTCACCGCCGACCCGGAGGTGCGAGCAGCGCGCCGCGCCGGGGAACGCAGTGGCGAGCTGCGCCAGGTGGCTGAACGGCTACGGCGACGTGACGAGCAGGACGCACGGCAATCAGCGCCCGCGCAGAACGCCATCTTCATCGACACTGGCGCGCTCACCCTCGAAGAAGTGGTCGAGCAGGTTCTCACCGCGGTGCTGCGGGTCCTCCCCGACCACCTGGTCGTCACCTGAGCATGACTAACGGCCCCGTCGACCAGCTTCCTGATTTCCCGGTGGGCGTGGCAGGTAGAGCCGACCAGGACTTGGATCAGCGCGGAGGCTTCACGCTACCCGCCGAGCAGTTGCGGCGTGTGGTGATCACCAGCACCAGCCACAAGCCGGAAGCCCACCCGTTGGCGCGTGAGCTCGGCGACCTGCTGAGCCGCAACGGCACCGCCGTCAGCTTCGATCTGAGCGGCGAAGCCGACCTCACGGTGGCTGCGCGCGACGCCGACCTGATCGTCTCGGTAGGCGGCGACGGCACTCTGCTGTCGGTGGCGCGCCGCTCCGTTGGCTTGAGCGTGCCCGTCATGGGCGTGAACCTAGGCAAGCTCGGCTTCTTAGCCGAGTTCGGGGCCGACATGGCCCTGGCCTACGCCAAGGCGGAACTGCTGCCCGCCTGGAACCTGCAGGAGAAGATGATGATCAAGGTGCGCATAGCGCGCAGCCCGCATCATCACTTCGCGCTCAACGACGTGATGCTCTCGCAGGGCGTCATGACGCGGCTGCTGCGGGTGCGCATGCGCGTTGACGGCGCCTACGCTACCGAGTACCGCGCCGACGGCGTGGTGGTCTCCACGCCGGTCGGCTCCACCGCCTACTCCCTGTCGCTCGGCGGCCCGATCCTCGACCACCGCCTGCAGGCGCTGGTGGTCACTCCGGTGGCGCCGCATAGCCTCACCAATCGCCCCATTGTCCTGCCGGGGAACGTGGCCATAGGTCTCGAGATCCTCACCCGCTCCGACGAGGTGGCTATGGTCATCGACGGCCAGGAGCGCGTCGACCTAACCGTCGGCGACCGTCTGCTCCTGAGTGCCGCCGAGCACGGCTTGTTCCTGCTTTCAAGCGGCAAGCGCACTGCCTTCGACGTGTTGCGCCACAAGCTCGGCTGGGGTGAGGGGCCGCTACCCCCCATACCCGTTGACTAAGACCGAGGAGCGGTCTATTGGTCCGGTGACCAGGCTCCTGCTCATCTCCAACGGCCACGGTGAGGACTTCATCGCTGCGCGCCTGGCACAGGCACTACGGCAACGGCTGCCCGACCTCGAGTTGGCCGCGCTGCCGCTGGTGGGAGAGGGCGAGCGGCTTGAACGGGCCGGCGTACCTGTGGTCGGGCCGCGCCGCCGCCTCCCCTCAGACGGCTTCACCCTCCACCACCCCAGTCTGCTGTGGCGCGACCTACGCGCGGGCCTACTGCCGCTGACCGTCTCGCAGGCGCTTTTCTTACGTCGTTACGACGCTAGTCACGTGCTGGTGGTCGGCGACGTTTACGCGCAGCTACACGCTGCTTTAGTGCGGGCGCCACGACGGGTGCTGCAACCGCTGGTGTCTGTTCATCACGCGCAGGGAGCCGGCGCCACTCGGCCGCTGCGCTACTTCATGGAGCGCTTCCGCGCCCCGGAACTGTTCCTGCTGCGGCGCGCCGCCAAGGTGTACAGCCGCGACGCTGCCACCGCTGACTACCTGCGCCAGCGCGGCGTCACCAACAGTGCCTACCTCGGCAACCCCATGATGGACGGCTTGGCGGCGGAACCGCTGCGCCACCTCCACGACGGCGAAAACCGCCCCGCGGTGGTGGCGCTGCTGCCCGGCAGCCGCGAGCAGGCGCGCGCCAGCGTGATGCTGATGATCGCTGCCCTGGAGCAGACGCCCGGCGTGCACGGCTTGGTCGCTTGGACCCACGGGGAGGCGCCGCCGCTCGCGCCTGGTTGGGAGATCGACGAGGTAAGCGAGCCGGGAGTGGTGGCGGCTTGGCGCCGACCGCAGCAGCGACTGTGGTGGGTGACGGGGCGCTTCGCGGCGGTGCTGGCCAGCGCCGAGGTGGTGCTGGGCACGGCTGGAACCGCTAACGAGCAGGCGGTGGGTATGGGCTTACCGGTGATAGCTTTCCCGGTGCCACCGCTGTTCGGCGTAGCTTACCTGCGCAATCAGGAGCGACTTCTCAGCGGTGGGCTGCTGGTGAGCAACGCCGATGCGGACGCTGTGGGTGCGCTGCTGCGGCGTGTGCTGGCCGACGGCGGCTACCGGGGCGCCGCGCGGAAAGCCGGCGCCGAGCGCATGGGCGGACCCGGTGCCAGCCAAGCGCTAGCGGACGATTTAGCCTCGTGGCTCAGCGACCGACCCGGCGACCGCCATGGTGGCAACCTCGGTGGGTAGGTCGGCCAACAGTTCGGAGAGACGCGACAGGCTGCGATGGTGCTTCTTGCCGTAGGCGCTGTCGCGGTAACTGGCGTCGTACAGCTCGGTCAGCTCACCGAAGCCGCTGGCGCGCAGCATCACCTCGCGGTCGTAAAGCTTATCGATGAAGTGCACGAAGCGCAGCGCGTCGTTCTGAGTGGCTATCGGCTGGGCTCCACTTAAGTAGACGGTTTTAACCTGCTCGAGCAGCCCCCCGAAGCGCGCCGGATGCACCGAGCGCAGCAGCGTGAACAGTTCGTCCCAATCGAGCGCCAGGCGCGGTGCTGGTGACGCTTCCGTCCTCTCGAGGTGGGCCAGAAGTTGCGGATCCAACCAGGTGCCGACGCTGCTGCGGTGCCGGTAATCGGGACCGTCCACCGGCACCATGGTGAAGTTGGCGGCTAACGATTGGATCTCGCGTCTGAAGTCTTCAGCGTTGAAACGCCCCTGACCCTGCGCTTCGGGCGGCGTGTTCGAGGTGGTTATCACCGCGCCACCGCGTTCGAACAGTGCGGACAGGAAGGTCTTGACGATGAGGGTGTTGCCCGGGTCGTCGAGCTCGAACTCGTCTACGCACAGTAGCTCCGCGCTGGCAAGTTCGTCTTGAGCCTTGGCCATGCCCATCACGCCGATTAAGTAGACCAGCTCCTGGAAGCTCAGGTAGCGCTTCTCGGCCGTGTCGGCGCTGCCGTAGGCCGCCGCCAAGAGGTGGGTCTTGCCGACGCCGAAACCGCCGTCGAGGTATAGCCCGACGCCCTCCTCGCCGGCCGGTTTGCCGAACGGCCACCAGTGCCTTAGAGCGCGTGGGTTGTTAGCCGCCGCTCCGACGCGGTGGCGCCAACGGCGACCCAACACGAACTCCTGCAGTAGCTCGCGGGCTTCGCTCTGGGTGGGGTGTTGAGGCTGGTAGTTCTCGAACGCTACTGCAGCGAAGCGCGGCGGGGGTTTCAGGGCGCGCGAGTCGGGGGGAGGGGGCGGCTTGAGGTCTGCCGCGCGCAGCAAGCGCGTCACGTCCCGGAGCGTACCATCCGCCCAGCGAACGGCGGTGTGCCGGCCATGCGCCCGCTGCGGCCAGCGTTTGACTAAGGCCAGCCGGAGCCGTACAGTGCAGCAGTCGTCTCGTGGGGAAGCCGGTGAGATTCCGGCACTGTCCCGCAACGGTGAATGGCCCAGGTGAAGTAACCAAGGCCTAAGTCCGAGCACCGCGAACTGACCAGAACGGAACCCCTTGCGAGGACGAGGAAGGGCCGGTAACCAAGCCGCTTGACCGCGCTTGGCCCACGCCGCTAAGGCACCCTGAAACCGACAAACTCGCAGGCGTAGGAGGAGAGATCGTGCTTCGAACTCTGTTTTCCCTGGCCCTGCTACTGGCGCTTACGTTCGCCAGTGCCACCACCTATCCCCTTACCGTCGTCGACGATTTGGGTCGGGACGTCACGCTGACGGCAGCTCCACAGCGCATCGTCGCCATGGCGCCCAGCCACACCGAGAGCGTTTGCGCACTCGGCGTATGCCACTTGGTGGTGGGCGCCGATCGTCATAGTGACTGGCCGCTGGAAGTAGTGGCGGTGGCTACTCTCGGCGACGCCTTCGCGGCGGACCTAGAGGGCATAGTGGCACTCGAGCCCGACCTGGTGCTGGTAGATGAGTACAGCGGACTGCATGAACCGCTAGCGGCGCTGGGCATCACCGTATATGCGGGCACCCCACAGACTCTCGAGGAGACGCTGGCGTTCCTCGGCATGCTAGGCAAGATGCTCGACCGCGAGAACCAGGCTGCGCTGCTGGTAGGTCGAGTACAGGGCGAGATCGTCGGGGTGGAAGCCGTGGTGGCCGGCGTATTTACCCCCTCGACGCCACGCCATACTCGGTGGGCCCCGACTCGTTCCTTGGCGTACTGCTTATCAAGGCTGGCGGCGCCAACATCGTCACCAGCGCCATGGGCGACTTCCCTCAGGTAGACCCGGAGTTCGTGGTGGCGAGCAACCCGGAGTTCATTCTCCTGAACGACGCGCCCTATGGCGTCACCGCGGCGGACGTAGCCGCGCGGCCCGGATGGGCTGGCTTGCGGGCGGTGGTGAACGGTCAAGTAGTGGAGTTCGACCTGAACGCCGTGAACCTCTTGAGCCGCGCCGGACCGCGGATGGGCGAAGCGGTGCTGCTACTAGCGCGCACCCTGCACCCGGATTTGTTCTAGCAGCCGGGAGGAGATGGGGAGCCGCGAGGACGTGAACGAACCGCGCGCCAGCGAGCCCGCTGCCAGCCGCGCTAGGCCGACTGGTGAACGCCGCGGCGCTGGAGGCGGTGCGCTGCTAGCTCTGTCCGTGGCGCTCCTAGTAGTGGTGGTGGTCTTGGCAACGGCGGTAGGTAGCGTCGACGCAGGGTTAGGCGAACTCTTTGCCGCGGCCGCCAAGCGCCTGCGCGGCCTGGCGTTGAGTCCACTGGAGACCATCCTGTGGCAGATCCGTTTGCCGCGCGTGCTGCTGGCTGCTCTAGTGGGCGGAGCGTTGGGCTTAGCGGGCGCTGTCTTCCAGGGCGTGTTCCGCAACCCCCTGGCCGATCCGTACCTAATAGGCACCGCTAGTGGCGCCGGTTTCGGTGCTACTTTGGCCTTTGCGCTGGGCGGCTCGTGGCCGATCCTGGCGCAGCTCGGCGCTCCGCTGGTGGCGTTCGTGGTCGCGCTGGCCAGCGTTCTGCTGGTTGCGCTGCTCGCACGCGACGGCACCACCTTGCCCACAGTGCGCCTGATCCTCGCTGGGGTGGTTGTGGGCTCGATCTTCACCGCGGCCACCTCCTTCCTACTGGTGGCGTCGCGCGAGCAAGCCGCCGGCATCCTCAGTTGGTTGCTGGGTGGCTTTGGCTTCGCTAGTTGGCGCGAGGTAGCGGTGGTGTTGGGCTTCTCTTTGCCGGCGCTACTGCTGGCAGGCGCTTTCGCGCGCGCCCTCGACCTACTACAGCTTGGAGAGGAGGGCGCCGCCTTACTGGGTCTGCCGGTTGAGGCCATCAAGTACCTGATGTTGGGGGTCGCCACGCTGTTAACGGCCGCGGCGGTAAGCGTGGCTGGCATCATCGGCTTCGTGGGCCTCATCATCCCGCATGCAGTGCGTTTGGCGCGCGGGCCGGCTCACGCTGGTTTGCTACCGCTGGCGGTGGTATGGGGCGCTGGGTTCATGGTCCTCGCCGACCTGTTGGCGCGCACCGTCATCGCGCCGGTGGAGATACCTGTGGGTGTGATCACCGCGCTGGTCGGTGGGCCGTTCTTCCTGCTACTGCTGCAGCGCTCCAATGGCGCGGTTAGCGCTACCACTAGACCTGGGGGATCAGACGGTACTGGTAGCTCCCGCCGGGCACAGCGAACTCGAGCCGCGGCGGGCAGACGCGGCCGGACCGAACCGTGAGTATCGTTGCCGATAAGTTAAGCGCTAGCTACGACGCTGCTCGCGGCAAGCCTGAGTTGCGCCCAGCGCTGCACCGCCTCACCTTCAGGGTCTCGCCGGGCGAGGTGGTCGGGGTGGTGGGACCGAACGGTTCGGGTAAAACCACGCTCATGCGTCTCCTCACCAGGCGGCTGCAACCTAGTAGTGGGAGCATAAGCATCGACGGTCGTGAGCTGGCGGAGTACGGGCGGTTCGAGCTTGCGCGTAGCGTGGCGTTGGTGGCGCAGTCACCCGAGGTACCAGCCGGTTTCAGTGTGGCGGCGGTGGTCGCGATGGGCCGAGCGCCGCATCTCGGACTGTTCGGAGCGCCCGGAGGTGACGACGATCTCGTGGTGTGGGAAGCTATGCGCGTTACCGACACCGAACGTTTCGCGGCGCGCCGCATCGAGACACTGTCAGGTGGGGAACGCCAGCGAGTAGTTTTTGCGCGGGCGCTGGCTCAGCAGCCGCGTTACCTGCTCCTTGATGAGCCGACCAACCACTTAGACATCAAGTATCAGGTGGAACTGCTCCGCTACGGGCGTGCGCAAGCCGCTACGGGCGTGGGTTTACTGGTGGTGCTGCACGACCTCAACTTGGCGGCGCTTAGCTGCGATCGCCTGTTGGTGCTAAAGGATGGGGAGTTGGTCGCTGAAGGTGTGCCCGGCGAAGTGCTCCAGCCGGGCTTGATAGCCGAGGTGTTCGGGGCAGAGGTGCGGGTGTTGCAGGACGACGGAGTACCGGTCATCGTGCCGTCCTTCTGAGGCTGGCGTCACGACTTCGTCTGTTCAAGGCGACTCGAACTTAGCCACAGTCGTCCTTCTGGAAAGTCGCTGATACGCTGACGCCACGGTTCCTTAGTTGGGTGATGACTTGGCTCGCCGGCGAGCCGGGCGTTGGGTCCAAGCAGTTCTCCTCCAGGTCCACCTCTTCCAGACCGAGCAGACTTGTCAGTGCGCTGATGTCACTGACTTGATTTTCATACAGGCTGAGGCTTTGTAAGTTGGTTAGCTGCTGCAGGGGCCGAGTTTTTCGATGGAGTTGTGGTCCAGGTCGAGGTCGGTCAGGGCCGTGAGGCTGGCCAGCTCGGTTATGTCGACGATCTTGTTGTAGCTCAGATCCCCATGGCCTCAGGGTCCATCGAGAAACGCCTGAACGTGTTCTTGCCGAGCCGCTTCGCCTGGTATAGCGCGACGTCCGCGCGCCTGAGGAGAGCATCGGCGTCGTCGGCATCGTCCGGGAACAGCGCGATCCCCACGCTGGCTCCGCAGCTTATGGCGTGTTCGGCGATCTCGAACGGCTGGCTCAGACTGTCAACGATCTTGCCCGCGACGAGCTCGGCCTCATCCGGGTGCTGGAGGTGAGTGAGCAGGACAGCGAACTCGTCGCCTCCTAAGCGCGCGACGCTGTCAATCTCGCGGAGGAGGGTCCGCAGTCGTTCACCCACGAGCTTTAGGAAGTCGTCTCCGACGCCGTGTCCGTGCTGGTCGTTGACGTACTTGAAGTCGTCTAGGTCGATGAACAGCAGCGCGACCGTTGCCCCATGACGCCGGGACTCCTTGACTGCCTGTTCGAGGTGATGGTTGAACTGTGACCGGTTCGGCAGGCCCGTGACGAAATCGAAGTTCGCGGCGCGCTCGAGCTGCTCAAGCAACCTCGTCTGCTCGGTGATGTCACGCAGGCTGAGGAGGAGCGCCGGCTCACCGCGCCACTCGATGTGCCCGACCCGCATCTCCGCCGATCGTACGCCCTGAAGCTGGTTGATCAGCTCGATGATGACGGCGTGCCTGTCAGCGATGGGAAAGCCGAACGCTTCACCCTCGAGCCTGGCGCCGGGGTCCGCGAGCATCTTGGTGGCGGCTGGGTTAGCGCAGACGATCAAGCCCTGCGAGTCGACGATCAGGATGCCGTCGACCATGGACTCGTATATCGCCTTGAGGTGTTGGTGGTCGGGCAGGGTGGGCGGATGGACCATCTCAGCGGGCGTCCGGTTCGTGGTCCTCGTCGCCGTGAGCTTGGGGCCGCGGTAGCTGCTTTAGGGAAGCTGTCGAGGCCGAGTTGATATGCATGCCTTGCGAGTCGACGGTGAACTCGCGGATGTCCTTGTCGTGCCTTGAACCGCGCATCTTCAGCACGACCAGCCCGCGGGTTAGGGAGCCTACGGCTTCGCTGTGCCGGAGCAGGATGATCAGGTCGGTGACGGTTGATAAGTGTGACTCGCTGTGGGAGGAGCCCCCAAGGAACGTGGGCGTGGTTGAGGTGATCAGGGCCGTAAGCCCGCGGTTCTTGAAGGAGGCGGTGAGGCTCACGATGAACTTGCGAAAGCCGTCGAAGGTGCCCACACGCTCGAGCGCTGACAAGCTGTCGACCGCTACCCTGGTGGGACGATATTCCTCGATGTGGGCTGTGATGGACACGAGGTGCTCCTCGAGCGTCCCGACCTCCGGATAGGCGGCGATGATCCTCACTAGACCGTCTCGCTCCATCTGATTAAAGTCGAAACCCCAGCCGCGAGCACTGCGGAACACCTGCTCTCGCCCCTCCTCGAAAGCGAGGATAAGGCAGCGCTCGCCCAATCGAACGCCGGCTGCCACGAACGACGTCATCAGAAGCGACTTGCCTGTGCCGGCGGCTCCAGAGATCAACACGATCGAGTCTTGGAAGAGCCCGCCGTCGATCATCGCGTCGAGCTCGGCGTTACCGATGGTGACGCGATGGTCGCTCAGCACACGGCCGTCATCGATGTCCAAGTTGGGGATCACGTTGATGCCGGAGTTGTTGATCGAGAAGCCGAACTCACCGGTCCCGTGCCCAGTACCGCGGAACTTGACGATCTCGATGGTGCGCCGCCGCTTCTCGGCGGTCAAGACGTTGCGTAACAAGATGAGGTTATCGGTCACGAACTCGTCGACGCCGCGGCGTGACACCGCACCGTAATCGCTGTCGCGCTCAGTGGTGAGAACGGTGGTGACGCCGAGCTCGTCCATCCGTGTGACCACGCGCTGTAGCTCGTTCCTGAAGTCCACGTCCTGGTCGAACTGGGCGAAGAGCCCGTCGAGTGAGTCGATGACGACGCGGGTGGCTCCGAGCCGCTCGACGGCAGCTTCGATGCGCGCCAAAAGGGCCGCTAGATCGTACGAGCCGACCTGCAGCATGGTGTCCTCAAGCGAGCGGCTGGCGTCGACGAACGCCCACGAATCAGCTGCCTCCCAGGTGCCTATATCCCACCCGAAGCCACGGACGTTCTCACGAATGTTCGCCGGCGTTTCTTCGCACGTCACGAACACGCCCGGTTCACCCGCCACGATGCCGCCGTGGAGGAACTGGGTGGCCAAGACCGTCTTACCGCTGCCAGTCGTCCCAGCGACGACCATCGACCTGCCCACCGGGTAGCCGCCCTTGGTGATGCTGTCAAGGCCAGATATTCCGGTTGGGATCTTGGCCATCACGGCCGTAGTGGTCATTGCCATGGTCGCTTCACGAATCCTTCCGAGCGTCTAGTTCCGGCAGCATGGCCGCTTCCGGCACGCCCAACTTGGCAAGTACGCTGGTGGTGAGCGTCAGATCGCCGATTATGCGGATGGAGGGAGTGGGTTCACGCCGCAGCAGCGTAGGCGTCGCGAGGATCTTGGCGCTCTCGGCGCGTTCGGGATAGACGAGCACGTCGATGACCTCCAACTCGTGGCGGCCAGCGAGACGCTCCTTACACATCCTAATGAGGGTCTCGATCGCCGTGCGTGAGCGGATTCCGTCGCCTGCGACGTACAGCTCAAATTTGTACTCCAACACTATTTAATGATAACACTTCCCGAAGAAACGGCGTTTTTAGCTGCGATATCCGCAGTATCAGCTTGCACGCAAGAGCCTATTGCCCGCTATGGAACTCCGGAGCTAGCGGCCTAATGGGCGTGGAGTGCCTAACTCAAAGGTCCTACATTGGCAGTGACAAGACGGTAGTCGTCAGCGGGGTTCGCTGCTATATGCATAGCCCACAAGCGGTCCGTAACGGCTGGCTTCAGTAACGACTCGGCGGATCGAAACGACCGTGCACGTCCATGGCCAAGCGGTAGTACTCGACCAACGCCTCGGTAGCGGCCCGCCAACCGTGCTGCTCCATGTCACGTCGCGCCTGGGCTCCTAGACGCGCGCGCTTGTCCTTATCGAACAGCAGGCTGCCGAGCTTCTTGGTGAGGTCGCCAAGGTCGCCGGGAGTGAACATCAGGCCGTTGACGTTCTCGTTTATCACGTCGGGGATGCCACCGGCGCGTGCGCCCACGGCGGGCACGCCGCACGCCATGGACTCCATGGCAACGAAACCTAGCGTCTCGGTGTCGGAGGGGAACGCGAACACGTCAGCGCTCGCGTAAGCCGCTGCAAGTTCCGCTCCGCCGAGCAAACCCGTGAAAACAGTGTTTGTTCCCTTGAAGCGTCGTTTTATCTCGGCCTCGGCTGGGCCAGAACCCACCAACGCTAGGCGCACGTTGGGCAGTTGCGTCACGGGCGCATATAGCCAATCGAGGCGCTTCTCGAGGCTGAGTCGCCCCACGGTGATCATCAGCGGGTCGTCAGGGTGGCCGCCACTGAGACGTTCGCGCATGGCGCGGGTACCGCGCTCGGGCCTGAACAACTCCGTGTCGACGGCCTTGGGCCATAGGCGAACGCGTTTGATGCCAAGCCCGCGCGCGGTGTTGACCATCGGCCCGCTCGTGCAAAGATTCACATGCGCCTGGTTGTGAACGTCACGCAGGAAGCGCCGGCCCGGGATGAGCAGGATGGGTAGGTTCAGGTGCGTGGCGTATTGCGTGAGGTCGGTGTGGTAGCTGGCCAGCAGCGGCAGGTTGCGTTGCTTAGCGATAGCGGTGCCCCACAACCCAAGCACCACTGGGTTAACCACGTGCACCACGTCGGGTTTGAAGCGGTCGAGTTCACGGCCCAAGCGTGGTCGCGGCAGCCCCAGGAATAGCTCCGGGTACCACGGCTTGAAAGGCAACGCCGGCACCCGCACCACGCGGTGACCGGCGAAGCTTTCGGGCGGGTCGTGAGGCGCGAAGATTATGGCTTCGTGCCCCAGGACCGCCAACTGTTCCAGTGTGCGCGCGAGGCGCGTGACGATGCCGTCGACCTTCGGGAAGAAGACCTCGGTGAAGAACGCTATCCTCACGCCGGCGGCTGGCGGACCTTAGTCGTTCGCGACCGGCTCGCGTACCAGCGCCGGGTCGCCGGGCTGGTTCTCGCGCGTCCAGGTGCTGGTGCAGGGGATCTTGCTCAGGTCGGCGCGCGCGGCGTACTTGCGGGCGATGTCGGTCACCTCGGTGAGCAGGCCCGCCTGCAGGGTAGTGGGGTTGAGCCCTAAGTCGAGGAAGAGGTCGTTGCGGGCGTGCAGGTCGTTCTCGGCGTCCTCGCGGCGCGGGTTGGGCACGTTGGCCACTTCGGCGCCAGTCAGCTCGGCTATCAGGTTGGCCAAGTCGCGAACTCGGTGTGTCTCGGTCATCTGGTTGAGGATCTTCACGCGCTCACCACGCTCGGGCGGGTTCTCCAGCGCCAGTTGGACGCACTTGACGGTGTCGTTGATGTGGATGAAGGCGCGCGTCTGACCGCCGGTGCCGTGAACCGTCAGCGGGAACCCTACCGCCGCCTGCATCAGGAAGCGGTTGAGAACGGTGCCGTAATCACCGTCGTAGTCGAAGCGGTTGATGAGTCGCTCGTCACGCTTCGTCTCGGCGGTGTTGGTGCCCCAAACGATGCCCTGGTGGAGGTCGGTGATGCGCAGTCGGTCGTTCTTGGCGTAGTAGGCGAAGAGCAGTTGATCGAGCGTCTTGGTCATGTGATAGATGCTGCCCGGGTTGGTGGGGTAGAGCATCTCCTGCTCCACTAAGCGGCCATCGTCGGTGGTTACCTGCACCTTGAGGTAGCCCTCGGGGATCTTCATGCCGGCAGTGCCGTAACCGTAGACGCCCATGGTGCCCAGGTGAGCTATGTGGATGTCCTGGCCGGTCTCTACAACGGCCGCCAAGAGGTTGTTGGTGGCATTGACGTTGTTATCGACGGTGTAACGCTTATTCCGGCTGCTCTTCATCGAGTAAGGAGCGGCGCGTTGCTCGGCGAAGTGCACCACCGCGTCGGGGCGCTCATCTTCCAGTAGTTGCAGCAACCCTCGGTAGTCCTGGGCCACGTCCAAGTTCTGGAAGCGGATGGTCTTACCGCTCACCTCTTGCCAGGCGCGCACACGCTCGCCCATGGGCTTTATAGGGGTAAGGCTGCCGGCTTCCAGCTCATTGTCTATGTTGCGGCGCGACAAGTTGTCGACGATGACCACGTCATGGCCGAGGGTGCTCAGGTGCAGGCTGGTGGGCCAACCGCAGAAGCCGTCGCCACCTAGGATGAGTACTTTCATGTTCTCCTCCGGAAGGGCGCGCCAGGCACCACGTCACTGTTGGGCTCTAGCGCGAAGTAAGGCAGTTTAGCACCGTCACCCGCCGCCTCCGGCCACCACGACTGCATGCACGTTGTACTGCGGAGCTTCAACTGCGCAGCGCGCCCTCTTTCAGGCGGCGACGGAACTCCCGCAGGCGCCGCTGGAAGAAGCGGCGGCGGTACGGTACGGCGCCTGCGTGCCAGGCGCTGGGCTTGACGAATGAACCCACCACCGACACGGCTATGAACGCCGGGTGCCACAGCGCCCACCACAGAGTGGACGCTCCCCATAGGTCACGGCGGTTCAACTGCACCGTGCCCACGCCCATGCCGACCACCTCGATGAGCACCTTCACCGCCCAAAGTCCTGCCGCCCATGGCAACAGCGCGGGGAAGAACGGGGTGAGAAGCACCGCCAAGGTCAGCATTACGCTCTGCGCGCCCAAGACCGCGATGGCGGCCATGAACCCCAGGTGATAGTGCAGGGTGTGATGGTAACGGCTCACCCAGCGGCGACGCTGGCGAAGGAGTTGCCGCAGGTCGCTGGCGCCCTGAGTGTGAACGCGGGCGCGGGGGTCCTCGGCGAACACCAGCCTCATGCCCGTGAGACGGCCCAGTTTCTGGGTGAGCAGGTCCTCGTCGCCGCTGGGCGCGCGGCCTGAAGCGCCGAAGCCGCCCACCGCATCGAACGCGCTGCGGCGATAAGCGAGGTTGTTGGCGCTGCTGGCGAACTTCATGCCGAAGCGCGTCAGGCTGCGTGACACCAGCAT
>CAJDWL010000009.1_pt1 | contig 24544 bp, 25 predicted proteins | sample 7391591 | NCBI WGS metagenome assembly CAJDWL01 (sample SAMEA7055738, study PRJEB34461) | soil metagenome | biome: terrestrial ecosystem; feature: Peninsula; material: soil | place: Antarctica | collected 2016
TCGCCGCCGCGGCAGCGGCGTAGGCGAACGCCTTCGTAACGGACTCGCCACCAGGGTGCTCGAAGTTGGCTTCGGTGCTGGCCTGAACTTCGTCGCCAGCGGGAGCCTGGCCTTGGCGACCGACACGCCGCTTCAGTATCACACTCTGGAGCTCGAACTACCGCCAGCCGGCATCATGGCGAGTTTAGGTTACGCCGAACTGCTGGCTCCGTCGCCTCTCCCGTCGGCAGTTATCGCCTGGCGCGCGGCTCTCGCACCCAGACCCGCTGCCGGAGCCCACCGTTTCCACCTGGACGCGGTGGAGTTGACGCTGCACCTGGGCGACGCTCGCCTAGGGGCATGGCAGCCCGCTGATAGCGGCACCTTCGACGCGGTGTACCACGACGCGTTCAGCCCGCACGCCAACCCAGAGCTATGGGAGGCGGGCTTCCTGCGCCTGCTCGCAAGTCAGCTCGCGCCCGAAGGTCGGCTGGTGAGCTTCACGGTCGCAGGTGCGGTGCGTCGAGCGTTGGGCGCTGCGGGATTGACGGTTGAGCGCGTGCCCGGTCCGCCAGGTGGCAAGCGTCAGGTACTGATAGCGAGACGCGTCACGGCCACATGACCTCACTGCCGGAACCAGTGGAAGTCCTCATCGCGGGGGCCGGCGTGGCGGGGGTGACCCTGCATCACCAGTTGGCACTACGCTCCGTGAACAGCCTCTTGCTCGAACGCGGCGCGGTGGCCAGCGGCGCCTCGAGCGTCCCGGCCGCGCTGCTCAACCCGAACCGTGGCCGTAGCGCGCACGCCAGCGCCGCTGACCTGGCGGGGCTGGCGGCCTGGTGGCGTTCGGTGCGGCTGCTGGAGGCGGCTGGTGCCACCACCGGCGCGCACCGCAGCGGGGTGCTGCGGGTAGCCGACAACGCTCGCCAAGCGCGAGCGTGGCAGCGGCTGGCGGGCACAGTGTGGCTCGAGCCTGGCGCCGTGCCTGGCGATTACCATGCTCCCTTCGGAGCGCTGTTGGTGGAGGCGGGCGGCTGGGTGGAGCCGCGCCGCTATCTGGAAGCCCTGACGGCCATCGCCGCTGAACGGGGCGCGGTGGTGCGTTACGGCGCCGAGCTGACGGGTCTACGGCCAGGGCGCCAAGGCGGACTGAGCGCAACGATCATCTCGGACCACAACGAACAAAGCGTTACTTGCCGCCTGGCGGTGCTCAGCCTCGGTGCGTGGCGACCCGCTGCGCTAGCGCAACCGCACTTCGATCTCGTAGCTGGCGACGCGCTGGAGCTGCAACTGGCCTCCACCCCGCCTTACCCGTTGGCCGGCAGCGTGGTGGCGGCGTTCCGGCACGGCCGCGCCATGGTGAGCGGCGGTCACCGGTCGGTGGCGAGCGTGACTAGCGCGGCAGCAACCCACCAGCAGCTCGCCGGATTGCAGCGCACGTTGGCTTGGCAACTGCCCGCCGCCGGTACGGCAGCGACGCTGACTAGCTGGCACGGCGTTCGCGTGAAGCGACCGTCGGGCGAGCCGGTGGCGCGGCGCCTCTACGCCGACGTTTACTACTTCGGCGCCTTGGGGGGACGCGGTTTCCTGCGCGCCACCAGCTTGGCGGAGCGTCTAGCCGATCAGCTGCTGGCGCGGCTCAGGGCCTGAACTCCTGGTAGTACTGTTCGTTAGGGCGCCAACCGAGGGCGTTGGCGAGTCGGTTGGTGAAGTTGAACATGGCCGCCACCTGCGCCACCTCGAATATGGCCTGGTCGGAGAGTCCGGCGGCGTGCAGGTCGGACAGATCGCTGGGGTCCATGGTGTGCGAGTCGGTAGTGAGGCGCACCGCGAAGTCAAGCATGGCGCGCTCGCGTTGGCTCAGGTCGGCGCGGCGGTAGTTATGTGTCACCACCTCAGCCTTTACGTGGTCGGGGTCGAGCTCGCGCAGGTAGGCGCCGTGCGCGCCGAGGCAGTACTCGCAGCGGTTCTCTGCCGATACCACCACGCCGATCAGCTCGCGCTCTGCGCGCGTCAGCTCGCTCTCCTTCTCGTCCCGCATGAGGTAGTCGTAGTAGCGGAACCACAGCATGAACAGCTTCGGTTTGAGCGCGAACACCCTGAAGACGTTGGGGACGTGGCCGAGCTTCTCCTCAGCCTTGGCGAACAGGGTGCGGACGTCCTCGGGTAAGTCCTCTGTGGCAGGTACCTCGAGCCAGCTGATGCTAGCGCTGCTCATGCTGTTGCCTCGCGCTGTCGCGTCACGATGTCGGCTCCCGAAGTATCCTCACGCCACTGCGGACCTGAAGAGGCCGTCGGCGAGCTCGAAGAGCATCTCCTTGGTGAAGATACGCGGACCCTCGGCGAGGTTCACTCCGTCAGGCGCCAGTTTCAGGTTGCGATAGACGTGCGAGTCGAACGGGTGCAGCACTACCTTCTTGAAGACGTCGGCGCGCTGGCTGGCGCTCACGAACAGGACCGGGTGATCCTCAGGGGTCGAGAGGCTGGCCGACAAGATAGTGGTGGGCAGGTCGTAAGGGCGAGCCATGCGGTAGATGTAATCGGTGAAGTCGGCTTGCTTCACGAACTTTACCCCGTCATTCGCGGCGGCGTATTCACGCAGCCACTCCAGCAGCTCGGTCCAGGCTCGGTAGAACGCCATCGACTTCTCGTCCATGCGGCGATTCTACCCGACGGCGCCGAACCTCATAAGCCGTAGTGATCGGCGAGGTAAGCGTCCAGGGCGAGTAGGTCGGCGACGGCGGGCGCGCCGGCGGCTGCGCCGGCATCCTCCGAACCGATTAGCACCGCCTCGAGGCCGTAATCGAGCGCGCCGGCCATGTCGGTCGCAGCGTTGTCGCCTACCATCAGCGTGCGCTCGGGTACCGTCTGCAGACCGGAGCAAGCGAGCGCGAAGATGCGCGGCGCCGGTTTGCGGGCGGCCACGTCACGGTCGCCGGAGATGAGCACCACCCGGAAGTGCTGCTCGAATCCCAGCGCGCGCAAAGCCGCGCGCTGCAGATCCTCGGGCCCGTTAGTGAGCAGTGCCAGCTTCACGCCGGCGCCGTCCAAACGTTCCAACAACGCTGCGGCGCCCGGCAACGGTCGGTAGTCGGCGGCGTAGCTCGCCACCGCCGTGGCGGCCAGCTCGGGCAGGTCGGGCGGCGGGCGTTGCTGTAACCGCTTGAGCACGCGAGCAAGGGAGTGCTCGACGGTGATCGGGCCGTCGCGCCTGAACTCGCTGCCGAGCAGCTCGGTGAAGCTGTTCATGTCGCACATGTTCAGCATCAAGTTGCTGCGTAGGAGCGCCGTGAACGCCGACAAGTCGGCGCTGTACTCGCCCAAGGTGCCGTCCATGTCGAAACAGACCGCCTCTATCATGCTCATGAGAGTACCGCACCGTGCGAGCCGGGTTAGGCAGGGATGCACGGTATGCTGACACGCTGTGTCCGTTGAAGATCTCCTGGCCCCACTGAACGAAGAGCAACGCGCCGCTGTAGTCCACTTCGAAGGCCCAGCCCTGGTGCTGGCCGGCGCCGGTTCCGGTAAGACCCGCACCGTGGTCCACCGCATCGCTTACCTGCTTGCCGAGCACGAAGTGTTGCCGCAGCAGGTCCTAGCCGTAACCTTCACCAACAAGGCCGCCGGTGAGCTGCGCGAGCGCGTGGAGAGCCTGATCGGCCCGCGCGGCCGCGACCTGTGGGTCTCCACCTTCCACTCCGCCTGTCTAAGGGTGCTGCGCAGCTACGGTGAACGCATCGACCTCAAGCCCGGTTTCGCCATCTACGACGACGGTGATCAGATAGACGTCCTGAAGGACGTTCTCAAAAGCGTGAGCGGCTTGTCGGAAGCCAAGCCGCGCGCTCTGCGTTCGCTCATCGATCGCTCCAAATCGAACCTGTGGGGTCCCGAACAGCTCGCCAGCGAGGGCGAGCGGGCGTGGGGCAAGGTGGTGGCGGGCTTGCCGCTCGAGTTGGTGGTGGAGGTGTTCCACCGCTACCAGGCGCGCCTGAAGCAGGCCAACGCGGTGGATTTCAACGACATCTTAGGCCACACGGTGGAACTGTTCGACGACCATCGTGACGTGCTGGAGCGCGTGCAACAGCGCGCTGTGTTCATCCACGTCGACGAGTACCAAGACACCAACGCCGCCCAGTACCGCCTCACCCACCAGCTAGCCGACACCTATCACAACCTCATGGTGGTAGGTGACCCCGACCAGAGCATCTATGCCTTCCGTGGCGCCGATCTGCGCAACATCCTCGATTTCCGCCGCGACTACGAGAGCGCGAAGGTTTACCGGCTCGAGCTCAACTACCGCTCGGTGGGCAGCGTGTTGGCGGTGGCCAACGCCGTGATCCGCCAGAACCAGGGCCGCATCGAGAAGAGCCTCAAGCCGGTCAAGGGCGAGGGTGAGAAGGTGCGCGTCTACCGCGCCGCCGATCACCGCTCCGAAGCCGACTTCGTAGCGCGCACCATCGAGCGCATCCGCGCCGAGCAGCCGGTGCCGTTCGAGCAATTCGCGGTGCTGTACCGCACCAATGCCCAGTCGCGCGTGCTGGAGGAGTCTCTGCGCCGCGCCGCTATCCCTGCCCGCATCGTCGGCGGCGTGGGTTTCTACGACCGGCGCGAGGTAAAGGACGTGCTCAGCTACGCCCGCGCCGCTCTCAACCCCGCCGACGACGTGTCGTGGCGTCGGATCCTGAACCGCCCCAAGCGCGGTATCGGCGCCACCAGCGAGCAGAACCTCGCGACTTGGGCGGCGCGTAACGGCGTACCGTTCTCCAGCGCCTGTCACCAGGCTGAAGAGGTACTGGCCGGCACACCCGCCGCCAAGCGGGTTAGCGACTTCGTGCAGCTCCTAGCCGACCTCGCCGCGAGCGCCGACGAGTTGCCGGCGCCCAACTTCCTCAAGCTCGTCTATGACGCCAGCGGTTACCTCACAGCCTTGAAGGCCGAGGGCACCCATGAGGCCGAGGGTCGGCTGGAGAACTTAGGCGAGCTCCTCAACGCAGTTTCCGAGTGGCAGGAGGAGTCGGGCGGGAGCATCGCTGAGTTCCTCGACGAAGCGGCGCTGCTCGGCAGCAACGACGATCGCGCAGTGGAGGCCGTGAACGGCGAGATGGTCGACGACGCCGTGACGCTCATGACGCTGCACAACGCCAAGGGACTGGAGTTTCCGGTGGTGTTCTTAGTCGGCATGGAGGAGAACCTCATCCCGCACCGCAGCTCCACCAGCAGCCTGCTCGACATCGAGGAGGAACGGCGCCTGCTCTACGTGGGGGTCACCCGCGCTCAGGACGAACTCTACTTGGTTCATTGCGAGGCGCGGCAGCAGTTCGGGCGCACCGAGCCGGCGCGGCCCAGTCGCTTCCTGGACGATGTGCCCCGAAGCATGCTGCAGGAGACCGACGTCTTCGGCCAGGAGCTCGACCAGCCTCAACCAACGCGCTTCTCGCGGCACGCTTGGCAGGCGCCGCGGCTGAACGAAACGGAGAACGGCAGCGACGGTGCGCCCGCGGGCGCGCCAGGTAGTGGCGTGAAGCTGCGCGGCGGCGAGCGCGTCACGCACCCTAAGTTCGGCGCCGGCACCGTGGTGGGCGTGAGCGGAAGCGGCGCCCGCGCCGAGGTGACGGTGGTGTTCGAGCAAGCTGGCGCCAAGCGCCTGCTGGTGAAGTACGCCGGTCTCGCGCCCGCTTGAACTCGGCCTGCAATCTGTCACGCGGGGTCGCTCCGTGTGGAGCGAATGAGCCAGCGGCAACGTCTCTTAACGACTCTGAACCGCCGCGCAGCGCGGTGGTATAGTTCACAGAGCCGTAACGGTAGCGGTACGAGGAGGAACACCAACTGTGAACGCAAAAGCCATCGTGGTGACGTCCGGTAAGGGCGGCGTAGGCAAGACCACCACCACCGCTAACGTGGGCGCGGCGCTGGCGCGTTTAGGCGAGAAGGTCTGCGTCATCGATACCGACGTCGGCCTGCGCAACCTCGACGTCGTCATGGGCCTCGAAGGTCGGGTCGTTTACGACCTGATCGACGTCTTCGAAGGCCGTTGCAAGCTGCGTCAAGCCATCATCCGCGACAAACGCGTTGAATCGCTCCATCTCCTCGCCACTTCGCAGACGCGCGACAAGAGCGCCCTGTCCGAGAGCCGCATGAAGGACACTATCCGGGCTCTGCTCGAAGACGAGGGCTTCGACCGCGTGCTCATCGACAGCCCAGCCGGCATCGAGTCCGGTTTCCAGACCGCCGCGGCCGCGGCTGATGGCGCTCTGGTGGTGGTCAACCCCGAGGTCTCCAGCGTTCGCGACGCTGACCGCATCATCGGTCTGCTGGAGTCACGCGAGATCCCCGAGGTGCGGTTGATCATCAACCGCTTGCGCCCCGAGATGGTCAAGCGCGGCGACATGCTCGAGGTTAGCGACGTGCTCGAGATCTTGGGCGTTAAACTCATCGGCATCGTGCCCGAGGATGAGAGCATACTGGTCTCGACCAACGTCGGTAGCCCCGCTTCTCTCGACGAGAATAGCTCCAAGATCATGGCCGGCGCAGCGTTCCGCGACATCGCCCGCCGCCTCCGCGGCGACGAGGTTCCCTACCCGTCCTTCGACCAACGTAACGGGCTCTTCGCAGGGCTGAGGCGCATGTTCGGAGCAGGCTGATGTTCAACTTCTTCGGACGCCGTAAGAGCAAGGATCATCTCAAGGAACGTCTCAAACTGGTGCTGTCGTACGACCGCGCCAAGTTGTCACCGGGAAGCATGGAGGAGCTCAAAGGCGAGCTCATGACCGTGATCCAGAAGTACTTTCCGTCCGACGACGGTGATTACGACGTGAAGGTGGAGCAGCAGGGCGATCGCATGGTGCTGGTAGCCAACCTGCCCGTCAAACCTTCCTAGGGTGAACTGGTTAAGGTAGGTGCTCTAGGGCCCAGCCTCGTATGGCCACGATAACGGTCTCCAGGTCGTGGCCGGAGTCGGTAAGCTCGTAACTGCAGCGCGGCGGCTGGGTGGAACGAACCTCTTTGTGGATAACGCCGACACCCTCTAGGCGCGCCAAGCGCTGCGTGAGGGTGGTGGGGTTGCAGCCGCCCACTTCACGGCCCAACTCGTTGAAGCCTTTGGGGCCCGTAAGCAGGGCATGCACTATGTGCAGTACCCACTTCTCCTGAAGAATCTCGATGGCAGAACCGGCCGCGCAACGCCGTTGTGTGTTGCTTGAACGCCTACGGCGGCGCTCAGGCTCGACGGTTGGACGTTCGTGGCTGGTTACAGGTTTGGCTTCGCTCACGTCAGGCTACTTTACCACTGCGCCGGAGCGGCCTTGTTAGCGTGGCTGACAAGACTTGCGCAAGGGGCCTAGCACTCTTAGCGAGCTCTCCTACCAGTGGTAAACTCTAGTCCCCGGGCACGATTGAGCGGCGCATCGGCGCCGCGGGGGACGAACAGGCCGAAGGGAGCGACATGAACATCTACAAGCTGGTCGGTCGCAACATAGAAGTAACCGACGCCATGCGCCAGTACGCCGAAGACAAACTCGCCAAACTCGACCGCATCTGGGATCAGATCGTCGACGCTCGCGTCGTTATGTCTTACGACACCAACAAGAACGCCGCCAACCCCGCCAAGGTCGAGGTGCAGGTGAACGTCCCGGGCGGCATAATCCGCGCCGAGGAGCGTGGCCTCGACACTTATGCCGCCGTCGACCTGGTGGTGGACAAGTTGGAACGACAGTTGCGGCGTTTCAAGGGTCGCTTGATCTCGCAGCGCACCGACACCGTTGCCATCCCCGAAGAACCTGTCGAGGAGGAGCACCCACCGCAGGTTGCTCGCGTCAAGCGTCACGTACTGCGTCCCATGGCGCCTGAAGATGCCGCCGTGCAGATGGAGGCGTTGGGTCACGATTTCTTCCTGTTCCACAACGTCGACAGTGGGCTGATAAGCGTTATCTACCTGCGCCACGACGGCGACTACGGCTTGATCGAACCCCGCAAGTAGCCGCGCAGCACCCCACAAGCGACCAGTTCGCTAATGATTACGGCAGGGCCCGCTCACGCGGCGGGCCCTGCGCTTTGTCGGCGTCGCGCGGCCCAGAGCGTCGGAACAGCAGCACGGCCAATACACCGAACACGAAACCGCCCACGTGTGCGAACCAGGCAACCTGGTCCGAGCTGCCTGGCCCGGTGGCGAATATGCCGCTGCCGGCTTCGAGGAACTGCACCAGCGCCCAGTAACCGATGAACAACCAGGCCGGCAACCACGGCGCGTAGAACGGTCGCACCCTTGCCAGCATGTTCAGAAGCAGCCACGGCACGTAGAGCGGCGCGATGAAGCTCTGCACCTGCTGATGCGGGAACAGCACTATGTAGGCGCCCAACACCGCGCTGATGGCTCCCGACGCTCCCACCAGCGGATCGATGCTGGCGGCGTTGAGAACACCGTGCAGGAAAGTAGCTGCCGCGGCTCCCCCTAAGTAGAAGAGCAGGTAAACGACCTTCCCGAACTTGTCTTCGACGTTGTCGCCGAAAACCAGCAGGAAGATCATGTTGCTGATGAGATGCACAGCTCCGCCGTGCAGGAAAGCGCTGGTCACCAAGGAGGGCGCCTCGGCCAGCGGAGTGGCGAAGAACTGCTCCGGAACGAATGCATAACGGTAGATGAACTCAAGGCCGGCCCGTGTCTGCCCTAGTGTCAGCTGGTACAGGAAGACGATGACGTTCACTGCCACTAACGCCCAGGTGACAAGCGCAGGGCCGTGCCGGGGATTGCGGTCTCTAAGTGGGATCATCTAGTTCTGGTGGGCGCTCAGCGCCTGGCTACCTCTTCTAGCGTTGGACGCACCTTGACCACTCTGTCGGACGCCACGACGCCGCCTATGGTGGCGCCGTGATAGATGATGGTTCGCTTGCCCACCACGGTTCCAGGGGCCAGGACCGCGTTGCAGCCGATTGACACACCGTCTCCGAGCGCCGAACCGAACTTGCGCAAACCGGTTCCGTGACCGTCGACCTTTACCTCGTCGCCGAAAGTCTTGAAGTTGGCGAGCTTGACGCCGGCGCCGAGGTTGACGTCGTGGCCGACGACGCTGTCGCCCACGTAGTTGAAATGCGGTACCTTGGCGCCGCCAAGCAGCAGCGAGCGCTTCACCTCGCTGGCGTGCATGACGTGTGCGCCCGGGCCCAGCACGACCGGGCCGCGCAGATAGGCGGTGTGCCCGACCTTGGCTCCCGCCGCGAGGTAGACGGGTCCGGTCAGGTAGGCGTAGGGTCCAACCTCGGCTCCCTCCTCGAACACCAACGGGCCCTCTATGACTGCGGTCGGATGGATGGCTGCTTCGGGGATGCCGTCACGACGCTGGTCGAGTAGCGTAGCTGCGAAGGCGTCGAGGCGTTCGAGCACCTGCCACGGATACTCCACCTCCAGGAGCGTCCTCAGCCACTCCGGCACCCGGGCAAGATCGAACAGCTCGCTGGTCTTGAACATGGCTCAAGTGTACCCGCCGCCAACGGGTAGAATCGGTTCTAATCGTGCATCACATCATCTTCAACCCTGTGGCCGGAAAGGGTAGGGCCAGCGCTGCGCTGAGCCTCACTCTCGAGTTCCTTAGCAACCATGGCATCAAGTACCAGCTGCACACCACCCGCGGGCCTTCGCACGCGACCGCGCTGGCGGCTGCCACTCCGCCCAAAAGCACCGTGATCGCATTGGGCGGCGACGGCACCGTTCATGAGGTCGTGCGGGGATTCCTGAGCGGCGCCCCCGACGAGGCAGCGGACCGGACCCAAGGTCGGACGTTGGGCCTGGTGCCTGTCGGCTCTGGTGACGACTTCGCCTTCTCCCTGGGCCTGGAGCGTGGCGACATCGCGCCGGCGCTCGAGCGGATAGCCACTGGCGCCACGCGCCTGATAGACCTAGGCTTCGTCGGTGACGAGCCGTTCGTGAACGCGGTGGGGGTCGGTTTCGACGCTGAGGTGGCTCACCTCGTGATGACGTCACCGAAGCTTTTCAAGGGACCCGCCGCCTACTTCTACGGTGTCGTGGCTGCCTTGGGCGGCCTGTCGCCCGCGCGGGTGACAGTTCGGATCGACGGGCGCCAGGTCTACCAGGGCGCATCTCTATTAGTGGCGTGCCAGAACGGACCGCGCACCGGCGGCAGCTTCTACTTCGCGCCGACGGCCCGCAATGACGACGGCCTGCTCGACGTGCTCGTGGCCGGCGCATTCGGCCGCGCCGGCGCGCTGCGCATCCTTCCCAAAGTGATGAAAGGAGCGCACCTCACTGATCCGCGGGTGTGGTTGTTTCAGGGCCGTGAGGTCGAGCTGGCTTGGGAGCGGCCGCAGCGCGCTCACGCCGAAGGCGAGGCGCTTGCCCCTCGCAGCAATTACCACATCAGCTTGCAGCCGCGCGCTTTGCGCGTCATCACTTAGCCCTGATCGAGCAAGATACCGGCACGTTAGAACCGAACTGCGCACCTAAGCCTGACAGCAAATCATAAAGCGAAATAACAAGAAGGAGCCCCGCCGTGATGGCGGGGCTCCTCGGTTCAACCTAAGCGGTGGTTAGAAGGTAACCGCGTAGGTGATCTGGAAGGCTTGCGCGGCACTGAGGGTGCCGGCGTTGTCGTTGGTGTAGACGCCGTAGGCGAACTCGAGGTCGTAGTAGTTCCAGATGACCTCGTAGCCGTTCACGCTCTGGGTGCCTGTACCGTCAAGGTCGCCGTCGCTGATGTCGGTGGCGGAGTCGCCGGTGCCAACAGTGTTGGTGACGTTGTTGATGTTGGTGCCGGTCCAGTTGGCGTACTTGGCCGTCAGCTTGCTGTTGTCGAAGATGAACTCGTTAAGAACGAGCCCAACGCTCCACTGCAGTTCGCTGGCGGTGTAGGCAACGCCGCTGGTGTGGTTGGTGGTGCGGTAGTTGACGGCCGCAAGCAGGCTCGGCTTGGTGTAGATGTCGAGCGCAGCGGTCTCCAACCCGGTACCAGCCTTGATGGTGTTGTAGTTGTCAAGCGTGCCAATGGTGTCGATATCGTTGACCTGGCGGTAGCCCACGTACGGGGTCAGCGTGACGATCGAAACGCTCAGCTTGTAGTCAGCGTTCGCGTAGATGGTCGTCTTGCTGAAGTCCGCTTCGGTCTGCGAGTAACCGGCGTTGATGTTGAGGCCGGAGATGAGCGCATTGTCGGCGGCGCCGTCGTGCTTGAGGTCAACACCGAAGCCGGTGTTGTGGTTGGTGTTGCGGTTCATGCCAGCAACGACCACTGCTTCGTTGGCGTCGACACCGGTCTTCAGGTCATCAACGGTGATGCCGTTGATGGCGGTCTGGTGGTACCAGCCGCTGAGGCTGAAGCCCGCGAACAGGTTGGCCTTGGCGTCGACACCGAAGGAGGTGGCGTTGTCGCCTGCAGCGACGCCGAAGCTGTCGAAGTAGCCGCCCAGTTCAACGATGTTGAACAGGTTGAAGGTAGCGTCCACGCCGAAGCCGTTCTGGTCCTGAACGAACGGGAAGCCGCTCGACTTGGCGCCCAGGTTGTAACCGTTGCTGGTCCAGTCGGGGCTGATGTTGCGGTAGTTGGCGTTGAGGCTATCGATGATCGGGAGGCCACCGGCGTCGATATCGAGGGTGGCGTAGAGGACGGACTCGTCCGAGATGCCACCGGTACCGCTGGCCCACTCGAAGCCAAGGTCGAAGATGCTGAGGTTCAAGCTACCGTCGGCACCGAATACGGTGATCTGGTAGTTGTCGCCCAACACGTCGGCGTGGTCGCCGGCGTTCTCAGCGTACTGAGCGAAGCTACCACCCAAGGTCAGGCCCTGGAGGGGGCTAACGGTGAGGCGGAGGCCGCGCAAGTAAGCGTCCTGAGGATCATCATTGACGTCCAGCGGCGTGGTGTAAACCACGGTGATGCTGGGGTCGAGGAACGCCAGGAAGTCGGGAGCGCCAACGGTGGCTACGAAGCCGGGGTCGTTGGTGCGGACCACGTAAGGAGTGAAGCTAGTCTTGACGTTCGTGCCGAACGAGAAGGTGAGGGGCACGTCGCCGATAGGCTCGAAGGTGGTCATGAAGTCGTCGACGTTGTAAACCAACGTGCCGCCAGCGTAACCAACCTTGATGCTGAGCACGCCGCTGAAGCTGTTGAGCTTGCGGGGGCTGCCTTCACCATCGAAGCCGAGATCGTCGGACTTGAGGCTGAGCTTCAGGGTTGCGGTTGCGTCACCCGAAGTTTGGGTGATGTCGTGGCGGTCCTGAGCTACTTCACCGACGTCGGTCCGGTAGCCACTGCTGCCCTTGGCGTCGCCGCTAAGTTCCGCGGCGCCGGTGCTGAAGACCGAGGCGCCCATGTTGCGGTCGGCGTTGAGGCCGTAGGCGCGGTCGATATCGAAGGGGGCACCGTCGACACGGCCGACGAAGTACGTGACCGTGATGGAGCCGGAGATCCCGAGGGGGTTCTCTTCGAGTGCGGTCACGCGGGCCTGCAGGTCGGCGATAGCGGCGTTCTGCTCGGCGTCGGAGGCTTCTAGAGCCGAGACGCGGTCGCGGATGGCCACCTGATCACGACGGAGCAGGATGACGAACTCGCGGATGTTCGCGATGTCGGAGCGGTTGCGCTCGATGGCGGAGTTGACGCCGGACAGATCGGTAGGCGCAGTCACTACTGTGGATTCGCCACCGCCCTTGAGGCCGGCGATGTCGCGCTGCATAAGCTGCAGCACGCGGTTCATGTTGGCGATGTCTTCGGCGTTCTGACGGCCGAGGGTAAGCGCCTGGTTGGCGAGGCTGTAGGCGTCGTCGGCGCGCGCAGCGGCGGCGTCGGCCTGAGCCTGAGCGGTGTCGATGGCGACACGCTGTGAGGCGATCTGGTTCTGCAGATCGCGGAGAACCGCCGGATCGATGCCAGTGGACATGGACGCCAGGGCGGCTTCCATATCGTCGAGGCGGGCGGTGTTAGCGGTCACGTCGTCGGAGAGGCCGGCTACGGCGCTCTCGGCGGCGGACAGCCGCACGCCTTGGGCGGCGACGTCGGAGGCTAGCTCCTGCACGGCGTTACGAAGCGAGTCGAGGTCGGCCTGGGTCAGCGCGAGCGCCGAGTTGACGTTGTCGTTGATAACGTCGAGCATGCGGCTGACCACGAGGGCGGCCTGGTAGCGCGTGAAGGCTTCGTTCCCACGGAAGGTACCGTCGGGGAAGCCGATGACGATGCCTAGGTCAGCGATGCGATCGACGGCGTCGCCGGCCCAGTGGTTCGCCGGGATGTCCGGGAACGAAGACTGGGCGAAAGCGCCGCTGGCGAGAATCGCTGCCAAGAGCGTGATAATTAGTTTCTTCATTTTCTATTACCCCTTGAACTGTCTGAAGTTTTCCTACGTTCGGTGAGCTTCAGCAAGCGGGGCGCGTTACCCGTGAGTGTCCGAGTTTCCTCGCCAGGTGGTGCGCGCCTTACTTATGCTCTTCTCACCGGGAGCCTAGGCTTTCCGGGGCCGGTTCAAAAGGGTGCACCTCCTCCCAGTGCGGCCGCGGACGACGAAGGTCCAAGCCGAGTAGAGCATGCCTGGACCCCGGATGTCAAGCCAGATGAAGCTCGAATGAGAGTGAAAAAGGCCCGTCGCAACGGGCTTTTGTGAGTTTGTACCAGTCCGACTCATCGACGCCTCATGAGAATAACGGCCGCATCTTTGGCGCCTGCCGCAGGCAGCACCGCGGTACCATGAACCATGGCGCGCATCATCGTTCCCGAAGCTGAAGCCCTGCTCGATCAGTCGCTCCCCGTCCTCGATCACGGTTTCGTCCGTCTGGTCGATTACATGGGAGGTGACGCACGAATCGTGCAGGCCGCGCGCGTGTCGTACGGCGACGGCACCAAGACCGTGCGCGAAGACGCCGCCCTCATCGATTACTTGCTTCGGAACCGTCACACCAGCCCGTTCGAGCAGGTCATATTCACCTTCCATATAAAGTTGCCGATCTTCGTCGCCAGGCAGTGGATCCGTCACCGCACGGCGCGCCTTAACGAGATAAGCGGTCGCTACTCAGTGATGCGCGACGAGTTCTACGCGCCTAACCCCGACGAGGTGCGCTGGCAGAGCCAACGCAACCGCCAGGGTTCAGAGCAGCGCGAGGTGCCGGCCGAGCAGCGCCAACAGGTCATCGAGCTTCTGAAGAGTGGCCAGGCGCGCACCTACCAGGAGTACGAGCAGTTGCTGGGTGATGACATCGCTCGTGAACTGGCACGCGTCAACCTGCCGCTGAGCCTCTACACCGAGATGTACTGGCAGATCGACCTCAACAACCTTTTCCACTTCCTGAGCCTGCGCCTCGACTGGCACGCACAGTACGAGATCCGCGCCTACGGCGACGCCATGGCGCGCATCGCCAAGGCGGTGTGCCCCGTCGCCTACCAAGCGTTCGAGGAGCACCACCTGCACGGCCGTAGCTTCGCTAAAAGCGAACTGGAACTACTGCGGGCAGCGCTCGACACTGACAAGCTGCGCGCCGCCTTGGCAAGTAGCGGCCTGCGCGGCAGCCGCCGCCGCGAGTTCCTGGAGAAGCTCGGCGTGACCCTCCCCGCCGAGCCGGCTCCTCAGGAGTGAGCTGCCACCGTTACGGCCTGCTGGCGGCGCGTTAAGTGCGTTACCGCGTGGTGGCCATCGGCAAACTGCGCGCAGGTTTCTATCGCGAAGGTTGTGAACACTACCTGACGCGCTTGCGCGCGCTGGCGCCGAGCGAGATGGTAGAGCTGCGTGAGGGTCGCGGCGCGGTGAACGCCGTGCAACGAACCGAGGGCGCTGCACTACTCGCCGCCGCCGAAGGCCACGTGGTGGCGCTGGACGAGGCGGGCCGCGCCTTCTCCTCCCGCGAGCTAGCCCAGCACCTCGCCTCGCTCGAGCTGAGGGGTGTGAGCCGGGTGACGCTGCTACTCGGTGGCGCCGAAGGCCACGACGATCAGTTGCGGTCCAGCGTGGCTGAGGGCTGGAGCCTCTCCCCTCTCACCCTGCCCCACGACCTAGCCAGGTTGGTGTTGTTGGAACAGCTATATCGCGTGGAGTCGCTGCGCGCCGGACATCCCTACCATCGAGGCTGAAGAACGCCGGGGCCGATCGATAACGTCGGGGGGACTAGCTCGCGCTCGGCACTTCTCCCTAGGATCCGCCTAGCCGTGATTTACGCTCGACAGCGCGGCGTAGAGGCTGAGCATGTCGATCAGCAGGTGCGCCAGAGGCTCGAACGGTAGCGATTCGCGCGGTTCAAGCGTCAACAGCAGGTTGCGGGTACCCACCACAACGCTCGGCGCCACGCTCGGCGCTAACAGACCGCCGGGGCCGCCGCGAGGTTGCGCCGCCTCGGTGGCATCGTCAGCGGTCGTCAGCATCCTCGCCAGCACCACACGCACCGCCGGGGTGAGGAACCTCCGCGCCTCCTGAGGCTCCCGGGCGTAGACACTGACGTGTTCATCGAAGTCGGGATGCTCGGGAATCTCGAGCCGCTGCGCCCCGCTACGGCTTGCCTGGATCGATTCCAGGGCCTTGTTGCGCCGTGAGCTCACCCGCAACGACAAGTTGACGCGATCGACCTGAGAACGCACCGCCACCAGCGTGCGTAGTTTAGCGACGCTACCCGTGGGGCCGCGCCGTTCCAGCCGTTGATCGAAGGCCACTAGCTGTGGTTGATCGGCTCGTTGCAAGGAGTAGACAGGGTCGAGTTCCCCGCCGCCCAAGGAGAACTGGTCGCGCAGCGGTTCGGCGAGTTCGGGCATAAGGTCCAGTTCGAACTCAGCCGCGAAGGCGGCCCAAGCCCCTTCCCGCGACGACTGCCTCGGACGTGCCCATAACGACATGAGCTATATAACCATGTAGCGCCAACCGTGTCGGGCAAGATAGTTCAGACGCTGAAGCCGAACATGCGCATCTGACGCTTGCCGTCGTCCGTCATCTTGGCCAGGCTCCAGGCCGGCGACCACACGAACTCGACCGCCACCGAGTTGACGCCGTCGACCTTCATGGCGGCAAGCTCCGTATCGGTCTGGATGAGATCTTGTACCGGGCAGCCAAGGCTGGTGAGGGTCATGTCGATGTCGACGTGACCGTCACCACGGACCTCGACCTTATAAACCAGCCCTAGGTCGACGATGTTCACAGGGATCTCGGGGTCGTGAACGACCTTCAATGCCTCCAACACCTGCTCACGCAGGCCCTCGTTCGACGTTTCGGTCTCGGCGCTGCTAGGCGCGACTTCGCTGCTGGGGTGCTGCTCTTGCGGGCTGCTCATGGCGCTTAACTTATCAGACCACGAGGTGCCCGCGGGTAGCGCCGCCACCTAAGCAGCGGACCTCACCAGTCGGCGTAACGGTCGCGGTGAACCACGAAGGCCAGGGTGAGCGCCATCAGCGTGCTCACCAGGCTGGTGCCGCCGTACGACACCAGCGGCAATGTGATACCGGTGACGGGGGCCACTCCGATCGTGACGCCTACGTTGACCAGGACCTGGAACGCTATCAGTGCCACCACCCCAGTGATCAGTAGCTGGTCGCGCTCGTAAGGACACTCGGCCGCCATGGCCAGCAGGCGCCAGAACAGCGCGCCGTAGAGCAGCAGCAGCAGTACAGAAGCCACGAACCCACCCTCCTCGGCAAGAACGGGGTAGATGAAATCGGTGTGCCGGTAGGGGATGAAACCGAGCTGCGACTGCGTACCGGCCTTGTAACCTTTGCCGAGCAGGCCACCTGAGCCGATGGCTATGGCCGATTGGTTGACCTGGTAACCGCTGCCCTGAGGGTCTGCGGCGGGATCCATGAACGACACCAGCCGCTCCACCTGGTGCGGCTTCAGGTTGGGGAGCACCACCGTGGGCACCGCTACGCCGGCGAGCAAAGCCATCAGCAGCAGGTGCCGCCACGGCAGACCGCGCACTAGCACCATGCCGCCGGTAATGGCGAGGAGCACCAGGGAGCTACCCAGGTCGGGCTCGATAAGCACCAGCGCGACGAGTGGCAGCGAAAGGGCGCCCACACGTAGGTAATCGACCAAGCGCCTGATGGGCCGCTCGTGCAGAGCCGAACCCAGCACCATGATGAGAGCCAGTTTGCTGAGTTCTGAGGGTTGGAATCCGGGCAGCGGCCCAAGGTAGAGCCACGACTTGGCGCCGTTGACCTCGGTGCCGATGAAGCGCGTGAGCAACAACAGTCCGAGGCTGAGCACGTAGAGGTGTGGAGCGAAGCGCAATATGCGGTTCTTGCCTGCCCACAGCAGCAGTCCCACGATGACGACGCCGCCGCCGAGGAAGATGATCTGACGCACGAACTCATCGCTGGGCGCGGCACTGTTAAGGGTCACCAGTCCGACCGCCAGGATCAGGATGGTGAAGAACGGCAGGCTCAGGTCGAGTCGCGCCACGCGCGCTAGCCTACCAAGCGTCGGCGGCGCGGAGCAGCGAACAGCAGCCACTCGGCGAGCAGCGCCGCCAGGGCCGCCAGCAGCAGCGCTCGGGCGGCCGTGGTCAGGGCGGCGCCACTTGGCGCCTTCGTTGTCGGGGCCTGGTCGGCCAACCCTGCTGAGAGCGGTTCGGCGCCACCCGTGGTGGAACCCGGCGTGGCGCCCGCCGAGCGCGGCAGGCGCGACTCCTCCGCCGCCAGTAGCGACACCAGCGTCAGGACTTCGCCGTTCTCTACGAGCGCACGCACCACGGGCGCGGCCGCGCCTGCTTCGTCCACCTGTAGCTCGCCGTTCAGGTAAACACCCGGCGTTAGCGCCGGCTCCGCGCTGCCGGGCAGCGCCTCGCCCAGACGCAGACGCACCGTGCTGTCGAGTTGCCCCAGGAGGTTGGCGAGTAGCGCTGGGAAGGCGGGACGCAACACTAGGTCGGACTGACTTGGATGGAAGGCCACCTGTAAGATCATGCCATCAACGTCGCTACGCACCCGTAGCAGCGGCCGGAGGCTGCCGCTGCGGGCAAGCACCCGCCAACCGTCCTCCTCGGGCCACGGTTCCAGCGTGGGATCCAGTCCGACCACCGAGTCGCGCAGGTCGACGAAGCGCAGCAACGGATCGGTGCGTTCCCAGGCGCGCACAAGTTGATACTCGGGCTCGGTGGCGGGGGGCGGGAACAGCAGGTAGTTGCCAGGCGGCAAGCCGGCGGGACTGGCGCGCTGCAGCACCCGTAGGTCAGCGGGGCGGAACGCGGCGTCGAGCGCCACCGTCACACTCGCGTGGGGAACAGCGCCCAGTGCTCGTAGTAGTGGTGGGTAAGAGTCGTTGCTCACTACGCGCAGGGTGCTGCTGCCGGCGTAAGCGACGTCGTCGAGCGTCAAGGCGTCGCCTGGTGGCGGCACCAGGCGGGCCTCCACCACACCGCTTACGTCGCTAAGCGGGAAGGTGATGCTACCGCTGCCGCCTCTAGGGATCAGGACGCTGCCGCGCGCCAGCTCGCGGCCCTGTTGCCACAAGCCCACCTCGACCTGCTCGGGACGCGCGCCGCTGGCCACCAGCGCCACGAACGCCTGCCCCACGCCGAAGTCGAAGGCACTGATGCCCACGTTGTCGACCGGATCGCCAACCACGTGAACCTGTGCTGCGCCCAGGCCACGTTCGTGATCGGTGATGACGTGGATGGGCGCGTCGGGCAGGAGGCTGCGGCCCAGGTCGACGGCGCGCAGCAGGTCGGCGCTGGCGTCGGCGGCGCGCAGCACATTCAGGGCTGCGAGCCGCTCGGATGGCGCCGCGCCCAGCGGCACCAGCAAACGCGGTTCGAGGCCAGCGCGGATGAGGGCCACCCTGCTGTGGCCATCCAGCAGCGAGCGGACCACGTCCTTGGCTTCGGCCAGACGGCCACCGCCTTCGCTTTGGGCAGCCATACTGGCGGAGGCGTCGACGATGAGCACGAGTTCTCGCGGCTGTTGGTCGCTCCTGACCGGTTGCGCCAAAGCGACGGCGGCCAGAGCGACGAACAGCAGTTGCGCCAACAGCAACCAGGTGGGTGAGAAGCGCCGCCGACGCGCCACGGTGCGTTGCGCGCGGCGCCATAGGAACAGGCCCGCGACGTCGTAGCGCCGTTTGCGCGCGCGCAGGAAGTGCAGCGCAACGACGATCGGCAACAGCAGCAGAAACCACAGCGCCTGCGGCGCCAGGAAGCTCAAGAAGACCCCTGACCCGAGCAGAACATGGTGGCGCTAAACTCCATCACGCGGCAGTCTAGCCTGGCGTTTCGGAACTCACCGTCAGCGCTAGGCTCAAACCTGGAAGACCCCAAGGCGCAACGGTTCGGGCTCGAAGTCGTGCGCGCAGACGTCGAGTGCGCCGATGAGGCGGCTGCGCAGCTCGCTGGGCAGGAGCACCTCGTCCACCCACAGCCGCGACGCTCCGTAGCGAATGTTCAGCGCCTCGTCGTAATCGGCCTTGATGGTCTGGTAAAGAGCTGCCAGTTCCACGTCGTCGGCTTCCACGCCGCCTCGCTTCAACTGAGCGGCTTGGATGTCGAGGATGGTCTTGGCGGCCTGCTGGCCGCCCATGACGCTGTAGCGGGCGCTGGGTAGGGCGAAGATGAAGCGCGGCGCGAAAGCCTTGCCGCTCATGGCGTAGTGTCCTGCGCCGTAAGAACCGCCCAAGATGACGCTGATACGCGGCACCACGCTGTTACTGACCGCGTTGACCATCTTGGCGCCGCGCCTGATGATGCCGTCCTGTTCGCTCTCGAGGCCGACCATGAAGCCGTTGACGTCATGGAGGAAGAGGATGGGGATACCTGCCTGGTTGCAGTTGAGGATGAAACGCGCCGCCTTGTCGGCCGCCGCGGCGTAGATGACGCCGCCGACCAGCAGGCGGCCATGGCGCTTCACCACCAGCTTCTGGTTGGCCACCACGCCAACCGAGTAGCCGCCCAAGCGGCCGGTACCGCACAGGATCGTCTCGCCGTAGTTGGCCTTGTACTCGTCGAACTCCGAGCCGTCGAGGAGCCTGCCGAGCACCTCGCGCATGTCGTAAGGCTGGCTGCCGCCCTCGGCGGGAAGTAAGCCCTCCAGGTCGCTCTCCTTCAGCGTGGGTTCGCTGGCCGGAAGCCGACCGAGTGCCCAGGGAGCCAGCCGCGCCGGAGCGTACGAAGCGGCCAGGCGCCGCAAGCGCGCGATGGCGTGCTCATCATCGGGCTCGTGGAAGTCGACAGTGCCGGCCACCTCGGCGTGCATGGTGGCTCCACCGAGCTCTTCGCTGCTCGCCTCCTGCCCGATGGCGGCTTTCACCAACGCTGGTCCGGCCAGGTAAAGGCCCGAACCTTCCGTCATCACCAGCGTGTCGCACATGACCGGCAAGTACGCTCCACCGGCCACGCAGTTACCCATGATGGCTGCCAGTTGCGGCACGCCCATGGCGCTCAGGCGTGCGTTGAGGTAGAAGACGCGCCCGAAGTCGTCCTGGTCGGGGAAGATCTCGTCCTGCATCGGCAGGTAAACGCCGGCCGAATCGACTAAGTAGATGGCGGGCAGGCGGTTCTCGAGGGCGATGGTTTGGGCGCGGATGACCTTCTTAGCGGTGATCGGGAAGAACGCTCCGGCCTTCACGGTGGCGTCGTTGGCGATGATCATCCAATCGCGCCCCGCCACCTGGCCGATACCCGTTATGACGCCGCCGCTGGGCGCCCCGCCCTCAGCGGCGTACATGTCGTGACCAGCGAAGGTCATCAGCTCATCCAAGGGTGACGCGTCCTCGTCAAGCAGAGCCGCTACGCGCTCACGCGCGGTGAGGCGGCCTTTGGAGTGCTGACGCGCGATGGCCTTGGCGCCCCCGCCTTGCGCGACTTGAGCACGGTCCTCCATCAGCGCCGCCGTCGCGGCGCGCCACTGCTTGCGGTTGGTGGCGAACGGCGCCTCGCGCCGCTCCTCCAGCTCGAGACTCGACCGAAGCTTGGCTATCTCAGCGGGCTTGCGGCCGCGCTTCCCGTCAGCTTCCTTCATACCGCCAGCATGGCCAGCACCACCAATAGCCCACCACCGGCGTTCTCCACGGTATGGGCGGTGCCGGCGGCCACGGTAAGCAGCTTGCCCTTGCCGAGCCGTTCGGTGTTACCTTCGGCGCGTACCAGCGCCTCGCCCTCCATCACCTGGTAGACGGTGCTGCCGGCGGCGGTGCGTTCGCTGTCGGTCTGGCCCGCTTCGAAGCACAGCAGCTCGAGGGTCAGATCACCAAGCTCGGTCAGGGTCTGGCGTTGCACGCCCTCTAAAGAGAACCTGCGCGCCTGCTGGATGTTGACTCTCTCCATGTTCGCTCCTTCTCACCGCTGCTGGGCCGGCGTTTCCGATCTGCGCCCGGCGCGTGGTGATGTCGTCCAACTGTGCCTTTAGCGTACATCTTGCCGCCCAAAGCGGGTCCTTTCCGTTATGTGGACAACCGCTGGCCGCTGTGGATAACTGTTCGGCCTTGACAACCCCTGGCTGCGTTTGGTATGTACCCTCCACCCGGCCAACAAGCGCGTAAACGCCGTCAGGGACGCATTTTATCGGAACGGCCCGTGGTTAGCGGCGCTTCCTACGCAGCGAACCGGCTTGTCCACAAGGCTGTGGAGAACTCCCGTTAATTGTGGATAACCTGATAAGCCCGTTGTCGACGGGCCTCCCGCCTGTTCGAGCGACCACCGGTCCAACCACTTGCTCAACTACTGAGACGTGCAGCCCGAGCCGCGAGCATGAAAGCGCTTATCAGTTGCACGCTCTTCACCCCCGGCGAACTCTCTACACCGCTCGCGACGTCGACGGCGTAGGGCCGGAGCGCGGCGACAGCAGCGGCTACGTTAGCCGGCGTCAAGCCGCCGGCGAGCACCAGTCGAGGTTGAGCTCGCCAAGCGGCCGCGTCGGACCAGGCGAACGGCAGGCCGGAACCCGGCACGGCGCCGTCGAGGAGCAGTGCGTCGGCCGGATAGTCGGCGTAGGCGTCCGGGGTAATGGCGGGGTCGAACGATACGGCCCGCACCACCCGTACGCGTTGGCGCAATTCGGCGGCGTACTCGGCGGGTTCATGGCCGTGCAGCTGGACCGCGTCCAGGCGCGCCCCCTTCACGGCCTCGAGCACGAAGGCGGGGGACGCATCGACGAGACCAACCCGATAGCGTCCGCCCCGGCGGCCTCCGCTGCTACGGCGTCTTGCGGTCGGGTAACACCGCAGATCTTGACCCGCACCTGACAAGGTGCGCCTACCTGGAAAGGTGCGCCCATCTGCAACGGGTCATCCACTGTGCCCGATGAGCTCACCCGATGTTCTCCAAGTGCCGCAGTTGATGACGGTGCTCGTCGCCAAGGAGCAAAACCGCATCGAGACGAAGGGGTGCGGCGGGGCGCCGTAGCTCGAAAACCAGATAGTGCTGCGCGGTGCGGCGCAGGCGGGCTAGCTTGCGGCTGTCGATGGTCTCGGCAGGGTCACCGAAGCGCGCGTTGCGGCGCTGCCTCACCTCGACCACCACGACGCAGTCACCTTGCTGCATGACCAGGTCGAGCTCGCCGCCCCGGAGCCGGTAGTTGCGCGCCAGCGTGCGCCAACCGCGCTCCTCGAGGTGCCGTTGCGCTACTTCCTCGGCCCAGTGCCTAGCCGGCCGCTCCAGCTCGAAGCGTTCGCCCGAGCGCCCCTCAGCCTCCGGGCCGGCTGCGGCCATCAGCTCGGATCTACCTCGAGCCGGTCGGCGTCGGCCCATAGGCCCTCGAGGTCGTAGAACTCGCGCGCTTCGGGGCTCATCAAGTGCACCACCACGCCGGGGTAGGCGACCAGTACCCAGCGTTCGGAGGGGCCCTCGACGCTGCTGGGCAGCTGCTTATTGGCCTTCATGCGTTCGCGTACCGCCTCTTCGAGCGCCTTGAGCTGCAGACTCGATTCGCCGCTGGCGATGACGAAGTACTCGAGGCTGTCGGAGACGGAGCGAAGGTCAAGCACTACGAGGTCGATAGCGCGCTTGTCGTCGAGAGCGTCGACGATCATCTGGATCTCAGGCGGAGCTTCCGCGTTGCCGTCAGGTGTGGGCAGATGTGCGGTGCCGCCGGTGATGTCAGTGGTCAATTCTGCTCCTCCATTAGAGCTAGTTGGGGACTGTGCCTGGAGGTACGCGTTTGCGCGTCGGCTCCGAGCACCAGTTCGAGTTGATAGTTGCGGCGTTGGAACGGTTGGAAGCGGTCGACTTGCTGCTTGCCGACGTTCAGCAGGTCGGCAAGGTAGTCGGCGTCCTCCCAGGACTTGAGCGTGGCGAGCAGGCGCGTGGGAGTGTTGTCGGTGTGGTCGACGCTGCGCAGCATCACGGAGTCGGGGGGGACACCGTAGGCCACCAGCGTGTCGCGGTACCACTCCCCCACCGCCTCGTCACCACTGGCGTCGGTGATGAGCAGGGTGAGGTCGGGCGCTGCGGAGAAGGCACGCGCCTCACCGCCGAAGGTTGCGGCCATGAAGCGGTTCACTTCGACAGGATCGTAGAGCACGATGCCACCTCTGCCGGGCACGGTGGGTTCGTTGACGGGCAGGGTAGCGGTGACGGTGAGGTCGAGGTTGCCGAGGCGGCTGGACAGTTGCCTCGCCAGGCCGACGCTGGCGTTGGTCTCGACGTCGCTGAAGAAGGTGTCGATGAGCTCGGGCATCTTGGTGACGGCGCGCACGTTGAGTTCCTTGAGCCGCTGAAGCATGGCGTAGGCCAGGCGCTTAACGTTATCGATGCGGTCGATGTCGCCGCGCAGCAGCTCGCGGTAGCGAACGAACTTGCCGGCGTTCTCGCCGTCGAGCACCTGCCGACCGGCCTTGATGCGGATGTGCAGGCCCGCGGCGTTGTCGTTGTAGTGCATGTCGTACGGCACGTCGACGGTTACGCCGCCGAGGGCGTCGACCAGGTCCTGGAAGATGTCGAGCTTGATGATGGCGTAGTAGTCGATCGGCACGCCAAGGATGACCTCGACCTCGCGCTTGAGGCCCTCGGCGCCATCATCATGATAGACGCGGTTGATGCGCCGTCCGGTGCTGTCGAGCCAGGTATCGCGGGGGATGGCGACCATGCTGATGTCGTCACCGTTGATGGCCACGTAGAGGATGGTGTCAGTGAGGGTGCCTGCGGTGCTGGTTGTGCCGCGCCAGTTCCAATCGATAATCGTGCCGTCCTGACGATAGACCGGTTCGGCATCGTAAACGTTGTAATGGATATCGCGGCCGGCGACGACGAAGCTGACGTGAAAATCGTCGGCGCCGATGCCTATCAGGCGGCGCTGGTCGACACTCAACTGCTTGCGCTGGACGTCCTGAGTGAGCCAGTAGCCGGCCAAGCCGACCAAGGCCAGCACAACCCCTAGCAGCGTCACGAGCCGGGCGCGGCGGCGCGTCACGCTTGGCTCGTGTCCGACTGGCTGGCGGCCATGTTTGCCTCACTTGCCTCGATAGCTTGAAAGGTGCGGTAGGTGTCGGGGTGGATGGCTTTGCCCGTCTGCTCAAGCCCGATGGCATGCTTCTTGTTTCCACCCCGGACAAACGCAATTACAGCGACATTCCCGGAACCGTGAATGAGTTTCACGTGCGCGAGTTGTACCGCGACGAGTTCGAGGCAGTGCTGGCTATGCGCTTTGCTGCATTTCGCCTGTTCGGTCAAAAGCTGTTG